>Ga0081455_10001337_pt1 | contig 30512 bp, 35 predicted proteins | sample TabmetS3T2R1_FD_70207 | JGI IMG/M metagenome (GOLD analysis project Ga0081455, IMG submission 70207) | Tabebuia heterophylla rhizosphere microbial communities from the University of Puerto Rico - S3T2R1 | ecosystem: Host-associated > Plants > Roots > Rhizosphere ... | reverse complement strand
GCCCCAGGCGGTCCTGGAGGGACCGCCGCGGCGCCGGTGGGTGGTGCTGGTGAAGAGCTCAGCGCTCGCCGCGGCGAGCGCGGAGGCGGGCCAGGGCTTCTTCCAGGATCGCCTGGCCCTCGGCGTCGGAGCGGCGCTCCTTCACGTACGCCAGGTGGGTCTTGTACGGCTCGTTGCGCGGCGGGGCCGGCGGGTTGACCTGGTCCGGCCCGGCCGGGAAGCCGCACCGCGGGCAGTCCCAACTGTCGGGAACGCTCGCGTCGACGGCGAACGAGGGACGGACCTCATGCCCGTTGGCGCACCAGAACGAGATACGCCGCCGCGGCGCGGACTCCCCCCGCTCGGCTTCCCCCATCGGACCCGCTCCGACCCGCGTGCCCCTGATGGCGCTGCCACCTGCCACGGTGTCTGCTCCTTACGCAAATTCGTCGGTAACGACGTGGGGCCACCGGTCCGGCCAGACGGCCAGAAATCGGTCGGCCCCGTGCCGTGATTCTAGGCACCTGCCAGGGCGCTCCAGCGGTCAGGGGAGCAGGCGGCCACGCAAAGTGCGCGGCCGCGGTCACTTCACTTGATTTTCTCCAGCAACCCGAGCGCGATGATGCAGATCGCCCAGACAGCCCCGGTGAACAGGGTCAGCCGGTCCAGGTTCTTCTCCACCACCGAGGAGCCGGACAGCGAGGACGACATGGAGCCGCCGAACATCGACGACAGGCCGCCACCCTTCCCGCGGTGCAGCAGGATCAGGACAACCAGCAGGATGCTCGACAAAACGAGCACGATCGACAGTGCGTTGATCATCGTCGGTCGCTCGGCCTCTCTCGACGGTGCGGACAGCACAGGCTACCGCGCTACCCGTACGGGTGACGTTACCCGACCCCCAGCGCGGCCAGGTCATAGTTCCGCCAAGCCAGGTGAACGTACGCATTGCGCACGCGCGCGCTGGTCAGCAGGACCGCCTTGTCCTCCACCACCGGCAGGTAGGCGGCCAGGTTCATGGCGGCGGCGTCGACGGCCCGCCAGCCGGCGGTGGCGGCGCTCGGGTCCAGCAGGGCGGCGGCCTGGTCGCACCGGTCCTGCAACGGTACGTCGCTGAGCTGGGCGAAATCGGTGTTGCCCACGGTCCGCCTGTTCCGCCCGTCCACCAGCGGCGGGTAGAACGCCACCGGCGAGGGGAAGTCGGTCACCCAGCTCACCGACACCAGCCCGTACCCGCCGTCGGTGATGGCCTTCGGCGCGCCCGCCGCGGCCTGCACGAAGACCTCCTCCGGGAACGGCCGTACCTGCGCCTTGATGCCGACCCGGGCCAGCGCCGTGGACACCTGCTGCGCCACCACGTACCCGCGCCCGGCGTCGACGGTGGCGATCCGGGTGGCGAACCCGGTCGGCTTCCCGCACGCCTTCAGCTCGGCCCGCGCCCGGTCCAGGTCGCCGGTGTTGTCGGCACCCGCCGGGTATTGTGCCGAGGCCGGGTACCCGGGCAGCTCGCGCGGCCACATCGTGGTGGCCAGCGACGCGGCGAAATCCCCACCCAGCGCCGTCTTCACCGCCGCCTTGTCCACCGCGTACTGGATCGCGCGGCGGCAGTGCACGTTGTTCAGCGGCGGGACCGTGACGGGCATGGCCACCAGGTGCAGGTCGCCGTTGGAGGGGTTGTCCACCCGGCCGGCCAGCGACGGGTCGGACAGCGCCCGCGCGGCCGAGTCCGGTTGCAGCCCGGCGCCGGTCACGTCGAGGTCGGCCTGGCCGGAGAGCACCTGGGCGTCCCGGTCGGCGGCCGACAGCCCCGCCACCAGTTCGACCTTGTCCGGCAGCGCGGTGCGCACCGTGTCGGTGGCGCGGGTCCAGTTGGGGTTGCGGATCAGCACCAGCTTCCCGGCCGGCGCGCTGGCCCGCCCGCCGAACCGGTACGGCCCCGAGGACACCGGCCGGTCCCCGTACTCGTTGCGGGTGTCCCGCGCCTTCGGCACCGGGCTCGCGGCGGGCATCGCGAGCACCTTGTCGAAGTCGCCGAACGGCCGGTTGAGGTGGAACACGATGGTCCGCGGGTTGGGCGTGAGGACGCTCGGCAGCCCGTTCTTGTACAGGTCGGTGTCCTGGTACGGCCCCGGGTACGGCAGCCTCGGGTTGTCCAGCAACTGCACCAGCCAGCTGGGCCCGCCCACCAGGACGTTGGTGGCGAAGGACCGCTCGATCCCGTACTTCACATCGGCCGCGGTGATCGGCTGCCCGGTCTCGAACCGCACCCCGGCCTTCAGCGTGTACGTCCAGGTGCGGCCGCCGTCGCTGACCACGCCCGGGGCGGTGGCCAGGTCCGGCACGGTGCGGGTGCCCGCGGCCCCCGGCGCCGCCGGCCAGGTGACCAGCTGCCGGGTGTAGAGCCGCATCACGTCCCACATGCCCAGCTGGTACGACCGGGTCGGGTCGAAGCTGTCGACGTTGCCGCTCACCAGCCGCAGCGTGCCGCCCAGCTTCGCCGACGGGTCCCGCGGCCGGCTGACCCCGAGGTCGAACCCGGGCGCCCGGTCCCCCGCCGCCGGCTTGTCCTCGGCCCGGTGCTGGCAGCCGCCGAGTCCGGGCAGCAGCAGCACCAGGGCGAACGCCAGCAACCGTCCCTTGACCACCGCGATCAGCCCGGCAGGGTCCCGGAGGTGATCCGGACGATCTGCGCGAACTCCTCGCCGACCAGCGACGCGCCCCCGACCAGGGCCCCGTCCACGTCCGGCTCCTTCATGATCCCGGCGGTCGAGGACGCCTTCACCGAACCGCCGTACAGGATGCGTACGCCGTCGGCCAGGTCGCCGCTGTACAGCTCGGCCAGCCGGGTACGCAGCGCCGCGCACACCTCCTGGGCGTCCTCGGGTGTCGCGACCTGCCCGGTGCCGATGGCCCACACCGGTTCGTAGGCGATGACCAGGTTGCGCGCGTGCTCCGGCTTCACCTTGGCCAGCGCGGCGTCCAGTTGCGCGGTGCAGTGCGCGACGTGGCCGCCCTCCTCGCGTACCGGCAGCTGCTCGCCCACGCACAGGATCGGCACGATGTCGTGCGCGAACGCCGCCCGTACCTTGGCGTTGACGATCCCGTCGTCCTCGCCGTGGTACTCCCGCCGCTCGGAGTGCCCGACCACCACGTAGCCGCAGTCGAGCTTGGCCAGCATCGGGGCGCCGATGTCCCCGGTGTAGGCGCCGGAGGCGTGCGGCGACAGGTCCTGCGCGCCGTACCGGATCAGCAGCTTGTCCCCGGCGACCAGGGTCTGCACGCTGCGCAGGTCCACGAACGGCGGCAGGACCACGACCTCGACGGCCGCGTAGTCGGGCTCCTTCAGGCTGAAGGCGATCTTCTGCACCAGCGCAATCGCCTCGAGGTGGTTGAGGTTCATCTTCCAGTTGCCGGCGATCATCGGCGTACGGCCGGAGGCTTTAGCCATTCACGACTCCAGCACCGCGATGCCGGGCAGCTCCCTGCCCTCCAGGAACTCCAGCGAGGCGCCGCCCCCGGTGGAGATGTGCCCGAACGCGCTGTCGTCCAGCCCGAGGATGCGGACCGCCGCCGCGCTGTCGCCGCCGCCGACCACGGTGAAGCCGGGCGCCGCGGCGACCGCCTGCGCGATGGCCCGGGTGCCGTTGGCGAACGGGGCCAGCTCGAACACGCCGACCGGCCCGTTCCAGAACACCGTGGCCGCGCCGGCCAGGATCTCCCGGTAGCGCGCGGCGGTCTCGGGGCCGATGTCCAGCCCCTCCTGGTCGGCCGGGATCTTGTCCGAGGCCACCGTCTCGGTCGCCGCGTCGGCGGAGAACTCGGCGGAGACCACGATGTCCGAGGGCAGCACGATCTTGCCCTCGGCCCGCGCCAGCAGCTCGCGGCAGGTGTCGATCCGGTCGGCGTCCAGCAGCGAACGCCCCACCTCGTGGCCCTGCGCGGCAAGGAAGGTGTAGCTCATCCCGCCGCCGATCAGCAGCGTGTCCGCCATCGGCAGCAGCGACTCGATCACCGGCAGCTTGTCGGCGACCTTCGCCCCGCCCAGCACCACCACGTACGGCCGGTCCGGGTCGCCGGACAGCCGCCGCAGCACCTCCAACTCGCGCCGCACCAGGTCGCCGGCGTAGTGCGGCAGCAGCCGCGCCACGTCGTACACCGAGGCGTGCTTGCGGTGCACCGCGCCGAACGCGTCGTCGACGTAGGCGTCCGCGAACCAGGCGTACCGGCGCGCCAGGTCGGCCCGCTCGGCCTCGTCCTTGCTGGTCTCCCCCGGCTCGAACCGGACGTTCTCCAGCAGGGCGACGCCGCCGTCGGCCAGCCCGTCGACCGCCGCCCGCGCGTCCGCGCCGACGGTGTCGGTGGCGAAGCGGACCGGCGCGTCCAGCACCTGCGCCAGCCGGTCGGCGACCGGGCGCAGCGTGTACTTCGGGTCCGGCGCGCCCTTGGGCCGGCCGAGGTGGGCGCACACGATCACGCGCGCGCCCGCCCCGGCGAGCTTGGCGATCACCGGCACGCTGGCCCGGATGCGGCCGTCGTCGGTGATCGTCGACCCGTCCAGCGGCACGTTCAGGTCGGAGCGGACCAGCACCCGGCGACCGGCGACCCCGTCGGCCAGCAGGTCGTCGAGGGTTTTCACAGGGAACCGGCGACGAACGCGACCAGGTCGACCAGGCGGTTGGAGTAACCCCACTCGTTGTCGTACCAGCCGACGATCTTGACCTGGTCGCCGATGACCTTGGTCAGCCCGCTGTCGAAGATGCAGGAGGCCGGGTTGGTCACGATGTCGGAGGAGACGATCGGGTCCGCGGTGTACTCCAGGTACGGAGCGAGCGGGCCGCTGCCGGCCGCCGCCTCGAAGGCCGCGTTGACCTCGGCGACGCTGGTCTCCCGGCCGACCGTGGCGGTCAGGTCGGTGGCCGAGCCGGTCGGGACCGGCACCCGCAGCGCGTACCCGTCGAGCTTGCCGTTCAGCTCCGGCAGCACCAGGCCGATCGCCTTGGCCGCGCCGGTGGAGGTGGGTACGACGTTCAGCGCGGCCGCCCGGGCCCGGCGCAGGTCCTTGTGCGGGGCGTCCTGCAGGTTCTGGTCCTGGGTGTAGGCGTGGATGGTGGTCATCAGCCCGCGCTCGATGGTGAGCGCGTCGTGCAGCACCTTCGCCAGCGGTGCCAGGCAGTTGGTGGTGCAGGAGGCGTTGGAGATGATGTGGTGCGCCGCCGGGTCGTACGCGCCGTCGTTGACGCCGAGGACCATGGTGATGTCCTCGTTCTTGGCCGGGGCGGAGATGATCACCTTCTTGGCGCCGCCGTCGATGTGCTTGCGCGCGTCGTCGGCGTTGGTGAAGAACCCGGTCGACTCGATCACGATGTCGACGCCCAGGTCCTTCCAGGGCAGCTTGGCCGGGTCGCGCTCGGCCAGCGCCTTGATCGTGGTGCCGTCCACCTCGATGCCCTCGCCGGTGTGCCGGACCTGCTGCGGCAGCACCCCGAGGATGCTGTCGTACTTGAGCAGGTGCGCCATGGTGGCCACATCGCCGAGGTCGTTGAACGCCACGATCTCGATGTCGTGCCGGCTCGACTGCACCGCACGCCAGAAATTCCGGCCGATCCGGCCGAAGCCGTTCACCCCAACTCGGATGGTCACGCAGGTCTCCTCGTGTACATACGCTGGATCCGCCACCCTCGACCCTAGTGCGTCGCCTCCGGGCCGACGCAGGCGGCCAGGGGTTGGTCACAGCTCAACGTGATCAGGCCGGCACCGATCGTCATGAGCCGGGAGTTTTCCACCGGTGCGGGCTGAGTTGGTCGCCCGGTTCGCTGCCCGATCGGACACTACGGCCGATCACGTCCCGACGTACCGTCGTACGGTACGTCGGCGTATCGGGAGGGGTTCCGGGATGGGTGGTGGACACGAGCTCACCAGCCCTGACGCTGGGTATGCCCCCGACCACGCGGCGGTCCAGTACGACGGCGCGGTGCAGCTCGCCGAGTCGATCCGGCTGTTCGAGGACGCGGTGTGGTACCTCGAGGCGGCGGCGACACCCGAGGAGATCCTGGTGAACGCCTGCGCGGTGCTCTCCTACGCGCACGCGCTGCTCGGCGGGGAATACCACGACCTGCTCGGCGCGGAATGCCAGGCCTGGCAGCAGCTCGATCCCGCCGGCACCGGCGTGGACGGCTTCCTCGCCGCCCGCGACCAGTTGGTCCGCGACGCCTGGCAGCTCGACGGCCTGGCGCGGGCCTGGCTGGACCACCCGATCGACCCGCACACGCTCCGCGCGCAGGCCTACGAGTGCCTGGGCGGTTTCAGCACCTGCGCGACCACCGCGCGGCAGACGTTCCACCCCTGATCCCGGACGCAGTACCCCCAGCAACGGCGAGTAGCCCGGGCCTGTGCCGGCCCGGGCTTCTCGCTGTCACGGGACCAGCATCTCCGCGGTGATGTACGCCTCGGTGTCCGGGATCCCCAGGTCGGCGGCCCGCTTGTCGGCCAGCGCCAGCAGCCGGCGGATGCGGCCGGCCACCGCGTCCTTGGTCAGCGGCGGGTCGGCCAGCTGGCCCAGCTCCTCCAGGGACGCCTGCTTGTGCGCCAGCCGCAGCTGACCGGCCAGCAGCAGGTGGTCGGGGGCGTCCTCGGCCAGGATCTCCAGCGCGCGCTTGACCCGGGCACCGGCGGCGACCGCGGCGCGGGCCGAGCGGCGCAGGTTGGCGTCGTCGAAGTTGGCCAGCCGGTTCGCCGTGGCCCGCACCTCGCGGCGCATCCGGCGCTCCTCCCAGGCCAGTACGGATTCGTGCGCGCCGAGCCGGGTCAGCAGCGCGCCGATCGCCTCGCCGTCGCGTACGACGACCCGGTCCACGCCGCGGACCTCGCGCGCCTTGGCGCTGATGCCCAGCCGCCGGGCCGCCCCGACCAGCGCCAGCGCCGCCTCCGGGCCCGGGCAGGTGATCTCCAGCGAGGAGGACCGGCCCGGTTCGGTGAGCGAGCCGTGCGCCAGGAAAGCGCCGCGCCAGGCCGCCTCCGCGTCGCACACCCCGCCGGAGACCACCTGCGGCGGCAGCCCGCGCACCGGCCGGCCGCGCAGGTCCAGCAGGCCGGTCTGCCGGGCCAGCCCCTCGCCGTCCTTGGCCACCCGCACCACGTACCGGTTGCCCTTGCGCAGCCCCCCGCCGGCCAGCACGTGTACGTCGGTCCCGTGCCCGTACACCTCGCCGATGTCCTTGCGCAGCCGGCGCGCGACCGAGCCGGTGTCCAGCTCCGCCTCCACCACCACCCGGCCGGCGACGATGTGCAGCCCCCCGGCGAAGCGCAGCAGCGATGCCACCTCGGACTTTCGGCAGCAGGTCTTGCTGATGCTGACCCGGGACAGCTCGTCCTTGACCGCCGGCGTCATCGCCATCAGGAATCCTCCCCGTACTGCTTATCCCCGTAGAGAACCCGGGCGAAGGCTTTCGCCAGCCGCACGGGGTCGTGGCGCGGCGTCCCGTCGCCGGCCGCCACAGGCTCGAGCACCAACTCGGCGCCCAGCGAGGTCACCGCGCTCATCAGACCACGGACGTCCAGCACCGCGTCGGAGTCGGCCACCACCGCGTCGAAGCGCAGGCCCGGCGCGTGCTCGGCCAGCACCCGGACGTACTCGGCCGGGGTGAAGCCGGCCGTCTCCCCCGGCTGCGCGGCCAGGTTCAGCGCGACCACCCGCCGGGCCGCGCAGGTGCGCAGGGCCGCGCCCAGCTCGGGTACGAGCAGGTGCGGCAGCACGCTGGTGAACCAGGACCCGGGCCCGAGCACGATCAGGTCGGCCGCGTCGATGGCGTCCACCGCCTGCGGGCAGGCCGGCGGGTTGTGCGGGACCAGGCTCACCGAGCGGACCTGGCCCGGGGTGGTGGCGACCGCGACCTGGCCGCGGATCTGCCGTACCCGCCCGGGGTGTTCCTCGTCCAGGCCGGTCACCTCGGCCGCGATCTCCAGCGGTACGTCGCTCATCGGCAGCACCCGGCCGACCGCGCCGACCAGCCGCCCGGCGATCTCCAGCGCGCGCACGGTGTCGCCGAACTCCTCGGCCAGGCCGGTGATCACCAGGTTGCCGATGGGGTGCCCGGCCAGCGCACCGCTGCCGCCGAAGCGGTGCTGCAACGCCGTACCCCACAGCCTGCCCCAGTCGTCCTCGCCGGCCAGCGCGACCAGGGCCATCCGCAGGTCACCGGGCGGGATCGCCGCCAGCTCGCGCCGGATCCGGCCGGACGAGCCGCCGTCGTCGGCCACGGTGACCACCGCGGTCAGCTCGGTGGTGAGCCGGCGCATCGCGCGCAGCGAGGCGGCGAGCCCGTGCCCTCCACCCAGACACACCACCTTCGGGTTACGGGGTCGGCTCACGGGGCCCACCTGTTCGCCTCCGCGCTCGCTCCGCTCCTCGCCGCGGAAAAAGCACCCACGGCTGCGATGCTCACTCGCTGTCGGCTCACTCGCGCCCCAGGTCGCGGTGGACCACCTTGGTCTGTACGCCGTCGTCGGCCAGCCGCCGGGTCAGCTCCTCGGCCATGGCCACGCTGCGGTGCTTGCCGCCGGTGCAGCCGACCGCGAGGGTGAGGTACCGCTTGCCCTCGCGCAGGTAGCCGGCGCCGACCAGGCGCAGCAGCTCGTGGTACCGGTCCAGGAACTCCTTCGCGCCCACCTGCCCCAGCACGTAGTCGCGTACGTCCGCGTCCCGGCCGGTGTGCGGGCGCAGCTCGGGGATCCAGTGCGGGTTGGGCAGGAAACGCACATCCACCACCAGGTCGGCATCCATCGGGAGGCCGTACTTGTACCCGAAAGAGAGCACAGTAGCCCGCAGCGGGGGGTGCTGATCCGCGCCCTCCAGCCCGAACGCCGCCTCGATCTTGTGCCGCAGCTCGTGCACGTTGAGCTGGCTGGTGTCGATCACCACATCGGCCTCGCCGCGCAGCGGGGCCAGCAGTTCGCGCTCGGCGGCCAGCCCGTCCACGATCCGGTCGGCCAGCGGGTGCGCCCGGCGTACGTTCTCGAAGCGGCGTACGAGCACGTCGTCGGTGGCCTCCAGGAACAGCACCTTCGGGCCGGACTCCTGCCGCTCCAGGTCGACGATCACCTGCCGCAGGTCGGCGGAGAAGGCCCGCGAGCGTACGTCCATGACGACCGCGATCCGGGTGACCGCGCCCTCGCTGCGGCTGCCCAGCTCGACCATGGTGGCGATCAGCTCCGGCGGCAGGTTGTCCACCACGAAATACCCCAGGTCCTCCAGGCACTTGGCCGCGGTGCTGCGGCCGGCGCCGGACAACCCGGTGACGATGACGACGTCGAGCCCCTCCGTCGTGGTCATTGCTCCCCCTCAATGACTTCCCCGGTGACCGGGTCGAAGGCCGGCTCCGGCTGCGCGTTCGGCGCCGAGAGCGCGGCCGAGATCGCCTCGGCCGTACGGCGGCCGATCCCGGAGACCTCCATGATGTCCTCAACGCGCGCCGCGCGGAGGCGCTTCAGGGATCCGAATCGCGCCATTAACGCCTTTTTGCGGGTCTCGCCGAGGCCGGGGATGCCGTCCAGCGCGCTGGTGGTCATCGCCTTGGACCGCTTGGCCCGGTGGTAGGTGATCGCGAAGCGGTGCGCCTCGTCCCGGATGCGCTGGAGCAGGTACAGCCCGGCCGAGGCGCGCGGCAGGATCACCGGGTCCGGCTGGTCCGGCACCCACACCTCCTCCAGCCGCTTGGCCAGGCCGACCAGCGCCACGTCCTCGATGCCCAGCTCGGTCATCGCCTGGTACGCCGCGGCGACCTGCGGCGCGCCCCCGTCCACGACCACCAGGTTCGGGGCGTACGCGAACTTGCGCGGCCGGCCGGTCTCCGGGTCGATCGGCTGGGCGGCGTTGTCCAGATCCCCGCCCTCGACCCGCTCGTCCAGGAAGCGGGCGAACCGGCGGCGCACGGTCTCGTGGATCCACGCGGTGTCGTCGGCGCCGAAATCGCCCCGCATCGCGAACCGCCGGTACTCGCTCTTGCGCGCCAGCCCGTCCTCGAAGACCACCATGCTGGCCACCACGTTGGTGCCCTGCACGTGCGAGATGTCGAAGCACTCGATCCGCAGCGGCGCGTCCGGCAGCTCCAGCGCGTCCTGGATCTCCTGCATCGCCTCCGAGCGCGCGGTGAGGTCGGAGGCGCGGCGCAGCTTGTGCTGGGCGAATGCCTGCTCGGCGTTGCGGACGACGGTCTCGAACAGGGCCCGCTTGTCCCCGCGCCGCGGCACCCGGAACGAGACCCGGCTGCCGCGCTGGTCGCACAGCCACTCGGTCAGCGCCTCGGCGTTGGCCGGCAGCTCGGGCACCAGCACCTCGCGCGGCACCTCCTCGGCGTACTCGCCGCTGTAGAACTGGGCCACGAACGCCTCGACCAGCTCGCCGGTGGTGACCTCCTCCACCTTGTCCACGACCCAGCCGCGCTGGCCGCGGACCCGCCCGCCGCGCACGTGGAAGATCTGCACCGCGGCCTCCAGCCCGTCCTGGGCGAAGCCGACCACGTCCGCGTCGGTGCCGTCGCCCAGCACGACCGCGTTCTTCTCCATGGCCCGGCGCATGGCGGTGAGGTCGTCGCGGATGCGCGCGGCCCGCTCGAACTCCAGCTCGGCCGCGGCGGCGGCCATCTCCTTCTCCATCCGCCGGGTGAACTGCTCGGTCCGGCCGGCCATGAAGTCGCAGAAGTCGTCGACGATCGCGCGGTGCTCCTCAGCGGTGACCCGGTCCACGCACGGCGCCGAGCACTTGCCGATGTAGCCGAGCAGGCACGGCCGGCCGATCTGCCCGGCCCGCTTGAACACGCCGTTGGAGCAGGTGCGCGCCGGGAAGACCCGCAGCAGCAGGTCCAGCGTCTCCCGGATCGCCCAGGCATGCGCGTACGGCCCGAAGTACCGTACGCCCCTGCGCTTGGCGCCGCGCATGACCTGGAGCCGCGGGTACTCCTCGTACAGCGTGACCGCGAGGCTGGGGTAGCTCTTGTCGTCGCGGTACTTCACGTTGAACCGCGGGTCGTACTCCTTGATCCAGGAGTACTCCAGTTGCAGCGCCTCGACCTCGGTGGACACCACGGTCCACTCCACGCCCGCCGCGCTGGTCACCATCTGCCGGGTGCGCGGGTGCAGGTTGCCCAGATCCTGGAAGTACGAGGAGAGCCGGCTGCGCAGGCTCTTGGCCTTGCCGACGTAGATCACCCGACCACGCTCGTCGCGGAACCGGTAGACCCCCGGCTCGTCCGGAACGGTGCCCGGTGCCGGGCGGTACGTCGACGGGTCGGCCACCCAACGAGACTACGACTGCGGTCCGACAGAACTCACCGGGGTGAGCCGGGCCCGTCCAACCGGTCCACCACGGCGCGGAAGGCGCGGCCGATGGCGACCAGGTCCACCGGGTCGACGACGTCCACCAGGAAGTCGCGGACCGAGGTGACGTGGTCGTGCGAGGCCACCTCCAGCCGGGTGAAGCCGTCCGGGGTGAGGACGGCGAACACGCCGCGGCCGTCGCCGAAGCAGCTCTCCCGGCGGACCAGCCCGTCGGCCTCCAGCCGGCCGACCGTGTGCGAGAGCCGGCTGCGGGAATGGCTCACCGAGGTGGCCAGGTCGGCCATCCGCAGCCGCCGCTGTTCGGCCTCGGACAGCCGGACCAGGATCTCGTACTCCGGCAGCGACAGGCCGTGCTTCTCGCGCAGGACCCGGTCCAGCCGCTCGGTCAGCCGCGCGCTGCCCGCGATGAAGGAACGCCAGTCCCGCTGCTGGCCCTCGTCCAGCCACCGCGTCTCGTCCATGGCCTGGAACTCTACCGAGCGGCACAGGTAGTTGACACTTCAACCAGACACCACTAGGGTGATTCTCAGTTGAAGGTTCAAGTGAACATCCTACTGGAGGGTTCCCATGACCGCACCCACGCTCGCCCCCATCGCCGGCCTCACCGCCGGCCGGTACGAGATCGACCCGGCGCACTCCGAGGTGACGTTCAGCATCCGGCACCTGGTCTCCAAGGTGCGCGGCAGCTTCACCGAATTCAGCGGCGAGCTGACCGTGGCCGACGACCTGGGCCTGTCCAGCGCCTCCGCCGACATCACGATGGCCTCGGTGAACACCCGCAACGCCCAGCGCGACGAGGACCTGCGCTCGGGCAACATCTTCGGCACCGAGCAGTACCCGCTGATGACCTTCCGCTCCACCGGCGTACGGTCCGGCTCCGGCGGCGCCTACCTGGTCGACGGCGAGCTGACCATCCGCGAGATCAGCCGGCCGGTCACCCTGACCGTCGAATACCACGGCACCGACCAGGACCCGTGGGGCGGCACCCGCGCCGGCTTCACCGCCACCACCTCGATCGAGCGCAAGGAGTTCGGCATCGACTTCAACGTGCCGCTCCAGGGCGACAAGGTCCTGCTCGGCGACAAGGTCGAGATCCAGATCGAGATCGAGGCCATCCTGAAGTAGCGGCCTCAGGCGAGGCCCGCCGGGTCGAGGACGGCCGGGCGCGCCACCGCCTCCTCCTGCGGCCGGGGGTGCGGCCGCAGCAGCGGCAGGGCGGCGAGGCAGACGGCAATGCCCGCCGCACCGGCCACCGCGAAGCCCCACAGCGGGGCGGTGCGGTCGATGACCGCGCCGGCCAGCGGGGCACCCAGCGAGATGCCGATGGTCAGGGCCGAGCCGTGCAGGCCCATCGCCTCGCCCCGGACAGCCGCCGGGGCGATGCGGCTGACCGCCTCGCCGGTGGCCGCGATCGTCGGGGCGCACAGCAGCCCGGCGGGGATCAGGCCGACCGCGAGCAGCCACCAGCTGCTGGCCAGCGCGGCCGCGGGGACGGTCAGCAGGCCGAGTAGGCCGGCCAGCGCGACCGGCGGCAGCGAGCGCGGCACGGCGCCGTGGATGTAGCCGCCGAGCATCGAGGCCAGGCACCAGGCGGCGAAGACCAGGCCGGTCATGTTCAGCGCGTCGGTGGGCCGCAGGCTCGCCACCATCGCGGTGTCGGTGCCGGCCAGCACCAGCGTGCCGGCGCAGGAGACCAGCAGCACGCCGAACAGTTGCGGCGACAGCCACTGCCGGCGCGGTGGGGTCTCGCCCTGCTCGTGCAGCTCGGTCTCGCTGCGGGTCGGCGGGTTCAGCACGTAGATGCCGACCGCGGCCATGCCCATGCAGATGCCGACCCCGACGAACCCCGCGGCCGGGGACAGCACCGTGACCACCAGCACACCCGCCGCCGGGCCGAGCGCGAAGGACGCCTCGACCGACATCGAGTCCAGCGAGAACGCGGTCCGCCGCAGGTCCTGACCGACCATCGCGGCCAGCGCCTGCCGGGCCACGCTGAACAGCGGCAGCGCGGTGATCCCGGTCAGCAGCGCGCAGGCCAGCAGCACCGGGTAGCTCATCAGCGGCGCGGTGAACCAGAACGCGACCTCGGACAGCCCGCACACCGCGACCACCGGCCGCAGCCCGTGCCGGTCGATCAGCCGGCCGGTGAGCGGCGAGCCGAGCGCGACACCGAGCGTCCCGGCGCCGGTCACCAGCCCGGCCGCGCCGTAGCCGCGACCCATGCCGAGCACGACGTTCAGCGTCAGCACGATGCCGGTGGCCGCCGCCGGGACGCGCGCCAGCACCATCAACGCCAGCAACGCCCGTACGCCGGGTACGGACAGCAGGCGACGGTACGGACCACGGGGCATGCCCCTAGGTGACCTGACCACCGCCCGCGAGCGCAACCGAGTTACGGCCACATCACACCTCCCACCCCAGCCCCACTGATCAACGCCGAGCTACCTCCGGAAGACCGGCAGCAACCCGGCGCCGATCACCGGGCCGGCGCCGGTGAACGCTCACCAGCCACCGCACCTGGCAAGCCCGAGCGCGCTCAGCGGGCAGCCGCGGTCCGCCGGGTAGCCTTCGCCGCTTTGGGCGCGGCCTTTGTCGCTGGCTTGACCGCGGTCTTGGTCGACGTTTTGACGGCCGTCTTGGTTGGTGCCTTCGTTGCCGGGGGTTGGGTCTTGGCGGCGACCGTGCGCTTGGCGGGGGTCTTGCGGGCGGTGGGCTCCGGGCCGAGCAGCGGGCTCAGGAAGCGGCCGGTGTGGCTGGCCTCGATCGCGGCGATCTCCTCGGGGGTGCCGGTGGCGACCACGGTGCCGCCGCCGGAGCCGCCCTCGGGCCCCATGTCGATCAGCCAGTCGGCCGTCTTGATCACGTCCAGGTTGTGCTCGATGACGATGACCGTGTTGCCCTTGTCCACCAGGCTGTGCAGCACGCCGAGCAGCTTGCGCACGTCCTCGAAGTGCAGCCCGGTCGTCGGCTCGTCCAGCACGTACACCGTGCGGCCGGTGGACCGCTTCTGCAGCTCGCTGGCCAGCTTCACCCGCTGCGCCTCGCCGCCGGACAGCGTCGGCGCCGGCTGCCCCAGTCGTACGTACCCCAGCCCGACGTCGACCAGGGTGGACAGGTGCCGGTGGATCGCCGGGACCGCCTCGAAGAACGACGCCGCCTCCTCGATCGGCATGTCCAGGATCTCGGCGATCGTCTTGCCCTTGTAGTGCACCTCCAGGGTCTCCCGGTTGTACCGGGCGCCCTTGCACACCTCGCACGGCACGTACACGTCGGGCAGGAAGTTCATCTCGATCTTGATGGTGCCGTCGCCGGAGCACGCCTCGCAGCGGCCGCCCTTGACGTTGAAGGAGAACCGGCCAGGCTGGTAGCCCCGGATCTTCGCCTCGGTGGTCGCCGCGAACAGCTTGCGCATGTGGTCGAACACGCCGGTGTACGTGGCCGGGTTGGACCGCGGCGTACGCCCGATCGGCGACTGGTCCACGCCGACCACCTTGTCGACCTCGTCCAGCCCGCGCACCCGCCGGTGCCGGCCGGGGACCGTCTTGGCGCCGTTGATCTGGTTGGCCAGCACGTTGTAGAGGATGTCGTTGACCAGCGTCGACTTGCCCGAACCGGACACACCGGTCACTGCGACGAAGCAGCCGAGCGGGAAGGACACGTCCACCCCGCGCAGGTTGTGCTCGCGGGCACCCTCCACCACCAGCGCGCGGCTCTTGGTCGGCGGGCGGCGGATCGGCGGCACCTCGATCGACCGGCGACCCGACAGGTACGCCCCGGTCAGCGACTCCTCGCTGGCCAGCAGGCCCTCGACCGTACCGCTGTGCACGATCTTGCCGCCGTGCTCACCGGCGCCGGGCCCGATGTCGACCACCCAGTCGGCCACCCGGATGGTGTCCTCGTCGTGCTCGACCACGATCAGCGTGTTGCCCAGGTTCCGCAGGCGTACCAGGGTCTCGATGAGCCGGTGGTTGTCCCGCTGGTGCAGGCCGATGGACGGCTCGTCCAGGACGTACAGGACGCCGACCAGGCCGGAGCCGATCTGGGTGGCCAGCCGGATGCGCTGCGCCTCGCCGCCGGCCAGGGTGGCGGCCGGCCGGTCCAGGGACAGGTAGTCCAGGCCGACGTCGACCAGGAAGCCGAGCCGGGCGTGCACCTCCTTCAGCACCCGCTCGGCGATCATCCGGTCCCGGTCGGACAGCGTCAGGCCGCCCAGGAACTGCGCCGCCTCGCCGATCGACAGCGCCGCGAGGTCGGCGATGGACCGGTCGCCCTCCTCCGGGTGGCTGATCGTGACGGCCAGCACCTCCGGCTTCAGCCGGGTGCCGGCGCAGGCGGGGCAGGCCACCTCGCGCATGTAGCCCTCGTACTTGTCCCGGCTCCACTCGCTCTCGGTCTCGGCGTACCGGCGCTCGATCCACGGCACCACACCCTCGTACGAGGCGTAGTAGGACCGCTCCCGGCCGTACCGGTTCTTGTAGCGGACGTGCACCTGGGTGTCGTGCCCGTACAGGACGGCCTTCTGGGCGCCCGCGGACAGCCGCTCCCACGGCGCGTCCATGCGGAAGCCGATGCCCTCGGCGAGCGCGCCCAGCAGGCGGGCGAAGTACTCGTTGGTCTGGCCGGTGGACCAGGGCGCGATCGCGCCGTCGGCGAGCGAGCGCTCCGGGTCGGGGATCAGCAGCTCCGGGTCGACCTCCTTGCGGGTGCCGAGGCCGGTGCAGTCCGGGCAGGCGCCGAACGGCGAGTTGAACGAGAACGTGCGCGGCTCCAGCGACTCCACCGACAGCGGGTGGTCGTTGGGGCAGGCGAAGTGCTCGGAGAACCGGCGCTCGCGGTGCGGGTCGTCCTCGGGCAGGTCGACGAAGTCGAGCACGATGACGCCGCCGGCCAGGCCCAGCGCGGTCTCCACCGAGTCGGTGAGCCGGCGCTTGGCGCTCGCCTTGACCGCCAGCCGGTCGACGACCACCTCGATGGTGTGCTTCTCCTGCTTCTTCAAGCTCGGCGGGTCGGTCAGCGAGTGCACCACGCCGTCGACCCGGGCGCGCGAGTAGCCCTTGGTCTGGAGCTCGGAGAACAGGTCGACATACTCCCCCTTGCGCTGCCGGATCACCGGCGCCAACACCTGGAACCGGGTGCCCTCGGGCAGCTCCAGCACCCGGTCCACGATCTGCTGCGGGGTCTGCCGGGAGATCAGCTCGCCGCAGACCGGGCAGTGCGGCTTGCCGATGCGCGCGTACAGCAGGCGCAGGTAGTCGTACACCTCGGTGATCGTGCCGACCGTGGATCGCGGGTTGCGGCTGGTGGACTTCTGGTCGATCGAGACCGCCGGGGACAGGCCCTCGATGAAGTCGACGTCCGGCTTGTCCATCTGGCCGAGGAACTGGCGGGCGTACGCCGACAGCGACTCGACGTACCTGCGCTGGCCCTCGGCGAAGATCGTGTCGAAGGCCAGGCTGGATTTGCCCGAACCGGACAGCCCGGTGAAGACCACCAGGGCCTCGCGGGGCAGGTCGAGATGGACGTCCCTCAGGTTGTGTTCGCGTGCGCCGCGCACGATCAGACGGTCAGCCACGGGCTTCTCTCGGTCGACGGTTGGCCGGTCGCCACCACTGTAGGAGGGGCATCCGACATTTGTGTTCGGGTACCCGGCAGACCGTACGACCAGGGTCTGACAATTCCGACTCAGCCGTCCTGGGTGGTCTCCGTGCCGCGCTTGTTGGGCCTGGGCTCGTCCCGGTACGTCGGCATCGCGATGATCATCGGCTGGTCGGTGCTGAGCTGCGGGAACACCCTGTCGATCACCAGCTCGTGCGCGTCGTCGGGGGGCGGTGGCGGCGGGGTGAAGGGGTGGTCTACGGGGTTTCCAGCGGCGTCCATGGCGCCCTCCTCCGGTCCGGTACCGACTCAACGCAACCGGTCCCCCGCGCGTTCCGCCGGGGACATCGGGCACGATGGTGCGGTGACGTACACCGGAGAGGTCAAGGTCGGCGGCCCGGCGCAGCAACGCGAGCTGCCCAAACTGAACATCAGCAAGATCGCGGTCGGGCCGATGGACAACAACGCCTACCTGCTGCGCTGCGAGACCACGGGCGAGGGCGTGCTCATCGACGCGGCCAACGAGGCGGACCGGCTGGTGGAGCTGATCGGCGACGAGCTGCCGCTGATCCGGGTGATCACCACCCACCAGCACCGCGACCACTGGGAGGCGCTGGCCGCCGTGGTCGCCGCGACCGGCGCCGCCACCGTCGCGCACCCGCTGGACGCCGGCCCGCTGCCGGTGCCGACCACCGAGCCGGTCGAGCACGGCGACACCGTCGCGGTCGGCGACTGCGAACTGCGCGTCATCCACCTGCGCGGGCACACCCCCGGCTCGATCGCCCTGCTGTACGACGACCCGACCGGCCACCCGCACCTGTTCACCGGCGACTCCCTGTTCCCGGGCGGTCCCGGCAACACCCGGGGCAACGCCGCGGACTTCACCTCGCTGCTGGACGACCTGGAGGAGCGCGTGTTCGGCGCCCTCCCCGACGAGACCTGGGTCTACCCCGGCCACGGCAAGGACACCACCCTCGGCGCCGAGCGCCCCTCCCTCCCCGAATGGCGCGCCCGCGGCTGGTAATCGGGCCGCCCCGGCGGTGTCGAGCGTGCCTGGCGTGGGGATAGACGGCATGCCGTGACGGCGAGGCCGGGGAGGTAGGCATGGCGCATTTCAGCCGGGTGGCGCAGGTGGTCGTCGACGTGGGGCCGGACGGGCACCCGGCGGAGCTGGCGTTCTGGCAGGAGGCGCTGGGCTGCCGGTTGACGGCCTCGCCGGACGACCCGGAGTTCCACGCGGCGGACCTGCCGCACGCGCGGGTGCGCTTCCTGCTGCAGCGGCTGGGTGCGGGGCCGGCCCGTACGCACCTGGACTTCTACACCGACGACCTGGACGCCGAGGTGGAACGGCTGGAGAAGCTCGGCGCGGAGCGGGTACGGCTCGTGCGCGGGCTGTGGATCATGCGGGACCCGTCGGGGCAGCCGTTCTGCGTCATCCCGCGCGCGCCGGGCGAGCTCACCGAGGCGAACGCGCAGCGCTGGCCCTGACCGCGGTGGGACCGGCCGTGCGTACCGTGGTCGGGGTACGGGACGGTTTCGGCGGAGGGGCTGATCGTGCTGTTACCGACGATGGCGGGCGTGGTCGAGCGGCGGCTGCTGGTGAACTACCGGGTCGACCCGGATGTGGTGGGCGCGATGCTGCCGGCGCCGTTCCGGCCGCAGCTGGTGGGCGGGGCGGCGGTGGCCGGCATATGCCTGATCCGGTTGGGTCGGCTGCGGCCGGCGGGGCTTCCCGGCCCGGTGGGGATGCGGACCGAGAATGCCGCCTGCCGGATCGCGGTCGAGTGGGACGGCGGCCGGTCGGGGGTGTTCATCCCGCAGCGCTATTCGGCGTCCAGGGCCACGGTCTGGCTGGGCGGGCGGCTGTTCCCGGGTATGCACCGCCGGGCCCGGTTCCTGGTACGTGAGTCTGACGAGCGGGTGCGGATCCGGCTGGACGCCGACGACGGCACCCACCTGGACGTGGCGGCCACCGCGGCCGGGGCCTGGCCGGGGAGTGCGCTGTTCAGCGGTCTCGACCATGCCTCGGAGTTCTTCCGCGGCGGTTCGGCCGGGTATTCGGTGACCCGCGATCCGTACCGGCTCGATGGGCTGGAGCTGCGTACCGGGCAGTGGCGGATGGAGGCCTGCACCCTCGACCATGCCTCGTCCTCCTTCTTCGAGGACCCGGCCGCGTTCCCGCCCGGGACCGCGGAGCTGGACACCGCGTTCCTGATGCGGCGGATCCCGGTCAGCTGGCATGCCCTGCCCGCCCTCGACACCCGCCAGTCAGTGCCCTGCTGAGACGCGGTCGAAGTGCGCCGCCGTGCGGGCGGCCGTGCCGCGGGCGCGCGGGTTGGTGCTGAGCAGGCCGAGGACGGCGACCGCGACGCCGAGGGCGAGGACGAGCCACCACAGGGCGGGGCGGGCGAGCGTGCCGGCCAGCGCGACGCCCAGGGTGATGCCGGTCTGCCGGCCGGCGGAGACGACCGAGGCGGCCAGGCCGGTCATCGAGGTGGGCATGCCGGCGACCGCCGAATTGGTGATCGGCGGGGCGCTGGTGCCGATGGCGATGCCGAACAGCACGTAGCTGGCGAGTACGGCCGGCAGCGGGGTGGCCGGGCCGAGGGCGGTCGCCGCGGCACCGCCCAGGGCCAGCGCGGTGCCGGAGACCAGCAGCGGCAGCCGGGGGCCGCGGTCGCCGACGACGCGTCCGGTGAGCGGGGCCAGCACCATGATCGGCACGCCGACCGGCAGCAGGCACAACCCGGCCCGCACCGCGGGCAGGCCGCGTACCTCCTGCAGGTAGAGGGTCGTCGCGAACAGGAACGCGCCGAACGCGCACAGGGTGCACAGCGCCATCGCGATCGCCGCGCTGAACGGCACGCTGCGGAACAGCCGCGGCTCCAGCAGCGGGTCGGCGCGGCGCTGCTCGTACGCGACCAGGCCCAGCAGGCCCAGCGTGGCGGCGGCCAGCGGGGCCACGATGGCCGGCGAGGTCCAGCCGTACCGGCCGGATTCGATGATCGCGAAGACCAGGCCGCCCAGCACGAGGATGACCAGGGCCTGGCCCACCGGGTCGGGGCGGCGCGCCCGGGCCGCCCGCGACTCGGGTACGAACCGTGCGGCGCAGGCGATCGCGGCGGCCACGATCGGTACGTTGACCCAGAAGACGGCGCGCCATCCGTACGCCCCGACCAGGGTGCCGCCGAGGATCGGGCCCAGCCCCAGCGACAGGCCGGCCACCGCGCCGAACACGCCGATCGCCCGCGCCCGCCGCGCCGGGTCCGGGAACACGGTGGCCACGATCGCCATCGCCACCGGGTTCAGCATCGTCCCGCCGGCCGCCTGCACCGCGCGCGCCGCCACCAGCCAGCCGGTGCCTGGCGCCAGGCCGCACAGCAGCGAGCCGAGCCCGAAGACCGCCAGCCCTGTCTGGAAGACCCGGCGCCGCCCCAGCCGGTCGGCCGTCGACCCGGCCAGCAGCAGGAAACTGGCCAGCACCAGCGTGTACGCGTCGACTGTCCACTGTAGACCCGAGACGCTGGCGCCCAGGTCGCGGCGGATCGCCGGCAGCGCCACGTTGACGATGGAGATGTCCATCACCACCACGACCATGCTGGCGCAGCAGATCGCCAGTACCAGGTACGGCTTGGTCGGCCTCATACCGCCGACGCTAGGTATTGGAGCGCACTCCAGGTCAAGCCGGCCCGGGCCGCTCCGCGCGGGCCCGGGCCGCTCCGCGCGGGCCCGGGCCGGGGTGGGGATCAGCCGAAGCAGGTTTGGGTCTTCAGCGCCAGGATGACCTGGGAGGTCGTGCCGCTGATCAGGTTGAACTGGTAGAACGCGTTGCCATTGGCCGGCACCGCGGCCCGCAGCAGGCCGGCGTTGCCGTCGACCGGCAGCGCCGCCGGGTACGCCTTCTTCACCGCGGCCATGGTGGCGCCCTTGGCGATCCCTTCCGGGGTGTGCGCGTCCGGGACCAGCGCGACGATGCCGACCAGACCCTTGGTGCGGGAGACCCACAGGCTGTAGGCGCCGACCGGGTTGTGCGAGGCGGCCGACCCGCATTCGTCGGTGTCGTTCAGGTAGTTGACCTTGCCGACCTCGCCGGACGCCTCCACGTCGGCGGCGCTCATGCCGAGCTTGAGAGTGCCGATGCCGGTGGGGCCGAGGACCAGGTCCGCCGGCGCGGCGGGCGAGGAGGTCTCGGCCGGGGCCGAGGTGCCGGCCGGCGAGGAGGAACTGGGGGTGGTGCTGTTCGGTGCCGCGGCGGACCCCGTGGAGTCCGAGGAGCAGGCCGCAGTGGCGAGCGCGGCGGCCAGCGAGGCGGTCAGGAGCAGCGACCGTCCCGACAACATGCGAAACATGAACCCTCCGGTGCAGATGCGATCAGACTCCCGCGGTGAACCGCGGGGTCGCCATCCTGGCGAGATCCACTGGAATGGCTCTGATTCAGCACTGATCCGTCGAGCGGCGGGTCAGCCGGTCGGGTCGTCGCCCCGGTCGAGGGCATCCCACAGGTGCGCGGAGCCGGTGGCCACCGCCCGCGGGCGGGCACCGGCGGCGTCGTACCGGCCGGACATGCCGGGCCAGCGCGCCCCGCGCAGCCCGGTCGCCGCGCCGGCCAGCGCCAGCAGCGCACCGCCGAGTGCCGCCAGCAGCGGCCAGATCAGCCGGACGGAAGCACCGACCGGGCGGGACAGGTCGCGGCCGGGCAGCGGGCCGTGGTCGGCCAGCAGGTCCGCGACCGTACCCGGCGGCGGCGCGGCCAGGTGCCGGGCCGCGGCGACCAGCAGGACCACGCCGGCCAGCGCGATGACCCAGCCGAGCAGCGCCCGCACCCACCCGCGTACGCCGAGCAGCGCCAGGACCGCGGCCAGGCCGACCAGTCCCAGGGCGGGCACCAGCGGCGCGAGCGTACGGCCGGGCACCGTGACGACCGTGTCCGCGAGCGGCCGGCCGCGCGGCACCGCCAGCCGCAGCCAGGCCGGTTGCGCGGTGGCCAGCGAGAGCACGGCGCCGGCCAGGCAGGCCGGCAGCACGGCGTACAGGCCTCGCCGGCGCGCCTCAGGCATCGGCGGCGACCGGTGCTCCGGTCACCGAGGGCAGCACGATCGCGTCGAAACAGGTCCGGTCGCCGGTGTGGCAGGCGGCACCCACCTGGTCGACCTTGACCAGGATGGCGTCGCCGTCGCAGTCGAGGGCCACCGACTTCACCCACTGCTGGTGGCCGGAGGTCTCGCCCTTCACCCAGTACTCCTGGCGGCTGCGCGACCAGTACGTACACCGGCCGGTGGTGAGGGTGCGGTGCAGCGCCTCGTCGTCCATCCACCCGACCATCAGCACCTCGCCGGTGTCGTGCTGCTGGGCGACGGCGCAGAACAGGCCGGCCGCATCGCGCTTCAGCTTCGCCGCGATGGCCGGGTCCAGGTCAGTGGGGCGCGGGGTCGACATGGCGTCCAGTCTGCCAAGCCGACCCCGGCCCGCGAGCACCAGGTCAGTACGTGGGATATCCGGCCGGGCCGGGCGCGGCACCGCCGCTCGCCTTGACCCGCAACCAGTTGGTCACCGCGCTGTTCAGGATCAGCGCCAGCGCGATGATCGGCAGCACGATGAAGAACAGCACCAGCGCCTTGCCGCCGCTGACCGCGCGGGCGACCCAGTAGATGGCGTCGGCCAGGTTGGCCAGGCAGGCGATGAGCAGCACGTTGCGCGAACGCCCGGAGGTCAGCATCACCGCGCCGGCGATGAACAGGCCGCCGAGCGCGAGGTTGATGATGCCGTCCAGCGCCAGCTCGGCCGTGGTGGCGCCGTCGCCGCCGAAGTCGTCGAAGGTCTTCGCGCCGGCCAGCAGGATGATGCCGATGATCAGCAGCACACCGGCCTGGATGTAGGACAGCACCGCCGCGGCGGTCGCGCCGCCGGGACGCCGGGCCGGGTTGACCATCGGGTACTGGCCGAACTGCCCGGGCGGGTACGGCTGCCCGTACGGGTTACTGGGGTAGCCACCCTGCGCCGGGTACTGTCCCGGCTGCTGCCCGGGCGCCGGATACCCCGCCGGCGGCTGCTGCGGCTGGCCATAGCCCGGGTACTGCTGCGGATTCGCGGGCTGCTGCCCGTACTGCTGCCCCGGGTCACCCTGCCCCGGCTGCCCGTACGGATTGCTCCACGGCTCGTTCGGATTGCTCATCGACCCCTCGCTACCTCGGTCCCCACGGCTCATGTTCGAGCGGCAGCATCATGTCACCAGTTCCCCCCTGAGCGGCGAAGTTTGCCAGAGCCGGGAAAACAGCACAGGACCAGCACGGCAAGCGAACCGGTCAGCGAGAGCAGCGCGACGGCGAGCACGGTGGGATGGGTACGCCCGGCCAGCGCGGCCACCGCGAAGGCGGGCACGAGTACGGACTGGACCGCGATGCTGGCGTACCGGGCCGCCGTCGAGCCGTTGATCATGGCGGCGCCGAGGGTCATGGTGGCGATCGCGCCGGCCAGCCCGAGCAGGGTCGGGACGACCACCCCGGCGGCCCGGCCGCTCTGCCCCGCGTAGTCGCCGCCGACCGCGTGCGCGTACGCCGTCACCAGCGCCAATCCGCAGCTCACGACCCATGCGACGGACTGCGCGAACTGGGCCAGGCCGGCCGCCAACAGGGGTGTGCAGGGCTCCGCGCAGCACCGGCGGAGGTGGCAGCCGCGGCCGGGCGGGCGGGGCGGCCACGGCTCGTGCCAGCCGGGGGGCACCCAGCCGTCGGCGGCGGGGCGGGGGCGGAAGTCGGGTCGGCCGGCCACGGCACCTCGCACGGGTCAGTTGGTCGATGGCGGCGGCAACCCGGCGCACCCCCAGCATCGGTGCCCGCTGTCCCAGCGGCCGTACCGGCCGTCCCGCGGGCCCGAACCCGGCACTTTCGGGCACCCCACCCGTCCTTTCCGACCGCCGCACTTGTCCCGCGCGGCCGGTCCGGCTACCGTTAATTCAACGTTGTTGATTTAAGGAGGTGGGCGCGGTGCCGGAGCATGACGGAGCACCCGCCATCGAGGTGGCCGGGCTGGTCGTGGAGCGGGGCGGCCGCCGGGTGTTGCACGGTCTGGACTTCACCGTCGCGGCCGGCACGATCACCGGCCTGCTCGGCCCGAGCGGCGGTGGCAAGACCACGCTGATGCGCTGCCTGGTCGGCGTGCAGCGGGTGGCAGCAGGCACCGTGCGGGTGCTCGGGATGCCCGCGGGCAGCGCGCCGCTGCGGGCCCGGGTGGGGTATGTGACCCAGTCGCCGAGCATCTACGCGGACCTGTCGGTCCGGGACAACGCGCGCTACTTCGCGGCCCTGGCCGGGCAGCCGGCCAGCGTCGTGGACAGCACGCTGGCGGCCGTACGGCTGGATGACCGGGCCGGCGCGCTGTTCCGCGAACTGTCCGGCGGGCAGCGCTCCCGGGCCTCGCTGGCCTGCGCGCTGCTGTCCCGGCCCGAGCTGCTGGTGCTGGACGAGCCGACCGTGGGCCTGGACCCGGTGCTGCGCCGCGACCTGTGGGCGCTGTTCGGCGAGCTGGCCGCGGCCGGCACCACGCTGCTGGTCAGCAGCCACGTGCTGGACGAGGCGCGGCGGTGCGAGCGCATCCTGCTGCTGCGCGAGGGTGTGCTGGTGGCCGACGACTCCCCGCAGGCCATCGCCGAGCGGGCCGGGACCGACGACATGGACGAGGCGTTCCTGCGGATCGTGGACGGGGTGGGTGCCCGATGAGTACGACAACGGCCGACATCGGTACGGTCCCGGAGCGGCCGGCCGCGGTCCGTACCGGGATCTTCAGTGTGACCCGGACCTGGGCGACGACCCGGCGGGTGCTGCTCCAGCTGCACAACGACCCGCGCACCATCGCGCTGCTCGTGGTCGCCCCGTGCGTACTCATCACGCTGTTCAAGTACGTCTTCCAGAACTCGCCCGGCGTCTTCGACCGGGTCGGCCTGCCGATGATCGGGATCTTCCCGATGATCACGATGTTCCTGGTCACCGTGGTCGCCATGGTCCGGGAGCGGACCAGCGGCACGCTGGAGCGGCTGCTCACCACGCCGCTGGGCAAGCTGGACCTGCTGCTGGGGTACGCAGGCGCCTTCGGGGTGGTCTCGCTGGTGCAGGCCGGTGTCGTCTCGGCGCTCGCGCTCGGCCCGCTGGGCCTGCACGTCCGCGCCGGGATCGCGGTGGTACTGGTGGTCGCGCTGGCCAACGCGCTGCTCGGCATGGCGCTCGGGCTGCTGCTGTCGGCGTTCGCGCAGAGCGAGTTCCAGGCGGTGCAGTTCCTGCCGGCGGCGCTGCTGCCGCAGTTGCTGGTGTGCGGGTTGTTCGCGCCGCGCGACCGGATGCCGGGCTGGCTGCACGGCATCTCGCAGGTCATGCCGCTGTCGTACGGGGTGGACGCGCTGAGCCACGCGACCACCGGCGAGCTGACCGTGACGCTGGCGGTGGATGTCCTGATCGTGTTCGGCTGCGTGGTCGCGGCGCTGGCGCTGGGCGCGGCGACGCTGCGGCGGCGGACGGGCTGAGGTGCCCGCGGCGCGCAGGCGCGGCAGGCCGGTCGGGGGCGGCGGCGGCAAGCGGGAGGAGATCCTGGCCGCCGCCCGCCGGGTGTTCGCCGCCGAGGGGTTCGACCGGGCCACGCTGCGCACCATCGCCGGCGCCGCGCAGGTGGACCCGGCGATGGTGCGGCACTACTTCGGCGACAAGGCCGGCCTGTTCCGGGCCGCGCTGCACCTGCCGCTGGACCCCGCCCAGGCCATCGGGGCCATCGTCGCCGCCGGGGTGGACGGGCTGGGCGAGCGGATCGTGCGGTTCTTCCTGACCGTCTGGGACCTGCCCGGCGGCATCAGCCCGTTCGTCGCCTTCCTGCGCGGGGCGGCCGGCCACGACGAGTCGCGGACCATGCTCCAGGAGATGCTGGACCAGGTGCTGTTCCCGACCATGGCCAAGGGCCTGGCGGAGGCGAACGGGACGGCGCCGGAGGAGGCCAGGCTGCGGGTGGTGATGTGCGGCACGCAGCTCGTCGGGCTGGGCATGGCGCGGTACGTGATCGGCGTCGAGCCGGTGGCCTCGCTGCCGGTGGACCGGCTGGTCGAGCTGTACGCGCCAACCCTCCAGCGTTACCTGGAAGGACCGCTCACCTAGGATCGGCGGGTGACCAGCCACGCCGCCTCCGAGCGCGCCGCGCTGTGCGACCTGCTCGATGACCTCGGGCCGGCGGCGCCGACGCTGTGCGAAGGCTGGGTCACCCACGACCTGGCCGCCCACCTGGCCGTACGCGACCGCAACTACCTGGCCACGCCCGGTTACGTGCTGTCCTCGCTGGCCGACCACACCGCCCGGATCGAGCGGGAGTACCGGGCCGCGCACCCCTACCCCGAGTGCGTCCAGATCGTCCGCAACGGGCCGCCGGCCTGGGGCCCGGTCGGCGTGCCGATCGTGCGGGAGGCGGCCAACCTGCTGGAGTACCTCATCCACCACGAGGACGTACGCCGGGCGCAGCAGGGCTGGGAGCCGCGCGAGGTGTCCCCGGAGCTGGCCAACGCGGTGTGGTCCCGGCTGCGGACCGTGGGGCGAATCATGTTCCGCAAGGCCACCGTCGGGGTGCGGATGCGGCGGGCCGGCGAGGAGGGCTCGATCCGGGTCCGGTCCGGCGCGCCGGAGGTGACGGTGGTCGGCGAGCCCATCGAGCTGGCGCTGTTCGCCTACAACCGGCGGGACGTGTCGCGGGCCACCTTCGAGGGCGACGCCGACGCCATCAACCGGCTACGGGTCAGCCCGCTCGGTCCCTGAGTACCCGGCCAGCCGCGGCGCCACCTCGGCCAGCTGGGCCGGCGTCAGCAGCCTGGGCGGGCAGCCGGAGGACAGCACCCGCAGCGCCACCTCGGCCAGCCACTCCAGGTACTGGGTGCGCTGGTACGCCTGCGCCAGGTCGGCACCGGTGCTGACCGCGCCGTGGTTGGCCAGCAGGCAGGCGGTACGCCCGCCGCCCAGCGCCGCCGCGGTCGCTCCGGCGAGTTCGTCGCTGCCGTACGGGGCGTACGGGGCGACCCGGACGCGGTCGCCGAACATCGCGACGTAGTAGTGCACCGGCGGGATCTCCTCGACCAGGCAGGACAGCGCGGTCGCGGCGACCGGGTGGGTGTGCACGACCGCGCCCGCGCCGGTGGCCCGGTAGGCGGCCAGGTGCAGCGGCAGCTCGGAGGTGGGCGCCAGCGGGGCCTCGACCGGGGTGCCGTCGAGGCGGTGCACACCGACGCGTTCCGGGGTCAGCTCGGCGTACGGGACGGCGGTGGGCGTGATCGCGATGAGGTCACCGGCGCGGGCGCTCACGTTGCCGGCCGTACCGACCACCAGCCCGTCGGCCGCCATCCGCCGGCAGGTCTCGACCACGGCCGCGCGCTGCGCCGCCAGCAGCATCAGCGGACCGGGTGGCCGGCGCCGCGCAGCGCCCGCTTGGCGTCGCCGATGCTGAGCGTGCCGAAGTGGAACACGCTGGCCGCCAGCACCGCGTCCGCGCCGGCCGCCACCGCCGGCGGGAAGTCGGCCGCGCCGCCCGCTCCCCCGCTGGCGATCACCGGCACGCTGACCGCCGCGCGTACCGCCGCGATCAGGTCGGTGTCGAAGCCGCGCCTGGTGCCGTCGGCGTCCATCGAGTTCAGCAGGATCTCGCCGCAGCCCAGCCGCTGGCCGGTGGCCGCCCACTCCACCGCGTCCAGGCCGGTGCCGCGCCGGCCGCCGTGCGTGGTCACCTCGAAGCCGGAGGCGGTGCCGGGCGCGCGGCGTACGTCCAGCGACAGGACCAGCACCTGCGAGCCGAACCGGTCGGCGATCTCGCCGATCAGCTCCGGCCGGGCGATGGCCGCGGTGTTGACGCCCACCTTGTCGGCGCCCGCGCGCAGCAGACCGTCCACATCGGACACCGCGCGCACGCCGCCGCCGACGGTGAGCGGGATGAACACCTGCTCGGCGGTACGCCGGACCACCTCGTAGGTGGTCTCGCGGTTGTCGCTGGAGGCGGTCACGTCCAGGAAGGTGAGCTCGTCGGCGCCCTCGGCGTCGTAGCGCCGGGCCAGCTCCACCGGGTCGCCGGCATCGCGCAGGTCGGCGAAGTTGACGCCCTTCACCACCCGGCCGGCGTCCACGTCCAGGCACGGGATGACCCGTACGGCGAGGCTCACTGCTCGGCTCCGCGCTCGCTCCGCTCCTCGGCGCGGAAAAAGCGCCCGCGCCTGCGATGCTCACTCGCTGTCGCCTCGGGGCTCACTGCTCGGCTCCGCGCTCGCTCCGCTCCTCGGGGCTCATCCCAGGTACGCCTCCACTTCGATCTCCACCAGCATCGCCGGATCCAGCAGGCCGGACACCTGCACCATCGTGGCCGCCGGCCGGACGTCGGCGAAGAACTCCCCGTGCACCCGCCCGACCGCCGCGCCGTCCCGCGCGATGTCGGTCACGTACATGCGGGTCCGCACCACGTCCTTGCGGCTGCCGCCGGCCCGCTCCACCGCGTCCAGCGCGGTGCGCAGCGCGGTCCGGGCCTGCCAGGCCGCGTCGCCGGCGTGCCGGACCTGACCGTCCACAGTGGACGTACAGCCGGAGACCAGTAACAGGTCGCCGGCCAGCACCGCCCGGGCGTACCCGAAAGCGTCCTCCCACGGCCCACCCGAGCCATACCGTTGGGCGGTCACCGGACCGCCGCGAGGGCTTCGGGGAGGGTGAAGGCGCCGCTGTAGAGGGCCTTGCCGATGATGGCGCCCTCGACGCCGAGCGGCACCAGCTCGGCGATGGCGCGCAGGTCGTCCACTGTGGACACTCCCCCGCTGGCCACGACAGGGGCCTTGGTGCGGGCGCAGACCTCGCGCAGCAGGTCCAGGTTGGGGCCGGTGAGGGTGCCGTCGCGGCGCACGTCGGTGACCACGTAGCGGGCGCAGCCCTCGGTGTCCAGGCGGGCCAGCACCTCGTACAGTTCGCCGCCGTCGCGGGTCCAGCCGCGGGCCGCGAGGGTGGTGCCGCGGACGTCCAGGCCGACCGCGACCCGGTCGCCGTGCTCAGCGATCGCCTTGGCGCACCAGGCCGGGTCCTCCAGCGCGGCGGTGCCGATGTTGACCCGGGCGCAGCCGGTGGCCAGCGCCGCGGCCAGCGACTCGTCGTCGCGGATGCCGCCGGACAGCTCGACCTTGACCTCGAGCGACCCGACGACGTGTGCCAGCAGCGCCGCGTTGGTGCCCCGGCCGAACGCGGCGTCCAGGTCCACCAGGTGCACCCACTCCGCGCCGCCGCGCTGCCACTCCTCCGCGGCCGCCAGCGGGTCGCCGTACCCGGTCTCGCTGCCGGCCTCGCCCTGGACCAGGCGGACGGCCTGCCCGTCGGCGACATCCACCGCGGGCAGCAGGATCAGGCTCATCGGGAACTCCGGTCGAGGAAGAGGGTGAGGACCGCCGGGGTGATCAGGACCGCGGCCAGCAGCGCGGCGATCCGCGGGCCCCAGCTGTGGGTGTTGACCCAGACCAGGACGGCCACGGCGATCATGACGGCCACGACCGTACCGCGCTGGGTGCGGGTACGGCGGCTGTACCGCTGGCCGGGCGACCACGGCAGCACCGCGCGGCCGGCCCGGCGCCACCGCTCCCGGCGCCGGCGCCGCGCGGCCAGCCTGCCGGCCCGCTCCTTCGCCTGCGCGGTACGCCGCGCGGCCAGCGCCTCCCGCTCGGCCCGCCGCTTGGCGCGCTCCTTGCTCACAGCGTCCGCAGCCAGTTGGCGAGCAGCGCGGCACCGGCGTCGCCGGACTTCTCCGGGTGGAACTGGGTGGCCGACAGCGCCCCCGCCTCCACCGCGGCGACGAACCGCTCGCCGTGCTCGGCCGTGGTCACCGCGCCCTCGGTACGCACCGCGGCGTAGGAGTGCACGAAGTAGAACCGTTCCGCCTCGACGCCCGCGAACAACCGGGATCCGGGCGGCGGCGCGACCGTGCTCCAGCCCATGTGCGGCAGGATCGGCGCGGCCAGCCGGCGTACCGTGCCCGGCAACAGGCCAAGACCATCGGTGTGTACGCCGTGCTCGTCGCCGGCCTCGAACAGCACCTGCATCCCCACGCAGATCCCCAGCACCGGCGCCTGCTCGGCCAGCCGCTTGCGCACGATGTCCGCACCGTCCACACCGGACAGTTGCGCCATCACCGCGGCGAACGCCCCCACCCCCGGCACCACCAGCCCGTCACACGCCAGCGCCGCCGCCGCGTCGGCCGTCACGGTGACCTCGGCACCGGCCCGGGCGACCGCCCGCTGCGCCGAGCGGATGTTCCCCGACCCGTAGTCGAAAACGACAACCCTCGGTTTCACAGGACACCCTTCGTGCTGGGGATCCCGACCACCTTCGGGTCGTGGGCGGTCGCGTCCCGCAGCGCCCGGGCCACCGCCTTGAACTGCGCCTCCACGATGTGGTGCGCGTCCCGCCCGCCCAGCACCCGTACGTGCAGGGCGATCCGCGCGTGGTAGGTGAACGATTCCCAGACGTGCCGGGTCAGCGTGGTCGCGTAGACCGGGCCGATCGTCGGCGCCATGCCGTCCGGCTCGGTGTGCACCAGGTACGGCCGGCCGGACAGGTCCACCGCCGCCCGCACCA
>Ga0081455_10001336_pt1 | contig 30513 bp, 40 predicted proteins | sample TabmetS3T2R1_FD_70207 | JGI IMG/M metagenome (GOLD analysis project Ga0081455, IMG submission 70207) | Tabebuia heterophylla rhizosphere microbial communities from the University of Puerto Rico - S3T2R1 | ecosystem: Host-associated > Plants > Roots > Rhizosphere ... | reverse complement strand
GACGCCAGGGCTTTGGCAGACCCGAACGCTCGCTGGTGACGATCGGCGGCGGACCGGGAGTCAGGGTCGCATCCGCGACGAACAGCAATGCAACCAGCGCCAAACCGACCACCGCCAAAAAAGTAAGGGCTGGCATTGCCACGATCCCACTGCACGCGCCTCAGCACCTCGGTAATAGTAGGGCGGGCTGCCGCGATCGGTCGAGTTGGACCATAGACCTACGTATGACCTTCTGGCTGCAGGAAACGTCGTCAGCACACTGGTGATGTCCGGCTTAGTCGGTTGGCGGACATTGGATTTGGCGGATACATTGGCTTTTGGTCATGCCGCTTTTGGCCAAACGAGGCATAGACCTTACCGCTTTATCCCGATTTGGTACGCTTTGGAGCGAGCACAGCCGTTGTTTCATTATGAAGGAGTCCCCTTGCCAGTGTGGACTCGCGTTCGCTTGTGTCGTTTCGTGGAGTGCAATCATGATCGATCATGTGGGATTTTCGGTGTCGGACTATGCGCGCTCGAAGGCCTTCTATGAGAAGGCATTGCTGCCGCTTGGCTACTCACTGATCATGGAGGTGACCGCGCAGGCAACCGGAATGCCGGCCGCCGGTTTCGGCAGTGATGGCAAGCCCGATTTTTGGATCGGTGGCGAGGGAATGGTGGACAAGCCTTTGCGCATTGCGATCGCTGCGAAAGACCGGGCCTCGGTTGACGCGTTCTCCCGCGCGGCGCTGGCGGCAGGCGGCAAGGATAATGGTCCTCCGTGCGGTCGCAGTATCACCCGAATTATTACGGCGCCTTTGTGTTTGACCCCGATGGACACAACATCGAGGCGGTCTGCCACAGGCCAGGCTGACAGGATCGGACCGCAGCAGTGGCGGCCGACTTTGGCTCAGGCTCAAGGCCAGGTCGGCGAAGCGAAGCGTGATGAGTCCGGAATCGGACAGACGCTTTTCACATTATGAATTAACGTCAGTTTATCACTGGCCACGGCACTGCCACAGGCACCGGTGACTGAGAGACGAGTCGCGCTCCCGCCTGTATCAGCAAAGGGGGTGCACCATGCCGCAGCCAAATTTTGATCAGTCAATTTGCCGCCGATTGCCAGACGGCGTTGCCCTTTGTGCGGACTGCAGATGACTCTTGCCCGTATCGAGCCCTCCGAGGATGTCGACTGCGAAGAGCGAACTTTCGAATGCTCGACGTGCGCCTATGGCGAAACAGTTGTCGTCAAATTCCGCTGAACGGTATTGGCCCTTGAAGCAAAGAAGAAGCCGCTAAACGAACTGCTTCAACCGGACACAGACTTCCAGGACAGCTGAGTGACTTCACTGGATGGCAATACTGTCGTAGTTGCCGCTCAGGGTGGTACCGATTGCGTTAACGACAACGATGATCGCTAGCGAAATGCCCGCGGCGACAAGGCCGTATTCAATGGCCGTAGCCCCCGTATCGTCCTTGAGGAACGCCACGAAATTCGACACCCACGACACCCTTCTCGCTCGAAGGCCGGCAAAATAGTGGACAGTGCTTAAGAAAGAGCTTCGCAACAAAGCGAAGCCATTAACGGCCGGGCAACCGCATCCACACCAACCAAGGTTGCAAGCTGCCGGCGGTGAAATCGGACTTGCCGCCGGCCGCTAGGCTTGCGCCTCCGCTTGCGCTCAATCGAATTTGGCCGGCGAGGAGAACGGCCGCGTCGCATCGACCACGAACATGACCAGCTGATCCAGGTCGGTCGCGCCGCTGCTGCCGACTTCCATCGGCATATCCGCTCCGTGACCCGGCGCAGATTGGCCGGCGTCGAGATGGACCGTCCCGTGTGATGTGCGCTGGCTCATGCGGCCGGCGAGCACGTAGAACGCTTCCGACCCCGGATGGCTGTGCGTGGCCGTCTTGGTGCCGGGCGGGCCGCCGGCGCGGTTGATGCGCAACAGATATTCCGGCGCGGCGATTGCCGGCACCGGTCCGATCTCGACCACCTTGCTGCCGCCTGCCGAGCTTCCGCCCTTTGGCCCGAGCGTGAACAGCCACACCTTGCCGGCGATCTCGGCGGCAAGCGCGGTCGGGCCGGCGGCAGCCTTCGCCGCCGCGAGGGTCTCGAAATTATCGATGCGCCAGTACAGCGGTCCTTCCGGCAATTGCTTGAGCTTCGTTTCGGTGACGGGTTCGACGACGAATTTGCCTTGCGCCGCCGCGGTTGAAGGACCAACCGCCGGTTCGATCGCAAGAAGCGACAACACGAGAGCGAAGACAGTTCCGGTTCCGCGCATCATAGGCTCTGACTCTCCGGGTAATTGGGCAGCCCGACTTTTTCTGCGATGTTGGCCACCGACTATGCAAAATCCGCCGGTGCTATCCAGAAATCGCAGGAAAAGTGATAGTCTGCGTGTGGGTGGCAACGACGAATAGTCGATGAAGAAACCTGACAGGCAAAGGCACGACGCCGACCGGTTGGCCGGAGAGGTGACTTCGATAGCTTTACCTGCCGACCTTGTCCGCGCGCTCGAATGGCTGCGCAGTCACCTTTCCGAGCCGGTCGACCTGGAGTTGCTCGCCTCGGTCGCCGGCGTCCGTCCGCGGACTCTCGAAAGTCACTTCAAAACATTCTTAGGTACCACCCCGCTCGGGTGGCTCCGCCGAACGCGCTTCGCCAACGCCCGGCGCGAACTCGAGAGAGGTGCCGCCGATGCGACGGTGACACGCATCGCGCTGGCCAGCGGCTTCGTGCAGCTCGGCCGCTTTGCAGCCGAGTATCGTGCGATCTTCGGAGAAACGCCTTCGACAACCCTGCGACGGAGCCGTTCTCTCGTCGACGGCGGCGAACCCGTCGATCCATTCCTCGTGTGTTTGCAATCGCCCCTCGCGAGTGCTCGGAAGCGATCTCGACGCTTGAAAGTGCACAACAGTTGGCGCCCGACTACGGATTGCCGGTTGCCCTTGCGGCGTGGTGTCTGGGCCAGCGAGCCGCGCACGGATTCAGCGCTATCCCCGAACAGGATCGCAACAAGGCGTTAGAACTTGTTGCCCGCGCTCAGACGTTGGTACCGAACGACGCGTTGGCACTGACCTTGGCGAGCGGCGCGCTGACGCTCGCGCACCGTCTCCACGACGCGGACCGCGTGCTGGAGCGTGCGCTGGCGCTCGATCCATGGTTACCCTACGCGTGGGTTCGCCGCGGCTGGGCATCTACTTATGTCGGCGACCCGGGGGCCGCTTTCCGCGAATTGGCTATCGCATTGCGGCTCGCGCCGGTCGGGCCGATGCGGCAGATTGCATTTATCGGAATAGGTTGTGCGCATTTTGCATGCGAGCGTTACGAGCGCGCGGCACGTTGGGTGTTCCGCGAATTGGCTATCGCATTGCGGCTCGCGCCGGTCGGGCCGATGCGGCAGATTGCATTTATCGGAATAGGTTGTGCGCATTTTGCATGCGAGCGTTACGAGCGCGCGGCACGTTGGGTGCAAAGCGGTACCGAGTCCTTTCCAGGTGCGGTGTGGGCAGACCGCATATCGATCGCCGCTGCCGTACATGCCGGGTCGAGGGCTGAGGCGCGACGCATTGCAAGACGGCTGATGCGCAAGGATCCCGACCTGACCGTGGAGAGAGCAAGGACCGCGTGGCCTTTCCCGCCGGCCTTCATGGCGCGTCTTGCCGACGGCCTTGCTACGGCCGGCGTCCCGCGGAGCTAGCGACCGCCCTCCTGCTACCAGGGCGGACATTTGGTCGCACGCGCGCGCCGTCAGTGCGTGGCAACCTTGAGGCAGCAGGCGCGACGATCCGGTCAATTCAAGTTTCGCGTTCCGCCGCTAGCCTGACGTCGTTTCCAGCGTGGAGTCGTCAATGCAAACAGCCTGGCTCTTGTTGGTCTATGCCTTGATCGTCGTGATCGGCGAAGCCATCGTCGTCGCACTCGGTCTGACATTCTGGGATCGCCAGTTCCCCACGCTGAGCGTGCCGGTTTCCATCGTCACGTACCTCGCCGTCTTTTTCCTCGGATGGAAACTCGCCGTGCGCCTGACCGAGCCGAAGCACGGCTAGCAGCTCGGGTCGTAGGCAAGGCGTTCATTCAATCGGATGGCCGTGGAAGTCGCGCTAGGGCGCGGCCGTTATCACCAGCGCACGAATGCGCCCCTCTATGGCGCCGCTTCCGTATCGATCCGCCACGGCCCTGGCGGCTTGCTTCGTTGCATCTTCCAGCCGCGCGGGATCGCGCGCATCGAGTTCGTTGCGCAAGGGCGTGCCCTGACAAAATCCGATTGCCGGCTCGGAGGCGGATGCGGCCTTGCTTGTGGCCGACACATCGTCGACTGACACGTCGGTAAATCCGGCGCTCTTCAGGTCGCTGCGAATCTGATTTTCGTCGTGGTAGCCGTGCGGCGTCCGCGCGAGAAACCGGGGAGGGTCGTCCGGAAAGACGGAAGCGAGAGCCTGCGTGACAGTATCGGCGAAATCGTTTTCCGAGATCTTGTCCCAGACCGTGAATATGAATCGACCGCCCGGTCTCAGAACCCGCCGCGCTTCCTTGTATCCCTGCACCTTGTCGGGAAAAAACATGACGCCGAACTGGCACGCGACGACATCGAAGCCTTGATCTGGGAACGGCAGCGCCTGGGCATCGGACTGTTTCCATTCGATGCGTTCACGATCCGCGCCGGCGTGTCGTGCTGCGTAATCAAGCATTGGCTGGTTGAGGTCGGTTGCGACAATTCGTGCGCCTGCAGGAAGCCGCGCCGCCATCGCGCGTGTCAGAACGCCGGTTCCCGCGGCGGTCTCCAGCACATGAGAGGGGCCAATTTTGTTTATTCGCGCGGCGACATTCACCGCATAAGGTTCAAATATCAGCGGGACCAGATATCGATCGTAGATTTCGGGGATCGATCCCGCGAAGAGCTTGTCACTTGCAACCACGAGACTTCTCCCGTCACGCTGACACCTTGGTGATACCACATTTGTAACGCGATTTGCGTTTCGAAAAGTTCCCGCGCGGAACGATGACCTCGCATGGACGTTTTGCTCCAAGCACAAGTGGAGGCGATCATGCGTCGATATTTCGCGCTTTCGGTGGGTTCTGTCCTGGCCGGTGTGATGCTTGTTTCGGCCGCGTCGGCGGATACCTATTTCCGTCGTAACCATAACGGCACCTGGACCAACGTCGAATACAACGACGGCGTTTGTAAGTACTACTACGCGCACAACTCCTACGACCAGGACCTGAAGATCAACCGGTATGGCGACTGCTCGCGCGTTGCGATCGGTCCCGACGGCAATCCCGCGCCGGTCGTGACCGGCCCGGTGATCGTCAGACAAAGGCCGCTGGCCGCAGCGCCGCTTCGCTAGCGTCCTGGCTATAGCGCACGTTTCGTAAAACCCCGGGCGATGAGCCCGGGGTTTTTGATTGCAAAACAGCCGGATGAATCGGCCTGATCGGCATTTCGTTGCCGGCGAATGGCCCTGTGCACGTTGCTGCAGCGCATGAGCGCCATGATTCTTTATTCACACATGAATTGAAAAGCGGGCAGGGATGTGAGTGTATTGCGACTGTCAGGTTCGTGCTTGACGTTTGTGGGGTGTCAGACAAGGAGGACAGCGATGAAAGCACTTGCCCTGGTGACGGCGTTCTTGATGACCTGCGGCAGCGCATACGCGGCGTCGTGCAAGGTGGAGGCGACAAACAAGAAGCTCGCGGGAGCTGCAATGACGAGCTTCATGAAGAAGTGCGAGACCGATGCAAAGTCGGCCTGCGACAAGACGGCGGCCGAGAGGAAACTGGCCGGCGCGGCGAAGGACAGCTTCACGAAGAAATGCGTCACTGACGCCATCGGCAGCTGATTGCTTTGACGAAGTTGCTCCGCTCGGGCCCGGCCTTCCGGCCGGCCCGAGCAAACTTTGACGACCTCGATCGCCGGGCCAGTCCCGGCCGGCATAACGGCAGCGTAAACAAAGAATCTTCGATGAGACGAAAAAAGCCCATTGCCCTCATGTCAGGTGCAGCAGGGGCCGGCGCAATCGTGATGCTCCTTGCGAGCCATGTTTCTGCCGCACCAGCGCCACGAACGGACTGCGTGACGGTCTCGCGGCAGGAATATGAGAGCGCCAAACGGCGGCACGCGCTGCGAACGCGTTTTGGAACGTATCAAAAAACGGGCCGGCCATTACGGCGTCAATATCTTTATTGTCAAACGTAACGCGCGATGCCGGTTGTCCGCCGCCTGACCGATGTTGCCCAATCAGCACGCCATGCAGAAATTGCGATGAAGTTTTTCTTTCGGCGCATGGCCTAACCGGTTGAACTCTGTTAAAGCGCCGCCTCCTACGTGTCTATTCAAGGAAAGGACTGCCATGTCGATTAAATTTGGTGCCTGCACAGCTTTTGCCGCCACGTTGCTCGGGCTCGCTTTGACGACGGCGCCCGCGCACGCCTATGTCGAGGCGGGCATGTTGAGCTGCCGAAGCGCGGGGCCGACTGGCTACATTGTCTTCTCGTCGCGCATTTTCGACTGTGTCTTTGCGCCTTCGAGCGGCGCGCCGCCGCAATTTTATCAGGCGAATATTTCGCGCTTCGGAGCGCAGATCGGCTTCACCAATGACGTCGGCCTGGCCTGGGCTGTGTTCGCCGCGACATCGCGGGTCGGGCAGGGCGCGCTCGCCGGCGGATATGTCGGCGCTTCGGCGGGAGCCGCGATCGGCGTCGGCGCCGGCGCGAACGGCCTCGTCGGCGGGCTCAACAATTCGTTCGCCCTGCAGCCGATCAGCATCGAGGGCCAGACCGGACTCAATGTCATCGCCACCGTGACCGGCCTCGAGCTGCGTCCGGTGCAGCCCGTCCGTAAGCGCGTGCATCGGCGTCACCCGCGCTAGCTGCCGGCGCGCCTGCACTTCCAATCGAAAAAATGCGACGCCGCCCGGCCCTGGCCGGGCGGTTCGTTTTTGCCGCTTTTGCCGCTTCTTGAAGTGCGGGATGAGGAGAAAGTTCAAGTTTGACACGAAGATGAACGCGTCTGCGCTGGCGCATGAATTTGCAGGCGAATACCGCCGTTCCCGTTTCCTCCTGCGTCACAATGACGGTCGACATGACCCGAGACCGCAGCCCGGCGTCTGCTAGGCTCGACGGGAGGCCAAATCTTCATGGACGACTGGTGGTACTTCTTCGCCGTCGGCTTCGGGGCGCAGCTCGTCGACGGCACGCTTGGCATGGCCTATGGCGTCCTGTCGAACACCGCATTGATGGCGATCGGCATTCCGCCCGCGCACGCGAGCGCGCTGGTGCACACCGCCGAGATCTTCACCACCAGCGCATCGGCGGCCTCGCACATCTATCATCGCAACGTCGACTGGCGCATGGTGGCGCGGCTCGGCATCACCGGCGTGCTCGGCGCAATCCTCGGCGCGTGGGTTTTGTCGAATGTCGAGGTCTCGGCGGCGCGCCGCTACGTCTATGCCTACCTGCTGATCATGGGCTGCTGGATTCTCTGGAAGTCGGTGCGCATCGCGTTCGAGCCGCGCGCGCCGGCAAGCTGGACCAGCGTGCTCGGATTTGGTGCAGGATTCCTCGACGCGAGCGGCGGGGGCGGCTGGGGCCCGATGACGACCTCGACGCTGGTCGGCTCGGGGCACGCTCCGCGCTATTCTGTGGGCTCGGTCAATGCCACCGAATTCTTCATCACGGTGGCGGCGGCGACCACGTTCTTCACCGAGCTCGGCGCGGTGGCGCTCGATCACTTTCTGCCGCTGGTCATCGGCGGCGTGCTGGCCGCCCCGTTCGGCGGCTGGATGGTGAAGCACATCCCGGCGCAGAGGCTGATGACCGCCGTCGGCCTTCTGATCGTCACGGTCTCGGTATTCCAGCTCCTGCGCGCCTTCGGGGTGTTCTAGCGATGCAATCGCAGCCGCTTCGAAACGGTTATTATCTTAAAATCGATTTGAACTATGCATTGGCGTCTGTGAGCCGCCTCACAAAGCTTTTGCGCGTGCGGGGCTATCTATTGCGCGATGAGGGGCAGCGCAGGAGGCTCACATGCGCAAAGCGTTACCGATCCTTCTGGTGGCCGGATTGATCAGCGTCATGGTGGAGGCCGTCACCGGCCCCGTCCCGACGAACGCGAGAATCACGCCGAAACAGGTTAGCAACGGCGTGTCGATCAATGGTCTTCATGTTGCGCTCCCGGTGCACATGAAGAGCTTCCCGGCGGAGCTGGTGCCGTTGCCATGATGGCCCGCACCCGGTGAGGACGCGACCCGCGTCCTGTCGAAAATGGGACAGCGCCGCGCGGCAAGCCAGGGCCGCGCGGCGCCGAATTATCGACCGCCACGATTCCATTCAATGCCTGTTGTCAGCCGGGCGGATATTGCAATTTTGGAGGGGACGCCAGGAACTGCAGGTCACGCCAGTCCCACAGCCGCGACGGATTAAAATCGACATCCTGGGGCGTTGCATTCCAGCGCCACGGACCGCCCCCCAGGGCGCCTTGCGCATGGATCGCCACGCTGATCGCGACCAGGACTCCCATTGCGGTCATGACCGCCGGCCGCCACGAGGCCGCGACATTGAAATTGAAAGCGGTGAAATAGACCAGGAATGGAAGCAGATCGGTCATGTAGCGCGGGCCGAAGCTGTGACCCGCCCACCACGCCGGGATCAGGCTGATGGCGATGAACATCCCCGCAACGATGATGCCGTAGGCAAGGTGAAGCGCTCTCTGTTCTTTGTCGCGAAGCGAGAGCAGAAAGCCGCTCAGCGAAAACAGCAGCACGGGTGAGTACACGAACAGCCCGCGCGCCGGGCTGACGAGATTGCCTGCCGCTGCTTCCGCGAACCTGGTTGATCCGCTGTATGAAAGCCCAAAATAATAATGCGACAAGATTTTCCCGTAGATCGCAAAATTGAACGCGATCCACGGCGCTGCGATCAGCGCGGCCCAGGCGAGGTATCGCAGGAACCAGGCGCGGTAGTAGGCCAGCACGTAGGCGGTGAGCACGACTATCGGGATCGCGGCCGTCGGCCGGATGAGGTAGGCCATGGCAAGCGGCAAGCTGGCATACTGGATCAGCGCCGGTTTTTTCCGTGCCTGCTGAATGAGCAGCATGGCGATCGCGAGCATAAGTACGAGCGGACCATGCTGCCAGAGCGCGCGGGTCGCTACCGACCATATCGATGTGCAGAATGAAAAGATGAAAGTCGTCGCCAGCGCGATCGACAGTTGCCCGAATTTGAGGAATATCAACCAAAAGAAGACGACGGACGCCGCGGCTCCGAGCATGCTGGCCAGTATTTTTTCGAGGCCGTCCGGGACATTGTGTCGAAGCCTCTCTTTGAACGACGGGTCGACCAGGGCAATTGCAGCCACGGCGGGCGCCACCAGGACTGAAACCCCGATGGGAAAAATCGTACGGGGGCGGCCGTTCACAAATTGGATCGCATAAAACTTGCTTATCGCGACAACCGGCAGGTAGTCGTCAAGGGCGCCGCCCGAACCCTCGATAAGGCTCAGGGACGTATGGATCGACCACCGCGAGTCGTACGGCGCCTTGACCGCACTGTAGGCGTATACGAGCGTCAGGAATAAAAACAGCTGCGACATGGACAGGGATCGATCGGCAAGTGCGCCGATGTAGCCGGTTTATCTGGACACCGTCATTTGTGCCGCGCCGAAAACCCGTCACTCTTTCCGGCTGGATTGCGCCGGGCCGCCGCGGCGGTCGCTTCCCCGGTGCTCGGCCATCACGCGGATGCCGTGCCTGAACAGGATGTGCGCCTGCGGGCGCATGGCGACCGTTTCGCGATAGGCGGCCCAGCCGACGGCGGGATTGGAAGCGCGCGCGACGATCTGCAGCCGGTGCAGACCCTCGGCATCCCATTCCTCGATCGTGAAAGGCAGCTCTTCCATCGTCGCCATGCTCGCCTCCCTCGCTTGCTGAACCGTCAGCCTATCAATGTCGCGGCCGCGGACAAGTCAGTCCACAGCCTGATGCACACCGGCCGGCGCCGATAGCGCCGTCCCTGCCGAAATTTTCCCTGATTTGCCAATTCGTCGCAGCGCGACGCGGCGCACCGCCGCGCGCGGGCGGCTACACCCGTCCATAACAAAGGAGAAAGAGATGGATATCGAAACCAATACCGGGCTTGAGACCAAGGCGGGCATTCCGCCCGATGCTGTGGTGACGCATGCCGAGATGATGCGCGCCTTCGAGGAATTCAAGGAAGCCAACGACAAGCGATTGGCCGGGATGGAACGGCGTCGAGTTGACGTTCTTTTGAACGAAAAGCTCGCTCGTATTGACCAAACAATAGATGCACAAGCACGCCGGCTTGATGAAATTACACTCAAGAACTCACGTCCGATCATTGCTGGTGAGCGCTTACGTGGATCGCCGGAGCACAAGATGGCTTTTGAGGCTTATGTGCGATCGGGTGAAGATACGAATCTGCGTACTCTTGAATGGAAAGCCCTATCTGCCGGCTCGAACCAGGATGGTGGATTTTTGGTCCCGCCTGAAATTGAAGGACAGATTAGTCAGCGGCTCATAGCGATTTCGCCGATTCGTGCGATCGCTGGCATTCGCACGATCGGTAGCAACGTCTACAAGAAACCCTTCATGACTACTGGTCCGGCAGTGGGTTGGGTGGGTGAGGTAGATGCCCGTACGCAAACGGCATCGCCGACCCTCGATGAACTATCATTTCCAGCTATGGAGCTTTACGCCATGCCGGCAGCAACCACGGCGCTACTTGAGGATTCAGCAGTTAATATCGACGAGTGGCTTGCACAGGAAGTAGAGCAGGTATTTGCCGTTCAAGAGGGCACGGCCTTCGTAATCGGGGACGGTAACAACAAGCCGAAAGGTTTCCTCTCCTACAGTTCTGTCCCGAACGCATCGTGGAGTTGGGGCAACACCGGTTACATCGCATCGGGTTCTCCTGGAGCATTTCCTTCCTCTAGCCCCTCGGATGTCCTTGTCGATTTGATCTATTCGGTAAACGCAGGCTATCGGCAAAATGGTGTATTCATCATGAATCGGAAGACGCAAAGCACCATTCGGAAATTCAAGGACTCGACAGGTAACTACCTTTGGCAACCACCGGCCATTCCGGGCGCAAAAGCCACGCTGATGACCTTTCCAGTTATCGAAGCCGAGGACATGCCCGACATTGCTGCTAATTCGTTGTCGATTGCCTTCGGTGATTTCAATCGCGGATACCTGATTGTGGATCGCTCCGGGGTAACTATTCTTCGCGATCCATATACCGCGAAGCCATATGTGTTGTTCTACACCACCAAACGGGTTGGCGGCGGGGTTCAAGATTTTAGCGCTATAAAGTTATTGAAGTTCTCCGCGAGCTAACGCTCGGGGATCATCCGCTATCGCCGAGGCAATACCAACGCCCGGTGATCTCACTAACAGCGTTGCTCTTAAAGCGTGATTGCCCGCTCCAGGCAATCACGCCATTGCATACGCATTTCCTCAATTGTTTTTTTAATGACTCATATCCAAGCGGCTTATCTGCATCATCAACTTAAACGCTTGATGCGGCATGACGCACATCGGTTCCTCCGCCCTGATTGGCGTCGGTTCATGTGCTTTGGACAAGAAGACCAACTCTTCCATCAAATGTACGACCGCATCGATTGCAAATACAGTCCCGACCAGCCGCGAGTGCCAAGAGGCAATCCAGATGGTGGGCAGTGGACCAGTGATGGGCGCATCCGAAGCGGACGCCAAGATCCGCGCGTTCTTTCAGATGTTACCCCTGATGGCATTGGTTCAGGCACCCAATACGCGCAGAGCAGGACGCGTGGCGCTTCTGGCCGAGTCATTATCAATGGTCAGCAAGTCGAGCCCTCGCCAGCGCAGCAAGCACGGTTGACCGTCGTCGAGGCCCAAGCGCGGGAGGCAATCCGGCGCGTACAAGAACTGGATCCAAAATGGCAGCCAACTCCAAGTGCCTATGAAAGCGTCGAGGGTCTAATTGCGGCTTACCGAGCGGATGCTCGTCAGGCGCAGGAGCGAATCTCTGAACTTCGCCAGGTGGGAATTGGACCAGGCCCCTTTGCTGGCGAGTCAATACCAGCCCGCGGCCCTGAGCGAGACTTCAGTGCTGCGGAGCGTCGAGAGATCAATAGAATCGGCTCTGAAAAAGGATGCCACACCTGTGGCATTACAAATCCTGGAACGCCTTTGGAAAACTTCGTAATAGATCATCAACCGCCGACCGCTTGGAATCCGCTGAGCCGTTCACAGCGCCTCTTTCCTCAATGCATATCCTGCAGTTCGAAACAAGGTAATTAGATTAGCCGAAACGGCGGGAGGCGATAATGCGCTCGGCACGCATGATTAGACCGGTAAACTCGTTAGTATTCGTCTGTGATCAACTCGGAGGCCTCACTCCTTCGTGGCAAAAAGATAAACAAATCCTATGGACGGACACATGCATTTCTATCGCATGTTATCCCGAACAGGATGGACCGACTGAGGTCATTCTTGGTACCAGCGAGGATGTCGATGCCGGACACGCGCCTCAATTCGATGGCTTACTGAAAATTCCGACCGGAATTTTGAGTGTGCAAAACGTTATTCATGAGCCGCTTCTGACGATGGATGTTTCAAGTCCGATCGTACGCGTGAAAGTTTGGCTGAATCATCCGCGTTGGGCCAATAAAGTCGCAATCGGCGTGTCCTAAACCGCGATTTGCTGTGGGAGATTTTTGTCGTTCAGCTGGCCGCCTTCCTGGACCGGCTGACGCTGAGACGGATCATCGCATTGATCCCGGTGCGCTGCACCGCGCATCTGCGCTTATGACCAAAGCGGACATCGCGAATTGGCCTCTCAATAGCGCCCAGGGTTTTCTCGGTGCGGCTGACAGCCGGCTTTGCGCCTTATCTGAGTCGGCGTCGGGGAAGCGGTACAGTGTTGCCGTGACAGCGGTTTTTCTTTGCCTTGTGAGGTGGAACAGCAAGCAACGCGAATCTGGAAATGTCTGCTTTCGAGCCGGTACGATGGCCCCGTCGGGGCGCGATTCGCGAGACAACACCAATGCCATTTTTCAGCAAGCGGACACTCAGCCCGAGGGAACGCTTCGAGGGCGAGTTGAAGGAAAAGCAGGCGGCCAGGGAGAATCTCGCCGAACGGCTGAACGCCGCCGAAGCGACGCTCGGCGAAAAACGCGATGCGGCCGAACGGCTGGCGATTGCCGGTGCCACCGACGCGCAGCTCGATCGCGCAGAGACCCAACTGCGTGCCGCCGAAGACCGCGCCGTGACCCTGCGGGCGGCATTGGCGCAGCTCGACGAGCAAATCGCCGCGACCGAACGCGAACTGGCCAACGCCAAGGCGCAGCGCGACCGCGACATAATGGCCGATGAACTTCTGAGGATGATCGCGTCAATCGAGCGAGCCGCGCCGGGATTCGATGACGGCGCCAAAGCGCTGGTGGCGGCTGTCGCACAAAGTGCGGCGTCAGTGCCGGAGGCAACCAATTTCGCGGCCAACGTGGATGCGGTGCGTCGCGAGGTTCTCCTGGCGGTGCAACTGGTTTGCGAGGAACTGCGATCCACTGCGGTGCGCACGCGCGCTGGCAATGCGAACAATTCATCACGCACAGCGTCTGAGCTGGAGCCGTCCCACCAATCGGAGAGCGAACACCAACTGGTCTATACGCTCAATCCGCTGCGCTGGTGGGAGAATGGCAAGCTGCGAAATGTGCCGGCCTATGCGCGCGTCGAACTGCCAAAAACGTTGCTGCTGGTCGCGCTGCGGCACCAGCATGTGGACTACCTGAACGCCCGGCGAGTGCAGACCCTGATGAAGGTTCATGGCAGCGGGCTGTTCCAGGCGCCGCCCCATGCCGACGATCCCCGTCTCGTCGACCTCGATGCTCTTGCCACACGCGAGCAGGAGAGCGCCAAGCCCGATCATGCCGCGTGAGCGCGGCTTCTTGCGTCAAACGGGCATGGAACATAAGCCACTCGATGTCCGTTCCTACCCAAAGCGGACATGATCCGCATGCAGCATCAAAGTTCGGTTTTAAAAGCCGATCGGAATGGGGTCGGAAATGGTGTTTGACCGCAAGTGGCTGAGACGGGTCGCGCTGTTAGGCGGGATCGCCTGCTTGGGACTGCCAACGTTATCTGCATCGGAGGATGCAGACGGCCAGCTGATGTTCAACAACGCCTGCCGAACGTGCCACTCAATCAGGGAGGGCGAGAATCGCCTCGGCCCTCACATGCGAGGCATCATCGGAAGGAAGGCTGGGTCGCTGCCAGACTATTCGTATTCCAGCGCCATGAAGGGCGCAGACTTCGTTTGGGATGAGAACAACCTCGATCGCTTCATCGAGAAGCCCGACGAGACAGTGCCCGGCAACACCATGAAGCCCTACGGTGGTCTGCCATCGGCCGAGAGCAGAGCAAAGCTCGTCGCTTACCTGAAGACGCTCACGGCCAATCAATAGACGTCACGTCCCGCCGAGGGGATGCCTCGCATTCGCGGGGCCGCTGCGCCGAGTGACGCCCCGAAGATCAAGAAGGACGCGCCTACCAGCCCGCCTTGGCGAGACCGAAATCGGGATACACACGCCTTGATGCGTCCATGGTGCGTTGCGCACCAAGGCGCTGCTGCTCTGTGATTCTGGCGGACGGCTGCAACGCCAACATCTGGAGCGGGGTGATAGGGAAACCCGCAGCCTGATACTGTGGGACCTGTTGAGCGGTAGCCGCGCTCGTTCCACTGAGGATGACGGCCGCTGCAGTCAAAGCTGCCGCTGTCACAATCAAGATTTGCCTTTTCATGGGGTGGCTCTCATGTTCGAGTGAATTGTCACCCATCATTCAACACCCAAAGGACAGACCCGACAGTGACGCACGTCACTCAGGCGGCGTGATGGCCGTCACGAAAAAGGCGATTCATTTATCATGAAGGTCAGTCGGACTATCGCGGTACCACTGCACACCTGAACAGCCGGCAAGATTCGAACCGAGCGTGAAAGCTGCGCAAATTTATCCCGCAGCTTCTCTCGCTGCCTTGAACCGCGTTCTGCTCTCGGCCGGCCAGTATTCGGCCGGGCGGTAGAATTCCGCGACCGCAGGAACGCCGTCCGGCAAGACAACCCAAGGCTGCTTCGTGGACGTGTAGATGTGAATGTCAGGCGGAACGCGCGAGGGATCGTCGAGCGTTCCCACCCGTATGAAATGAATATTCGGACCTGCCTGAGGATAATTGCTCCAAACGGTCACGCCACAGTCGGCGCAGCGCCAGAAAACCTGACCCTTGCCGCTGGCGCTGGGGAGCGTGGTTCTCGCCGGTTTGCCTTTCAGGAGTTCGACTTGCGACGCCTCGATCAAGGCGTTGACCGCGAAAGCCGATCCGGTCTCGCGCTGGCACCACGTGCAATGGCAACAATGCACAAACAACGGTCTCGCCTTGAGGCGGTAACGTACCGCCGCGCAAGTGCAGCCGCCTTCCATGGCGTTGCTCTCGTGATCAGGCACTGCCAACTCCACGCCGTCAATGACCGGCGTTGAAAGCAACTCCAATAGCGCTCTGCAGTACTGGTAAGAACGACTAAGGCGAAATCTCAGCCAGCCTTCCGTCGTCCCGCTGACCGTGCCGGCTTGCGCGCCACTTCCTTTGCCGGCTTCTTGCCCGCGCCCGAGATCGGAAACAGCATTTCCTTCTGGCCCTCGATGCGCTTGCGGCCGCGCTTGCCCTGCTGCTTGCGCGCCGGCTGCTGCTGCTCGGCCTTCACGCTCCGTCGCAGCGCATCCATGAGATTGATGACCTTCGACGGCTCGCTGCGCGCCGGCGCCTCGATCTTGATGCCTTTCATCTTCTTCTCGATCAGCTCCTTGAGCGCGGTCTCGTAGTGATCCTCGAACTCCTCGGGCTCGAAGTGGCCGGTCTTCGTCTTCACGATGTGCGCCGCAAGGTCCATCATGTCCTTGCCGAGCTTGAGGTTCTCGATGTCGTCGAAATATTCGTTCTCGTTGCGCACCTCGTATGGATAGCGCAGCAGCGTGCCCATCAGGCCCTTGCCGCGCGCCTCGAGCGAGATCACGTGCTCGCGGCTGGTCAGCACCACGCGCCCGATGGCCACCATGTCCATCTGCTTGATGATGTTGCGGATGACGGCGAACGCGTCCTGGCCCACCTTGCCGTCGGGCGCGATGTAATAAGGACGGATCAGATAGAGATCGTCGATCTCCGAGCGCGGAACGAACTTGTCGATCTCGATGGTCCGGGTGGTGTCGAGCGCGACCGCGTCGAGCTCCTCGTCGGTGATCTCGACATATTTGCCCTTGTCGACCTGGTAGCCCTTGACGATTTGATCCTGCGTGACCTCGTCGCCGGTGTCCTCGTCGACCTTGCGATAGCGGATGCGATTGCCCGTCTCGCTGTTGATCTGGTTGAAGCTGATCTTCTCGCGCTCGCTGGTGGCGGGAAACAGCTGGATGGGACAGGACACGAGAGAAAGGCGCAGAAAGCCTTTCCAGTACGCACGCGGGGCCATGGGCCGCTCCTACACAACACCTGCGGAACAAGTCTTACGGACTATGTACGTATTACGCGCGTATATTACACCCGTTCCCCGCCGGATGTGTTCCCAGTCCGTTCCGGAAACAAAAAAGCGAGCCGCCTCCACCGAGGCGGCGTCGAGGAACCCAGGCTCGCGGAGGAGCTTACTTGAGCTGGGTCGAAATGGTGTCGAACCTCGAATTGAGGCTCGAGCCGATCGCATTCACGCTGGCAATGATGACAATCGAAATGCCCGCGGCGATCAGGCCGTATTCGATAGCGGTAGCGCCCGACTCATCCTTCAGGAACGCAAAAACGCTGGACATGTGACACACTCCATGAGGCCCGATACGACGGCACGATAGCGGCACGCCGTTAACAAGATTCTCTCGCAGTCATAAAGAAACTGCGCAGCGATTACTTCAAATGGTAACCAAGTCCCGCGGTCGTTTCGTATCCCGGCCGGGCAACCGCGCCGCCCGGTCGGAAAGAAGCCGCCGTCGCCGGCGGCTCCCTTGAAATCCAGCCACGTGTGTACGGCTTACTTCAACTGCGTCGAAATGCTGTTGAACTTGCCGTTGAGGTTGGAGCCGATCGCATTGACCGTGGCAATGATCACAACCGAGATGCCGGCGGCAATCAGGCCATACTCAATCGCGGTGGCGCCCGACTCGTCCTTCAGGAACGCATAAAGCTTGGACATCTGACGCACTCCATGTTTTGCATTTTATACAAGCCTCACAGTAATTCGGAACTCTTAAGAAAGACTCTGTGCGATTGGCGAGGCTTTGCGATCTCGATATTCCGAATCCCGACATAAATTTTTACCGGCCGTTATCCATGCCGGCGCGCGCCACGCGGCAAACCGGCGTATCGCGGGCTTTTTGCGGGGACGGGAACAGGTGGCTTTATACTTTTGCTATGCGCGCCAAATTAACCGTAGCGGGTTGCGCACGCTGCGGAATGAGGAGCATGCGGCGGTCAAAGTCACAAGGCGCCGCCGGTTCACCGATCTGGCGATCCGTTCTAACGATTCTTTCTAATCATTCTTGGGAATATTTTGTGCGATACGCCACAACACTCCGGTCGGATCGACGATCACGAAGTCGCGCATGCCCCACGGCCGGTCGGCCGGAGGCTGAGCCATGACGCCATACGTCGTGACCACGTTTTGCGACTCGACGTGGCGCCACCAGGAATCGAGATCCTCCACCAGCATATGCATCATGAAATTGTCGGCGTGCTCCTTGTTGTAGAAATTCTGCAGCAGGAAACTCGACTCGCCGTGACGAAAATAGGCGAGGTCGTCCGAGGACCAGGCGAGAGTGAATCCGAGGTCCTGATAAAAACGCTTGGACAGATCGAAATCCCGGGCCGGCACGAATGCCTTGATCTCGACGGTTGTCATGTTGGTCATGGCAGGATGCCTCGTGTCGATTGAGCAACGCCCATGGTCCAAAATCGCTCCTTCGTGGAACTTCCAGACACGATCGACGTTTTCGGGCGGGACGTTTTCATGGGTGGAGGCTCGGATGGACCAGCCGACGGCACGGTTCAAGGACCAGTTGTTCAATTCACCCAATGAAGTCAGGATTATGGACCAGCTGGCCGAGTGGAATCGTCAGCATCTGGACGCGCGATATGCTTCGGCTCAGCTCTATAGCCCCAGATCCAAGCGCTTGCGTGTCGTGGCCCAACGTGAATTCGCGCCGGCCCTTATCGGCCAATTTCATGACATGCCCCTTACATCGGGAACGATGTGTGCCCGCGCCGCGCGCCTGCGAACGCCGATCCTGGTCCCTGATGTCACGGCCGACGGCGACTGGACTCCCTTCCTGAGTTTCTCCGAGGCTGCCGGATTCGGCGGTGTTCTTTCGATTCCGCTGCTTTCGAAGGCAGGCGACCTGATCGGCGTGACATCCTGCCATTTTTCCGGTCATGCAAAACCGACCGAGAAGGAATTGAATTTCGCGCGGGTCAGTTGCGACTTCGCGAGCGACGCCATCCTCGAGCTCCGCCTGCGCCAGCGGCAATAAATGCGCGGCAGGTTTTTGGCTGGCGCGTTAGTTCAGGCTTTCGGTCGCCCCGGTGCGGGCAACGTTCTGATCAGCTCGGCCAGTCTCTGATAGTCGGCTGCGATCCTGAACATGATTTCTCTTGCGTGCTGGTCACTGAACTCGGCCGCCAGGGCGCGGCTTCCTCGGAGCGAAACTCCCAGTAACGCGGCTCGTAGAGACTCGCTACCATGACACCTCAATGCCCGTGCTGCCCGAGTGGTTGCCTGCGCGCGTGACAGGCAGCCTTTATTGTTGCGCCGCCGGCCGCTGCCAGAACCAGGCGGCGAAGAGCACGATCAGCGATCCGACCACGGCGGCCACGACATCGCGCAGCGAGATCGACACCTGATCGAGTGCCGGAAGCAAGCCGAAGGCGCGGAAGATCAAGCCTCCGACGAGCGCGCCGGCAAGCCCCACGGCCAGATTGCGCACGAGACCGTGTCCTTTGCGGTCCCACGTCGTGATCAGACCCGCGAGGCTGCCGCCGAGCAGGCCTACAATGATCCATACAATCAGCTGGCTGGTGGAGGGCATAAGTCCATCTCCTCACCCGAAGGTGTGCCGGGAGGAGGGGCAGTCTGCGCCGCAATGGCAGTCCGCGACAGTTGGACCACGGTCCAATGCTCGGGCACGGTCAGCTCGTCCCGCGCGGCCTTTCCGCGCCTCGCTTGTCGCAACATCGGAAAGGCGCAACTATTCGTCCATCCAAACCGAAAGGGCATGACCATGCGCAGAATCGCACTGGCGATTGCTTTCCTTGCCTGGCTGATTGCGCCGGCGCTTGCACAGAAAGCCGAGATCGAGGCGGGGAATGCAAAGTGGATCGAGCTCTTCAACAAGGGCGATTTCGCCGGCGTCGCCTCGCTCTATACCGAGGACGCAACCGTGTTTCCGCCCGGCGCCGCGATGGTGAAGGGCAGGGAGGCGATCGGCGCGTTGTGGAAGGGTTTTGCCGAGCAGGTGACCGATCCAAAACTGACGACGCTCGACGTGAAATCGCTCGGGCCATCCGCCGCGCGCGAGATCGGGATCGTCAGCCTCAAGACCAAAAGCGCGACGCCGCAGGAGGTCGTCGCAAAATATGTCGTGCTGTGGGAAAAGGTCGGGGACGATTGGAAGATCGCGATCGATATCTGGAACGACGGCAAGTAGCGCGGCGAGAATTTTCCGCGCCGCTCCGGGTCCAGCGCCGCTAGCAATGCGGCGTTATAAAACGACTGATTTCGTCGGGTGATGCAAACACCACTGATGCGCGGTCACCCATCATCCCGGCCGCAAGGATTGCCGGCGCGTTTTTATCCGGCCCTTCATCGCTGGAGTCGGTTTTATAGCGAAGGTTGCGTTCCCAAAAGTCGCGTGACTTCCCGTCTTCCGTTGTGACAGTAAAAGTATCGTGACAATAGGTGATCGATTTTACACGGCTGGAAGCATCGACCGTCTTTAGCTTCGGCACCTGTCGCATGCCTTGCATCGGACCCATGCCACCTTGCGCTTGCGCACTCTGATTTTCTTTTGGCGCTTCTGCTCCGGGCTTCAGGAAAGCGATGACACTTGCGCGGGCCTGGTCGTCGGGAATTCCGGGAAAAGTCATGTGATTGCCGGGCATAAATTCAGCAGGATTTCTCAAGTATCCATCGAGGCTTTGTTCATCCCACGTTATTCCGGAAAGCTTCATGACGTCCGAATAACGGGTAAAGCTTGCGAGCCCGCCAGCCTTGCGATTCCAGACGCCCACCAAGCTTGGCCCTGTCATGTTGCGGTTGGCCTCAAGCGAATGACAGGCAGCACATGCGCGAAAAACGCGAGCACCTTGTCCCGGGTCTGCTTCTTGGCCGAGGGCGGCAGTGGACAGTGCAAGAATTGTGACGCCGACTGGCGCAATCCTTTTCATTGTTCTCACCATCAAACCTGATTTTCGCCTTTGTAGCGGCCGTAGACCCGACGTTCATTCTTCCCAAACAAGATAACGTCGTACTCTTCGTAGTCGCCGGTCATCCCCGGAGAGCCGCTTGGCATACCAGGCACGGCAAGGCCGAGTGCAGCAGGTTTTTCTCGCAAGAATTTTTCCAGCGCCCGTGCGGGCACGTGTCCTTCAACCAAGTAGCCCGCGACCTGCGCGGTGTGACAGGCCTGGAGGTCGAACGGGACGCCCAGTCGCGCTCTCACGCGATTGAGTTCTGTCGTCTCGATAACCTTGACCCGGAAGCCGTGGGTTTCCAGATGCGCGACCCAACCGCCGCAACAACCGCAAGTCGGGTCTTTGTGAACGGTCACCTCCGGCCAAGCCGCGAAAGCCTTGCCTGAAACCAACATGATTGCGGCTGCGCCTGACAACAGCATCAGGCGTCGGGTTATGTGCTGAACCATCGTAAGACCTCCGCGAGATTGCGAATTCAACGTCGCTCACCTGGCCACGCAAGTCACAACCGCGTGCTACGAACGTGGCCGTGTGATTGTGTAACGGTGCACAGAGCGATTATATACCCGATGCAACGGGAAGTCTGACATGGGCGCGGATTGCTGTGCTCACGGAACAACTTTTGAAGGTCTGTCGGCGGAGTATAAGCGCCGACTGTGGATCGTCATTGCGATCAACGCCTCTATGTTCCTGGTCGAAATGGGGGCGGGCGCATTAGCCGGGTCGCAAGCGCTGCAAGCGGATGCTCTCGACTTTTTGGGCGACGCAGCGACCTATGGCATCAGCCTTGCGGTCCTCGGGGCTTCAATTCAAATCCGCGCACGGGCAGCAATCTTGAAGGCTTTGAGCCTGACCGCGATGGCCCTTTGGGTCCTTGGCTCAACCGCGTATCACGTTATCGTCCTCGGCATACCTCGCGCCGAAATCATGGGAGCAATCGGATTTTTGGCTTTGGCAGCCAACGTGGCGAGCGTGCTTATTCTCGTGCGTTACAAGGACGGCGATGCCAACGTGCGTTCGGTCTGGTTGTGTTCGCGCAACGACGCCATCGGCAATGTCGCGGTTATGGCCGCCGCCTTGGCAGTCTGGGGCACGGCGACGAAATGGCCGGACCTTTTAGTGGCCGCGATAATGGCGGGCCTGTTCCTCGCGTCGTCAATCCAGATTTTGCGGCAGTCTTTTCGGGAAATTCGCGAAGGCCGCGTCGTTCCGGCAGAGTAAAAAACCGGTCGGCGCAAAAGCCGGTTACCCGCCGGGATTACGGAGGACAACGCAATCACCGCCGGACGAGTGGATCTTTTTACAAATATCATTTGCAGCCGCCCGCGAGTCAGCGCCAACCCTGACCTGGAAGCGAGGAAGTGCTCCCCGCCCCCGTTCGAGCAGAATTGGGTCCCGTCCGGCCAGCACTTCCGAAAACTTCTGCTGGAGCGAGGCATAGCGATCCAGGATCGCTGGACGGGATCTGTGTGCGCCGAGGATAGCACCCCAAGGCTGGATCGTGCCCGCCACCACGCGCTGTTGCAGCGCTGCGAGGAACGTGGTCGGCGGCTGCTTAAGTTTCGCCATCAGCGTCTCGCAACTGACGCCACTTTCAGTTTTGGCCTTTACGTCCCCGCCCTTTGCCCACGCGTCCACCGAATTACCGGTTATAGCCCAAACGTAGTTGCGCGTTTCCGCGGGCATTGAGCCTGCACCCGTCATCCATGCCCTGACGCGACCGGGCCCTGCGTTATAGGCAGCGGCCGCAAGCCCAAGGTTACCGAACTGGTCGCGCAAATCTTTGAGAAACTCGGCCGCTTTCGGCAGCGCTTCTATGGGATTGAGTGGGTCGAGCAAATTACGCTCTGCCGCCGTCCCCGGCATAAACTGTGCAATTCCCAAAGCTCGTCTGCCGCTCCGGGTCAATGGGCCGACAGCAGTGGGTTTGAATCGACTCTCCTGCCAAATCAATCGGACGAAAAACTCGACCGGCAGCCCATGTGCTCGGGCCGCTGATTCGACAAGCAGGCAGACCGACTGCTGCACCTGCCGGGAGGGCTGACCATTGGAAGGTTCGTCGGCTTCCTGCGCTGTCAGGTCAGTTGCCACAAGCGGCAGGACAAGAACGCATGCAAAAAAACGCAAATCCATTGCCCAAGGATACGCCTATTGGCCCAAGGAGGAAATTTCACTCCTAAGCGAAGCGCCGCATTGAGGTAGATCAAACAAGATTCCCGGCCCTGTTCGCTATTGGCCCTTACCGGGAAGAAGATCGGACAAAATTGGAGTTGTGTGACGCTTATCACATCGCGCTCGCACAACCGGGCTTAGATTAACGTCACCAAAGCTGCCTAACTCTTGGCCCGTAATGTGCTTCGGCGTGGCGGGCTTTTCAAAGGAGTAAAGTGGGGGTGGATTTTTTCGAACGATATTTGGGTATTTCGCCTGATGGTGGCGATGGCTCAGCGGAAGTTTTGTTTCTTGTAGCGCTATTCGCGATAATTGCATTGATCGCGTGGCGTTTGCTGGGTCTACCCAATGTCAAAGACGACGCGCCTGCCCCTTTGGCCCGACTTGAATCAAAAGACGCCGCAGAGAAGGGAACTCAGGGCGTGCAGCTTGGTCTGATTGTCACCATCCTGGCGTGTTCCGCGATCTTGGGCGGGTATTACTTGTTGTAAGAACCTCGGCGGCCCCTCGGATTGACTATCCCTTTGTCGCTGCCATGCCGCGCCGGCGAAGTAATCGAATAAATGTGATGTCCGCTTTGACCGCGCTACCGCACTCCGGCGAACGGCCATCAAACGTGAGGAGAAAGTCACAATGGCGGCAACACACAAAGGCCAGTGTTTTTGTGGGACCGTTCAAGTGGAGGTTTCAGGCGAGCCGCAGACAATGGGATATTGCCATTGCCGATCGTGCAGATCGTGGTCGGCCAGTCCGGTGAATGCTTTTACACTCTGGAAGCGCGAGGCGGTGCGAATTAGCGCAGGTGCGGAACATCTCGCCACGTTCCAAAATTCGGAATTCAGTCAGCGGCAATATTGCAGGAGATGCGGCGGTCATTTGATGACCAACCATCCTCCGCTCGGATTGATGGATGTGTTCGCCGCGACCTTGCCGACGCTAAAATTTATCCCGGGCGTCCACGTCAACTATGCCGAAACAGTTTTGCCGATGCGAGACGGACTCCCCAAGCTGAAAGATTTTCCCAAAGAGGCTGGCGGCTCAGGCGAAACCATGCCCGAGTAAGAAACAGGCCCGGTGCCGAACAGAAGGCTACGCCAAGGACCACGGGAAGGAACAACGCTAACACGATGGCTGACCGCGACTGTGTCAGAGATAGCTGTTGATGATTGCGTCCAAGCTCAGCGGGCCTGCCCCGGCTGCCACGAAGAAACTCAGCAGAATGATGTAAATAAATTCAGGCAGGTAGAGCAGATCATCAACCGCGTCTGCCTTATCCAGCGGTTGCCAAGACCTGATACGCTTGAGGCCGTCTGTGCATGTCGCGACGACACAGATCGCAATGAGCCCCAGCGCCGCAAGTGGCGTAAGGAAGCCAAAGGCCAGGCCAAGGCCTGCCGAAAGCTCTACGCTCGGCACGAACCATTGCATGGCCGGTACATACGGAACACCGCAGTCGTTTAGCGTGTTGACCAGCGTGCGGTGACGTGCGCGATTAAACAACTTGTGAAAGCCTGACAGTGCGAAGAACAAGCCTGTGGCAACGCGGGCGATTGCAAACGGGATTTCGGTGTCTTCGAGCAGGCCTGAATTGAGAACGTTGTGTAGCATTGTCGTTATTCTTTCAGCCGTCACACCCCGCGTAGCCACGCCGCCACAGTGTTTGAGGGTAGCCCGTCGCGCCAACTGCGCTGTGTCGGCGGTCACAAAACGGCGGATTTATCGGGATTGTGTCCGCCCTTGGCCCTTAGCGGACGTCAATAGGTGCGGACCCCCTTTAAGGCACCGTTCTGACCCAATACCCTGTCCATGCTCGAGTATTGGGGGAAGCATGCGACGGCGCGACTTCATCGTGGTGCTAGGCGGCGCGGCGGCGTCTTCATTGCTGTGGCCGCATGACGCGCCAGGCCAGCAGACGAGCAAAGTTCATCGTATCGGCTACCTCGGTCTCGGACCCGCTACTTCCGCGGCGCGTGTTGATGCATTCCTCGCCGGCCTACGCGACCTTGGTTATGTTGAGGGCAGAAACCTCGTCGTCGAATTTCGTTGGGCAGACAACCCTGATCAACTGCGCAAACTCGCAGGCGAGTTGATTCTCTCAAACGTTGAATTGATTTTCGCCACCTCTTCGACCGAAGTTGCCGCAGCCCGACAGGCGACCACAACTATTCCTATAGTCTTTGCTACGCACGCTGATCCTGTGGGCACTGGACACGTGGCGAGCCTCGCGCGGCCCGGCGGCAACATCACCGGATTATCGGTGGTGCAAACGGATCTTACTGCCAAGGCGATCGAAATATTGAAAGAAGCCATACCTCCGGCGACACGCTTCGGTATTCTTTCGAGCCCCACAGTACCATCTCATCGGCCGACGGTAGAAGCGGCACGCGCCGCCGGTGAAAAGTTGGGATTGGCTCTCCATACCGCGATCGCCGAAAGCACTGACGATTTCGAAGCTGCGTTTGCAAGTCTTGAAATGGCGGGCGTCCACGCCCTCTTCGTCGCTGCCTCATCGCTCACTGTTCGTTCCAATCCGACGCTGCTGGCAGACCTTGCATTGAAGTACCGCATGCCGACAATGTTCGGCTCGAGAGACAACGTTGTGGCAGGTGGGTTTATGAGCTATGCGCCGGACCAAGTGGGTTTAAGCCGACAGGCGGCCACCTACGTAGACAAAATACTCAAAGGCACGAAGCCGGCCGACCTGCCGGTCGAGCAGGCTTCGAAGTATGAGCTTGTTATCAATCTCAAAACATCCAAGACGCTTGGCATCACGGTTTCGCCTGCGCTGCTCGCCCGTGCCGATGAGCTGATTGAATAGCAAGCCATGTCGGCTTTTGGCCCAAAGCGGACATTGGTGCTTGCGCCACATGTCCGATTTCAGGGGTAAGCGGACATACCGATCGTAATGCGAAATGTCCGGTAATGACCCAAAGCGGACATGGTGGGGCCAATCAAAAAGACATGTGGACCATGGTCCAACTTCAAAAATCTCCAGGGTGGGTTAAAGCGGGCTTTACTGGTCCGCCTACTGTTCTTGAGAAGCCAGTCCCATGGAAACAAGGCTTACATTGCCTGGTGGATCGCCCCCTGATCCGAAAAGCCATCACGATCCGCTTTCACTCGTCCTCAAGCGCTCAATTACGCTCGTGGGACACAAGACAAGCGTGTCGCTGGAAGACCAATTTTGGGATGGATTGCACGAAATTGCAGCGAGCGAGGGTGTTACGACATCTGCACTCATCGAGCGCATCGACACCAAGCGCACTGTTCACAATCTTTCATCGGCCATCCGGCTTTTCGTATTGGGTCATTTCCGAACTGGCTCTGATAAGGCTCCGAAAACGTCCACCAAAGCCCGCTAATGTTTGGTGGTCCTGCCTGACCCGAGATGTCTCCAAGTGTTGCGGGCCTCTTCTCGCTACAATGTGTTTTTGTGGGGGAGCATCATCATTAGCGCGGTGAAACTTTCAGTCGCTCTCGCTCGCTGCCTGCTGCTTTATGTCCTCAATTCTTTTCATGTAATACTCGGCCAAATAATCGAAGCTGTGGCCGTCCGTTTCCGGGCTATGGCCCAACGTCGGCATTGCCTTCGTCGCCTGCCCTAGCGCTACGCCAAAGTCCAGGATTTCATCCCGCATCGGCCGCTTTGATCGCATCGCCCATTGAGCAATTGTAACCATTGCAAATTGGACGGCAAAGCCGAGCATGACCACCATGCCCCGAGCTTCTGCCTCTGTCATCTCTCTCATTTCGCTTTTGGCCATGGATCACCTTGGGAAACTGTTGCCCGAGTGTGCAGTGGCATATGTACGGGGGATTGCTGCGGCCGACCTGTCGGCAGTGGCCAAAAATTTGGTTTCAGATGCCAAAAACTGACGCTTTGTATCCGCTATTGGCCCTAAGTGGACATTTTCACTGCGCTGCCGAATCTCCCGGTGCAGGCGCCGACCAAGTACGAGCTTGTCATCAATCTCAAGACCGCCAAGACGATGGGCCTAACAATTCCGCAGGCCGTGCTCGCTCGCGCCGACGAGGTGATCGAGTAAGACCAATGTCCGCTACTGGCGCCTAGCGGACATTTCTGGGCGAATGTCCGATTTCGGGGTAAAGCGGGCATTTCGGCAAACGCCGGAATTCACCCTCCCGGCGCGCCCTGCGTGTTGACGTAGAGCGAATAGACGGAGTGGCTTGCCACCATGAACAGGCGATTGCGCTTCACCCCGCCGAAGCAGACATTGGCCGATCGTGCGGGCAAAGCAATGAAGCCGATCGGCTTGCCTTCCGGATTGAAGATCTTGACCCCGTCCTGCTTATCGTTGCCCATCCCCCAGCCGCACCAAAGATTGCCGTCGACGTCGCAGCGGAAGCCGTCCGGCGTCCCGCCCGGCTCGGCGGTGATGAAAGTGCGGCCGTTGGCGAGCTTGCTGCCGTTATCGACCACGTCGTAGGCACGGATCACGCGCGGCGTCACGCCGGCCTCGACGATGTAGAGCTTGGACTCGTCGGGCGAGAAGGCGAGGCCGTTCGGGCGGTTGATGTCGCCGGCGACGACGGTCGCCCGGCCGGTCTTGTCGAGGCGATAAACATTGGTCGGGAGCTCGGGGGTCGCGACGTGACCCTCGTAGTTGCCGAGAATGCCGAACGGCGGGTCGGTGAACCAGATCGAATCGTCGGACTTCACCACCACGTCATTCGGCGAGTTGAGCGGCTTGCCGTCGAACTTGTCGATCAGCACGGTGACGTTGCCGTCGTATTCGGTGCGGGTGACGCGGCGACTGTCGTGCTCACAGGTGACCAGCCGGCCCTGGCGGTCGCGGGTATTGCCGTTTGAGTTGTTCGAGGGCTTGCGGAACACGCTTACCCGTCCGGTTTCCTCGTCCCAGCGCATGATGCGATTGTTGGGAATGTCGCTCCACAGCAGGCAACGGGCGTCGCCGAAATAGACCGGGCCCTCGCACCAACGCATGTTGGTCGCGATGCGCTCGACGCTGGCGAGGGCCAGGCGATAACGTGCAAAGCTCGGGTCAAGGATCTGGATCGACGGATCCGGATAGCGCTCGCTCGGTTCCCAACCGCCGAAGGCTCTGCCCATGACCATCACCGTGGTAACCGCACCGGCACCGACAAGCATCCCGCGTCTAGTGATTTGCATCGGTTTCCCCCTTTTTTGTGGCGACGGCTTTGCGTGGTCGGCTCCCATTGCATCCTAGCACGGTGTCGCTACGCTATCTGCGGCCTCACCTCGCGATGTGCGGCAGAGGGCCAAATGTCCGCTTGCGGTACCTAGTGGGGCATGAACTCTCGCGGACAGACGTCCGCTTTTGGAGCAAGCGGATCGGATACCCAGCAATGTCCGCTATTGGCCCATGGCGGACATGGGCTCTTGCACTGCACATGTCTGCTTGTGACCCAAAGCGCACATGAGTTGGACTATTGGCCCTCAGTCCAATCGCCTAAAGATTGGCGTCTTCATAAGTTCTCGTATCGCGTGGAAGCCCGGAGGATGCGATGTGTAAATTCTTACCGTTTACCCATTTTCACGGCCTGGTGGTCGTTACTGTTCTGGCAATGACGCTTGCCTTTCCAGCGACCGCGCAGACCAGCCCTCCTGCGACCGCGCAGACCAGCTCCAATTCCGAGAGCAAAGGCACCGGCGCCGCCATCCTGATCAACATCGACAAATCCAGACAAAGAATGACGGTTTTTTTAGGCGGGGTGGAAAAATACGTTTGGCCGGTATCAACTGGTCTAGCAGGATATTCAACTCCATCAGGAACCTATACTGCCACCTCTATGAACGAAATCTGGTACAGCAAAGAGTGGGACAACGCCCCCATGCCTCATTCTATTTTCTTTAGGAAGGATGGTTATGCCATCCATGGCACCTATGAGGCGAAGAACCTCGGCAGGCCCGCCTCGCATGGCTGCGTGCGTATCTCACGTGAGAATGCCGCAACGCTTTTTGCGCTGGTGAAGCAGAATGGCTTAAAGAATACCGAGGTTGTACTGACCGGCGTTACTCCGGGCGGCGAGTATAAGATGGCGAGGCCGGAGGAACCACGTTACGGTCAGGCGGCTGGCGGCTGGTACGAGACTGACAATTACTATGCCCAGCGCCAGTGGGGCGGTGGCTTTTTCGGGCGCTCGTTTGGCGGCCCTTATTATAATGGATCTCAGGGATACTACAGAGCGCCACCACCGCGCGGATATTGAAGGTAGGCACACATCCGTTGCGAAAAGTTGGTTCGAATCCTGTTTGCCAAGGCAGGCGCTCGGGTCGAATGTGACTTGCTTTCTCACCATCATCGACTGAGATTCGCGATCGTCCGCTTTTGGCCCTTAGCGGACGTTCGCAAGGATTTTCGGTGACTAAGTCAGCCGATAGACGGCGTACTCGATTTTGCCCACACCAAGCAGTCTGCCCGCTGCGACGAACAGGCTTTGCCGCCGGCTCAGCAAAGAGGTTCCGAGGCGGTCGGCCTTTCTGGCAACTTTTGATGACATCCCGCTTTCGTCAGTTCAGGTCGCAACGGGTTGTACAAGTGCCGCGAGCGGTCAGATGAAACAAACGGATCAATGCGTACTTTTATGAAATGATTGTTGCAGAAGGCGGACCTATCTGCTAACCAGGGGGGATGAAACACTTGGTCCTGGCGACCAGGCTGAAGTCCGATTTCGACGCGCTATCGTCACGATTCCAGGATGCGGCGCGATGGATGATTGATCATCCCGCCGATGTCGCGCTCCTCACCACCCGCGAGCAAGCTCGCCGCGCCGGCGTATCGCCGGCAACGATGACAAGGCTCGCGCAGCGATTCGGGCTCGAAGGCTATGACGATGTCCGCAAGCTGTATGCCGACGCCATGCGCCGCCGGCCCGAAGAGTTTCGAAGCCGCGCCGAGGAATTGCTCGAGCGCCGCCACGCGGAGGGCGACGCGGCGCTCGTGCAGGACATCTTTTCCGCACTCGCCCAGCATCTGCAGGTCTTGTCGTCGCCTGCATCGATCGAACGCTTTGCCGCAGCGGCGGACCGGATCAGCGCGGCAGACCGGGTGTTCTGTCTCGGCCTGAGATCGACCTTTTCCGTCGCCTATATCTTTCACTATGTGAGGTCGCTGTTCGGCGCGACTTCCGTGCTGGTCGACGGCGCGGGCGGGACCGGAATTGACGTCCTTCGCACGATTGGCAGCGGCGACGTGCTGCTCGCCATCAGCGTGCGGCCTTACGCGCGCCAGACCATCAAGGCCGCACGCTACGCAAGCGACCGGCACGTCAAGATCGTCGCCGTCACGGACAGCGAAGTGTCCCCGCTCGCCTCCATTGCCGATGAACTCCTGCTTGTGGGCACCGAGACGCCGTCATTCTTTCATTCCATGGCGCCGGCATTCGCCGCGGTCGAATGCCTGGGTGCGCTTGTCGCTGCCCGGCAGGGGTCCGACACGCTCAAATCTCTCGCGCGCAGCGAAGCGCAATTGGCGGCGTTCGATACCTACGTTCTGCCGCGCCGCAAGGGCTCGGGACGATCATGACGCACATCCTTCATCGGCAGATCGGGCACGACTATCCGGTCGCAGCGACCGGGCGAGGGATTTTCATCCGCGACACGAACGGCAAGGACTACATCGACGCGTCCGGCGGCGCCGCGGTGTCCTGCCTTGGCCATTCGCATCCGACGGTGAATGCGGCGATCAGCGCTCAGCTGAATTACCTCGAATACGCGCATACCAGTTTCTTCACCACGCGGGTGGCCGAAGAGTTGGCCGACGAGCTTGTCGCGCACGCGCCAAACGGCATCGATCACGTGCAGTTCGTCAGCGGCGGTTCCGAGGCGATCGAGGCGGCGCTGAAGCTGGCGCGCC
>Ga0081455_10001335_pt1 | contig 30513 bp, 29 predicted proteins | sample TabmetS3T2R1_FD_70207 | JGI IMG/M metagenome (GOLD analysis project Ga0081455, IMG submission 70207) | Tabebuia heterophylla rhizosphere microbial communities from the University of Puerto Rico - S3T2R1 | ecosystem: Host-associated > Plants > Roots > Rhizosphere ... | reverse complement strand
TCCGGACGTCCCCGACGTGGTCCCTCACCAGCGGCCAGGTCGACTGGCCGAGCCCGGGGCCCGTCGGGTCCCGCGGGCCGGCAGGGCCGCGCCGGCTCGTCCGGTCGGGGACTGGGGGGCGACCAGGTCGAGGGCCGCCAGGCGGTCCGCGAGCTCCTGCTGGCTGGCACCCGCCGGGTCCGGGAGGTGTGGATGGAGAGCGACGGGGGCGACGCGCCGATCCTGCGCGACATCCGCGAGCTGGCCGAATCCAACCGGGTACCCCTGAACGTCGTCGGGCGGGGGCGCTTCGCCTCCCAGGCGCGGAGCGAGGCGCCCCAGGGGGTGCTCGCGCTCGCGGCACCGCTGCCCGAGGCAGACCTCGACGACCTGGTCGCCGGGCGGCCCGGCGCCGACGACGCCGCCCCTCGAGGCCGTGGGGATGGCGGGGCGGTGGCGCCGTTTCTCGTTGGGCTGGACGGCGTCACCGATCCCGGAAACCTCGGTGCGATCCTGCGGTCCGCCGAGTGCGCGGGCGTCACGGGCGTGGTGCTGCCTCGCCATCGCGCCGTCCACGTCACGCCGGCGGCGACCAAGGCGGCCGCCGGAGCCGTGGAGCACCTGCGCATTGCTGTGGTCGGGGGCCTGCCGGCGGCGCTGGCGCGCATCCGCGACGCAGGCGTGCACGTGGTCGGCCTCGACGGACAGGCGGCCGCCTCGATCTACGACCTGACGGGTGCCGACGGCCCGGTTTGCGTCGTGCTGGGCGCGGAGGGCAAGGGGCTGTCGCGCCTGGTCCGCGAGCGCTGCGACGAGCTGGTGGCCATCCCCATGCACGGCCGCCTGGGATCCCTCAACGTGTCGGCGGCAGCCGCGCTCGCGTGCTTCGAGATCGCCCGGCGGCGCTGACGTACGGGCGTGCCTCCGAGCCCGAGGCGGGAATCGAACCCGCGGCCTGACGCTTACAAGGCGCCTGCTCTGCCGGCTGAGCTACTCGGGCGGCGGCGCGACCATATCGCCGACCCCTTCCGCCACCCACTGAGGGTGCTTGCATTGGATGGGTGGCCACGCCAGCCTTGTCCGAGTGTCATTCTCCGATCGCGACCGGGCGATCCTCGACTTCGAGAGGTGCTGGTGGATGCTCCCGGCGCCGAAGAGCGCCGGCATTCGCGAGCATCTGCATCTCTCGCCGACCCGCTACTACCGACTGTTGAACGCCCTGCTCGACGATCCCGACGCCCTGGCGTACGACCCCCTGGTCGTCCACCGGCTGCGCCGGATGCGGCTCCAGCGCCGCCGGGCCCGCTTCGTGGGCCGCACCGGGGTCGGGCACGGGCGATAGGAGGCCCCGCATGCAGACCGAGCGACCACCGACGGAAGAACCGTCCACCCGGTCGAACCCGGCCCGAGGGATCGTGCTCCTGGCGGCGGCCGTGGTGCTGGGGTTGTTCCTGTTGCGAGCCCTCGACGACAGCTCGACCTCCGACGACATCGCTACCGCCACCACCGGCACGACGGCCGCCAACGGGGAGGGCACCGACACGACAGCGGCCGAGGACGGGGGCGACACCACGACCACCGCGGCACCGCTGCGCCAGCCGGCCGAGATCGTGGTGCGCGTGGCCAACGTCTCCGGCGTGAGTGGCGCGGCCGGCGCACGGACGGAGCAGCTGGCGGCCGCCGGGTACCAGACCGTCGAGGCGACGAACGGCCCAGAGGGCCAGCAGCTCGACGCCACGCAGGTGTTGTTCGTCGATGGATTCGAGGGCGAGGCCCGGGCCCTGGCCGAGGCACTCGGTGCCCCCGCCGACGGCGTGGCCGCCATGCCCGCCCAACCTCCCGCCGATCCTGGCGGCGCCCAGCTGATGGTGATGCTCGGCACCGATCTCGCCGGGGGCTGATCTGACGGCCGACCCCGCGGATCATGCGGGTCGCACGCGCGGTGGACGTCGTGCCCGCGAGCGACCGGCGGGATCGACCCTCCCATGAGCGACCTGCTGGCGCCGTTCATCGAGCGGCCGGCCCGGGCCGCCCTGCTGCTCGACTTCGATGGCACGTTGTCCCCCATCGTCGATGTGCCCGCGGAGGCCCGGCCGCTGCCCGGTGCCTACGAGGTCCTCGACGCGCTGGCGGCGCGGTTCGCGGTCGTGGCGGTGGTGTCGGGCCGTCCGTCCTCGTTCCTGGAGCCGCTGCTGCCGCCGAGCGTGGTCATCTCGGGGGTCTACGGCCTCGAGACCGTCCGCGACGGCGTGCACTCCGACCACATAGGCGCCGCCAGCTGGCGTGACGCGGTCGAGGAGGCCGCGCGCCGGGCCAAGGAGAGCGGACCGGTGGGCATGGCGACCGAGCCCAAGGGGCTGTCGCTGACGCTCCACTACCGGGAGCATCCGGGGCTCGGGCCCGCGGTGCGAGAGTGGACGTCGGCCGAGGCCAAGCGGTCGGGACTCGTGATGCGTCGCGCACGCATGTCGTTCGAGCTGCACCCACCCGTCGCCATCGACAAGGGCACCGCCGTCCAGGCCCTGGTCACCGGCGACGAGGCGGTGTGCTTCGTCGGCGACGACCGCGGTGACCTGCCGGCGTTCGACATCCTCGACCGGCTGGAGGCGCGGGGCGTGGCCGTCCTCAGGGTGGCGGTGGCGAGCGCCGAGGCCCCCAGCGACCTGATCGAGCGGGCCGACCTGGTCGTGGACGGGCCGTACGCCGTCCTCGACTTGTTGCGCAAGTTGGCGTCCGACGCACCGGCCGCCACTGCCGGCCCCTGACCGGCCGTGCCCTCTCAGTGTGGCCTCAGTGTGGGCCCGCCGCCGCCAGCTGGTCGGACAGCCAATCCGCGGGGCGGCGCGCCACGGCCAGCTGCCGAAGCAGCTTCGCCCGTGAGCGCCGCTCGACGTCGTCCATGCCCAGAGCCTTTGCCAGGGCATCGGCCGTCCCGGCCACGTCGAACGGCTGCACCTGCACGACGGCGTCGCTGAGCTCGTCCCACACGCCAGCCTCGGTCGACAGGCACACGACCACATCGCGCTCGTTGACGATCGCGGCCTCCTTGGCCACGAGGTTGAGCCCGTCACGGATGGGGTTGACCAGCAGCACGTCGGCGCGCCGCAGCACCGCCACCGAGCGCGGGTAGTCGTCGGTGGTGTCGTAGACGATCGGCGTCCACCCGGGCGTGGCCCAGCGCTCGTTGATCACGTCCACCAGGGCCTCGACGTCGCGCTGGTAGTCGACATAGGCGGCCACGCTGCTGCGCGACGGATAGCACGACGCCAGGAACACCACCCGCCCGCGCCACTCCGGCCGCTGGTCGAGAAGGTCGTCGTAGGCCTGGAACCCGCGCAACAGGTTCTTCGACAGCTCGATGCGGTCGACGCGGGCGATGACGGTCCGGTCGCCGACCTGCTCTTCGATCTCGGTGAGGGCGGCCTCGCATGCCGGCGACGAGGCGGCACGCCGGAGGTCGTCGGCGTCGGCGGGCAGCGGCGAGACGAACGTCGCCGGGGTCAGGGCGAGGTTGGTGTAGCAGCAAGCCAGGAAGTCGTCGGCCCAGCGGCGCGAGTGGAAGCCGCAGGCCCGGTGGGCGGCGAGGCTCGACAGGAGCTCCCCGCGCACGTGGCTGGGGAGGACCCCGAGCCACGTCGGCGTGGCGAAGGGGGTGTGGCTGAAGTGCACGGCGGCCACGTCGGGCCTGTGTTCGGCGAGGGCCACGCCCAGGAGGCTGAGGTGGTAGTCCTGCACGAGCACCGCGGCGCCCTCCGGCGCATGCTCGGCCACTGCGTCGGCGAACGCCTCGTTTACGTGGCGGTACGCGAGCCACGCCTCCCGCAGGTCGCGCCCGAACGCGGGCGCCCGCGGCAGGTCGTAGAGGCCGTGGTGCACGAACCACAGGATCTGCGTGCTCACGACGTCGTTGGCGAGCCTGAACGCCTCGCGGTCGACGGCCACGAGGTCGACGCGGAAGCCGTCGGCGTCGATCAGCCCCTCGGCTGCGGCCTCGCGATCACCCTCGGACATTGCGGCGGCGATCCAGGTTGCGCCCGTGTCGGCCACGACCGGCCGGAGCCCCGAGACGAGCCCTCCGGCCCCTCGGGTCGCCACCAGCTCGCCCCGCTCGTCGTACCGGAACGACAGGGGTCCGCGGTTGGAGACGATGACGACGGGGCGATCCACGGTTGGCCGAGGCTACAGGCGGCCGGCACGCACGGCCGATTGCGACCCGAGCGGATGGGCAGGTTGGGCCACACTGTCGTGTCATGCGCCTCCTGGCCGCGCCCGACAAGCTTCGGGGGACCGCCAGCGCCCGCGACGTGGCGGCGGCCCTGGGGCGCGCCGCTGCGGTCGCTGGATGGGACTGCGACGAGATGCCGCTGGCGGACGGTGGCGAGGGCACGCTCGAGGTCCTGGGCGGCCCCAACCGGAGCACCTCCGTGACGGGACCCCTCGGAGACCCGGTCCAGGCCGAGTGGCGGCTCGACCGGGGCACGGCGGTGATCGAGATCGCGCGTGCATCGGGTCTCGAGCTGGTCGGTGGCCCCGACGGCAACGACCCGGTCGCGGCGTCGACCGTGGGGACGGGCGAGCTGATCGGCGTAGCGGTCGACAACGGGGCCCGACGGGTGCTCGTGGGCCTGGGCGGGTCCGCCACCACGGACGGGGGGCTGGGGGCGCTACGGGCGCTGTACCCGCTGCACCGGCTGGGCGGGCTCGAGCTGGTGGTGCTGTGCGACGTCCGTACGCGCTTCGTCGATGCCGCCGAGGTGTTCGCTCCGCAGAAGGGGGCGTCGCCAGCCCAGGTAGAGCTGCTGCGGCGTCGTCTGGACCGCCTCGCCGACGTCTACCTCTCCGACTACGGGGTCGACGTGCGCGACCTCACCGGCGCCGGGGCCGCCGGCGGCCTGGCGGGCGGCCTGGCCGTCGCCGGTGCAGCGCTGGTGCCGGGGTTCGACGCGGTCGCCGACGAGCTCGACCTCCACGACGCGCTCGAGGGCGTCGACCTGGTCATCACCGCCGAGGGGTTCCTGGACCAGCAGTCGTTCGAGGGCAAGGTGGTCGGCGGCCTTGTCGGCCTGGCGGCGCCCCTTGGCATCCCGTGCGTGGCCGTCGTCGGCGAGGTCGTGGAGGACCTGGAGCCGCCCGGCAAGGACCTCGAGATCGTGTCGCTCGTGGAGCAGTTCGGCCGTGAGCGCGCCCACGGCGACACGCTGGCGTGCATCGAGAAGGTCGCCGGGGACGTCCTCGCCGGCCGGCGGTGACCTCGCCGCCCGGCGATGAAGCGGCGTCCGGATGCGCCGGAATCCGGGGTTCGGGACGCCGGTTCCATGCACCGGTCCCGACGGCGCCCGCTGCCGTCGGAATGCCGCTCGCCCCGGGGCCGTTGACTACGATCGCCCGGCCCTCCGATCACGAAGGACCACTGCATGAGCGTCTCCGTCCGCATCCCGACCACATTGCGCACCCTCACGGCGGGCAAGTCCGAGGTGTCGCTGCAGGGATCCAACGTGCGCGACGTGCTCACCCGCCTCGACCAGGCACATCCGGGCTTCGCCGACCGGCTCCTGGACGACGACGGCAACCTGCGGCGCTTCGTCAACGTCTTCGTCGCCGACGACGACATCAGGTTCCTGGAGGGCCTCGACACGCCCGTTCCCGACGGTTCCGAGGTGTCGATCATCCCTGCGGTCGCCGGCGGCTGAGCGCCCCGGCGCCCCGGGCATCCGGTTAGCACTCACGTGTTGCGAGTGCTGATCCCAGGTGATTGACTGGCTAGCACTCACATCAATCGAGTGCTAACCCCGTGCCCAACGGAGGGATTCAGGGATGCCGAAGATCATCGCTTTCGACACGGAGGCCCGCAGCAGCCTCGAGTCCGGCATGAACAAGCTGGCCGACGCTGTCCGGGTCACCCTCGGCCCCAAGGGCCGGAACGTCGTCCTCGACAAGAAGTGGGGCGCTCCCACGATCACCAACGACGGCGTGTCGATCGCCAAGGAGATCGAGCTCGAGGACCCCTACGAGAAGATCGGGGCCGAGCTGGTCAAGGAGGTCGCCAAGAAGACCGACGACGTCGCCGGCGACGGCACCACCACCGCCACCGTGCTGGCGTGGTCCATGGTGCGCGAGGGCCTGCGCAACGTCGCCGCCGGGGCGAACCCGATGTCCCTGAAGAAGGGCATCGAGGCCGCGGTGGCCGAGGCCGTCGACGCGATCGCCGATGTGGCCGTCGACGTCGACTCCAAGGACCAGATCGCGCAGGTGGCCGGCATCTCGGCCGCCGATCCCGAGATCGGCGAGATGATCGCCGAGGCCATCGACAAGGTCGGCAAGGACGGCGTCATCACCGTCGAGGAGTCGCAGACCTTCGGCATGGAGATGGACCTGGTCGAGGGCATGCGCTTCGACAAGGGCTACATCTCGCCCTACTTCGTCACCGACCCCGACCGGATGGAGGCCGTCCTCGACGACGCCCAGATCCTCCTCGTCGGCTCCAAGATCTCGAACGTGCGCGACCTGCTGCCCGTGCTGGAGAAGGTCATGCAGGCCGGCAAGCCGCTGGTCGTGATCGCCGAGGACGTCGAGGGCGAGGCCCTGGCCACACTGGTGGTCAACAAGATCCGCGGCACCTTCAAGTCGGCCGCCGTCAAGGCGCCCGGCTTCGGCGAGCGCCGCAAGGCGATGCTCCAGGACATGGCCATCCTCACCGGCGGCCAGGTCATCACCGAGGAGGTGGGCCTCAAGCTCGAGAACACCACCCTCGACCTGCTGGGCCGGGCCAAGAAGATCATCGTCACCAAGGACGAGACCACCCTCGTCGAGGGTGCGGGCTCCGAGGACGAGATCAAGGGCCGCATCGGCCAGATCAAGAACGAGATCGACAACACCGACTCCGACTACGACCGCGAGAAGCTCCAGGAGCGCCTGGCCAAGCTGTCGGGTGGGGTCGCGGTGCTGAAGGTCGGCGCTGCCACCGAGGTCGAGCTCAAGGAGAAGAAGCACCGCATCGAGGACGCGGTGTCCACCACCAAGGCGGCCATCGAGGAGGGCGTCGTCGCCGGCGGTGGCGTGACGCTCCTGCGGGCGCAGTCGAAGGTCAACGAGCTCGTCAACAGCCTGACGGGCGACGAGTCCACCGGTGCCCGCATCGTCTCCCGGTCGCTCGAGGAGCCGCTCAAGCAGATCGCCGTCAACGCCGGCCACGAGGGCGGCGTGGTGACCGAGCGGGTCCGGGCGCTCGACGGTGTGTCCGAGGGCCTCAACGCCGCCACCGGTGAGTACGAGGACCTGACCAAGGCCGGCATCATCGACGCCGCCAAGGTCACCCGCTCGGCGCTGCAGAACGCGGCCTCGATCGCGGCCCTGTTCCTCACCACCGAGGCCGTCATCGCCGACAAGCCCGAGGACAAGGGCGCCCCGGCGATGCCCGGCGGCGGCATGGAGGACTTCTAAGCTTCACCCCGCGGCGGCGGGATCGACCGAAGACGAGGGGGGACCCAGAAGGGTCCCCCTCGTTCCGTCTCCGCTGCGTCGCAATCCCGTGGGGCAACCCTGGGGGGTCCCGGTACCGTGGACCGTTCATGGACGGGACCCGGATCGTGCTGGTGCGCCACGGCGAATCGCGCGCCCAGGAGCTGGGCATCGTGGGTGGACACACCGGTTGCCGCGGGCTCTCGGCGCGGGGCCGGTTGCAGGTGGAGGCGCTGCGCGACCGCTGGAAGGCGACCGGAGAGCTGGGCGAGGTGTCGGCGCTCTACGCCAGCGTGATGCCGCGAGCGGTCGAGACCGCGGAGGTGCTGGCGCCGGCCCTGGGCGGCCTGGACGTCGTGCAGGACTGTGACCTGTGCGAGCACCACCCCGGCGAGGGCGATGGGCTGCCCTGGGACGAGTACGACCGGCTGTATCCCTTCCCCGATGGAGGCTGGCACCCGGACCTGCGGCGCGATCCGGGCGGCGAGACCTGGCGGGAGATGGCCGATCGGGTCGCCACGGGGATCGATCGCCTGGTCGAGCGGCACGCGGGCACCACGGTCGTCGTCGCCTGTCACGGCGGCGTGATCGTCCACAGCATGATCCGCTGGCTCGCCATCGGCGATGACGACGAGCGCGAGCGTGCGTGGTTCAGCCCCGGGAACGCCTCGATCACCGAGTGGCGCCACGGCGCCAACCCCTATCGCGATCGGTCGATCTCCTGGGAGCTGGCTCGCTTCAACGACGGCGCCCACCTGGTCGGCCTGTTCTAGCCGCAGCCGCGGACGGCCTATCCGCTGGGCCTCTACGCCTCGTGATGATGGGCCGGCGGGATCCACCGCGGGTCGACGTCGTCGTCGGGCTCCAGCGGGCGCATGGCGAGGTCGATGGCGCTCCACAGGGTCTTGGACACGGGGAAGAACGCCAGCGGGACGATGATGGCCGTCGCCACCACGGCGGCGATCGCCGGGGCCGCGGGCCCCGGATGGGTGGCGAGGAACCCTGCGACGACGGCGGTCAGGACGGCGCCAAAGGTGACGATCGTGTTGATGCCCAGGGCGCCCAGCCAGTGTCCCTCGATCCGTTCGAGCCGGAAGCCGCAGCGGGGGCAGCGCTCGCGCATGGTGAACCAGCGGCGGAACAGCCGTCCCCCACCGCACACCGGGCAATGCAGGGCGATCCCGCGGGCCAGCAGGCGGGGAACGGTCAGCGGCGGCGGCTCGGGCGGCGCTTCCCCCACGCGCAGAGCATGCCGCGGGCGCCCGGGCGGCGCAGCCGGGCTCGTCAGGCGCCACGTCAGATACGGTTCTGTATCCGTCGTCGTGCATGGGGGACAGCGATGATCATCGGACGCAGGGGCCGCGCTCGCCGGACGCTCGTGGCGCTGACCGCCAGCCTGATCGCCGCCGGCACAGCCGCGCCTGCGGTGTCGGCGTCTGCGGGCAACCGCGCGGGCCAAGGCTTGGACGAGGGTCGCTATCCCTACGCCGGCTCGATCTCGGTGGACCTGCCGACCGATCCCCACAGCTGCGATCCCCTGGGCGGGGTGCGTTGTCTCCTGCCGTTCCCCAACGACTACTTCACCGTGCGCGACCGTTCCGCCGAGACCGGTCGGCGGGTCGACCTCGCCGCCGACGCCACGCCCGCCAACACCGCCGGTGTCCACATCGATCCGACCGAGCTCAATCGCAACGACGGGTTCTCGCCGGGATCGGCACTGGTGGCCTTGCTGCCCGGCATCGATCTGGCGGCCAGTGGAGCGGCTCCGATCACGGACATGGACAGCTCCCTCGACCGGGACGCCCCGATCGTCGTCATCGACGCCAAGACCGGCAGGCGGCACCCCTACTGGGCCGAGCTCGACAGCCGGGCCCCGGACGACGCCCACCGGCTCCTGTTCGTCCGCCCGGCCAAGAGCTTCCGCGAGGGCCATCGCTACATCGTCGCCATCCGCAACGTCGTCGATGGCGCAGGACAGCCGATCCAGCCGTCCGACGTCTTCCGCGCCTATCGCGACCGGCTCGACACCGGCATCGATGCCATCGAGGGCCGACGCGCCCACATGGATGACCTGTTCCACCGTCTTCGGCGGTCCGGGGTCGGTCGTGACGGACTGGTGCTGGCCTGGGATTTCACCGTTGCCAGCGGTGAGGACCTCTCGGAGCGCCTGCTGGCCATGCGCGACGACGCCTTCGGGCAGCTGGGCAGGGCCGCGCCCGGCTTCACCGTTACCGGCAACGTGCCCAGCACCCGGGCCAACCTGGCCCGCGAGGTGTCGGGAACGTTCGAGGTCCCCAACTACCTCACCGGCAGCGGCGGGCCCGGCGCGGTGCTCAACAACGGCAACGGACCGGACAGCTCTCCGATCCCCGTCCGCAACGGCACCTACACCGCCCGCTTCATCTGCACCATCCCGACGTCGGCGATCGGCCCCGGCGGCGACGCGAACCCGACCCGGATGATGCTGTACGGCCATGGCCTGCTCGGATCGGCGCGAGAGGCCCTCGGGGCCAGCTCCCGCTACGCCAGCGTCACCAACACCACGACGTGCGCGACCTGGTGGATCGGGATGTCGGAGGAGGACATCGGCGTGGTGCTGCAGGCGCTCGGCGACATGTCGGCGTTCCGCAGCATTCCCGACCGCCTGCAGCAGTCGATGCTCGACTTCCTCTTCCTCGGCCGGCTCATGAAGCACCCGGACGGGTTCTCGTCGGATCCGGCGTTCCAGGCCGCCGACGGCACGCCGCTGCTCGACCAGCGCAACCTGACGTTCAACGGCGTGAGCCAGGGCGGCATCCTCGGCGGCGCGCTCACCTCCGTCGCCCAGGACTGGACGCGGTCGTTCCTCGGCGTGCCTGCGATGAACTACTCGACGCTGCTCGACCGCAGCGTCGACTTCGACCCCTTCAGCCTTGTGTTCGACCCCAACTATCCCGACTGGGTCGACCGCCAGCTCGCCATTCTGTTGGCCCAGATGCTGTGGGACCGGGGCGAGAACAACGGCTACGTGCAGCACCTGACCGACAACCCGTACCGGCGGACCCCCGCGCATCGGGTGATGCTGTACGAAGCCTTCGGCGACCATCAGGTCGCGAACGTCGCCACCGAAGTCATGGCGCGCACGATCGACGCCAAGCTGCGGGTGCCCGCCCTGGCTCCGGGGCGCAGCCCCGACGTGCAGCCGTTCTGGGGCATCGACACGACCCGGCGCCTGCCCGACAGCCGCGGCTCGTACCTGGTGGTCTGGGACTTCGGCACCCCGGCCCCGCCGCCGGAGAACGTCCCCAACCGGGCAGGCACCGATCCCCACGGCCAGGGCCGTGACCAGGTCGAGGTGCTGACGCTGGCCACCACGTTCCTCGAACAGGGCCGGCTGGTCGACACCTGCGGGGGCGGGCCCTGCCAGACCCTTCCCCCACCGGGCTGACGCGCAGCGTCGGAAGCGACACCGGAGGAAATGGGTTCCGTCACTCCAAGCCCGAGGCGGTGAGTTCCGAAATCGGAACCCATTGCCTTAACCGTGGATCCGTGGAACCCATTGCCTCGGGTCTTCCCGGGCTGACGCGCAGCGTCGGGTACGGTCGGCGCCGTGAGCCCGCCAGCCCATCCCGATCTCGCGCCACTGGCAGCCCTGCTCGGCACCTGGCGGGGCGAGGGCGAGGGTAGCTATCCGACGATCGAGCCCTTCCGGTACTCGGAGGAGATCAGCTTCACGCAGGTGGGCAAGCCGTTCCTCGCGTACCGGCAGGCGACGGTGAACCTGGCGACGGGCTTGCCGGCGCACGCCGAGGCCGGATACTGGCGGCCCGTTGGTGACGGACGTGTGGAGCTGGTGATGGCGCACCCGACCGGCGTCGTGGAGATCGAGGAGGGGACTGTCGAGATCCTGGCGGACGGCGTTCGACTCCACCTGTCGTCGACGGCCGTGGCCTGCTCCGGCACCGCCAAGTCGGTGCAGACCCTCCAGCGCGACCTCGAGGTGGTCGGGGACACCCTCAGCTACGACTTGGCGATGGGTGCCGTGGACCAGCCCCATCAGCATCACCTGAACGCGACCTTGCGCCGCGTCGAGTGAGCACGAACCGCGGCGAGACCTCCGACTGGAGCCGCCGGTGGCGTCGGTCCGGCGAGGGACCCCCTACCCTTCAGGGAGTGTCACGGGGGCGCACCGCCAAGGTCCTCACGCACCGCTACGACGCCGGCGCGGTGACGCGCCAGCCCGACCAGCTGATCGTGGAGGAGCCGCTGGAGATCCAGCTCGATGGCGCGCTGGTGTCGACCACGATGCGAACGCCCGGCCACGACTTCGAGCTCGCCGCCGGCTTCTGCCTCACCGAGGGTTTGCTCGCCGGCGCGCCCGTGCGCCAGTGCCGCTACTGCGGCACGGGCTCGGCGGTCGACAGCGAGTTCAACGTCGTGACGGTCGAGACCGGCGGCCTGGCGCCACCACCCCGCCCCCGGCTGACGACCACCACGTCCGCCTGCGGCATGTGCGGGACCACCGCCATCGACGACCTGCGGGAGCGGCTGCATCCGTTGCCGCCGACCGCGCCGTTCCCGCTGGACGTCCTGGCCCGGGTGCCGGACTCTGTCACGTCCATGCAGCAGCTCTTCGACGCCACCGGGGCCGTGCATGCAGCGGTGGCGTTCGACCGGAGCGGCGATCCCGTGCTGGCGCGCGAGGACATCGGTCGGCACAACGCCGTCGACAAGGTCGTGGGGCGCTTCCTGCTCGACGACCGGCTGCCCGCCACGGGGCTCGGCCTGTACGTCAGCGGCCGCGCCAGCTTCGAGATCGTGCAGAAGGCATGGGCCGCCGGGTTCTCCGCGGTGGTGGCGGTCAGCGCCCCCTCGTCGTTGGCCGTGAGCGCCGCCCGCCTGGCGGGGATGACGCTGTGCGGCTTTGCCCGGGGCGGGCGCCTCAACGTGTACGCACCGGAGGAGCTCTCCCGACCCGACGAACGTGCGGCGGTTGACGACGCCATGACCACGCCATCCGCCGCACGTTCGAAGCCGGGGGGCTGACGGTGTCGCTGCGCGAGCAGTTCGCGGGCTGGAAGCCCAGGCTGTGGGCGGGCTGGCGCCCCAACGGCCTAGGGGAGCAGAAGCCCAACCACTACCGCGACATCGCGCGGGTGGCCTGGGCCAACCGCGCCCATCCCGCCTACGCCTATCAGGTGCTGACCAAAGGCGCTTGCGACGGCTGTTCCCTGGGGGTCGCGGGCCTCCACGACTGGACCATCGACGGCGTCCACCTGTGCACCACCCGTCTCGACCTGCTGGAGCTCAACACCGCCGACGCCATCGATCCCCTGGTGCTGTCCGACCTCGGGCCGCTGCGGTCACGCACGGGCGGCCAGCTCCGGGCGTTGGGTCGGCTGGGCCATCCCATGCGCCGCCGCCGGGGCGAGGCGGGGTTCCGCCGGGTGTCGTGGGACGAGGCGCTGTCGGTGCTGGCGGCCGGCCTGCGCGCCACCACCCCCGAGCGGGCCGCGCTCTACCTGACGAGCCGTGGCATCACCAACGAGACCTACTACGTCGCGGCCAAGGCCAGCCGGGCTCTGGGCATCGCCAACATCGACTCGGCGGCGCGGGTCTGCCACGCCCCCTCGACCGTCGGGCTGCGCCAGACCGTGGGCGTGGCCGCCACCACCTGCTCGCTCCAGGACGTGATCGAGGCGCCGCTCGTGGTGCTGTGGGGGTCGAACCCGGCCAACAACCAGCCGGTGTTCATGAAGTACCTGTACCTGGCGCGCAAGCGAGGCTGCCGCGTCGTGGTCGTCAACCCGTTCCTCGAGCCAGGGCTCGCCCGCTACTGGGTGCCGTCCAACGTCGAGTCGGCCCTGTTCGGCACCAAGATGTGCGACCTCCACGTCCCGGTGCGGCCGGGCGGTGATGTGGCCCTGGCCAACGCCGTGCTGCAGCGGCTGATCGCACGCGCCGCTGTCGACCGCGCCTTCGTCGACGCCCATACCGAGGGCTTCGACGAGGTGGTGACGGCGCTGTCGGGCCAGGACACCGACCACCTGCTCGGGCTCGCCGGCGTCGATCGACCCACGCTGGAGTCGTTCGTCGACGAGCTGACGCGGGCGGGGGGCGCGATCCACGTGTGGTCGATGGGCATCACCCAGCACCGGGGCGCCGCCGACACGGTCCGGGGGATCGTCAACCTGGCTCTGGCCCAGGCGGCCGTCGGTCGGGACGGGGTGGGGCTGATGCCCATCCGCGGGCACTCCGGGGTGCAGGGCGGCGCCGAGATGGGCGCGTACGCCACCGCCCTTCCCGGCGGCCTCCCGGTCGACGCCGAGCACGCCGCCGCCCTGGCTGCCCGCTGGGGTTTCCCGGTCCCGGGCCGGCCGGGCCTGACCGCCCCCGAGATGGTCGACGCCGCGGGTCGCGGCGAACTCGACGTGCTGTGGATGTCGGGCGGCAACTTCCTCGACGTCCTGCCCGACCCGCGTGCGGTGGAGGCGGCGCTGGGGCGGGTGCCGCTGCGCGTCCACCAGGACGTCGTCGTGACGCGGCAGATGTTCGTCGACGGCGACGACGTGGTGCTGCTGCCGGTCGCCACGCGCTACGAGCAGGAGGGTGGCGGCACCGAGACCACGACCGAGCGGCGCATCGTGTTCAGCCCCGAGATACCCCGTCGAGTGGGCGAGGCGCGCAGCGAGTGGCGCCTGTTCGCCGACGTCGCGAGCCGGGTACGGCCCGAGCTGCGGCCCGCGTTCTCGTGGCCCGACAACGCCGACCTGCGGCGCGAGATCGCCGAGGTGGTACCGCTGTACGCCGGCATCGAGACGCTCGCGGACACCGGCGACGCGGTGCAGTGGGGCGGGCGGCACCTGGCGGTGGGCGGGGTGTTTCCGACGCCATCGGGGCGGGGCCGGTTCAGTTCGCTCGAGCCCGCGGAGCCCCAGGTTCCCGACGGGTCGTTCGTGCTGTCCACGCGACGGGGCAAGCAGTTCAACTCGATGGTTCACCACCAGGTCGATCCATTCACCGGCGCCGGGCGCGACGCCGTGTTCATGGACGCCGCCGACGCCTCGGCCCTCGGGGTAGATCGCGGTGCCCGCGTCCGGCTCCGGTCGGAGACCGGGAGCCTCGACTGCACCGTGACCCTCGCCCACCTGCCGGCCCGCACGCTGCAGGTCCACTGGCCGGAGGGCAACGCGCTCATCGCCGGCGGCCCCGACCGCCGCGAGCCGCAGTCCAAGGTGCCCGACTACAACGCCGTGGTGACGGTCGAGCGCCTGGACCCCGAGCCCGACTGACCAGTCGCTGCGGCCCCGCTCAGAAGGGCTGGATGACGTGCTCGCAGCCGTCGTCGGCGGCGAACGCGGCCTTGAGCTCCTCGTCGTCGTAGGTGCCGATCGCCGGCTCCACCACCGCGCCCGCACGCTCGACGGCGATGAAGGCGGTCCCGAGCGCCCCGCGCTGCTCCGACACCTCGATGGTGGGTAGGTCCTCGATGTCGGCGCGCTCTTCCTCCAGCGCGGCGACGGCGTCGTCGGCACCGCTGCGCAGCTCCTCGACCAGGCGGTCGCGCTCGTCGCTCACCGGGAGGACCAGCTCGTCGACCTCGCTCCGGTGGCCCTCGGCCAGCCGGATCAGGTCGTCGAAGCCGTCGCGCAGGACCCCCGGGGCGGTCGCGGGGTCGTCGGCGTCGGTGATCGCATCGGACGTGCCATTGATCGAGTCAGCTATGTCGTTGTTCCAGTGCCGGAGCATTCCGCAGACCGTCGTCGCTGTCTCGGCCGCCGCGGCCTCGCGTGTCGTGGGTTCGGAGTCGCCGCACGCCGACACTCCGACGAGGACGGCGGCAGCGCCAGCGATCACGGTTGCGATCCAAACCCTGGGCATCGGAGCAGTCTGGCACGGTCAGGCGCGGTCTACCGACCCCGGTAGCCTCACCAATGTGCCTGGCCCGCTCGTACCGACGATCGGTTGGAACGTGGTGCACCTGTTCTGTGACGCCACGCCCGCGGCCGACGCCGACGCCATCGCCGCGGCCGTCAAGTCGCTCGCGGCCGACGAGCACCAGGTCGTCCCGGTCGCGGTCGTCGGGCACAAGGCGGACCTGTGCCTGCTCGCGCTGGGGCCGGACCTGTGGCGGCTGCGGCGCTTCCAGACCGAGATCGCCGACGCCGGGCTCGACGTCGTCGACAGCTACGTGTCGCTCACCGAGGTCTCCGAGTACGCCGAGGGCATGCCCGAGGAGCGCAAGCAGGCGCGGCTCTACCCGCGCCTACCCCCCGAGGGGAAACCGGCCTTCTGCTTCTACCCGATGTCCAAGCGCCGCGGGCAGGAGGACAACTGGTACGAGCTGCCGTACGAGGCCCGCGAGCGGCTGATGCTCGGCCATGGGGGCGTGGGTCGGACGTTCGCCGGCCGTGTTCTCCAGCTCGTCACCGGTTCCACCGGGATCGACGACTACGAGTGGGGCGTCACCCTCTTCGCCGTCCATCCCGACGACCTCAAGCAGTGCGTCTACACCATGCGGTTCGACGAGGCATCGGCGCGGTACGCGGAGTTCGGTCCCTTCGTGACCGGCGTCGTCGGCACCCTCGACGAGGTGCTGGCGGCGGTCGGCGTCACCGACTGAGAAAAGGCGAGCGTCAGCGCAGCGGCTGCCTGGCCGCCCGATCGCGCACTGACGGCGTTCCCCGCTGCGCGAATCGTTGTGATTCCCTGGTCGGCACCTGGCAGATGTGCAAACCCTGCGGCGATTCTCGCCAGGAAATAGACTTGCGACGGACAGGTCCACCTACAATGCCCGCCCGTGCAGAGGGAGGGTCCATGAGGAAGGCCGTGGCGGTGCTGCTCGGCGCCAGCGTGGTCATGACGCTGGCACTCGTGGCACGCGCGCCGCAGAGCCAGGGCCAACCCCGGCAGGAGCCGGCCGGTGGCGAACAGGGGAGTGGGGAGGTGGTCCGCGGCACCCTGCGCTACGAGACCGAGAGCGGGGAGGATGCCTTCGCCGAGGGCGTGGACATCACGGTCGAGACCGCCGACGGCCAGGAGGTCGACACCGTCACCAGCGACGAGGACGGCCAATGGGAGGTCCCGCTCCCCGGTCCTGGCCGCTACACCGTCACGATCGATCCCGACACGTTGCCGGATGGCGTGTCGCTTCAGGACGAAGACCGCACCACGCTCACGTTCGACATGAGCGCGGGCCGCTCGCGTGCCGTGCTGTTCGCCATCACCGCGGGATTCGGCGGTCGGGACGTGGCGAGCGGGTTCGAGCGCTTCGTGCGCCTCAGCGTCCAGGGCATCCGCTTCGGGTTGGTGCTCGGGATGGCCTCCATCGGCCTCTCGCTGATCTTCGGCACCACCGGACTCGTGAACTTCGCGCACGGTGAGCTGGTCACCTACGGGGCGATCCTCGCCTTCATCTTCAACGTCACCATCGGCTGGTCGATCTGGGTGTCCGCAGTCCTTGCCATCGCGATCGCCACCCTGACGGGCTCGCTGGTCGACCGCGGCTTCTGGCGGCCGTTACGCAACCGCGGCACGGGGCTCATCGCCATGATGGTCATCAGCATCGGCGTCGGCCTGCTGGTGCGCTACATCTTCCTGTTCCAGTTCACGGGCTTCCCGCGTGGCCTCCGCGAGTTCACCGAGCAAACGAGCTGGGAACTGGGGCCGCTGCGCATCGTGCCCCGCGACGTGTGGACCATCGTGATCTCGCTGGCCGTTCTGATCGGCGTCGCCCTGTTCATCCAACAGACGCGCATGGGCAAGGCGATGCGGGCCGTGTCCGACAACCGCGACCTCGCGGAGTCGTCGGGCATCGACGTGGATCGGGTGATCAACTTCGTGTGGGCGGCGGGCGCCGGGTTGGCGGCGCTCGGGGGGATCCTCCACGGCCTGGCGCAGGAGGTGACCTGGCAGATGGGGTTCCAGCTGCTGCTCCTGATGTTCGCCGGGGTGGTGCTCGGTGGGCTCGGCTCCGCCTACGGGGCGCTGGTCGGCAGCCTCGTGGTCGGCGTCGCCGTCGAGGTGTCGACGTTGTGGATCCCGTCGGAGTTCAAGACCGTCGTCGCCTTGGGCATCCTGGTGCTCATCCTGCTGGTGCGACCCCAGGGAATCCTGGGCCAAGCGGAACGGGTCGGCTAGGGGGCGCGCCATGGATTGGGGCTCGATTCTCGACAACTCGATCTCCCAGATGTTCCGGCCGCTCACCGCGGTGTTCGCACTGGCCGCCATCGGGCTCAACGTCCACTTCGGGTACACCGGCCTGCTGAACTTCGGCCAGGTCGGGTTCATGGCCGTGGGCGCCTACGGGGTGGCCATCAGCGTGCTGGAGTGGAACGTGCCGCTCTGGGTCGGCGTGCTCATCGGCATCGGCGCCGCCGTCGCTCTGGCCGCCCTGCTCGGCATACCCACACTCCGCCTGCGCGCCGACTACCTCGCCATCGTCACGATCGCCACCGGTGAGATCCTCCGACTCACGATCATGGCGCCGTCCTTCCGCGACTTCACGGGCGGGTCCGATGGGCTGTCGGGCTACAACGACGACTACACGAACCTCAATCCATTCTCCTCGGGCAGCAACTATGGGTTCGGGTTCCTCAAGTTCAACGCCGGCGCCACGTGGAACATCCTCGTCGGATGGTCGCTGGTGCTCCTGGCAGTGCTCCTCGTCTGGCTGCTGATGCGCAGCCCCTGGGGCCGCGTCCTGAAGGCGATCCGGGAGGACGAGGATGCGGTCAGGGCGCTGGGCAAGAACGTGTTCGCGTACAAGATGCAGAGCCTGATCGTGGGCGGCGTGATCGGCGCCTTCGCGGGCATGTATCTCGTCATCCAGCAGGGATCGACCATTCCCGGCAACTTCACGCCGTCGCAGACGTTCTACGCGTACGTCGCGCTCATCCTCGGGGGTGCGGCACGAATCTGGGGACCGGTGGTGGGATCGATGATCCTGTGGGGACTGATCGTGTTCACCGAGGAGGTCCTCACGGGGCTCGTGGAGAACAACTACATCTCGAGTGATCTGATCAGCACGAACCAGGTCGCCCAGGTACGCCTGATGCTGGTGGGTCTCGGCCTGATACTGCTGATGATCTTCCGACCTCAAGGCATCTTCGGCGATCGGCGAGAACTCATGTTGGACGAGCGATGAGCACCGGCGCAGCATTCACCAGGATCGCAGTCGACCCGTTCGAAGCGGTAGGGGAGGAGCCGGGCTCGCCCAAGCCCGAACCCATCCTCGTCGCCGACAGCGTCACCCGCCGCTTCGGCGGCCTGATGGCCGTGAACGTCGACCACTTCGAGATCCAGCGGGGGTCGATCACCGCGCTCATCGGGCCCAACGGCGCCGGCAAGACCACGTTCTTCAACGTCCTCACGGGGTTCGACGACGCCAACACGGGGGTCTGGTCGTTCGACGGCGAAGACATCACCGGCATGGCGGGGCATCGGGTGGCGCGCCGCGGCATGGTGCGGACGTTCCAGCTCACCAAGGCCTTGTCGCGCCTCACCGTGATCGAGAACATGAAGTTGGGCGCGACGGATCAGGTGGGCGAGAACTTCTTCAAGGCGCTGCTGCGTCCGCTGTGGCGCGAGCAGGAGCGCGACGTCGAGGAGCGGGCCGAGGCGCTGCTGGAGCGGTTCAACCTGGCCCACATGCGCAACGAGTTCGCCGGCACGCTGTCCGGCGGCCAGCGCAAGCTGCTGGAGATGGCCCGCGCACTGATGGTGCAGCCGCAGCTGGTGATGCTCGATGAGCCGATGGCGGGGGTGAACCCGGCTCTGGCCCAGTCGATCATCGGACACGTCGAGGGCCTGCGCGAAGAAGGCCTCACCGTGCTGTTCATCGAGCACGACATGGACGTCGTGCGCACCATCAGCGACTGGGTGGTGGTGATGGCGGAGGGGCTGCTCATCGCCGAAGGTCGTCACTCTTCGATCGTGACCAACCCGAGAGTGATCGACGCGTACCTGGGTGCCCACCACGGCACGCCCCTGGATCGCACGGAGCAGGACAAGCAGCTGGCCGAGGCCGAGCAGGCGATCGAGGCCGAGGAGCAGGTGCGCGAGGAGGCCCAGTGACCGACGGCGCAGGCCCGGTGACCGACGGCGCGGTGCTCGAAGGCGACAACCCGGGACCGTTGCTGGCGGCGATCGAGGTAGTAGCGGGGTACGTGCCGGGGGTGAACATCCTCAACGGCACCAACCTCGAGCTGTTTTCCGGCGAGCTGATCGGCATCATCGGGCCCAACGGCGCCGGCAAGTCCACGCTGGTCAAGGCGCTCTTCGGGCTCATCCCCGTGCGTGAGGGCAAGGTGACCTACGAGGGTCGGGACGTGACCGGCATGAGGGCGCACAAGCTGGTGTCGATGGGCATCGGCTACGTGCCCCAGACGGACAACGTGTTTCCCCAGTTGACCGTCGGTGAGAACCTGGAGATGGGCATCTACCTGAGGCCCAAGGACTTCGGTGAGCGCTTCGACGTCGTGACGACGATGTTCCCGCGGTTGGCAGAGCGCCGCACCCAACGGGCGGGGTCGCTGTCGGGCGGCGAGCGGCAGATGCTGTCGTTGGGCCGGGCGGTGATGATGGACCCCAAGGTCCTGTTGCTCGACGAGCCCTCGGCGGGCCTGTCACCCGCGTACCAGGACGAGGTCTTCATCAACTGCCGCCGCATCAACGAGGCCGGCGTCTCCATCGTCATGGTGGAGCAGAACGCCAATCGCTGCCTGCAGATCTGCCATCGCGGTTACGTGCTGGACCAGGGCCGCAATGCCTACACCGACGAGGGCAACGCGCTGCTCAACGACCCCAAGGTCATAGAGCTCTACCTAGGCACCCTAGCCAGGGTCGACTAGCCACCCCGCAGCTCGGGCCCCGGACGCACAACGAGGCGGGCGGGGGGTGCGGGGGGCAGAGGCTCTGCCGGAGCCCCCTGCCGTCGCTCGATCCGGCTTCGCCGGTCGAGCGACAGACAGTGAGTGCCGCCGAAAGGCGGCGCCATAGCGGTGGGGGGTGTTGGAGGGGGGAGGGTTTCCCTCCCCCCTCCAAGCGATCAGAACGACGCCTCGCGGAACTCTGTGGCGCTGTCGTCGATCTGGTTGTCCTCGCCGTAGGACATCACCGCGAACGTGGCCGCCGTGGGTTCGCCGGGCTGGCTGAACTCCTGGGGGCCGGAGGGTCCGTTGTAGTCGATGTCCTCACCGTTGGCGACGAGGTCCTTGCACTCCTGGTAGGTGGTGCAGGCCGTGCCGTCGCGGGTGACGCCGTTGATGTTGGCGGCGACCTGTGCGGGGTCGTCGGTGCCGGCGATCTCGGCGGCCAGCGCCATGATCACCACGGCGTCGTAGGTCTCCGGGCCGTAGCTGAAGTCCTGCAGCGCCGGGTCGACACTGAGGAGCTGGTTGCGGAAGTCCTCGGTGAGCTCGGCCGTCGGCAGCGTGCCCTTGGCACCCACCAGCGCTCCGGGCTCGCTGAACTCCTCGCCGAGCGCGTTACCGATGTTGCCGTCGACCAGGTAGATGCCCTTCTCGTCGGGCGTGAACCCCTGCTCGAAGAGGTCGTTGAGGATGATGCTCGACTCGGCGAAGCCGATCATGACCAGCGCGTCGGGGTCGGCGGAGATCACCTCGTCGACCTCGGCCGAGAAGGTCTGGGCCTCGGGGTCGTACACCCGCTCGACCACGACCTCGGCGCCCTGCTCCTCGAGGGGCTCCTTGGTGAACTGCAACAGACCCTCACCGTAGGAGTCCTGGCGAGCCAGCAGCGCCACCGTGGTGTGACCGTCTTCGACGATCAGGTCGGACAGGATCCGGCCCTGCAGCACGTCCGACGGGGCGGTACGGAAGTACAGGTCGCCGTCGTCGTAGTCGGTGAACTCCGGTGACGTGTTGGCCGGCGAGAAGTGGATCTTGCAGTTCTCCTTGGTGATCTTGTCGATCACGTTGAGCGACACACCCGATGCCGCCGCACCCAAGATCGCATCGACACCAGCCGCCAAGTGGCCGTCGACCGTGGGGTTGGCGATGTCGGGATCGCCGTCACCCGAGTCGCCAGGAATGAACTGGGCCGGCTGACCCAACACGCCCCCGGCGGCGTTCACGTCCTGGATCCCCAGGGCGGCACCCGCTTCCTCGGGCGGGCCCAGGAACGCCAGGTCGCCCGTCTGCGGGAGCAGACCACCGATCTTGAGGACCCCGTCACTCTCGCCCTGACACGTGGGTGCGGCCTCACCGACCGCGGGCGCGGCCGATCCGCCCCCCTCTTCTGCTGTCGTCGTGGTTTCGTCCCCGCTCGTCTCGGAGTCGTCGTCATCGCCGCAGGCAGCGGCCACCAACGAGACACCCATGAGGACGGCGAGGAGTCGCAACCACCGGCTGTGCTGTCGCATTGCATTCTCCCTGTCCACCAATGGAACGCGCGGGAGATCGTCCCCCGCGTCGCCACAGGTCTACCACTCGTGGCCGGACGGAGCTTGCGATCTGCCGACCAGTTGCATTAACGATCGATCACGATGCCTACCGATCTGGCGTTTCTGCACGATGCGTACGCGCGGACCTTCGAAACGGTGGTGAGCCACATCCACCGCGACGAGGACGGTCTGCGGATAGCGCTCGAGCGCACGCTGTTCTACCCGACCGGCGGGGGTCAGCCGCACGACGTCGGGCTCCTGCGCTGGGACACCGGCACGGCCCGAATCATCGACGTGCGGAAGCAGGGCGAAGAGGTGTGGCACCGGTTGGACGTCGATGGCGACGGTGCCGCCATGGAGCCGCCTGAGGGCACGGCCGTGCACGGCGAGATCGACTGGGAGCGCCGTTACCAGCTGATGCGCACCCACACCGCTCTGCACGTGCTGTGCGGCGTGATCTGGAACGAATGGGGCGTCCCCGTCACCGGCGGCAACATGGAGCCGCTCGCGGCCCGCATGGACTTCGAGCTCGATCCCACTCCCGATGGCTTCGGTGCGCGCGCCGAGTCGCTGGTGGCGGCCGAGATCGCCGCCGACCGGCCGATCGAGGTCTCGTTCATCCCCCGCGCCGAGGCGGTCCTGGACGAGGCGCTGATCCGCACGAAAGTCAGCCTGGTGCCCGAGTCGGTGGCCGAGATCAGGGTCGTGGACATCGTGGGCCTCGACAAGCAGGCCGACGGGGGAACCCACGTGCGCTCGACCGGCGAGGTCGGCCGGGTCAGGGTGGTCAAGACCGAGTCGAAGGGCAAGGGCAACAAGCGGATCCGTATCGCCGTGGAGGACGCTTGACGGCACCGGCCGTCCCGGCCGTCTCCGCCTCGCTCGAGGACCTGCGGGACCGGCTGCGGGCGCTGGGACGCGTCGTCGTCGCCTTCTCGGGTGGCGCGGATTCGGCCTTCCTGGCGTGGATGGCGAACGACACCCTCGGCTCCGACCGAGCGCTGGCCGTCACCGCCGTGTCGCCGTCGCTGCCCGCCGCCGAGCGTGCCGACTCCGCCGCCCTGGCCGCCGAGTGGGGACTCCGCTGGCGCGAGGTCGAGACCGACGAGCTGGCCGCGGTCGCGTACACGCGCAACGACGCAGACCGGTGCTACTGGTGCAAGGACGCTCTACTGCGCGCAGCGGGGCCGCTGGCCGCGGCCGAGGGCGCCACGGTGGTGCTGGGCGTCAACGTCGACGACCTGGGAGACCACCGCCCCGGGCAGCGGGCGGCGAGCGAGCGCGGCGCAGCCTTCCCCCTGGTGGACGCCGGCTTCACCAAGTCCGATGTGAGGGACTGGTCACGACGCCTCGGCCTGCGCACCTGGGACAAGCCGGCAGCGGCGTGCCTGGCGTCGCGCCTCCCCTACGGCACACCCGTCACGCTGGGCCGGCTGGCCGCCGTGGAGCGGGCGGAAGCGGCGCTGCGGTCGCTGGGATTCCTGGAGCTGCGGGTGCGGCACTACGGGGACACGGCCCGCCTGGAGGTGCCGCTGGATCGGCTCGCCGACGTCGTGGCCCTCCGCGAGCGGGTGGTCGCGGCGGTGAGGGCGTCTGGCTACCGCTACGTGACGCTGGACCTCGAGGGCCTGCGGTCCGGCAACCTCAACGCCGCGCTGGGCCTCTCGGCCCGCGGCGGCGACGTCACAACGACCGGCTAGTGCCGCGAGGGTCCACTAGGAGAGCTCGCGCATGGCGTCGATGACGGCGTCCACCTCGTCGGGTGCCGTGACGATGCTCGGCCCGAAGCGCAGGTACGACTCGCGGTAGGGGGTGATGCTGGCCGCGATCTGGCGGTCGGCCAGCGCACCCACGACGTCGGCGGGCGTGACGGCACCCGTCGACACGCACACGATGCCCGCCGAGAGCGCCGGGTCGGCGGGCGTGACCACCTCGACGCCCCCGACGTCCGCCAGCCCCGCCTTGAGCTGCGTGGCCTGCTCGCGGGTGCGCTGGGCGACGGCCGCCTTGCCGATGTCGAGGTGGAACCTGAATGCCTCGGCGACCGCCCACCGGTGCTCGAAGCTGTGGTAGCCGCCCGGCGTGTTGGATGCGCCGGGGTCGCTGCCGGACGGCGACGAGCCCGCCGCCCAGGCGCCGAAGTGGTCTGCCGCAAAGGGCGGGATCGTCGGCAGTATCGCATCCCAGGCCTCCCGGCGGCCCCAGACGATCCCGGTCCCGCGCGGCCCGAAGATCCACTTGTGGCCGCCGGAGATCAGGACGTCACACCCGAGCGTCGCCACCGTCTCGTCCTCGGCGCCGAGCCCGTGCACGCCGTCGACGCACAGCAGCGCCTGCTCGGCGACGCCGCGTCCCGCGTTGACGTCGGCGAGCGCAGCGGCGATCTGGGCGATCGGCAGCTTCACGCCGGTGCTCGAGTGGACCCAGGTCACCGCCACGGCACGGGTCGCCGGGGTGACGGCCGCAGCGAGTCTGCCCACGATCTCGTCGACCGACGCCTGCGCCGGCCGGTCGTAGAGCCGGACCCGGCGGACCGCCGCTCCATCGCGATCGGCAGCCAGTCGCAGCGCCTCGTGCGTCGAGTAGAAGTCGTGCTCCGTGGTCAGCACCTCCTGGCCGGGTCGCAGGCGCAGCCCCCCGTACACGAGGCCCAGGCCCATGGTGGTGCTGTCGGTGAAGGCGATCTCGCCGGGGTCGGCCCCGAGATATTCGGCCGCTGCGGATCCGGCGGCGAGCTCGTTCTCGCCCTGGTGCTCCTCGAGGTACCCGTGCGTGTCCTCGTCGAGGCCCCGTCGGTGCCGCTCGATCGCATCGGCGACGGGCCGGGGGTGGGCCGCCAGCACGAACGCGGCGAAGTGCAGGATGTCGGGCGTCAGCGGGAACTGGTCGCGGATCGACGCCCAGTCACCGGGGTCGAATGCCGTCCCACCCGCAGCGTCCCCGCCGCGTGGATCGGTTCCATCGTCACCTGAACGGCAGGCGGCTGCGCCTCCTAGCGCCAGGCTCCCCGCGACCGCGCCCGACCGTGACAGGAACGCCCGCCGGGAAAGATCGCCCATCGGTCGACCGCCTCGCAGTGCTGTCGTGCGGCGCCGCCGCGGCGCCATGGCAATGCTACGGAACGGTGGGGCCAGAATCGGGCCCGTGCCCGACGTCCCCGACGACGACCATCCCGACGACGACCATCCCGTCGCCGACGATCCCGTCGACGACGATCCCGTCGACGACGATCCCGTCGACGACCATCCCGTCGACGACCCCGCCGACGCTGAGGCGCTGGCCCGGTACGCGGCCGCGCTGGCCGATCGGATCGACGAGGCGATCCCGGGCTGGATCGACCGGTCCGTGCGCCGGGTTCTGGCCGACCAGGGCATCGCGGTCGACGACGTCGTCACCGAGCGCGTCCGCGATGCGGGACGCGCCGCACGTGAGAGCGGCGGGCGGCGCGTGCGGGCGCTCCTGGTTACCGACATCGACGCACAGGCCGGGAACCCGCTGGCTGTGCTGCGGTCGCTCGTGCCGCACGCGACGGCCGTCCTGGCGTCGGCCGGCGCCCAGCCGGTGGCCCGGGACGAGTTCAGCGTGCGCCACTTCCCCGACGACGTGTACGACCTGACCCCGGCGTCGTTCGCGGACGTCGACCGGACGCTCCACGAACCGGGGTTGGTGTGGGGCGCGGCCAAGGCCCACGTCCACCTGGCCCGGCGGCGTCGCGAGGGCCGCCGCTAGTGCTGACGCTGAGCCGGCGCAGTTAATCCACAGGCCAAGCGGACGTGGCATCCGCACATGCAGTTAATCCACAGGAAACAAGCCGGAATCGCCGGCGCAATCTTCGGTCGTCATCCTGTCGCTCGTCTCAGCTGGGCGACGAAAGGATCACGTATGGATGCGGGCAACACCGCCTGGATGCTGGCCGCGACCGCACTGGTGCTGTTCATGACTCCAGGGCTGGCGCTGTTCTACGGCGGCATGGTCCGAGGCAAGAACGTCCTGGGCATGCTCATGCAGAACATCTTCGCCATGGGCCTGCTGGCGGTGGTGTGGGCGGCGATCGCCTTCAGCCTCGCCTTCGGCGATGCCGGCAACGGTGGGTTCATCGGCAACTTCGATTACGCCTGGCTCAAGGATGTCGGACCGGCGCTCACCGACCAGGAGTTCCTGAGCTTCCTGACCATCCCCTTCATCCTCTTCTGCGCGTACCAGATGACGTTTGCGATCATCACACCGGCGCTGATCACGGGGGCCACGGCGGACCGCCTCAAGTTCAGCGCCTACGCCGTGTTCATCGGCGTGTGGCTGGTGCTGGTGTACGGGCCGATCGCCCACATGGTGTTCGCGGGTGGCTGGCTGGCCGACCTCGGTGCGCTCGACTTCGCCGGCGGCGCGGTGGTCCACATGAACGCCGGCGCCGCGGCCCTGGCCCTGGTGCTGCTGATAGGTAAGCGCAAGGGCTGGCCGGACACCCCGATGCAGCCCCACAACCTGCCCCTGACCGTGCTGGGCACCGGGATCCTGTGGTTCGGCTGGGCCGGGTTCAACGCCGGGTCTGCGCTGGCCGCCGACGGCATCGCCGGGCAGGCGATCATGAACACGTTCCTGGCCGCCTCGGCGGCGATGCTCGGCTGGCTGGTTGTCGAGCGTCTCAAGGACGGCCACGCCACCACGCTGGGTGCTGCCTCCGGCGCCGTCGCCGGCCTGGTGGCGATCACACCCTGCGCCGGTTTCGTGGGCGGCATGGCGCCCGTCTACATCGGCATGTTCGCTGGGGCCGTGTGCTACCTGGCGCTGGGGCTCAAGAAGACGTTCGGGTTCGACGACAGCCTCGATGTCGTGGCCGTCCACCTGGTGGGGGGCCTCGTGGGTTCGCTGCTGCTCGGCTTCTTCGCCGATGCCGCCATCAATCCCGCGGTCATCAACGAGGGCGTCTTCCTGGGTGGCGGCGGGTCGCTGCTGTGGGACCAGATCGTCGCCTCGGTCGTGACGCTCGCCTACTCGTTCGTGGTCAGCCTTGCCATCGGCCTGGCGATCGATGCCACGATGGGCCTGCGGGTCGATGACGCCGCAGAGGACGAGGGCCTCGACCTGTCCCAGCACGCCGAAGTCGCATACGCCGAGTGAGGGTTGCGAAAGGAACGACGTGAAGCTCATCACCGCCATCGTCAAGCCGTTCAAGCTCGACGACGTGAAGACCGCCCTCAAGGATGCGGGCGTGACGGGCATGACAGTCACCGAGGTGCAGGGCTTCGGCCGCCAGTCGGGCCACACCGAGGTCTACCGGGGGGCGGAGTACACGATCGACTTCGTCCCCAAGGTGCGCATCGACGTGCTGGCCGACGTGGCCGATGCCGAACGGGTGACCGAGGTCATCGCCGCCGCCGCCCGGACGGGCAAGATCGGCGACGGCAAGATCTGGATCACCGAGGTCGACCGCGTCATGCGGATCCGCACCGGCGAGGTCAACGCTGACGCCCTGTAGGTTGACCTGACGGCGCACTCGACGATCACGACGATCCGGGCACAGCTCGCCGCCGACGACTCGCTCGTGGGTGGCGAGCTGTGCCGCGTCTGGTCCGACGAAGTCGACCGCTGGCTCGCCCAGCTACTCGACGAAGCGGTCGCACACGGTCCGGAGGGCGGGCTCGCGCTGGTGGCATGCGGTGGCTACGGGCGCCGGGAGCTGTCGCTGCAGTCCGACATCGACGTGGTCCTGTTGCACGCGGGGCGCCCCGGCGACGTCGGGGCCGTCGCCGACCGCATCTGGTACCCGATCTGGGACGAGGGGCTGAAGCTCGGGCATTCGGTGCGCACGGTCAAGGAGGCGCTGGCGCTGGCGGCCGACGACCTCGACACCGCCACGTCGCTGCTCGACGCCCGACACCTCGCGGGCGATCGATCCCTCACCGAGCAGCTCGTCGACAAGGCGACGCTCCAGTGGCGCAAGCGGGCCAAGCGCTGGCTGGTGGCGATGGCCCGGCGTGTGCGCGAGCGGCAGCTCCAGGCGGGGGAGGTCGCGTTCCTGCTCGAGCCGGACCTCAAGGAGGGGCGGGGCGGGCTCCGCGACGTGCAGGCCCTGCGCTGGGCGCAGGCGGCGCGCACGATCCTGTGGGACACCGACGCCGCAACCCTCGACGCCGCGTACGACCGGTTGCTGGCAGTGCGGGTAGAGCTGCACCGGCGCACCGGTCGGCCCGGCGACCGGCTCCTCCTCCAGGAACAGGACGCCATTGCCGACTCCCTCGGCTACGAGGACGCGGACGCCCTGATGCGCGCGGTCGCCCATGCGGCCCGCACGATCGCCTGGACCAGCGACGACTCCTGGGCACGCATCGAGAGCTCGCTGGCCGGCCCGCTGGGGCGCCTGCGCCGCGAGCGGCCGTTGGGCGGGGGCCTCATCCTGCGCGACGGTGAGATCCACGTGGCGGAGGGCGCCGACGTCTCCCGCGACCCGGCGCTGGCGCTGCGGGCGGCAGCGGCCGCCGCCCACCACGGCACCCGGCTCGACCGCCAGAGCCTGGGGCGCCTGCGTACCGAGTCGCCGGTGCCCGCGGTGCCGTGGTCGACCGGGACCAGGGAGGCGCTGGCGGAGCTGCTCCTGGCCGGGCCGCCCGCCATTCCGTTGCTGGAGGCCCTGGACCAGCAGGGCGTATGGGAGCGCTACTTCCCCGAGTGGCCCTCGGTGCGGAGCAAGCCCCAGCGCAACGCGTACCACCGCTTCACGGTCGACCGGCACCTGTGGGAGGCGGCGGCTCAGGCGGCGCAGCTCGCCGGCCGCGTCGCCCGACCCGACCTGCTCGTGCTCGCCGGCCTGCTCCATGACATCGGCAAGGGCGAGCCCGGGGACCACGTCGCCAACGGCGTGCGCATGGTCGGCGACATCGCCGAGCGGACGGGGCTCGACGACCACGACGCCCGGCTGCTCGTCCTGCTGTGCCGCCACCACCTGCTGCTGCCGGATGTGGCCACCCGTCGCGACATCGACGACCCCGCCACGATCGACCTGGTCGTGGGGGAGCTGGGCGGCAGCCGTGAGGCATTGGAGCTGCTCGCCGCGCTCACCGAGGCGGACTCGCTGGCGACTGGGCCCGCGGCCTGGAGCGAGTGGAAGGCCGACCTGGTGCGGGCGTTGGTGGCCCGGACCGACCATGTGATGGGGGGTGGCGGGGCGGCGGAGCTCTCCCGCGAGTTCCCGGACGACCGCCAGCGGGCGCTCCTGCGGGCCGGCGAGCCGGCGATCGTGACCGAGGCTGACCGGCTCACGGTGGTGGCCGCCGACCGCCACGGGCTGTTCGCACGGGTGGCGGGTGTCCTGTCGCTGCACGGCCTGGATGTGCTCGACGCCGCAGCGACCACCGAGGGGAACTGGGCACTCGAGGTCTTCCGGGTCGAATCGAGCTTCGGGCCCACCTTCTCGTGGGCGAAGGTGGCCGCCGACGTGCAGCGGGCCCTGGCCGGGCAGCTGGCGATCCGGGCCCGGCTCGCCGACCGCATCCGGACGTACGGAGGCAGCCGGGCCCGAAGCCGCGGCCACGGGCTGGCCGAACCCGAGATCCGCTTCGACCTGGGTGTCACGCCCGACGCCACCGTGGTCGAGGTGGAGGCCGCCGACGCACTGGGCGTCCTGTATCGCATCACGAGCGCACTGGCCGACCTCGACCTCGACATCACCAGCGCCAAGGTGCAGACGCTGGGGCCCCGCGTCGTCGACTCCTTCTACGTGCGGGACGGCCAGGGGGCCAAGGTGACCGACGCCCACGTGCTCGCGGAGATCGAGCGGGCGCTGCTCCACGCGTTGGAATCGGGCTGAGGCCGTCCGGTCGGGCTTACGGTGGATGCGGCGATAGGCGCTGCTCCGGGCGTCGCACGTTCGGGTCGGGGATAACGTCGGCCGCGTGAGCCGGAGGTTGCCGCCCACCCGCCAGGACCTGATCCGGTGGTCGGAGGCGCTCTCTGGCATCGCCCGCACCGGGCTCGGTTTCACGCACAACCTGTACGAACGCGAGCGGTTCGAGGAGGTGATGGCGGTTGCGGGCGACATCCGGGCGTCCGCCGAGGCCGAGGAGGGCTTCGACGCCGAGCACTTCGTCGACGAGTGGATGAAGGGCGTGGGCGAGGGCGTGGCCGGCTACATCACGCCCAAGGTGGCCGTCGGCGCGGTCGTCCACAACGACAACGGCGAGATCCTGCTGGTCCAGCGGGCGGACAGCGGCATCTGGCTGTACCCGACCGGTTGGGCGGACGTCGGCTACTCGGCCAGCGAGATCGCCGTCAAGGAGGTGCGCGAGGAGACCGGCATCGACTGCGTTCCCGTGCGGCTCATCGCGCTGCTCGACGGCCTGCGCCTCGGGTTCACCCGCGTGCCGCTCTACAGCCTGGTGTTCTTGTGCCGCGCGGTCGGCGGCGACCTGACGGCGCATCCGCTCGAGACCCGGGCCGTCGGCTGGTTCGCCGACGCCGACCTGCCCGAGCCGCTGGCGGGTGCGTCCCAGTGGCGCGAGCACGCCTTCCGAGCGATCCAGGGGGAGAACGTCGGCGTCCTCTACGACGAGCCCCGCGACCGCCCCTGGGCGAGCGGCGCTTAGCGGAGGGGGGAGGGAGACCCTCCCCCCTCCGGCTCCCCCCACCTGTCGCGCCGCCTTGCGGCGGGCACTCGTTGTCAGTCGCTCGACCGGCAAAGCCGGATCGAGCGACGGTGG
>Ga0081455_10000745_pt1 | contig 30516 bp, 28 predicted proteins | sample TabmetS3T2R1_FD_70207 | JGI IMG/M metagenome (GOLD analysis project Ga0081455, IMG submission 70207) | Tabebuia heterophylla rhizosphere microbial communities from the University of Puerto Rico - S3T2R1 | ecosystem: Host-associated > Plants > Roots > Rhizosphere ... | reverse complement strand
ACGCGTGGTGGTCACCTTGGCGGTGGCGCGCAGGGCTGCTTGGTCCGAGGAGAGCGGGGCACAGCACGCGTGGTGGTCACCTTGGCGGTGGCGCGCAGGGCTGCTTGGTCCGAGGAGAGCGGGACACAGCACGCGCGGTGGTCACACTTGCGGCTGCGCGCGGACTGCGCGATCCAGTGCCACCAGCCGCCGGCTGGTGATCAGCACCAGCGAGTACGCCGTGCCCGGCAGGAGCCGCCGGACCTGTGCCTCATCCAGGGGACCGCGCACAGCTAGTGCGGTGGCCAGCAATGTTCACCGGCTCCTACCCATGATCAACGCCGATCTGTTGCCGGTTTCCGGAAGTAGCTCGGCGTTGATCACGCAGCGTGCCGCGCGGGCGCCCCGCCCGGACCCCGGCGGACCTTTGTGGCCACCGCACACAGCTAGCCGCGGGGTGCCTGGTGGCAACCCGCGGCGTGAGGCTTGCGTGTGTTGAGCGTGCGGCCCAGGTGGGCCGGTGGGCTCAGAGGCTGTTGGTGCGGACCGCCATGGCGGACTTCTTGTTGGCGGCCTGGTTCTTGTGGATGACGCCCTTGCTCGCGGCGACGTCCAGGGCGCGGGAGGCGGCGCGCTGGGCGGCGACGGCGCTCTCGCGGTCGCCGGAGTCCGCGGCCTCACGGAACTTGCGGATCGCCGTCTTCAGCGAGGACTTCACCGACTTGTTGCGCTGCCGGCGCTTCTCGTTCTGCTTGATCCGCTTGATCTGGGACTTGATATTCGCCACGCGTAAGCCTCGTCGGTATGTCCGGGGTTTGGTCAGCGATCGAGGTTACCAGCCAGGCACTGCCGCTCCCAAAACCGCCCCTCGCCAACCGGGTCCGCCGGCCCCGCGGCAGCGGGAGGAGCAGGCCCGAAATCTGGGCGTGGGGGTCGTGATCGGGCATGCGGCCCCCAGGTTTAGTACGAAATCTGGAGGAGGGCGCGACGGCGGGTCCAGGCATGTCCATACTTGCCCAGGCCCGTGCCGGGGTCACGCAGAGTACTGTGCCCCAACCCCGGCGACAAAAAGGGCGCGTCCCCGACAGAAAGGGCACACGAGTGTCCATCCGCACCATCCGACCCGTACACAAGCGGGTCTTGGGCTTACTGGGCGGGGCCGGGCTGGTGCTCGGCATCGTCACCGTCGTCCCGGACTCGGCCGGTGCCGCACCCGCCCGAGCCGAGACAGCCGGCACCTACATCGTGCAGATGGCTGATCTGCCGGTCGCCGGCTACACCGGCAAGATCCCTGGCTACAAGGCGACCAAGCCGGCCAAGGGCGACAAGCTGAACAGCAAGTCGGCGGACGCCAACCGCTACCGCGCCCTGCTGAAGACGCGGCACGACGCCCTCATCAAGGCGACCGGAAACGTCGGCCGCATCTACGACTACACCACCGGCTTCAACGGGTTCGCCGCCCGGATGAGCTCGGTCACCGCGGCCCAGCTGGCGCGTACGCCCGGGGTCCTGTCGGTCAGCAAGAACGAGATCCGCCACTCCGACACCGTCAGCACCCCGCACTTCCTGGGCCTGGACGCGCCCGGTGGCATCTGGTCCAAGCTCGGCGGCGGCGCGAAGGCCGGCGGCGGGCAGAGCCTGGTCATCGGCGACATCGACAGCGGCCTGTGGCCGGAGAACCCCTCCTTCGGGGCGCTGACCCGGCCGGGCCGGCTGGACGGCTGGCACGGTGAGTGCGTGGCCGGCGAGCAGTGGACCGCGGCCAACTGCAACAACAAGATCGTCGGCGCCCGCTACTACAACGAGGGCGCGGGCGGCAACGACGCCATCCACCAGGCCCCGTACGTCAACGAGGTGGCCTCCGCCCGCGACATCGACGGGCACGGCTCGCACACCGCCTCCACGGTGGCCGGCAACTTCAACACCGACGTGATCATCAACGGCAACAACCTGGGCAAGGGCAGCGGCATGGCCCCGGCCGCCCGGATCGCCGTCTACAAGGCGCTGTGGCACACCGCGACGACCTCCAGCGGCACCACCGCCGACCTCACCCAGGCGATCGAGGACGCGGTCTCCGACGGCGTCGACGTGATCAACTACTCGATCTCCGGCTCGACCAGCAGCAACGTGGACCCGGTCGCGATCGAGTTCCTGTTCGCCGCCGACGCGGGCGTGTTCGTCTCCAGCAGCGCCGGTAACAACGGCCCGGACGCCAGCACGGTGGAGAAGAACGACCCGTGGGTCACCACCGTCGCCGCCGGTACGCACGACCGCCTGTTCCAGGCCAGCGTCACCCTGGGCAACGGCGCCACCTACACCGGCCCCGGCATCGGCGCGGCGGTCCCGAGCAGCCCGCTCGTACTGTCCAGCACCGTGGGCCTGGCCGGCGCCGCCGCCAACAGCGCGCGGCTGTGCTTCTCCCGCACCTGGGACCCGGCGCACCCCGAGGGCGCGCTCGACCCGGCCAAGGTCGCCGGCAAGATCGTCGTCTGTGACCGCGGCACCAACGACCGCGTCGACAAGAGCAAGGCGGTCCTCGAGGCCGGCGGCGTCGGCATGGTCCTGGCCAACGTCACCCCGAACAGCCTGAACGTCGACTTCCACTCGGTCCCGACCGTGCACGTCAACGACACCGACGGCGCCGCGATCAAGGCGTACGTCACCGGCACGGCCAACGCCACCGCCGCCCTCGGCGCCTCGCAGAAGGTGAGCACCGAGGCGCCGACCGTGGCCGGCTTCTCCAGCCGCGGCCCGGCCCTGGCGGCCGACGGCGACCTGCTGAAGCCGGACATCATGGCCCCGGGTGTGGACGTGGTCGCCGCGGTCTCCCCGGTCAGCCACGCCGGGCGGAACTTCGACTTCCTGTCCGGTACGTCCATGGCGACCCCGCACATCGCCGGCATCGCCCTGCTGTACAAGCAGCTGCACCCGAAGTGGTCGCCGATGATGATCAAGTCGGCGCTGCTCACCAACGCCTCGCGCACCGACAACGCCGGCAACCCGATCACGCAGGACAGCGGCGACCCGGCGACCGCGTTCGACTACGGCTCCGGCCAGGTCAACGCGAACGGGGCGATGGAGCCGGGTCTGGTCTACGACAGCGACTTCACCGACTGGGTGCAGTTCCTGTGCGGGTCCGGGCAGCTGGCCGCCACCAGCACGACCTGCCAGCAGTTCGGCAGCATCGACCCGAGCGACCTGAACACGCCGAACATCGCCGTCGGCGACCTGCCCGGCAAGCAGAAGGTCACCCGCTGGGTCACCAGCACCGACAAGGTCACCCGCATCTACCGGCCGCGTGTGGTCGCGCCCGCCGGCTTCACCGTCAAGGTCGAGCCGAGCGTGCTGATCATGCCGCCGGGCTGGACCCGTACGTACACCGTCACCTTCACCCGCACCACGGCGCCCATCGGCGAGTACGCCCTGGGTTCGCTGGAGTGGGTCGGCGGCGGCCACACCGTGCACAGCCAGATCGCGGTACGCCCGGTGCTGGTGCGGGCCGCCGCGGTGGTGGCGGGCACGGGTACGGCCGGCCAGCTGGTGATCCCGGCCGCGGCCGGCTACACCGGGACGCTCACCACCGCGCCGCAGGGCCTGGTGGCGGGCACCCCGCACCCCGGCACGGTCTCGCAGCCGACCGGCGGCGCGTTCCCGGTGGGCGACCCGACCGAGAGCGCGCACACCCAGAAGTTCACGGTGACCGCGCCCGAGGGCACCACGCACCTGCGGGTGGCCACCTTCGCGGCGGACCTACCGGCGGGCACCGACGTGGACGTGTTCGTCTACCGTTCCGGCACCGCGGACCTGGTCGGCACCAGTGCCGGCGGGACCGCGGACGAGACCGTCGACATCCCGGCTCCGACGGGCAGCTACGACGTGTACGTCGACCTGTTCGCGCTGGCTCCGGGGGTCACCTCGCAGGCGATCTCGCCGCTGGACTGGCTGGTGCCGAGCACCTCGGCGGGCAACCTCACCGTTGCCCCGGCGAGCACCTCGGTCACCATCGGCCGTACCACCAGGCTGACCGCCTCGTGGACCGGCCTGACCGCGGGCACCCGCTACCTCGGCCGGATCGCCTACGGCGACGGCAAGACCGAGAACGGCGGCACCGTGATCGCGGTGAACGGCTGAGCTAGATAACCACCGCGCCGCCGGTTCTGGGAGGACACCCCGGAACCGGCGGCGCAACCAGGAGACCTCAGAGCCGGCGGCGCAACCATTCCAGCACCCGGGTGTGGCAGGCGGCCTGGTACGCCCGCAGGCCCGGCAGCCCCGGTGGCGGTGGCTGCAACCGCCCGCGCGCGAGCATCCCGGCCACCGCGATCACGAACCCGGTCAGCTCGGACGGGTCCACAGTGGACAGGATCGGGTCACTGTCCACAAAGGACTCCGCGTCCAGCCCGTGTACGGCGACGTCCAGCGCCAGCAGGGCCGAGTCCAGCCAGCGCGCACCGCAATGCGCCCACGGCCAGTCCACCAGCCACACCTGCCCGCCCGGGCCGAGCAGGACGTTGTCGGCGCGCAGATCCAGGTGTACCAGGGTGTTCCCGGCCGTCGCCCCGAGGGTCGAGCCGGCCGCGACCAGCTGCCGCCGGTGCGCCCGCTCGAAGTCGGTGAGGTCGGCGGGATCCAGTTCGGCGTACGCACCGTAGATCGGGGCCAGGTGATCGGGCGCGGACGGCAACCCGGCCACCGGGCAGGGCGTGCCGAGCGACGCCAGCCGGCCCAGCTCGCGGCGTACCAGCTCCAGGTCGGCCGGCTGCCACGGCGCCGCCGGCAACCGGCCGGGCACCTCCTCGTACACCAGCGCCACCCAGTCGCCGTCGTCGTAGACCGACAGCAGCCGCGGCGCCGGCACCCACGCCGGCAGTGCCGCGGCGACCACGCCCTCGGTCCGGTGCAGGCCGGGGGAGTCCGGGTTCAGGGACAGCCCGGCTGCCTTGACGAAGGCGCGCGTCCCGTCGGCGCAGCGCACCCGCGCCGCGGGGCCGGGAGAGAAGCCGCCGCGCTGGTTCGTCGCCGTTACCACGGGCGAGCCGAGTTGCCCCTCGACCGCTGCGCGCACCCGACCCGGCACGTCCGTCCACTCCAGACGGTCACCGGTCGCGAGCGGGATGGGTTGTACCGCGGCGGCTTCTCCCATCTCCAGATGGTCACCGCAGCACGGCGTACAGGAAAGCGAATTTCACCCGGCAACCAGCACAGCGACCAGGGCAAGCGCGGCCGGGACCGCCTGGACCAGCAGGATCCGCTTGTTCACCGTCACCGCCCCGTACACCCCCGCGACGATCACGCACACCAGGAAGAACACGGCGGCCTGGAAGGAGACCCGGTCCGGCGCCAGCAGGCTCCACACCAGCCCGGCGGCCAGGAACCCGTTGTAGAGCCCCTGGTTGGCGGCCAGCGTGGCGGTGGTCTCGGCGAACTCCTCGGTCGTCCCGAAGGTGGCCCGCCCGCGCGGGGTACGCCACAGGAACATCTCCAGCACGAGGAAGTACGCGTGCAGCGCGGCCACCAGGCCGATCAGGACACCAGCGACAACGGACACAGGACCTCCACGAGGGTGCGGCGCGGGTTCGGCGAAGCATGGCAGCCAGGCGTGCGACCATGGAAGGAGCGTCCTTCGACCAACGGATTGGGATTCGTGACCGCGCAGACCGACCCGGCGATGATCCGCAACTTCTGCATCATCGCCCACATCGACCACGGCAAGTCGACCCTGGCCGACCGGATGCTCCAGTTGACCGGTGTGGTCGACCCGCGGCAGATGCGCGCCCAGTACCTGGACCGGATGGACATCGAGCGCGAGCGCGGCATCACGATCAAGGCGCAGAACGTCCGGCTGCCGTGGCAGGCCGACGACGGCCGGGCGTACGTGCTGCACCTGATCGACACACCCGGCCACGTGGACTTCTCCTACGAGGTGTCCCGCTCGCTGGCCGCCTGCGAGGGCGCGGTGCTGCTGGTCGACGCCGCCCAGGGCATCGAGGCGCAGACCCTCGCGAACCTGTACCTGGCGCTGGAGAACGACCTGCACATCATCCCGGTGCTGAACAAGATCGACCTGCCGGCCGCGCAGCCGGAGAAGTACGCCGCGGAGTTGGCGCACATCATCGGCTGCGACCCCGACGAGGTGCTGCGGGTCAGCGCCAAGACCGGCGAGGGCGTCCCGGAGCTGCTCAACGCCATCGTCCGGGACATCCCGGCCCCGGTCGGCGAGGCGGACGCCCCGGCCCGAGCGCTCATCTTCGACTCGGTCTACGACACCTACCGCGGCGTGGTGACCTACGTACGGGTCGTGGACGGCCGGATCGGCAGCCGCCAGCGGATCAAGATGATGTCGACGGCCGAAACGCACGAACTGCTCGAAGTAGGCGTGATCTCACCCGAGCCCAAGCCGACCGCGGCCCTCAGCGTCGGCGAGGTCGGTTACCTGATTACCGGCGTCAAGGACGTACGCCAGTCGCGGGTCGGCGACACCGTCACAGACGCGGGCAAACCAGCCCAAGCCCCCCTGGCCGGCTACCGCGACCCGAAGCCGATGGTCTACTCCGGGCTCTACCCGATCGACGGCTCCGACTTCCCGCTGCTGCGCGACGCCCTGGACAAGCTGCGCCTCAACGACGCCGCCCTGGTGTACGAGCCGGAGACCAGCGCCGCGCTCGGCTTCGGCTTCCGCTGCGGCTTCCTGGGCCTGCTGCACCTGGAGATCATCCGGGAGCGGCTGGAGCGCGAGTTCGGCCTGGACCTGATCTCCACCGCGCCGAACGTGGTCTACCGGGTCATCCCGGAGGCCGGCGAGGAGATGGTCGTCACCAACCCCAGCGACTGGCCGAACAACGCCAAGATCGACCGGGTCTTCGAGCCGGTGGTGAAGGCCATGATCATCGCGCCGAGCGAGTACGTCGGGGCGATCATGGAGCTGTGCCAGGCCCGCCGCGGCATGCTGGGCGGGATGGACTACCTGTCCGAATCGCGCGTCGAGCTGCGCTACACCCTGCCGCTGGCGGAGATCATCTTCGACTTCTTCGACAACCTGAAGTCGAAGACCCGGGGGTACGCCTCGCTGGACTACGAGGCCGCGGGCGAGGCCGAGGCGGACCTGGTGAAGGTGGACATCCTGCTGCACGGGGAGGCCGTGGACGCCTTCTCCGCGATCGTGCACAAGGACAAGGCGTACGCGTACGGGGTTGCGCTGACCGCGAAACTGCGCAAGCTGATTCCCAGGCAGCAGTTCGAGGTGCCGATCCAGGCCGCGATCGGCTCCCGGGTGATCGCGCGGGAGACGATCCGGGCCATGCGCAAGGACGTCCTGGCCAAGTGCTATGGCGGTGACATCACCCGCAAGCGCAAGCTGCTGGAGAAGCAGAAGGAAGGCAAGAAGAGGATGAAGATGGTCGGCCGGGTGGAGGTTCCGCAGGAGGCCTTCATTGCTGCGCTGTCGACGGCAGACGACGACGCGACGACGGCCAAGCGCTGAGCGACCCGCCCCAACAGCTAGATTTTCGGCAAATGGGTTGATAGGGTCGTATCACTCAAATCGGACACGTCGGCACCAGGGGGATGACGGTGGCAGACGACTCGGTGCTCGGCAGGGCGGGGCAGGCCGCTGAGAAGGAGCTGGACAGGAAGGTCGACGGGGCCATCAACGGCGCGATCAACGGCGCCATCGGCCAGGTTGTCGCCATCCCGGACAGCATCAAGCAGGTCGGCCAGCAGGCGCTCACGCTGGCCACCGAGGTGGGGAACATCGTGTCCTCGGGCGCGGCGCTGCTGCAGGCCGCCAGCTCCGGCAACATGGGTTTCCTGACCGTGCCGGCGCTGGCCGCGCTCACCGCCTCGCAGATCGCCGCGATCCGCAACCTCGGCTCGCAGATGGACAGCCACGGCCAGGCCCTCGGCGGCGCGGCCAAGAGCTACGCCACCACCGAGGACACGATCTCCCGGACGGCGCAGACGCAGCTGGCCAACAGCACCGACATGTTCGGGTCCACGGCCACGACGCTGTCGACCGTACGCAACAACACCGCCGCGGCGGACCAGCAGGTCAGCTCGCTCAGCAACAACGCCAGGGAGGTGTGACATGGTCTCCTTCTCGCAGCTCATGCAGTGCCAGCCGCAGAAGTTCAACGAGGCCGGCCAGACCTACCGGCGGATGGCGGAGGGTTTCGGCAAGGTCGAGGGCGTGTTCCAGGCGGCCAACAAGATCCTGTCGAACAACACCGACTGGGTCGGCATGGCGCAGAAGCAGGCGCAGAACCGGTCGGAGACGCTGACCAAGGGCCTGAAGGCCAGCGGGCAGGAGACGAACACGGCCGGTACGGTCCTGACCACGCTGGGTACGGCGCTGACCGCGGCGCAGACGGCGTTGCGCGCGGCGGTGGCCGAGGCGATGACCGGGCCGCTGATCATGACGCCCGAGGGTCAGACGATCATCCCGCCGTGGGCGTACTCGTGGCCGGCGTGCGTGGAGGAGCTGCCCCGGCTGAACGCGCTGAAGGCCGTGGTCGACGTACAGATCCGGGCCGCCCTGACCAGCGCGACCGCGGCGGACATGACGGCCGCGGGCGCCATCGCCAAGCTGGCGGTCGGCCAGCTGATCAAGGACTTCGGCCACTCCACGGCCCCGTCGTCGACCAACCAGGCCAACGCCGCGACCACGATGGGTACGCCGACCACGGCCAACGCCGTGTACGCGCCGGGCTCGACCGCCGCCACCGTCGACACCAGCGCGAACGTGCAGGGCGTGGTCACCGCGACCACCGGCGCCTCGACCAACGGCGCCACGCTCAACAACACGGTCCAGGGCTCGGACTGGAACGGGATGAGCGCGGACGGCAAGGACCCGCGGGACACCCGTACCGCGGACGCCAACGCGACCGGCGGCCAGCGGGTCGGCGGCACGGTCCAGGGCTCGGACTGGTCCGGGATGAGCGCCGACGGCAGGAACGCGGTCGACACCCGGACGGCCACCGCGAACGCGGGCGGCGGCCAGGCGGTGAGCGGCACGATCGGTGCGGCCGCGGTGGGGGGTAGCGCGGCGACCGGGCTGCTGGCCCAGCAGGCCGCGCCGCAGCAGGTGCAGACCGCGATCGCGCGGGAGGTCACCGCGAACGGCCGGCGGTACGTGATCTACAACGACGAGGTACGCACCGGCGGGTCGGTGTCGTGGCGGGCGCGCAACCCCGGCAACATCCGGCACGGCGCCAACTACGGGGCGGTGCCGGGGGTGCACGCGCACGCCGGCGCGAACGGGACCTTCGCGGTGTTCCCGGACGAGCAGACCGGGATGGCGGCCATCACCCGGGTGCTGCACGGGTACGGGCACGTGACGGTGGCCGACGCGATGAGCACGTACGCGCCGTCGAACGACAACAACGACCCGGTGGCGTACGCGCAGTCGGTCTCGGACGCGATGGGCGTGACGCCGCAGACGTACGTGGACACGCTGACGCCGCAGCAGATGGACCAGTTCGCCCAGGAGATCAGGCGGGTGGAGGGCTGGCAGGTGGGCACGACGTACCGGCTGGACGACCCGAACCTGCCCGCCGCGGTCCGCCGCGCGATCCAGGAGCAGCAGCAGCGGTAATGGTTCAGGTGTGCTCGAAGTGCTGGTAGTCGACCGGATCGGCCCAGGTCCCACCCCAGCTCCAGCCGTGCTCTGCGAACGCGGCCACCACCGCTGCGGTGACGGCGCCCCTGGCGGTGCGGTCGGTGCTGGCGTCGGGCGGCAGGATGGTGCTGCCGGTACGGTACGGGTTTTCGCGCGGGTTGAGGTCGATGGCCCGGCCGTACGCGTGGCGTGACCAGCCGGTGCCGCCGGTGATGGCGCGGCAGTTGAAGGCGGAGCTGTTGTCGGCGGCCATCGAGGCGTCGTCGCTGCCACCGTAGGCCTCGACGGTACGGACGCCCCGTAGCGGGAAGCGCAACCGGTAAAGGTCGCCGAAGATCGCGGTGACCTGCGAGCTGACCGCGGCGGCCACGACCAGTTCGCCGTCGTGCGGGCGCCCGTCGAAGCCGACGTAACGGATGGTCACCAGCCGCAGCTGATCTGGCCCCACCGGACAGCCGGCGTGCCAGCTCACCCCGAGCCGCGCCGCGGACACCGCCCGCACCGAACTCCGGTAAGGCGGCAACCCAACGGACCCCGCCGCTGTGCTGCCCGATGTTGTGCTGCCCGGCGCCGTGCTGACTGGCGCCGTGTTGCCCGGCGGCCCAGTGGACGGCGCTGTTGCTGCTGGTGTTGTTGTCGCTGGGGTCTTCCCCAGCCCGGAGGCCACCTCGCCCGGGTGCCCGACGTACCAGAAGCTCAACCCGACCAGCAGCATGCCGGCGAGAACGAGGGCGACCAAGGGCAGCCGCAACCACAACAGCAAGCGCGGAAGCCGGGTCATCATCACATTGTGCGTCCCGCCAAATGGGTACCGTGCGCGGTTATCGTCAAAGCATGGCTGGATCGGTGCTGTCGGTGAACGTGGGCGAGCTGCAGCAGGTCGATTGGTCGCAGGACGGGCGACCGACGGCGATTGACAAGCGACCGGTGTCGGGTTCGGTGAAGGTGCACGTGGACCGCCTCGGCGAGGACGTACACGGGCTGGTCGGCGGCCACGGCGGCGAATACCAGGCCGTCTACGCGTACGCCCGCGAGGACGCCGAGTTCTGGGAACAGGAGCTGGGCCGCGACCTCGGCGCCGGCCACTTCGGCGAGAACCTGACAGTATCGGGCCTCCCGGTCTCCGGAGCACTCACCGGCGAACGCTGGCGCATCGGCAGCACCCTCCTGGAGGTCACCACCCCCCGCATCCCCTGCCGCACCTTCGCCGGCTTCTGGCAGATCCCCGACCTGATCAAGCGCTTCACGGCAGCCGGCCGCCCAGGTGCCTACCTACGGGTCCTCCAAGAAGGCGAGTTAAAGACCGGCGACCCCATCGAGGTCCTGCACCGCCCCACGCATTCCGTCACCGTCGCCGACCTCCTGGCAGCCCGAGCCGGCGACCGCTCCAAGACCACCGAAATCAAAGCCCTCACCCTCCCCCCAAAGTGGCACCCCTGGCAGCAAGGCCTCCACTAGCCACCCAGCCACCCGGTCCGGCACCCACCTGGTCCGCCGGGCTCCCAGCCGACCGACGAATGAAGCCCGGAGCGGACCCGGCCCCTGCGGCGCCGTCGACCGCAGGGTGACGTGCCGTCAGAACGGCGGCGGGTCGCCGCCGTCGTTGCTTGGCGGGCCGTCGATCACCAGGGCACGGCGGAGCGCGGCAAGGTAGGCCTTCCGGGACCGGTACGTCGCCGACCGCCGCTTGCCCGCCCGAGGACCGTTGCCCGGTGGGTTCGGTGTCGCCCGGGGTGCCGGGGTGGCCCCGCTGCTCGCAGCCCTCAGGCCCGGCCCGCGTTCAGCGGCAGCACGGCCGGTCCGGTTGGTGGGCCTGCGGTCGCCATGGCCCGCAGCGTTGCCGGTCGCCCGGTCGACGGGTGCGTGGAAGCTGCCAGCGGCTGCCGTGGTCGAGGCCGGTCGGTCGCTAGGCGTGCGGGGACTGCGGCCGGTGGTGTCGTTGGGGCCGCTGGGTGTGGTCTGGGTTGTTCGGTTAGTAGGCGCGTGGTCGATGACCGGCGTGGTGGATGTTGGTTGGTTGGTGGGCATGCGGCCGGTGGTGGGGTCGGAGCCACTACTCGGGCCGGGCACGGTCGCGATCGTTCGACCGGCGGGCGCGTTGCGGGTCGCTGGCGTGGCCGGTCGGTTGGTGGGCGTGTGGGGGCTGCGGCCGGTGTTGTGGTTGGGGCCGCTGGGTGTGGTCTGGATTGTTTGGTCGGTGGGCGTGTTGCCGGTGGTTGGCGTGGTCGGTTGGTTGGTGGGCGTGTGGGGGCTGCGGCCGGTGTTGTGGTTGGGGCCGCTGGTTGTGCTGGGTGTGGTCTGGATTGTTTGGTCGGTGGGCGTGTTGCCGGTGGTTGGCGTGGTCGGTTGGTTGGTGGGCGTGCGGGCACTGCGGCCGGTGTTGTGGTTGGGGCCGCTGGTTGTGCTGGGTGTGGTGTGGGTTGCTTGGTTGGTGGGCGTGTGGGGGTGGCGGGCTGCGGTTTGGGTGGGGGTGAGCCAGGTGTAGTGGGTGCCGTGTTTGAGGAGGGTCCAGCCGCCGTCGTGTTTGAGGCGGTGGTGGTGGCGGCATAGTGGGGCGAGGTTGTCGGCGTTGGTGGGGCCTTGTGGGTAGGGGATTCGGTGGTCCAGGTCGCAGGCGTCGCTGGACCGGCTGCAGCCGGGGAAGATGCAGTGGGGGTCGCGGGCGCGGACGTAGCCGGCGAGGGTGGCGGGTGGTTTGTAGGTGCGGGTGCCGTAGTCGAGTAGCTGGTTGCTGGTGGGGTCGGTGAGGAGTCGGCGCCAGGTGGGGTCGGCGGCCAGTTTGCGGCCGTAGCCGGGCTCATCGAGGTTGGTGTAGCCGAGGGCCAGCTCGCGGGTTTGAGTGGTGTCGAGGCTGCCGTAGCGGGTGAGTTCGCCTGGCTGCGTTCCGGTGCCGGTGATGGTGTCGGCGGGGACGGTCAGGTGGACTTTGGTGATGATCGGGCCCATGGCGGGGTTCAGCATCAGGTCTCGGAAGGCGTCCGCGCGCCGCTGATCCATCGTCCGGCCATCATCGGGTGCGGGGTGGTGGGCGAAGGCGTCCAAGCGGCGGTCGATGAGGACGGCTTCGTGGGCGGGGAGGTAGGCGGCGAGTTCGGCCATGCCGTCATCCAATGGCTGGAAGCTGACCCGGCGGTCGTCGCGGGCTTCGCGGTGCCGTTTCTGCTGGCCGTCGGGGTCGTAGGTGAGGACGGCTTTGCGGACCAGTCGTTTCAACAGTCCTGCTGGGCGGTCGAGGCCGGCGGTCAGGGCGTGGTCGCAGACTTGGGTGGCTATGTGGTCGGGGAGTTTGCGGACGGCGTCGAAGACGATTTCGGTGCGCCACAGGTCCAGCTCGCCGGCGTGCAGCGCCTCTAGGAGTTGGGGGAGGCGGGTGGTCAGCTCGACGGCGTGGTGGAGTCGACGTGCGGCGGTGTTTGAAGACCAGCTCAATGCTACTGCGATCTGGTCTGGAACGAATTCGCCGTAGGGTTCACTCGGCTTCTTCGGCATGATGTTGGCCAGTGCGGCGAGGAGTTGGACTTGTTCGGCCTGGAGGGCGGCGATGCGGCGTTCGTTCTCGGCAAGGGCCGCGATAATTGCTTCACCCCGCTCCAGTGCCGCTTCTTCGTCCATACGTTCTATTATCCCCGGCGCACCTCCCCACCGCCACTAACACATCACCTAACATTTCCCATTTGCTCAGCCGCCGCCCCGCGCCCTGTCGGCGCCTCGTGAACAAAGGACCGCGATTCAGTGGCCCGATCGGAGAGTCGAGGTGCGAAGCCGACACCCCACTGCCCTCGGCGCCCCGTGATGTGGCGCGGGTGGGCTGGAAGGTGCCGCTGAAAGCGATTGCGAACCTGGTGGCGCTGGTAGGGGGAGTCGGCGTGCTATTCAGTCCCACCCCGGACCCCTCGGTGCCCGTGATGTGGCGCGGGCGGGCTGGAAGGTGCCGCTGAAAGCGATCGCGAACCTGGCGACGCTGGTAGGGGAGTCGGCGTGCTATTCAGCCCCACCCCAGACCCCCTCGGTGCCCCGTGATGTGGCCCGCGCGGGCTGGAACGTGCCGCTGAAAGCGATCGCGAACCTGGCGACGCTGATAGGAAAGTCGGCATGCTATTCAGGCCCACCTCTCGCCCCCTCGGTGCCCCGTGATGTGGCCCGCGCGGGCCGGAACGCACCGCTGAGAGGACCGCAACCTGCCGGCGCTGGTAGGGGGGTCGGCAGGTCGCGGTTCAGCCCCGCCCCCCGACCCCCTCGGCACCCGTGACGTGGGCGGATCAAGGCTGGAACGCACCGCTCAAGCGGCCGCGAACCTGGCAACGCTGGTAGGGGGTCGGCGTGCCCAGCCTGCCCCGCCCCGGACCCCCTCGGCGACCGTGACGTGGGCGGATCGGGCTGGAACCCGTCGCCGGCATCAACCCTAGATGACCGGGCATTATCACGACGGCTGATGAGGTCATATAAGCGCCGCATATAACAGATAAGGATACAGGCGTCCGATTGCCTGGGCCGTGAGGGATGTGAAATGAATAAGACATGCCGGCGGCACGGTGTCTGATCACGGGAGACCCTCCACAACCAGGCACGTCCTCGCCCAAGTGCCGCCGGCACCCAGAGTTCAGGAAAGGATGTCCTTGGTAGCGAAGTGCCGCCAGGCGAGCACGGTGAACACCGCGGAGTACGCCAACGCCCCAGCCGCGCCCTTGATCATCGCGTCGTACTGCACCGGTATCGTCAACGCATCAGTCCAAGCGTACTGGTAATGCGTAGGCAGCACCTCCCGCAACGACCCCAACGCCGTAATCGCATCAAGGATGTTCGAGACGATCACCAACCCGACAGCCCCACCCACAGCCCCCAGTGGAGCATCCGTCACGGTAGACAACCAGAAGGCCAAGGTAGCCACCATCAGCATCCACACCGCAAGATAGGCAACCACAAGTCCGGTACGAGCCAACCCGGACCCAGCGCTGTAGGTATCCCCAAGCGGAGTGTGCACAGGCAACCACCCGTACGCCAACCGCCCCACAACCAACGCGACAAAAGGCAACAGTACAAGCGCGAACAAACTGTACCCCAACCCCACCAGCAATTTTTGCCGCAACAACCGCCCCCGCGGCACCGGCGCCGCCAACAAATACCGCAACGACGACCACGACGCCTCGCTGGCAATCGTGTCCCCGCAGAACAACGCCACGATCACCACCATCAAAAAGCCTACAGAAGCGAACAACGTGAAGATCGTGAAATTGACAGCCCCAGAAGTCCCGAGATCCACCAGATTGGTCTGACCAGGCTGGGTGTCACCAGGCCCAGCCAGCGCGAACGCCCCCACCAGGATCAGCGGCAACAACACCAGAAACCCCAGCGACAGAACGGTACGGCGCCTCTTGGCCTGCCGGATCGCCTCCACCCGCAGCGGCAGCGTACTCACGCCAGCTCCCGTTCCAGCATCTCCAGGAACGCGTCCTCCAGCCGCCCGCGCCCGGCCAGTTCGGCGACCGGCCCGCAGGCGACCAACCGGCCGCGGTTCATGACCACCACGTGCGTACACGTCTGTTCGATCTCGGCGAGCAGGTGGCTGGAGACCAGGACCGTACGCGCCAACGAACCGTCGACCGGCTCCGCGTACCGCCGCAGCACCTCCCGCATCGCCCTGATCTGCGGCGGATCCAGCCCATTGGTCGGCTCGTCCAGCACCAGCAGATCAGGCATCCCGAGCATGGCCTGCGCGATCGCCAACCGCTGCTTCATCCCGTGGCTGTAGGTCCGTACCTTCCGGTGCACCGCATCGCCCAGCCCCGCGATCTCCAGCACCTCATCCAGGCAAGCGGACGCGAGCGGACGCCCGGTCGCCTGCCAGTACAGGACAAGGTTGTCCATCCCGGACAGGTGCGGCAGGAACCCAGGCCCCTCCACGAACGCCCCCACCCGGGACAGTACCGGCGCCCCCGGCGTGATCGCCTCGCCGAAGACCCGGACCAGCCCGGAGGTCGGGTGGATCAGCCCCATCAGCACCCGCAGCGAGGTGGTCTTGCCGGCACCGTTGGGCCCGAGCAGCCCGCACACCTGCCCGCGCTCCACCCGGTACGTCAGCCCGTCCACGGCCACCAGCCCGCTCCGGTACGCCTTGGTGAGGTCCTCGACCACCAGCGGTACGTCGGCCAGCTCCGGCAGCGACCGCACCACCCCGCGCGCCCGCAGCCGCCGCTGCACCCGCCAGGCAACGAACGCCGCGACCGCGATCACCAGCATCCCGATCGCCAGCCACCACACCGGCGACGGCCCGGTCGAGCGCGGTACGCCCGGCACCAGCGGCACCTCGATCGTGGTGTCCGGGTCGACGGTCACCGTGTACGCCGCGGCGTCGGTCGGCGCCGCGTACGCCTGGTCGGTCGCCGCCAGCACCAGCCGCATCCGGTGCCCCGGGTCGAACCGGTGCACGATCGCCGGCAGCTGCACGGTGACCGCCACCGCATGCCCCGGCGTCAACCCGCTCACCCGCAGCGGCGCCACCAGCCGCTGCGGCAGCTCGGCCTTCCCGGTGCTGTCGACGTCGTACAGCTTGGCGAACAGGACCGCGGTCCCGCTGGTGGAGGCGATCCGGACGTTGACCGTGGGTGAGCCGACCACCTCCACCGACCGGTCCAGCACCGGGCTCACGAAGGCGGCGTACTGCCCGGGGATGTCCGAGCCGAGCCCGGACAGCGACAGGCCGGGCAGGTCCCCGAGCCCGGGCAGCGCGCTGATGGCCGCCGGGTTGCCGCCGGGCGGGTTGAAGACCGTCTGGGTACGGCTGGTGAGCCCGATGTGTTCGACCGCCGGGTCGGCCGGGTAGCCGGGCGCGACCACGGTACGGGTACGGGGCGCGGAGCTGTCGGAGCTGCGCGGCGGGCTGATCCGGGTGTACTCGAACTTGGTCCCCGGGTCGGGGCCGCCGCGCAGGTAGTGCCCGAACCAGTCGCGTACCAGCGAGCGCAGCCGGTCGGTCTGCGCCAGGTCCGAGCCGGCGTCGTGCCCGCCCGCGTACCAGTAGACCTTCACCGGCGTCCCGTTCGCCGCGATGCCGCGGGCGTTGGCGTCGGCCTCGGACAGCGGGAACAGCGTGTCGGTCTCGCCCTGGATCAGCAGCGTCGGCGCGTGGATGCGGTCGAGCACCGGCGCCGGGCTGGAGCGGCGCAGCAGGGCCAGCAGCGACTCGCTCGGCCGGCCGGTCTGGGCGGTCTGCGCGTACGCCGTGCACAGCGTCACGCTGAACCGGCCGCACGGGTTGGGCGGACCCGCGGGCGACGGCTCGCTCGACGTCGAGTCGACGGAGTCACCACCGCTTCCGCCGCCGGCGAAGAACAGCCCTGCCCACAGGCGCTTGAACACCCCGTCGGTCGAGCCGGCCGCGTCCGGCGCGTTGGCGGCGTCGGGGAAGAAGGCGCGGCCCAGGTCGTTCCAGGTGATCATCGGCGCGATCGCGTCGACGCGGGAGTCGTAGGCGGCCAGCAGCAGGCTGAGCGCGCCGCCGTACGAGGCGCCGGTGACGCCGACGCGCGGGTCGCCGGGCGCGTCGAGCTGCACCTCGGGGCGCTTGGCCAGCCAGGAGACGAGTTGCCGTGCGTCGGCGACCTCGAAGTCGGGGGAGTCCAGGCTGATCTGCCCGCCGGAGCCGCCGAAGCCGCGCGCGGTGTACGCCAGCACGACGTACCCGTGTTTGGCCAGCTCCCGCGCGTCCTCGGCCACGCTGGACTTGGTGCCGCCGAAGCCGTGCGCGACGATCACGGCCGGCGCCGGGTGCGCACCGTCCACACCGGAGGGTGTGTAGAGGGTCGCGTCGAGCTGGATGTGCCGCCCCGGCGTACTGCCCTCCGGCACGACGATCCGGTACGCCTGCTCGCCGACCGCGGGTGGCCGGGTGAGCGCGACCGCGGCGGTGCCGCCGATCAGGACCAGCAGCACCAGGCCGAGGGTCAGGAGCTGCTGCCGGCGCGGGCGGCTCCGGAAACCCCGCCAGATGCGGTTCATGGCGCACACCCTACTGAGCGCAACCTGAAGCGTGGCTGAACGGCTCGGGGGCCGGCCAAACAGCTCGAACGGGGGTACGCCCGGCCGCACACGATGTCAGGAGCGCAGCATATGCTGAGCGCCGTGAGTGTGTTGCGGTTGGCTGAGGTGCGGGACCGGTTGCCGGAGTTGGTGGCCGCGGTGGGCGAGGGGCGTGACCGGGTGACGGTGACCGATGGCGGGCGTGCCGCCGCGGTGCTGATCTCGGCCAACGAGCTGCGTTCCCTCGAGGAGACCGCGGACGTGCTGGCCGACGCCGAGTTGACCACCGCGGTGCTGGCTGCCCGGGCGGCCGTCCGCGTCGGGCACAGCATGACCGGCCACCAGTTGGCCGCCGCGATGCGGGGCCGCACCAACTTCAGCCGCGCCGCCGATCCTGGGCGGTGACGTCGGCGGACGCGGCCGCACCCTTCGCGCTGCGGATCAGCTACGACGCGCAGCGCGTGTTAACCCAGGCTCCGTCCTCCGGCATGCCCTCGCGGGTGGCCTGGCAGGCGTACGAGTTCGTGACCGGGCCGCTGCTGTTCGACCCGACCGGGGTGGGCGTGCCGCTGGGCGCGGCGCTGTCCGGGGTGTGGAGCGCCCGGCAGGCCGGCTACCGGGTGTTGTACGAGGTTGACGTGGATCGGCGCGAGGTCACCGTGCTGGTGATCCGCCCGGAACCCTTCGGCTCGCCTACGCCGTAGGGCTGCCGTAGCAGCTACAGCGTAAAGACGATCTTGCCGGCGGTGTCGCCGGCGTGCATCTTGGCGAACCCGTCGCGCGCCTTGGCCAGCGGCAGCTCCAGGTCGATCGCGGGGCGCAGGCCGGTGGTCTCCAGGAACGAGATGAGGCCGCGCAGATCCTCGCGCGTACCCATCGTGGAGCCGATCACCGACAGTTGCAGGAAGAAGACGCGGGCCAGGTCCGCGGGCGGGTTGGGCCCGGTGGTGGCGCCGGAGATGACCACGGTCCCGCCGGGGCGCAGCGCCCGCAGCGAGTGCTGCCAGGTCGCCTCGCCGACGGTCTCGAACACCGCGTCCACCCGCTCCGGCAGCCGCGCGCCCGGCTCGTACACCGCGTGCGCGCCGAGCCCGAGGGCCGCCTGCCGCTTCGCCTCGCTCCGGCCGGTGGCCCAGACCCGGTACCCGGCGGCCGTGCCGAGCGCGATCAGCGCGGTCGCCACCCCGCCGCTCGCCCCTTGGACAAGCATGGTGTCGCCCGGCTTCAGGCCCGACTTGACGAACAGCATCCGGTACGCCGTCAGCCAGGCGGTGCTCAGGCAGGCGGCCTCGGTGAAGCTCAGGCCGGCCGGCTTGGGCACCACGTTCCCGGCCGGTACGGCCACCCGCTCGGCCATCGTGCCCTGGTGCAGCTCCGACAGCAGCGTCCGCTTCGGGTCCAGCGTCTCGTCGCCGCGCCAGCCGGGCGTGGCGATCACCGAGTGCACCACGACCTCGTTGCCGGCCTCGTCCACCCCGGCGGCGTCGCAGCCGAGGATCATCGGGAACCGGTCCGCGCCGATGCCCACCCCGCGCAGGGTGAACAGGTCGTGGTGGTTCAGCGAGGCGGCCCGTACCGCGACCGTGGTCCAGCCCTCGCGCGCCTCCGGCTCGGGCCGCTCGCCCACCTCCAGCGCGGCCAGCGGGTCGGACGGGTCGGGTGCGGTGGCGTACGCGGCAAGCATGCCCCGCAACCTAACCCGACCCAGCCCACCCCGGCGAGCGGTGGTGGGCTGGGTCTCAATGTCTCAGCATCTCAGCGGCATCAGGCTCGTACGGTGATCCCGGCGGCGAGGTCGATGACCTGGTCGAAGGTCAGCGGGACCGGGTGCCGCGGGTCGAAGGTCGCGCCCTGCGCTTCGGAAGTTGCCTCGACGTACACGTCGGAGCCGTCCGGCCGGACCACCCGGACCTGGTAGCGCGGGAAGCCGGTGGTCGTCCCGCCGTTGGTGTCCATCCACTTGCGGGCGTACGCGACCGCGCCGCCGGCAAGGTGTCGGACCGTCGTACAGGCGGGCTGGGCCGGGGCGTCACAGACGAGTACGCCGTGGTCGCGGGGGTCGATCGACACGCTGACCATGACGTCGCTGCCGCCCTGCTGCCAGAGCACGCCGGCCCGCAGCCGGTGCCCGGGCGCGTCGGGGTAGAACAGCTCGCTGTCGTCCCAGACGCCGCCGGGCCGCTGGGTCAGCTGCGGCGCGAGTGACTGGATCTGCGCGGTGAGCGCCCGCGAGGTCGCGGTGGAGCGGTGGATCGGCGGCATGCCGGTGCGGTTGGGCGTCGGCGAGCTGGCCGGGTTGCTGGGAGACACGCCGGGGCTGGTGGGGATCCCGGGACTGGTGGGGATCCCGGGGCTGGTGGGGATCCCGGGACTGGTCTGGATGCCCGGGCTGGTCGGGATCGAGGGGCCGGGGCTGGTGGCGATCGGGCCGCCGGTGGCCGCCTGCCGCATGCCGGGTCGCCCGGCCTGCTGGACCAGCATCGTCGTCCCGACCGCCACCGCGGCGACCGCGGCCACGGTGGCGCCGGCGCCGAGCACCCGGCGGCGGCGCCGGATCCGCTTGCCCCGGGCGATCTGCCGGTCCAGGTCGACCCGTACCGGCACCTGGTCGACCAGGTCGTTGAGCAGGGTCCGTACGTGCTCGGTCATCGCGCCTCCCGCAGCATGCCGTCGGGGAGCAGCCCCCGCAGCGTGTCCAGGGCGCGGTGCGTCATCGACTTCACCGCGCCGGCCGAGCACCGCAGCACCTGCGCGGTCTGCTCGATCGAAAGATCCTCGTAGTAACGCAGCACCAGCACCGCCCGCTGCCGCGCCGGCATGGCGTTCAGCGCGCGCCACAGGACCACCCGGTCAGTGGTGGTTCCGGCCAGATCGGAGTACGCGGGCGGGTCCGGCAGCTCCGCGGCGGGCCGTTCCCGCCGCCACGGCCGGCGCCGCTCGTCCAGCCAGGCACGCACCACGATCTGCCGCACGTACGCGTCGATGTTGTCGGCCCGGCAGGCGGCCTTCCACGCCACGAACAGCTTCACCACGGCGGTGGAGACGATGTCCTCGGCGTGGTGCCAGTCCCCGCACAGCAGGTACGCGGTGCGCAGCAGGACCGGGGTGCGCGCCGCGGCGTACCGGCGGAACGCCTCTTCGTCGGTCGGGCTCATCCAGTTTCTCCCACGTCGACCAGACGGACCGGTGGGCCCGCGAGGTTACGCGGCGAGTACGGTCAGCCCGTGACCAAGCTGCTGATCACGCTGCACGTGCTGTCGGTGATCCTGCTGATCGGGCCGATCGCCGTCGCCGTCTCGCTGTTCCCGCGGTACGCCAGGCAGGGCGGCGAGGTGGCGGCCGTGCTGCACCGCATCACGAAGGTGTACGCGATCGGCGCGCTGGCCGTACCGCTGTTCGGCTTCGCCGCCGCGGGCGCGCTGAAGGTCACCGACAACCAGTGGGTGATCGAGTCCACGATCCTCACCGTGGTGGCGGCCGTCGTGCTCGCCGTGCTGATCGTCCCCGCCCAGCGCAAGGCCCTGGCCGGCGAGGCCGAGCAGCTGGCCGGCCGGCTCAGCGCCTTCGGTGGCGTGTTCAACCTGCTCTGGCTGGTCGTCACTGTGCTGATGGTCTACCGGCCGGGCTTCCACCGCGGTTAGTCGGACACCAGGCGGGCCGGCGCTTCTCCCGGAACGCGGCGATGCCCTCCTGGCCCTCGGCGCTGGCGAAGAACGAGGCCGACAGCGCGGTCAGCTCGGCGAAGTCGGCCGCCATGGACCCCGCGGACGGCCGGCGCAGCAGCTTCTTGGTCGCGGCCAGCGCGACCGGCCCGCCCGCCGCCAACATCGCGCAGTAGCGCGCGACCTCGGCGTCCAGGTCCGCGTCCGGCACGGCCCGGGTCAGCAGCCCGGTCGCGGCGGCCCGGGTGGCGGAGAACGTCTCGCCGGTCAGGAACAGCTCGTGCGCGGCCCGCGGCAGCAGCCGGGGCAGCACCGGCACGCTGATCACCGCCGGGATCACCCCGATCCGTACCTCGGAGAACGCGAAGTCCCCCGACTCGGCGCCCAGCGCGATGTCGCACGCCGCCACCAGGCCGACCCCACCGGCCCGGGCCTTGCCGGCGACCCGCGCGACGACCGGCTTGGGCGAGTCCCAGATGCGCGCCAGCAGCCGCGGGAAGGCATGGACGGGCTGCCGCGCCGGGTCGCTCACCGCGGCGGCCTTCAGGTCCATCCCGGAGGACAGCACAGTCCCCGTGTGCGTCAGCACCACGACCCGTACGGAGTCCTCGCCCAGGGCCTGGTCCAGCGCAGCCTCCAGCTCGCCGAGCAGCTGGGCGCCCAGGGCGTTGCGGTTGGCGGGGTTGTCCAGCGTGAGCGTCGCCACCCCGCCGGCCGCGTCATAGTGCACAACCTCGTCGGTCACCGGCCCCACCCTGCCACACTGGGCGTCGTGCCATCAGCGCTGCCCGACGGGGACCCCGCACCACGCGACGGCGCGCTGCCCGAGCAGGCGGTCGCCGCGGTGGGCACCCGGCCGTTCGGCATCTACGTGCACGTCCCGTTCTGCACCACCCGGTGCGGCTACTGCGACTTCAACACCTACACCGCGAGCGAGCTGGCCGGCGGGGTGTCCACCGCGACGTACGTGGACGTGGTGCTCGCCGAGCTGCGGCTGGCCCGGCACGTGCTGGGCGACCGGGTGCCCGGGGTGGACACCGTCTTCGTCGGCGGCGGTACGCCGAGCCTGCTGCCCAGCCAGCACCTGGCCGCGATCCTGGCCGAGATCGACGAGCTGTTCGGGCTGCGGCCGGGCGCGGAGATCACCACCGAGGCCAACCCCGAGTCGGTGGCCCGCGGGTACCTGTCCCGGCTGCGCGAGGCCGGCTTCACCCGGGTCAGCCTGGGCATGCAGTCCGCGGCGCCGCACGTGCTGGCCACGCTGGACCGCAAGCACAGCCCGGGGCGCGCGGTGGAGGCGGTGGAGGAGGCGAAGCAGGCCGGGTTCGAGCACATCAACCTGGACCTGATCTACGGCACGCCGGGGGAGGGCGAGGCCGACTGGGCCGCCTCGCTGGACGCCGCGGTGGGCGCCCGCCCCGACCACATCTCCGCGTACGCCCTGATCGTGGAGGACGGCACGGCGCTGGCCCGCAAGGTGGCCCGCGGGGAGCTGCCGGCGCCCGACGACGACGTGCTCGCCGACCGGTACGTCCAGGCCGACGACGCCCTCACCCGCGCCGGTTTCCTCTGGTACGAGGTGTCGAACTGGGCCCGCTCCCCGCAGGCCCGCTGCCGGCACAACGAGCTGTACTGGAACGGCGGCGACTGGTGGGGCTTCGGCCCGGGCGCGCACTCGCACGTGGGCGGGGTGCGCTGGTGGAACGTCAAGCACCCCGCGGCGTACGCCCAGCGGCTGGCGGCCGGCACCTCGCCGGCGCACGCGCGGGAAACCCTCGACACCCGCGCCCGGTACTACGAGCGGGTCCTGCTGGGCCTGCGGCTGGCCGACGGCCTGCCGCTGCGCGAGCTGTCCCCGAACGCCAAGACCGCGGCGCTGCGCTACGTCACCTACGGCCTGCTCGACCGCGGCGCGCACGCCACCGGCCGGGCTGTCCTCACCCTGCGCGGGCGGTTGCTCGCCGACGCGGTGGTCCGGGACCTGGTCGACTGAGACACCGGGACTTTCGGTGCCATAGGTCCTTTCCGGAGGGCGTCCTGCGGCCCTGCCGGTCGACCCGACGCGGGCGGGAATGTTGTGCACGGGAACACCGGGCCGCACCGATGGAGGAATCACCATGCGCCGCAGGACTTTCGACATCATCCTCACCGCCGGCGGCGCGCTGCTGACCGCCGTCCTCATCATCGCCGGCGGGCTGCTGATGTGGGGCTACAGCTTCGCCAACAGCAACGTGCACGACCAGTTGGCCGCGCAGCAGATCTACTTCCCGAAGGCCGGCAGCGACGCGCTGAAGTCGCCCGAGGTCGGCCCGTACCTCAACCAGTACGCCGGCCAGCAGCTGGTGAACGGCAAGCAGGCGCAGGCGTACGCCGACCACTTCATCGCCGTGCACCTCACCGAGGTCGCGGACGGCAAGACGTACGCGCAGGTGAGCTCGGCGGCGCTGGCCGACCCGACCAACACCGAACTCCAGGGCCAGGCGAACACCCTGTTCAAGGGTGAGGCGCTGCGCGGGCTGCTGCTGAACGCCTACGCCTTCTGGAAGGTCGGCCAGATCGCGCTGTACGCCGCGCTGGCCAGCTTCGTCCTCGGCGCCGTCTCGCTGGTGCTGACCGCGCTGGGCTTCCTGCACCTGCGCCGGGTCCCGGAGACCCAGGAGGTCTTCGCCGGCCACAAGGACGGCCTGAGCACCGCCACCGCGTGAGCGCGGCAGGACCTCCCACCCCGGCCGGGCCGACCGGCCGGGGTCGCCGCATGACAACTGTCATGGCCAAGTGCGGACGCGGGGCACTGGGGCCCGATCGCCCGCGCCCGTAGCGTTTCCGGCGTGATGACAACGAACGTGCCCGCCGTTGAGCTGGCCGGCCTGACCAAGCGGTACGGGGCGCTCACGGCGGTTGACGATCTCAGCATCTCGGTGCGTACGGGCCAGACCGTCGCGCTGCTCGGCCCGAACGGGGCGGGCAAATCCACCACCATCAACGTGCTGCTCGGCCTGCTGGAGGCCGACGCCGGCAATGTCACCGTGCTCGGCACCGCGCCGCGGCAGGCGGTCACCCGCGGCGCGGTCGGCGCCATGCTGCAGAGCACCGGCCTGCCGCCGGACGTACACGTGCGCGAGCTGGTCGAACTGGTCCGCGCGCTGTACCCGGCACCCCTGCCGTACGACCGGATCGTGGCCGAGGCGGGCCTGGCCGACATCCTGGGCAAGCGGATCGAGCAGCTGTCCGGCGGGCAGGCGCAGCGGGTGAAGCTGGCCCTCGCGCTGGCCGGCGACCCGCGCGTACTGGTCCTGGACGAGCCCACCGTGGCCATGGACGTGGAGACCAGGCGGCACTTCTGGGGGCGCATCGACGCGGCGGCGGCGTCCGGGCGTACGGTCCTGTTCGCCACCCACTACCTGGCCGAGGCCGAGGAGCACGCCGACCGGGTCATCGTGATCGCCGGTGGCCGGGTGGTCGCCGACGGCACCGCCGCCTCGCTCACCTCCCGGGTGGGTTCGCGCACGGTCCGCTTCAGCGGCGGGCCGGCCGACTACGCCGCGCTTCCCGGAGTGTCCGAAGTGGACTGTCGCAATGGGACGGTCCGGCTGGAGACCGGCGATGTGGAGGGGACGCTGCGCGCCCTGCTGGCCCGGTACGACCGGCTGCCCGACCTGACCGTGACCGGCGCCAGCCTGGAGGACGCGTTCGTCGCGCTCACCGCTGCCCAACCGTCCACAATGGAGTGAGCGTGTTCGCCTACCTGAAGCTGGAAATCGCCCGCACCCTGCGCAACCGGCGGTACCTGTTCTTCGTCGTCGGTTTCCCGGTCGCCTTCTACCTGCTGTTCACCCACATCTTCGACAAGGACGTCTCACCGAGCGACAAGATCGAGTTCTACCGGGACTACATGATCGCGATGGCCGCGTACGGGGCGGTGGGCGCCTCGATGATGGCCACCGGGCCGCGGATCGCGCTGGAGCGCGGCCTGGGCTGGAGCCGGCAGCTGCGGCTGACCCCGCTGACCCCGGGCGCGGCGCTGGTGGCGAAGGTGCTGTCGGCCATGGTGACCGCGGCGATCGCGCCGGTGACGGTCACGGTGATCGGCCGGCTGGTCAACCACGTCTCGCTGCCGGTCGGGCACTGGCTGATGATCCTGGCGTTCATGATCGTCGGCACGTTCCCGTTCGCGGCGCTCGGCACGGCCATCGGGTACCTGGTCGACGGCGAGACCGCGCAGCTGGCCACCATGATCAGCTACCTGGCGCTGGCCATCCTCGGCGGGTTCTGGTTCCCGGTGGACAACTTCGGCGGCACGCTGCGGGAGGTGGCCAGGGCACTGCCGTCGTACCGGTACGCCGACCTCGGCTGGCAGTCGGTGCAGGGGCACGTACCCCCGCTGCTCGACCTGGCCGTGCTGGCCGCCTGGACCGCGGTGTTCCTGGCTCTCGGGACCTACGCCTACCGCCGCCCGGCGATCAGGACTGCGTAACCAACCGCCACTACCCCGCCGACCCGCCCGGGCGCGGCGCCACCGGACGGCCCGGGCGTGGTGGTGCCCAGGATCGCCTAGCCACGCCGTCGCCAACCCACCCGGGTCACGGCCGGACGGCCCGGGCGTGGTGCCTCCGCCTCACTCCTGGCCCGGGTCGATCACCTCTGGCGACCCGGGCTTGGTGCTGCCGGTGTCGCCGTCCTCGGCGCGGATGCCGCCCATGTCGTCCAGGTTGAGTACGCGGACGTGGACGGCCGTGCGCTGCTGCAGCGCGGCGCGCAGGCACCGGTGCAGGCCGTCCTCCAGGTACAGCTCGCCCTTCCACTGGACCGCGTGCGGGAACAGGTCGCCGTAGAAGGTCGAGTCGTCGGCCAGCAGCGTGTCCAGCCCCAGCTCGCGCTTGGTCGTCACCAGGGTGTCCAGCCGGACCTGGTGCGGTGGGATCTTGGCCCAGTCCCGCGTGGAGAAGCCGTGGTCCGGATAGGGCCGCCCCTCGCGGACCTCCTTGAAGATCACGTCGCTCCCAACGGTCGAGTCGCCCGAGCCAAGCCAAGAAATGTAGACCCCGGCGTACAGCAGGGTAAACCTGTCCCATTCCAGACTGGCCGCTGGCGTGCTCCCTGCCGGCCCGATGCCCGACGTACACTTGGCACTCGGAAAACAAGAGTGCCAGGGAGGTGGCCGGTGAGCGTCGAGGAGCGGAAGCTCGAGGTGTTGCGGGCCATCGTGGAGGACTTCGTGTCCACCCGCGAGCCGGTCGGCAGCAAGACGCTGGTCGAGCGGCACAACCTCGGTGTCTCACCCGCCACGGTGCGTAACGACATGGCCGCGCTGGAGGACGAGGGCTACATCACCCAGCCGCACACCAGCGCCGGGCGCATCCCGACCGACAAGGGCTACCGCCTGTTCGTCGACCGGATCGGCACGGTCAAACCGCTCACCGCGGCCGAGAAGCGGGCCATCCAGTCCTTCCTCGAAGGCGCCATCGACCTGGACGACGTGCTGCACCGCACCGTGCGGCTGCTGGCCCAGCTCACCCGCCAGGTCGCCGTGGTTCAGTACCCGTCGCTGTCGCGCAGCCAGGTCCGGCACCTGGAGGTCGTGCACCTGGCCGCCGCCCGGCTGCTGCTGGTGCTGATCACCGACACCGGCCGGGTGGAGCAGCGCGTGGTCGAGCTGCCCGACGCGATCGCCGACCAGGACGTGGCCGACCTGCGCCACCTGCTCAACTCGGCGCTGCGCGGCCGGCAGCTCACTGAGAGCCCGGAGATCGTCGTCGCGCTGCCGGACAACGCGGCCCCGGCGCTGCGGCCGGTGGTCACCACGCTGGTGAGCGTCCTGCTCGAGACGCTGGTGGAGCGCTCCGAGCACCGGGTCGTCGTCGGCGGCTCGGTCAACCTGACCCGCAGCGCGATCGACTTCCCCTCCGTCCTGCCGGTGCTGGAGGCCCTGGAGGAGCAGGTGGTGCTGCTGCGGCTGCTGGAGGAGGCCGACAGCCCGGCCCGGGTGCATGTCAGCATCGGGGTGGAGAACGAGTTCGAGGGGCTGCACTCGGCCTCGGTGGTCGCCAGCGGGTACGGGACGGGCGAGCTGGCCCTCGGTGGCCTGGGCGTGCTCGGGCCGACCCGGATGGACTACCGCGGCACCATGAGCGCCGTGCACGCGGTGGCTCGCTACGTTGGCAGACTGCTGGCACAGGGTTAGCCGGATCAGGGTTACGGGATTACAGGGGAGACGTGGCAACCGACTACTACGCCGAGCTCGGGGTGCGGCAGGACGCCACCGGCGAGGAGATCAAGCGGGCCTACCGGCGGTTGGCCCGCGAGCTGCATCCGGACGTCAACCCCGACCCGTCCGCGCAGGAGCGGTTCAAGGGCGTGACCAGGGCGTACGAGGTGCTGTCCGACCCGGACAAGCGGCGCATCGTGGACCTGGGCGGCGACCCGTACGCGACCGCGGCCGACGCCGGTGGCAGCCCGTTCGCGGGCGGTTTCGGCGGCCTGGGCGACATCATGGACGCCTTCTTCGGCGGTGCCGGCGGCGCGCGGCAGGGCCCCCGCTCGCGCACCCGCGGCGGCGCCGACGCGCTGATCCGGCTGGACCTGGAGCTGCCCGAGGCGGCCTTCGGCGTGACCCGGGACATCACCGTGGACACCGCGGTGCTGTGCGAGTCGTGCAGCGGCGCCGGGACCGCGCCGGGCACCCACCCCGAGCGCTGCGACACCTGCGGCGGCGCCGGCCAGGTGCAGAGCGTGCAGCGTACGTTCCTGGGCCAGGTGGTCACCGCGCGGACCTGCCCGACCTGCTCGGGCGTAGGCCAAACCATCCCGCACCGCTGCCCGGCCTGCGGCGGCGACGGCCGGGTCCGCTCCCGCCGCACCATCAGCGTCAAGATCCCGCCCGGGGTCGAGGACGGCATGCGCATCCGGCTGGCCGGCCAGGGCGAGGTCGGTCCCGGCGGCGGCCCGCCCGGCGACCTGTATGTGGAGATCCGCGAGCTGGAGCACGACATCTTCACCCGCGACGGGGTCACCCTGCACTGCCGCGTCTCGCTGCCGATGACCGCGGCGGCGCTGGGCACCACCCTCACCGTCACCACCCTGGACGGGGAGGAGCAGCTCGACATCAAGCCCGGCACGCAGGCCGGCTCGGAGCTGCGGCTGCGCGCCCGGGGCGTCCCGCAGCTGCGCGGGGTCGGCCGCGGTGACCTGATCGTCCACCTCGACGTCCGTACGCCGACCAGGCTGGACGCCGAGCAGGAGCGGCTGCTGAAGGAGCTGGCCAAGCTGCGCGGCGAGGACACCCCGCAGCTCACCCGCGCCGGCAGCGGCCTGTTCTCCCGCGTGCGCGACGCCTTCAACGGCCGGTGACGGCGACCCCGCCGGTCTTCCTGGTGGACGCCCTCCCGGACGGCCCGGCGTACGTGCTGGCCGGGCCGGAGGGCCACCACGCCGCCACGGTCCGCCGGTTGCGCCCGGGGGAGACAGTGCAGCTGTCCGATGGCACCGGCGGCGTGGCCACCTGCACGGTGACCAGCGCGGCGGCCGACTCGCTGGCGCTGGCGGTGGTCGAGCGTACGGTGGCGCCCCGGCCGCAGCCGCGGTTGGTGGTGGTCCAGGCGCTGGCCAAGGGCGACCGGGCCGAGCTGGCGGTGGAGTTGATGACCGAGCTCGGGGTGGACCAGATCGTGCCCTGGGAGGCGGCCCGCTCGGTGGTCCAGTGGCAGGGCGAGCGGGGTGAGCGCGCGCTGGCCCGCTGGCGGTCCACCGCACGGTCGGCCGCCAAGCAGAGCCGCCGCCCGTTCCTCCCCGACATCGCCGAGCCGCACACCACCCGCGCCGTGTGCGGGCTCATCGGCTCGCTGGTCGCCCCCGCCGCGCCGGGCATCGCGCTGGTGCTGCACGCGGGCGCCGGCACCCCGATCGGCTCGCTGCCGGTGCCGGCCACCGGATCAGTCCTGGTCGTGGTCGGGCCCGAGGGCGGGCTGACCGAGGGTGAGCTGACCGCGTTCCGCGCCGCGGGCGCCAGACCGGTCCGGCTCGGCCCCGACATCCTGCGTACCTCCACCGCCGGCGCCGCCGCCCTGGCCGCCCTGGCCGCGCGCACGCCGCGCTGGGGCTGACCGGGGCCGCGGCTCAGGGGGTCGTCGGCCGCGCGACGAACTCCAGCACGTCGGAGTTGCCGTCCAGGGTCCAGGCGACGATCGAGGCGGCCTTCGGCAGGTCGGCCGGCTCGATGTTGATGGCCGTGTGCCAGGTGAAGGTCGCCCCGTCCACCTGGTCCCGCGCGTACGCGAGGTTGAAGCTGAGCGGGCTGCCGTTGACATCGCACAGCTCGACCTTCACCTGCGTGGGCGTGCTGGCCGTGGCGATGGTGATCGGCCGGTGGACCGAGCCGCTGACCGCGATCCGGTCGGTGCCGGCCACCAGCGGCTCGTCCTGGGCGCTCAGCGTCAGCTCGTTCAGCGCGGACGGGTCCTTGCCGATCAGGTGGGTGAGGCTCGGCCGGTCCGCCGAGGCCACCAGCCAGGGCGCCTTCGGGTTGGTGCTGACCCGGACCAGGTACACGCGGGTGACCGGGTGCTCGGACCCGTCGCCCAGCAGCCGGTACACCACCACGCCGAGCCCGCTGTTGATCTTCTCGGTCGGGCCGGGCGCCAGCTTCACGGTGCTGCCGACGAAGCGGCGTACGAAGGAGACCGCGGCCGCGCTGGCGTCGGTCAGCTCCGGCAGCTTCCCGCTGCGTACGTCGGCCTCGGCCTGGTAGTACGCCTGCGCGCGGCTGCCGTACGGCCACACCGTGCGCATGTCGGCGACGCCGGCCCCCGGGGGCAGCGTCACGCTGGGCGCGCCGGTGGCCTCGATGGTGACGGTGCCGGGCGTACGGGTGGCGGTGGTGGGCGGCGTGGTGGGCGGCGGTGTCCGGGTCGCGGCGGGCGGGCTGGCGGCCGTGCCGGCGGCGGTGTTCGACGGCGGGCCCGGGTGGCTACGCAGCGTGCCGGGGAGGACGGCCGCGGCGGCGGCGACCGCGATGACCGCGCCCATCACCAGCACCGGGCGGGCCCAGGCGAAGCGGCCGCGGGTCTGCACCCGCCGCTGGATCAGGCTCAGCCCGTCCCCGGCCGGGATGTGCCGGGCCGCCTCCTCGCGCAGGGCGCGGCGCAGCAGGTCGGCGAGCTCGCGTTCCTCGTCGGGGGTCATGGCGTACCGGCCAGCAGTTGCCGCAGCGCCGCCATGCCGCGGGAGGCGTGGCTCTTGACCGCGCCGGCG
>Ga0081455_10001334_pt1 | contig 30523 bp, 33 predicted proteins | sample TabmetS3T2R1_FD_70207 | JGI IMG/M metagenome (GOLD analysis project Ga0081455, IMG submission 70207) | Tabebuia heterophylla rhizosphere microbial communities from the University of Puerto Rico - S3T2R1 | ecosystem: Host-associated > Plants > Roots > Rhizosphere ... | reverse complement strand
ACGATAGTCCTACTGGAGTCCGAGCCTTTCGCCCGATGGAGTAGCCCAGGTAGCGCCAATAGGATCGCCATCGGAGGGACAGGTCCCTCGCGCAGGCGACGTTGACACATGGGAGGTAGGACATGCCCGAACGCAGGGCCAAGCAGAGCAAGCGTCTGACGGTTGCAGGCCTCATCGCCGTCTCGGCCGCGACGCTGCTGATGTTGGCGTTGGCGGCTTTCCCTGGGATCGCGTTCGCGAACGTTCCAGTGACTACGAACTGGACAGGGAACGGATCGAACAATCTGCCTTGCAACGGCACGAGCCACTGGAACTTGACCGGGTTCGGCAACCAGGTCAATGAAGTCGTTGGACCAGTGGTCCTTCACATCTCGGGTGTCGGAGACTTCACGATGTCCAAACAGGGCGGCATCTTCACTGTCTTCGTGAACGCCAACGTCCCCGCCAATCCAACTGCCAATGCGACATGGACCTGGGACGAGAGCGGCGACAGGCAACCAACACCTGTCCTTACCATCTCCGGATGCGTTCCGGGTACGACGTCGACCTCGCCGCCGGAGACGACGACCGAGACGACGACGACCGAAACAGAGACCACGAGCACGGAGACCACCACTACCGAGACAGAGACCACGAGCACGGAGACCACGACCTCGAGCTCCAGCACTACGCCTCCGAGCTCCAGCACTACGCCTCCGAGCTCCAGCACTACACCTCCGAGCTCCACCACCGAGACCACCCCGACGAGCGTCAGCGGAACAAGCGTCACGCCTCCGGGTTCGAGCAGCACTCCCCCGGAGGGGACGAGCGTCCTGCCGACGACCGTGACACCTGGCGGCACCGCGTTCACGGGTATCGAGAACGTGGTTCCGCTCGGCGCGATCTCTCTGCTGCTGTTGACGGGTGGATCCGGTCTGATGTGGGCGGGCAGCCGCCGTCGCCGCAAGGACGAGGACGAGGACTAGCCCTCGATCCGGATAGCGGTTCACCGAAGAGGCCCCGGGGTCATCCCCCCGGGGCCTCTTCCTGTGCGGAGCCTGAGAATGCACTCACAGATGGAGCCGCTCACGCACCGACGGGTCGCCCGTCCTGCGCGATCCTGTGGATCTCGTTGCCTGTCACGGCAAGGCCCACATACACTTCGCGCGCCTTCCCAGTGCTAAGCCGAAAGGCGTAGCGCAGTAAGGGACCGTTCGGCCGATGAAGTAGGCCGGACCTCGTACTTAGACTTGCGCCCGAGGGACACGGCTGTCCCCCGCAAGGGCGAGCAGCAGGAGGAGTTGAGGAGGACAGATGCGAGCAGGATCACACAACATCCGGAGCGGTCGGGCCATGAGGATAGGCGTCGCCCTGATGGCGGCGGCCTCGCTCCTCCTCATCTGGATGGCGATCGCTCCGCCGGCGACGGCGGGCCCCGAAGCCAACAACTGGTACATCTGCAAGTACGTCGGTACGCCGGGGGTCGACGAACGCCTGCAGACCGGGCAGAACCCGATCTTCACGGATGAGAACTCCATCCCCATCTCTCCGGTCTTCATCGGGGCGGAGTTCTCCGACGCCCACGGACGGTCCGTCGTGATCGCCGGTCCGTACGCACCCAACGACAGGCCCGACCCCGAGCCGGGTGCGGGCGACTGTCCCCCGCCGGACAACCCGTGTCCGAGCGGCACCACGACGGTCACCGCGACCGAGACCGAGACCGTGACCGATACGATCACCACCACCGTCACCGCCCAGCCGGATGCGGCGCTTGCGGCGGACGGGAAGCTCAACGTGGGCGGCGGAGGCGATACGGCCCTCCAGGAAGAGGGTGACTGCACCACGACGACCACCGCCACCGAGACGACCACGACTCCGACCACCACCACCGTGACGGTGCCCCTGTGTCCCGACGGTGAAACGACCACCACCGTCACCGAGACCGTGACCACGACGGTCGGCGACACGCCGCTGCAACAGCCGGCGGAGTGCACGCACACGGAGACCACGACCACGACGGAGACCCAGACCACGTCTTCGCCGCCGCCGTGCCCGAGCGGCACCAGCACCACGACGGTCACCAGCACGGCTCCCCCGGTGACGGTCACCGAGACCGACACCGAGACCACGACGGTCACGGTGGGCGCCGAGGCGTCCGGTGCGGCTCGCGGGGGCGGTCCCGCTCCCGTGGGCGCGATGGACGAGGCAGCCGCCGCCGGGGAGGGCGACACGCTTCAGGGCGAGTGCGAGGTCACGCAGACGACCGTGACCACGCCAACGGTCACCGAGCACACCACGACGACGGAGACGGTCACCACCACGAGCCCGATCGTGAGCGGCTCGACGGTGACCCCGCCGCCGAACTCGTCGACGAGCGTGCTGCCGACGACGGTGACTCCGCCCGGCGGCACCGCCTTCACCGGCGTGGAGAGCGTGGTTCCGCTCGGAGCGATCGCCCTGATCCTCATGTCCACGGGCTCGGGGCTGCTGTGGGCGGGCAGCCGCCGTCGCCGCGACGGTGAAGAGGAGTAGGCGTTAGGACGAGGTCGGGAGGGAGAGAGGAAAGGCCCCGGGCTTGCCCGGGGCCTTTCCGCGTTCGGCGTTCGATCAGCCGTAGAAGATGACGGTGATCCAGATCCGGTCGTCCTGGCGCACGATCCCGACCGCCGCGTGGTCGTAGACCTTGCGAAGGATGTTCTTGCGGTGGTCGGTGCTCGCCATGAAGGCGGTCTCGAGGCTCTCGAGCGAGCCGCCCACGCCCACGTTCTCGCCGCCCAGCTGCCAGTCGTAGCCGTCGAGGGCGCCGATGAGCTGGTCCCCGGTCGAGTGGTAGATGTAGCCCTTGTCCGCCATCGCCTGGCTGTGGGACTTGGCGTAGTGCGCGAGCTTCTCGGCGAACGAGAGCGCCGCCCGATCGTGGTTCGCGCGGTCGTCGTTGGTGAGCGCAAGCATGTGGCGCCTCGGACCGATCTTCTCCTCCCCCACCGCGGTGCCGCCCACGGTGCCGAGGAACACCAGCCCGGACATCAGGAGGGCCAGGAGGCCTCCGAGCCTCCGGCGGGTGCATCGCGTGCCCATGTCGAACCCCCCGACTCATGGGTCCCGTTATGGGACCGAGCCCGGGGGCTCGGATCCTTCGGCAGCTCGGCCACCTCCCTCCCGACGTCGAGGAGGCCCGGAGCTTTGCGTCCCGCCGTCGCCGGCGGTTTGCCCTTTCGGGACCGACCCAGTTATCTGCTTCCGGGTCCGTGTATCGGCCGCTCCGTAGGCCGACTTGAGCGGCTCGTAGTCAGGAGTGACTAGGCAAGGATGCCCATCCGAGACCTGCCGCCTCTTCGTGCGGGGGCGACCATCGTCGGGCGCAACTACGATGGGCCATCGGATGGGTGTTCAACCCGATGACCGATCCGCTCCCGAGGTATCGGTCGTCATGCCCTGCCTCGATGAGGCGGGTACCGTCGGCGCCTGCATCGACCAGGTTCGGTTGTGGGCCACGGAGGCGGAGGTCGCGACCGAGATCGTCGTCGCGGACAACGGGAGCTCCGACGGCTCGACAGACGTTGCCCGGGCTCGGGGAGCGACCGTCGTCGGGGTTGCGGAACGCGGATACGGGAGTGCGCTGCTCGGCGGGATCACGGCCGCACACGGACGGTTCGTCATCATGGGGGATGCGGACGGGACCTACGATTTCGCGCACCTGTCTGGCTTCGTCGAGGCCCTACGATCGGGCAACCAGCTCGTCGTGGGCAACCGATTCGCCGGCGGGGTCCAACCCGGAGCCATGCCGGTTCTCAATCGCTACGTCGGCAACCCCATCCTCTCGAGGCTGGGACGGCTGTTCTTCCGCAGCCCCGTCTACGACTTCCATTGCGGGCTGAGGGGCTTCGACCGCGAGGCGATCCTTGCGCTGGACCTCAGGACGACGGGGATGGAGTTCGCATCGGAGATGGTCGTCAAGGCGACGCTCGGCGGGATGCGGATCACCGAGGTTCCAACAACGCTGTCTCGATCGCCGGGCGACCGACGTCCCCACCTGCGCCCGTGGCGCGACGGGTGGCGTCACCTCAGCTTCCTGCTCCTGTACAGCCCGCGATGGCTCTTCCTGTATCCAGGTCTCCTCCTGATCGGCGTCGGACTCGCCCTCGGGCTGTGGCTCGTCCCCGGACCCCGAACGATCGCCGGGATCACCTTCGATATCCAGACGATGTTGTTCGCAGGCCTCGCCGTCATCCTCGGCTTCCAGCTCGTGCTTCTCGCCCTGTTCAGCAAGGTGTTCGCCGTCTCGGAGGGGCTGCTCCCTCCGGATCCCCGGTTGGCACGATGGATACGGACCGCAAGGCTCGAGGTGGGCCTGATCGCCGGCGCCCTCATCACGCTCCTCGGTGTTGTCGGAGCGATCTATGCCTTCACGACATGGGGCGTTTCGGCGGAGTTCGGAGAGCTCGACCCCAGCAAGAGCATGCGGGTCGTCATCCCTTCGGTGGCCGCTGTCGCCGTCGGGGTCGAAACGATGTTCGGCAGCTTCTTCCTCTCACTGCTCCTGTTGCGCAGACGCTGAACGATCTTCCTTCATCGACACGCTGCCCACGACCGCCGGCACCAGCACCGACAGGATGACCAACTCGCGGATCAGGTCCTTGGGATAGAGCAGGAGCAGCCAGCTGTAGAAGAACGCCGGCACGACCAACACGAGGAACATCAGATCGAACGGGGAACGCAGTCGCACGGCGCGAGCCACACCCGTCAGGATCACCGCCGCTCCGATGACGATGGCCGTCACGGCCACCACCCCGATCTGGCTCCCGCCCGTTCTCGACAGATCGACGGCCCGGCGGAGCGACTCGTACCAACCGGCCAGCGGTGTACCGACGAGATCGGGCGCCTCCTGGAAGGGGAACACGCCGAAATGGAACCGCAGGTACAGGTACCACCACGCGAGCGGTACCAGGCTCGTCACGAGCAGGGCTACGCGGTAGCCCACACCCGGCTCGCCACGGTGACGGAGCATCTGGACGATCTCCCAGGCGCCGAGGCCGATCGGCACCGCCGCGAACGGCTCCTTCACGAGGCATGCGGCCGCCATCAACGCGGCCCCGAGGACCGCCCGTCGGCGGAACCACGCGAGCACCCCGGCGGCGGCGAGCCCGACGCCCACCGGCTCGCTGGTGAGCAGGGTCACCGAGAGCACCAGTCCCGGATTGATGGCTACCGTCAGGCCCCACCACGCCGACCGCCCGAGATCGACCGCGATCCAACTGACCGCCCACCCCGCCAGTCCCATGCCCACGAGGGCGACCACGAGCATCGACGACGGCAGCGTCCGGATCCCACCGAGGGAGAACATCCGGGACAGCCACCCGAACCCGGGATGCCCGTACCGGTACTGATACCGGTCTATCCGCGTATGGATGTCCTGGTTGCGTGCGAACGGATCCAGGGCGATCGCGTAGAAGTACACGCCGTCGAAGTGCCCCTCCCCCGGGACGAGGGCGAAGTCGGGGTCGTGGAAGCGTGCGACCTCGGCCATCGGCTCGGACTCGCTCATCCGCACGAGGATGCTCGGTTCCCAATCGGCGAACCCGATCGTGAACAGCGCCGCGGCGCCCGCCACGACGACGGCCGCCGCCGCGCAGAGCGAGGCGGTGCGCGCGGGGCCCACTACCAGCGAAGGATCAGGTGCCGCGCCGCCCGCGCCTCGTGCAGCCGGCGCACGGGCGTGGTGACCGGAGCCTCGTGCAGCAGCTCGGGGTCCTCGTGCGCCTCTCGGTGCGCCTGGAGCATGGCGTCGGCGAACGCGTCCAGGGACTCCATCGTCTCGGTCTCGGTGGGCTCGACCATCAGGGCCTCCTCGACCACCAGCGGGAAGTAGACCGTCGAGGGGTGGTACCCGAGATCGATCACGCGCTTGGCCACGTCCATCGCGCGGATGCCGGTCTCCTCCTTCAGCGGCACCGCCGTGGCGACGAACTCGTGCATCGGACGGCCGTCGGGGTAGGCGAGCGGGAAGGCGTCCTTCACGCGTTCGGCCAGGTAGTTCGCGTTCAGCACCGCGCGCTCCGCCACCTCCTGGAGGCCGTCACGCCCGTGCAGGAACACGTAGGCGTAGGCCCGCACCAGCACGCCCACGTTGCCGAGGAACCCGTGCATGCGGCCGATCGAATCCGGCGCGTCGTGTTCGAGCGCGAACGAGCCGTCCTCGCGGCGTTCGACCCGTGGCACCGGGAGGTAGGGCACCAGGCGCTCGGTCACCCCCACCGGGCCCGCGCCCGGCCCTCCCCCGCCGTGCGGCGTGGCGAAGGTCTTGTGCGTGTTGATGTGCACGATGTCGAACCCCATGTCGCCGGGGCGACAGCGACCGAGGATCGCGTTGAGGTTCGCGCCGTCGTAGTACACGAGCCCGCCGATCTCGTGCACCGCCGCGGTCACGCGCTGGATCTCCTCCTCGAACAGGCCCAGGGTGTTGGGGTTGGTGAGCATCAGCCCAGCCACGTCCTCGTCGATCAGCTTCTCGAGCGCCGACACGTCGACGAGCCCCCGCGCGTCGCTGGGGATCTTGAGCGCCTCGTACCCGGCCAGCCGAACGCTCGCCGGATTGGTGCCGTGCGACGAGTCCGGGATCGCGACGCGCTTTCGCTGGCGCCCCTGCCGCTCGTGGTGCGCCCGCATGATCAGCAGCCCCGTGAGCTCGCCGCACGCGCCGGCGGGCGGCTGCAGGGTGGCACGAGACATCCCGGTGATCTCGCATAGGGCGCGCTCGAGCCGCCACAGCAGCTCCAGCGAGCCCTGGACGGTGTGGTCGGGCTGCTGCGGGTGCGCGCGCTGGAACCCTGGGAGCTGCGCCACATTCTCGGCGATCTTGGGGTTGTACTTCATCGAGCAGGAGCCGAGCGGGTAGAAACCCGTGTCGACCCCGTAGTTCAGCTGCGAAAGACGGGTGAAGTGGCTCACCAGGTCTCGCTCGGCGACCTCGGGCAGACCGGCCCGGCCCTGCCTGGCCTGGTCGGCCGGCATCGCGGTCTCGGGCACGTCGAGCTCGGGCAGGCTGAACGCCCGCCGCCCGGGCCTGGACAGGTCCTTGAGCGTCCCGTGGCGCTCGCCGGGCCCCTGGACCCGCACGGGGGCCCCGACGCGCGGCGGGGCGGCCTCGACGTGGGCCTCGGGCTCCTCGCTCACGCCAACACCTCCTTGAGCGCCATCGCCAGGCCGTCGATCTCCTCGCGGGTCCGGCGCTCGGTGACCGCGACGAGCATCGCGTGGCCGTCGGCGTCCGGGAGAGGCACCCCGGCCAGGTAGCCGCGTTCGATCAGCGCGTCGCGGACCTCCCGCGCCGGTCTGGGGAGCCGGAGCGGGAACTCCTTGAAGAACGGCGCGTCGCCGAACAAGAGCTCGACGCCGGGCACCTCGGTCAGGCGCTCGGCCGCGTACGCGGCCTTGGACGCGCACTGGCGGCCGAGCTCCTCGAGCCCCTGCGGTCCCAGCCACCCCATGTAGACGGTGGCCGCGATCGCCATCAGGGTCTGGTTCGTGCAGATGTTGGAGGTCGCCTTCTCGCGGCGGATGTGCTGCTCGCGAGCCTGCAGCGTCAGGACGTAGCCGACGCGGTCGTCGACGTCCACGGTCTCGCCCACGATGCGACCGGGGAGCCGCCTGACGTCGTCCAGCCGCGTCGCGATCACGCCGAGGTACGGGCCGCCGTGGTTCAGGTGGTTGCCCAGCACCTGACCCTCGGCCACGGCGATGTCGGCCCGCAGGTCGCCGGGCGGCGCCAGCACGCCGAGCGAGAGCGGGTCGAACACCTGGATCGCCCGAGCGCCCCCGGCGTGGGCCGCCCCGAACAGCTCCCGGGCGGGCTCCAACAGGCCGTAGGCGTTGGGGTGCTGGACGATCACGCAGGCGACGTCGGCGTCGACGTCCGGCTCGCCACCCCGGCCGTCCGCCGCGTCGAAGAGCTCGGGCTCGTACCCCGCTCCCCTGCCGTAGGTCCGCAGGGTTTCGACGTACCGGCGGTCGACGGCGGAGCTCACGAGCACCCGGTGCCGGTCGTGCGAGGACCGGGCCAGGTTCACGGCCTCGGCGAGCGCGGTCGCCCCGTCGTACAGGGATGCGTTCGAGACCTCGAGGCCGGTCAGCTCGCAGATCATCGACTGGTACTCGAACAACGCCTGAAGCACGCCCTGGGAGAGCTCGGGTTGGTACGGCGTGTACGAGGTGTAGAACTCGGAGCGGCCGGCGAGGGCCCACACGACGGCCGGGACGAAGTGGTCGTAGGCGCCCCCGCCCGCGAAGCACACCAGGTCCTCGGCGCTTCGGTTGCGGCCGGCGAGGGCCTTCATGTCCGCCAGGATCTCCATCTCGGAGACGCCCTCGGCAAGGTCCAGCGGACGGTCGAGTCGGACGGCCTCGGGGATCTGCTCGAACAGCTGGTCGACGCTCGACAGGCCGATGGCCCGGAGCATGTGGGCTACGTCGTCGTCGGTGTGCGGCGCGAACCTCATGCCGGATACGCAGTCTAGCCGGAACCCCGGACCCGTCGGGCCCGGGCCGGGCCCGCCGGCCCACTCAGCCGGAGACGTCCTCGAGGCCGTACTTGTCCACCAGGGACAGGTAGTCGCGCTGGTAGAAGATCTTGCAGTTGATGCCGGGGTACAGCTCGCGGAGCCGCCGGACCTTCCGGTTCTTCTTGGTGACCAGCCGCTGGTTCAGCGTGGTGATCTCGATGTACAGGTCGTACTGCGGCAGGTAGAAGTCCGGCGTGAACCGCTGCACCACGTTGCCGTCGCGGTCCCATTCGAGGTCGAACGACGTGGGCTCGTAGTCCCACTCGATCTGATAGAAGTCCAGGAGCTGGGCGAACTGCCGTTCGCTCGCGTGCGCGAAGGGAACGCTCTCGCTCTTGAGGGCCGGGATCTCGGCCTCGGCGGCTCGGCTCACGCGCCTCCGGCCGCGCGAGCGCCCCGGGTCTTCTTCCCGGCGCTCTTGGCCAGAGTCCCCTCGAGTTCGGTCCATACCCTGTCGACGGCGATCGCGAAGACCCCCTGTCCGCTCGCCAGCAGGTCGACGACCGCCTCGGGGGACTCCACCTGATAGATACGGTGGCCGTCGGAGACCAGGGTCGTGCCCAGGGCGGGTTCGTCGAGGCCCTTGAGCGTCTTCATGGCCTTGCGGACCTGCTGCAGGTTCACGCCGCTGTCGAGCATCCGCTTGATCAACCGGAGCATCGCCAGGTCCTGGAACGAGTACAGGCGCTGCGAGCCCGATCCCCTGGCGTCCTTGACCGAGGGCCTGACCAGGCCCGTGCGAGCCCAGTAGTCGAGCTGTCGGTACGTGATCCCCACGATGTTGCAGACCTCGGGGACGCGATATCCCTGCTCAGCCATCACAACTCCGTAATTACGCGGGCGTTGGCAGCCTAGGACCGGTCCACAGGGATGTCAATCACCCCGCCCCGTCGGCCGAACGGCCCAATGCATCTTCGTAGGACGGAAATCCCACGGGCCAAACACGTTTCGGCCTAGCCTCACCAGGGGACATGACGAGCACGCGGCGCCGCGTTAGCGTGCGCCGACCGCGAACACCGGCGAGGGGGTACGCGGATGAGGGAGACCAGGCCAAGGCATCGGCGTGCCGTGATCCTGACGCTCGCGTTCGTCACGATCATGGTGCTGGGGACCGCGCTCGCGCCCGGAGCGGAAGCCGACTACCGCTCCAGGGTCCTTCGGATGGTCAACAACGCTCGCGACGATCACGACCTGCGTCCCGTGAAGATCGACCGGTCGCTGAGCAGGAAGGCGATGCGTCACACCCACAAGATGATCGAGGACAACTCGATCTACGATCCCAGGAACCTGTTGCGGCTCCTGCGGGGTGAACCATGGACCACCGTCGGGGCAAGCAACGTCGGGTGCGGCGGTACCCTGCGAAGCATCCACAAGGCTTTCATGCGGTCCACGGCGCATCGCGCCAACATCCTGAACCACGACGTGCGACGGATCGGGATCGGCGTCATCAAGGACACCGCCCGCAACGCCTGTGGACGTCGCTCGTTCTGGGAGACCCAGCTGTTCTACGGCTGAGCCGGAGGCAACTCCGGCTCCGGGAACCGGCCCCCTACTCGAAGTCTTCGGGCGTCACGTTCTCCAGGAACTCCCGGAACTCCTGAAGCTGCTTCTCCTCCTCCTCGCCGTCGGCGGGGATCAGGATCGACGCCTCCTCGAGCACGTCCTCGTTCGCGAAGATCTTGCAGTTGAGTCGCACCGCGAGCGCGATCGCATCGGAGGGGCGCGACGAGATCTCGAAGGCGGAGCCGTTGCGCTGCAAGCCGATCACGGCATGGAACACGCCGTCGCGGAGCTCGGTGATCGTGATGCTGGTGACCTGGACGGCCATCTCGTCGAGGATGTTCTTGAGCAGATCGTGCGTCATCGGCCGCGGCGTGACGAGTCCCTGCTGGCCGATCGCGATGGCTTGGGCCTCGGACTGACCGATCCAGATCGGGAGGAACCGCTCCCCCTCCGTCTCGCGAAGGAGCACGATCGGCGAGTTCGAAGGGAACTCGATCCGGACGCCGGCCACCGTCATCTCGATCATGACACCTTCGCGACCGTACACCGGGTTCTGTGGTGCGGCAACCTAGTCGCCGGCGACCCCGCCGAGCGCGCGCGAACGGCGCGGCAGGTACGGCAACAGCTGGTCCGGATCCTCCCGGAACGCGTCCATGTCGTGCACGGCCAGGATGTCCGGCACGTTGCGGAATCGCTCCTCGTAGTCCAGCCCGTAGCCCACGACGAACAGATCCGGGCACTCGAACCCGCGGTAGCGCAGCTCGAGCGGGACGATGCGGCGAACGCTCTTGTCCAGCAGCGGGCACACCTGCACCGACGCGGGCTCCCGGGACTCGAGCACCGAGATCAGGTACGAGAGCGTGAGACCCGTGTCGACGATGTCCTCGACCACGATCACGTCGCGACCGCCGATGTCCTGTTCGAGGTCCTTCACGATGCGGACCCGGCCGCGGGACTCGGGCGCGCCGCCGTAGCGGGAGATGGACATGTAATCGATCGCGACCGGGAGCGCGATCTCGCGGATCAGGTCTGCGAGGAACACCGAGCCGCCCTTCAGGACCGAGATCAAGACGGGCGCGCGCCCCTCATAGTCCCCGGTGATGGTGCGGCCAAGCTCCTCGATCCGACGGCGGATGTCCTCGCGCCCGAACAGGACGCTGACGACCTCCGACACCGGGGCGATGGTAGCAGCGGTTCGGCGCTAGCCGACGACGGCGTCGAGCACGGAGGCCCCGGCGTCCACCACGGCGCCGATCGCCCGTGCCCACCACGGGCCCGAGCCGGGCGGCGGCGGGGGCGGCACGGTGGCGACCACCGCCGGCACCTCCCCCAGCACCGTGCCTCCCGCCGACAGGCGGAGCGCGCCGATCCGAGATCCCACCGGGGGTGGGTAGGCCACGTGCTCGTCCAGGACGACGGCCCGCCGGATCGTCCGGCCGGCCGGCACGAGCCCCCGGAACGTGTCCCCGGCGGTCAGCGGGATCTCGCGCCCGCCGACCTCGACGACGCCGAGCCGCTGGCCCTGCTCGACCAGCGTCCGCCGGTCGAACGCCGCGAAGCCGTAGTTCAGCAGCGCCGCCGCGTCCGAGAAGGGCTCGGAGGGCTCGCCCAGCACCACCGCGATCAGGCGCATGTCCTCGCGCTCGGCGGTGGCCACGACACAGAAGCCGGCGGCGCTCGTGAACCCGGTCTTGACGCCGATCGCGCCCGGGTACAACCAGAGCAGCACGTTGCGGTTCTGCACGATGCGCGGCGGCTCGTCCAGCGAGGTCACGGTGTGGAACCGGGTGGCGACGATGCTCGCGAACCCGCGGGTGCGGTAGGCGGCCCTCGTCAGCCGGACGAGGTCGCCCGCGGAGGAGTACCCGTCGTCGTCCAGGCCGTTGGGCGAGGCGAACCTCGTGTTCGCCAGGCCGAGACGCTCGGCCCGCGCGTTCATGTCGCCCACGAACGCGTCCACGGAGCCCGAGACGTGCTCGGCGAGCGCGACCGCGGCGTCGTTGGCCGACTGCAGCATGAGCGCGTACATGAGCTCGTTCACCCGGATCCGCTCCCCCGGCTCCAGGCCGAGCCCCGAGATCCCCGCCAGGCGCCCGCTCGCGGCCTCGTCGCTCACGGTGACGACGTCCGTGGGCTCGGTGCGCTCCCCGACCAGAAGCGCGGTCATGATCTTGGTGAGGCTCGCGATGGGACGGCGCTCGGCCGGCCTGCGGGCGAACAGGACCTGGCCGGTGTCCAGGTCCGCCAGGACCGCGGCCTCCGCCCGGATCTCGGGCGGCTGGGCCGAGGGGGCCGGCGTTCGAAGCGTCTGGGGGAACGGCGAGGGCGAGGTCCCGCCGCCCGGGAGCACGACGGGCGTCGGCGGCGGCTGTGCGGGAGGCGCCGTCTGCGCGAAGGCCACGCCGGCGATCAGGATCAGGGTGGAAGCGAGCGCGCCGATCGCGACGCGCAGGGCGGGCCGGCGCGTCACGTCAGGTGCTGACGGAGGTTCGTGCGGAGCAGCGCCTGTTTGAGCTTGCGCGAGGCCTTCGCGAGCTCGGTGAGGGAGGTGGCGGCGTTGCGGCGGGCCTCCGGGTTACGCTGACGCAGCTGCGGCATCACGATCGTCTCGAAGAAGGCCGCCTCGCGCTCCTCGAAGTGCTTGTACATCGTGAGGTGCCGGGGTTCGACGCCGAACCGGAAGAAGTCCTTCACGATCGACAGCACGATGTAGTCGTCGCCGTCGTAGTACTTGGCGCCCTCGGGACCGTGCTCGGTCACCAGGCCGAACGACTGCAGCTCGCGGATCCGGTCGCGGTCCACGCCGGTCGCGGCGCTCATCTCCTCGATCGACATCTGCAGGCCGGTGGGTGCCTCCGCGAGATCCTCGTCGGGCTCGGCCTCCTCTGGCTGGACCGACGCGTCGACGGCCTGGCCGTCGAGCGAGTCGTGTTCGAGGAGCCGGTCCTTGATGACCTTCAGCGGCAGGTACTCGTCTCGCTGCATCCGCAGGATCGAACGGAGCCGGTCGACGTCCTTCTCGTAGAACTTGCGGTAGCCGGAGGGCGTTCGCTCGGGATCGATCAGGCCCTCGGACTCGAGGAAGCGGATCTTGCTGATCGTGATGTCGGGGAACTCGGTCTTGACCGAGACCAGGACCTCGCCGATCGACTGGTAGTTGCGCGTCGCCACGTCCCTCACTCCCCCACGAAGAACACGAGTCGGAACCTGCCGATCTGCACCTCGTCGTGACCGGCGAGCTTGGTGGACTCCACGCGCTCCCGGTTCACGTACGTGCCGTTCATGCTCCCGAGGTCGTGGATGTAGAAGCCGTCGGGCTGCTTGCGGATCTCGGCGTGCTTGCGGCTCACGCTGATGTCGTCAAGGAACACGTCGCTCTCCGGGTTGCGGCCCGCGCTGGTGACGTCGGCCTCGATCATGAAGGTCGACCCGGCGTTGGGGCCGTGCTTGACCAACAGGAGAGCCTGACCGGCCTTGAGCTCGTCCTCGGGGAACGGGAACTCGTCGGTGGTCTCGACCTCGAGCTCCACCGGGCTCATGCCGAGGGTGGTCTCCTCCTGCAGGACAGCGCCACAGTTCGCGCAGTAGCGCGCCTCGTCCTTGTTCGGATGTCCACAGCGGGTGCAGTACACGCTCGACCCTCCGTTGCCCTCGGCTCGGCTCGACGGTGCGTCTCCGGCGCTCACCCTCGACCCTCGAGACCCGCTCGAAACTACCGTCCCGCTCGAGAAGGGTCAACCGACCGCCAGGTTGACCTGGAGGGTGGAGGGTCGTGCGTCCGAGTACCCTGCAGCGCAACTCGACCGAGCCTCGACCGACGATGGACCCGAGCCTCCACCGTCGGCCGGGGCGAGGGTCGGGTGAGGCATGGGGTCGATATCGGGCGGCGGTACGGCCTCGTCCCGGTCGACGGTGAGGCTTCGTGATCGGGTCCGGTCTCGACCTCGGGTGGCCGACGACGCCGGGGTGAGGGGTCGCGTTGCCCCGGCTTGGGCCCGAGATCGAGGCTAGTCGGCCTGCTGCTCGACGAAGGTGCGGTACGCCGCCGCGTCCATCAGGCCCTGCAGGGTGGAGGGGTCGGCCACCTCGATGAGGGCGAGCCAGCCGTCGCCGTAGGGCTGCTCGTTGACCAGCTCGGGGCGCTCCTCAAGGAGCTGGTTGCGTTCGAGGACGGAGCCCGAGACGGGCGCGTACACGTCGGAGACCGACTTGGTCGACTCGACCTCGCTGAAGGGCTGGTTCGCGGTGACGGCCGTGCCCTCGGCCGGGACGTCCACGTACACGACGTCGCCGAGCGCGTCCTGCGCGAAGTCGGTGATGCCGACGCGCACGCGGCCCTCGCCCTCGTCGCGGGCCCACTCGTGCTCCTTGGTGTACCGAAGGTCTTCCGGGAAGTCCATGCCGCCCCCAGGGTTGCGGTGCAGGCACGAAACCTAGCACGTCCGCGCGCGACGTCAGGCGCCGGGTCCCGGTGAGCGTTCGGGCTGCGCGTGCCACGCCCGTCGCAGATCCCCGACGTACAGGAACGTTGCGACGTAGTACTCGACGATGCCCGCCGCGAAGAACGCCCAGCCGCACGCCAGCGCCGCCTCCGCGAGCACGTATCCGAGGTTGCCCCACGCGATGCAGGCGATCGAGGCCATCAGCGCGAAGGTGGCGACCTTGCCGATGGTGCGGACCTCGATGCGCGCGCGGCGCTTGGCGAGCAGGACGATGCCGGCCACCAGGATCGCGAGGTCGCGAACCAAGATGAGCAGGGCGGCCCACAGGGGGAACGCGTCCGCGACGACGAGGGCGATCAGTCCGGCCCCGATCGCCAGGCGGTCGGCGACCGGGTCGAGCACCTTGCCGAGCTCGGACACCTGCCCGGTCGCGCGCGCGATCGCCCCGTCGACCCAGTCGGTGGCCACCACGAACACGAACAGCACCAGCCCGGCGGCCGTCGTGTCGGGGTCGACGATCAGGGCGAAGAAGACCGGGATCAGCGCGATGCGGAGGAACGAGATGACGTTCGGGATCGTGAGGATGCGGTCGGTGTCGGCCCGCTGTCCCATGTCGCGGCGAACCTACCACCCCGGTCGGGCCGGCCGGATTTGAACCGGCGACCTTCTGACCCCCAGTCAGACGCGCTAACCAAGCTGCGCCACGGCCCGTGCCGTCGATTCTACCGGCGTGCGCCCCGGCGCCGGGCCTTGCGGAACCGCAGGCGGACCGGGACGCCGTCCAGGTCGAGCGCGCGCCGGAGGCGGCCCTCGAGGAACCGCTGGTAGGACGCGTCCGGGGGTTCGGCGCCGAACAGCACGAACCGCGGGGGCCCGGCCCCGACCTGGGTCGCGTACCGGAACCGGGCGCCGCCCGGCGCCTGCCGCTCGGCCTGGGCGCTCGCGATCACCTCGTTGACCTGCGCGGTCGGGGCGCGGCGCCCCCATCGCTCCTGGACGGCCGAGAGCACGGGCGGGAGCCGAAGCACGCCCGTGCCCGTCGCGGCCGAGGTGCGGAGCACGGGCGTCCTCGCGTACGGCGACAGGAGCTCGGTGAGCTCCTTGAAGGTTCGGTCGCGCTCCTGGACCAGGTCCCACTTGTTGGCCACCACCACGAGCCCCCGGCCGAACTCCATCACCCGGGCCGCGATCCGCTTGTCCTCGCCCGCGAAGCCCTCGGACGCGTCGAGCACCAGGAGCGCCACGTGCGCCCGCTCGATCGCGCGTTCGGCTCGCAGGAAGCTGTAGTACTCGACGCCCTGCGTCTTGGACGGCCGGCGGAAGCCGGCGGTATCGACGAACCGGACGGGGACGCCGTTCCACTCGACGAGCGCGTCGACCGCGTCGCGCGTGGTGCCGGCCTCCTCGAACACGACCGAGCGCTCCTCCCCCACCAGCCGGTTGAACAGGCTCGACTTGCCGACGTTGGGACGCCCCACGATCGCGAACCGCGGCTCCTCGGGCTCCTCCTCATGGTCGCCCTCGTCCTCGGGCAGCACCGCCACCAACCGGTCGAGCAGGTCGCCCGAGCCGCGCCCGTGCAGCGCCGAGACCGGCACCGGGTCGCCCAGCCCGAGCCGGTGGAACGCGACCACGTCGGCCTCCTCGCGCTCGGAGTCCACCTTGTTCACGACCACCAGCACCGGGATCTCGGCTCGACGGAGCCGCCGGGCGAGCGTCGAGTCCTCCTCGACCGGTCCGGTCTGGGCGTCGACCACGAGCAGCACGACGTCCGCCGAGCGGGCGGCGCGCTCCGCCTGCTCCGAGACGAGCGCCTCGATCCCCCGGGCGCCCTGCGCGAACCCTCCGGTGTCCACCAGACGGAAGGCTCGTCCTCTCCATGAGGCTTCGAGCTCCACGCGGTCGCGGGTCACGCCCGGCATCTCGTGTGCGATCGCCTCGCGTCCGCCGAACAGACGGTTGACGAGCGTGGACTTGCCGACGTTCTGGCGGCCCACCACCGCGACCGCGGGCACGCTCACGACCCGATCCCGCGTTCGCGGGCCAGGGCCAACGCGCGTTCGAGCACGTCCGCCGGCTCGAGCCCCGTCGTGTCCAGCACCACCGCATCGGCGGCGGGCACGAGCGGGTTCGTGCGCGCGTCGAGCTCGTCCCGCGTGCCGAGCGCCTGGGCGACGCGGGCCGGGTCGGCGTCGCGCTCGAGCGCCCGCCGGTCCGCCCGCTCGTCCGCGTGGGCCTGGAGGAACAGCTTGAGGTCCGCGTTCGGCGCGACCACGGTCCCGATGTCCCGGCCCTCGACCACGCCGCCGCCCGCCGCCATGCGACGCTGCACCTCCCGCAGCACGGCCCGAACCTCTGGGTGACGGGCAACGGCAGACACGCTCGACTCGACCTCGGGAGACGAGAGCCCGTCGGCCGGCGGCTCACCGTCGATCGTGAGCTCGGGCGGGCGGACGCTCGAGTCGAGCTCGAACCTGGTCTCGACCGCCAGGTCCGCGAGCGCCGGTGCGTCGTCCGGCGAGACGCCCGTCAGGCGTGCCTTGAGGGCCACCGCCCGGTACATCAGGCCGGTGTTGACGTACGGGAGGTCGAGCTGGACCGCCAGGGCGCGCGCGAGCGTGCTCTTGCCCGATCCCGCCGCGCCGTCGATCGCGATCACCGCGGGCATCGGCGTCATCCCTCGACCTCCGCGCCGAGCGTCCGCAGGGCCTCCACGAACCCCGGGAACGAGACCTCGGCCGCCTCGATGCCCTCGATCGTCGAGGGCCGCTCCGCGCCCAGGGTCGCGACCGCCGCCGCCATCGCGATCCGATGGTCGCGCGTGAAGGGCACCTCACCCCCGCGAAGGCCCCCGCCTGCGACCACGAGGGCCTCACCCTCGACCTCGGCCTGCCCGCCGAGCGCGCGGATCGCGGCCTCGAGCGCACCCAGACGGTCGCTCTCCTTGACCCTGAGCTCGCCGGCCCCCTCGAACCGCGTCTCCCCCGCCGCGTGGGCGGCGATCGCGGCCAGCACCGGGACCTCGTCGATGACGAGCGGGAGCTCCGAGGCCCGGATCGTCGTGCCGGCGAGGGAGGCACCGGCCTCGACGGTCAGGGTGCCGACGGGTTCGCCCAGCTCCTCGCGATCGACCCGGATCGTCGTGCGCGCGCCCATGCGTTCGAGGACGCCCAGGAACGCGGTCCGGGTCGGGTTCAGGCCCACGCCCCCGATCTCGAGCGCCGTCCCGGTGATGAGCGCGGCGGCCACCAGGAAGGCCGCCGAGGAGACGTCGCCCGGGACCGACCCGGAGAGCCCCTCGTGCTGGAAGGCCCGAACGCTCACGCGCCCGGGCTCGACCTGGACCGGCACGCCGAGGTGCGACAGGGCGCGCTCGGTGTGGTCGCGGGTCCGAACGGGCTCGAACACGGTCGTCTCACCCTCTGCCGCGACGCCGGCCAGCAGCACCGCACCCTTCACCTGGGCGCTGGGGACGGCCGACCGGTACGAGGTCCCCCTGAGCGCGCCGCCCCGAACGACGATCGGTGGGCGACCGTCGGTGGTGCGGACCTCGGCCCCCATCGCCCGGAGCGGCTCGGCCACGCGCTCCATCGGCCGGGCCGACAGGCTCTCGTCCCCCTCCAGGAGGGTCTCGAAGGCGCCCGACGCGACCACCCCGGCCAGCAGGCGCATCGTCGTGCCCGAGTTCGCGCAGTCGAGGGGCCCTCGAGGCGGGTCGAGCGCAGGTCGACCCTCGGCCTCGAGCACGAGCGCTCGACCTCGAGGTCGAGGCTCGTTCGTCGTGGAACGGTCACGGTCTGCCTGGGGCACGGGACCGGAGGCCCAACCGTCGAGTGCACCTCGAGCCTGGCCCGGCACGAGCTCGGCCAGACACCTGGCCGTGGCCTTCACGTCGAGACCCTCCGGGAGCCCTCGCAGCTCGCTCCGGCCCCTGGCCGTCGCGGCCAGGATCAGCCAGCGATGGGCGATCGACTTGTCGCCGGAGACCGAGGCGGAGCCGCCGCGGAACCCACCCGGATGCACGGTCGCGCGCACGGTCTCACGCCAGCCGCAGGGGCTCGAACCAGCGGTCGCGGAGCGCCTTCTCGGCGTCCGTGGCGGCGTCGGCCGCCACGGTGAGGTGCACGGTGCCCCTGCCGCCCTCGGGCGAGTGGACGATCTGCAGGTCCTCGATGTTCACGCCCGCCTCGCTCATCGCCGCGGTCACCTCGGCCAGCACGCCCGGGCGGTCCGGCACCGGGACCTGCAGGACGGCCACGCCGGCCTTCACCTGCGGCTTGGCGGCCAGCGACAGGCGAGCCTCCTTCGCCTCGCCGAACGCGCGCTCGACCTCGGCGGCGTCCCGGGCCCCGATCAGCGAACGCAGCCCGTTCAGGCGCTCGACGTACAGGTCGATCGCCCGAACGATCGCGTCGCCGTTGGCCAGCAGGATGTCGCTCCACAGGTGCGGGCTCGAGGCGGCGAGCCGCGTGAGGTCCCGGAACCCGCCGGCGGCGAGCAGCAGGATCTCGGGCTCGCCGGCCTCCTCGGCCGCGGCCAGACCCATGAGCGAGGTGGACGCCACCTGCGGGAGGTGGCTGACCATCGCCACGAGCCGGTCGTGGCGCTCGGCCTCCATCGGGACCGGGCGCGCCCCGACCTTCTCGATCCAGGTCGACAGGCGGTCCACGGAGGCCTGGGGCACGCCCGGACCCGGCGTGAGCACCCACACGACGCCGTCCAGCACCGAGGCCGAGGCGTGGCTCGGGCCCGAGCGCTCGGAGCCACCCATCGGGTGGCCGCCCACGTAGCGCGGCAGGTCAGCGGCGTCCGCCGCCGCGGAGACCTCGGCCATCACGTGAGACTTGACGCTTCCCACGTCGCTCACGACGGCCTCGGGCGACCGTCGCAAGATCTCGGCGACCAGCCCCGGCAGCTCGGGGATCGGCGTGCACGCGAACACCAGGGTGGCCCCGCCCACGCACTCCCCCAGGGTGGCCGCCGGGGTCAGGCCCGAGCGCTCGGCGGCCTCGGCCAGCACGGCGGGGTCGATGTCGAACCCCCGGACCGCCTCCCCCGCCCGGACCGCGGCCATCGCGATCGAGGTCCCGATCAGGCCGGTCCCGACGACCGCGACCCGCTCAGCCGAGGTCATCGCGGAGCGTCTCGGCGCCGTCGAGGTAGACGTGGGCGATCGCCTCGGGTCCGAGCGCGGTATGGAACTGCAGCAGCACGCGGATCACCCCGCGCATCGAGCCCTCGACGGGGATCTCCTGCGCGCACAGCAGCGGGACGCGGCCCAGGCCCATGCGCCTGGCGGCCTCGGCCGGGAAAGCCGAGCGCAGGTCGTCGGTGACCGTGAAGAACGCGCTCACGATGTCGTCGGCCTCGACGGCGTTGCGTTCGACCATGGCGGTCAGGAGGCGCTCGGTGGCCGACAGCACCGAGGCGGCCGTGTCCTCGTCCACGCGGATCGCCCCGCGCGCCGCCCGAACCCAGGTCTCGCCCATCGTGCGCGAAAGGCTACAGGCAGCGGTGGAGCCGGTCGCGCCTCCGCTACAGGCCCGCGGCCTTGTAGAGCGCGCGCTGGTCCTCGGGATCGAGCTCGCGCAGCTCGCCGGCGCGCATCCGACCGAGGCGGATCGGGCCGACGCGCACGCGGACCAGCCGGCGTACGGGAAGGCCCACGGCGTCGAGCATCCGCCGGACCTCGCGCTTGCGCCCCTCGACCATGACGAGTCTGACTCCGCCCCGCCCACCCGCGCCCCCGCGGCCCTGCGCCCCGCCGGCCGAACGCGCCTCAACGGCACGCGCGATCCCGTCCTCGAGCTCGACCCCGCGGCGCAGGCGTCCCAGCTGGCGGTTCGAGGGGGGCCGGTCGACCTCGGCCAGGTACTCCTTGGGGATCTCGTAGCGGGGGTGCGTGAGCCGGTGTGCGAGCTCGCCGTCGTTGGTCAGCAGCAGCAGGCCCTCGGTGTCGCGGTCCAGGCGCCCGACGGGGAACACGCGGACGTCCTTGGGCAGCAGGGCGGTGAGGTCGCGTTCGGCATGCGCGTCGCGCAGGGTCGTCGTCACGCCCCGCGGCTTGTGCAGCGCGAACGTCCGCAGCGCGGGATCGACGTTGACCTTGGCGCCGTCGACGCGGACCTCGTGGCTGGAGGGATCCACGCGATCGCCCAGCGTCGCGCGTCGCCCGTTGATCTCGACGCGTCCGGCGACGATCAGCTCCTCGCAGGCGCGCCGGGATCCGTACCCGGCCCGGGCGAGCGAACGCTGGAGCCGCTCGACCGGCATCCGGTCACTCGCCGGCGGCGGTCTCGGCCTCCGATGCGCCCGCGTTCGGCTGCAGCAGCGGCGCGAGCGAGGGCAGCGACGAGAGCGAGGGCAGCCCCAGGCGTTCGAGGAACTCGGGCGTGGTCCCGTACAGGACCGGCCGGCCCGGCGTCTCCTCGCGGCCCACCTCGGCGACCAGGCCGCGATCGACCAGCGCGCGCAGCACGCCCTCGGAGTTCACGCCGCGCACGCCCGAGATCTGGTGCCGCGTGACCGGCTGCTTGTAGGCGACGATCGCGAGCGTCTCGAGCGCGGCCTTCGTGAGTCGGACGTGCCGCGAGGCCAGCACGTACTGCTCGAGGACCGCGGCGGCATCCGGGTGCGTGGTCAGGCGCCACCCGCCGGCCACGTTGCGCAGCGTGAGGCCGGCGCCGCGCTCCTCGTACGCGGCCGCGAGCCGCTCGCACAGCGCGTCGACCTCGCGGCGCTCGATCCCCAGGGCCTGCGAGAGCACCGCCGAGGTCACGGGCTCGTCCGAGACGAACAGGAGCGCCTCGAGCGCCCGCATCGACCCTTCGCTCACGCGGCCTCACCCTCCCATCGAACGTCGATCTCCCCGAAGGTCTCGGCCTGGGTGAGGTCGACCGTCCCCTGCCGGTACAGCTCGAGCAGCGCGAGGAAGCGCACCACGATCTGGATCCGCTCGTCGCAGTCGGCCACCAGCTCGCGGAAGCTCGCCTGCCCGAGCCGGTCCAGGTGCCCGCGCACGGCCGCCACGGCCTCGTCCATCGTGTAGCGGATCGGCGTCACGTGGGACAGGTCCAGGAGCGGCGGCGGGCGCAGGACCTCGGCCGCGATGCGCGCGAGGTCGTCCGCGGTGACGTCCTGCAGCACGTCCGGGTACAGGTGCGCGAACTCCGGCGGGGGCCCCGCCTCTCGCGTGAACCGCAGGCCCTCCTCGTCCAGCAGGCGTCCGACCTCGAGCGTCACGGTTCGGAACGCCGCGAGCTCGATCGAACGCGCGTAGGCGAGGTCGGGGGAGACGCCGAGCAGGTCCTCCTCGTCCACCACCTCGTGGCGGGGCATCAGGCGGCCGACCTTGAGCTCGAGCATGATCGCGCACACCGCCAGGAACCAGGTCGCCTCCTCCAGCGACCACGCGTCCGCGTCCTTGGCGTGGGCGATGAAGGCGTCGGTGACCGTCGCGATCGGCACATCGCACACGTCGATCTTCTGCTCGAGGATCAGGTCGGCCAGCACGCGGAACGGACCGGCGAACACCGGCAGCTCGACCGCGAACCCCGTGCCGCCCTCCGACGTGGCCTCGGGGTCGGTGGTGGGCGTCATCCCGAGCCCGGTCCCAGGCCCATGCGGTCGGCCGCGGTCCCCACGGTCTTGGCCGCGATCGAACGCGCCCTGGCGGCCCCCTCGGCCAAGAGCGCCTCCAGCTGCGACGTGTCGGGGCGGATCGCCTCGTACCGCTCACGGATCGGGCGCAGGTAGTCGGCCACCGCCCGGCCGACGTCCTCCTTGAACCGCGCGTATCCGGGGTCGCTCGCGTACTCGCGCTCGACGTCCTGCGGTCCGATCCCCTGCGCGACCGCCATGATCTCGATCAGGTTCGAGATGCCGCGCTTGTCGGGCGCGCGGACGATCTCGCGCCCCGAATCGGTGACCGCCGACTTGAACTTGCGCGCGATCGCGTCGGGCGGGTCGAGGATGTACACGGTCCCCTGTTCGGAGCCGCCGGTGGTCGACATCTTCTTGTCCGGGTCCTGCAGGTCCAAGATCCGGGCTCCGACCTCGGGGATCCGGTGGCTGGGCACGGTGAACACCTCGCCGAACCGCGCGTTGAAGCGCTCGGCCACGTTCCGCGCGAGCTCGATGTGCTGCTTCTGGTCCTCGCCCACCGGCACCTCGTCGGTCTGGTAGGCGAGGATGTCGGCCGCCTGCAGCACGGGGTACAGGAACAGCCCGGCGGAGACGAACGACTTCTGCTGCTCGGACTTCTCCTTGAACTGGGTCATCCGGCTGAGCTCGCCGTACGAGGTGACGCTCGCCAGCAGCCAACACAGCGTGGCGTGCTCGGTGACGTCGCTCTGGCGGAACAGGATGATGCGCTGGGGGTCCAGCCCGGCGGCCAGCAGGATCGCCGTCGTGTCGTGCACGGCGCTGCGCAACCCGGCCGGGTCGTGCTCGACCGTGATCGCGTGAAGGTCGACGAGGCAGTAGATCGCGTCCCCGCGATCCTGGCCCTCCACGTAATGCCGGATGGCCCCGATCAGGTTGCCGAGGTGCTTGGCCCCCGTCGGCTGGATCCCGGAGAAGATCCGCAGGTTCCCGCCCGCCGCTTCACCCATGATGCGGCCGATGATAGCGCCCGCATGCGCGCGCCCCGGGGAGCCTCAGAAGCAGTCGATGCCCGCCGCCACGTTGCAGGCCAGGTTCGCGAAGACGTTCACGATCGCGAACAGCGGGCCCGCCAGCAGGAAGAAGATCACCAGGATGAACAGGACCAGGTACTGGTCCAGGTTCTGATACACCTCCCGGGCCCGGGGAGGCAGGAACGGGGCCAGGAGCTTGGAGCCGTCCAGGCCCGGGATCGGCATCAGCTGCAGGCCGAACATGAAGGCGTTCACCAACACCCAGGCGATCGCGAACAGGAAGAGGTCGCCCGTGACGCCGGAGCGGATCAGCAACCCTGCCGGGATCGCCAGCGCGACGTTCGTGATCAGGCCGGCGAGCACCACCCACGCGTAGTCGCGCCGGGGGTTGCGCAACGCCATCGGGTCGACCGGCATCGGCTTGGCGTACGCGAACACCGGCAGCAGCATCTCGCCGCGCGCGGCCACCAGGATCAGCGCCAGCGCGGGCAGGATCAGCGACCCGAACGCGTCGATCGAGGGCCTGGGGTTCAGGGTGAGCCGGCCCCAACGCTTGGGGGTGGGGTCGCCGAGCCGGACCGCGACGAACGCGTGCGCGTACTCGTGCAGCACGAACGCGGGCACGAGCGCGATCGCCAGGAAGGCCGCGAACTTCAGGTTCTCCACTAGCCGTGCCACCCGTAGACGAGCGGAGGCGGCTCGACCGGCCCGTCGGTCAGCGTCAGGGCGTCGTGGACCGCGCCCAGCGCGTGTTCGGCGTCGTCGTCGGTCCTCGCGTGCACCGTGCCGATCTCCTGCCCGGCCTCGATCGCGTCCCCGACGTCGGGCAGGAACACGATGCCGACGGCCGGGTCGATCGGGTCGCCCTTCTTCCTGCGTCCGGCGCCCAGGTCGCCGCTCGCGCGCCCGAGCGCCTCGGCGTCGATCGCCGAGATCGTGCCCGAGCGCTCCGCCGCGATCGGGCGGACCACCGGCGCCGCGGGCAGGACCTTCTCGGGGTCGTCGACGACGTGCGGGTCGCCGCCCTGCGCCTCGATCATCCTGCGGAACGCCTCGAGCGCCTCTCCCGAGTCGATCGCGGTGGCCGCGTTCGCCCGCCCCTGCCCCATCGAGGCGCCCAGCAACCGCGACGCGGCCTCGCCCGCGAACATCACCGCGGCGTCGCGGAGCCGGTCGCGGATGTCCCCACGGAGGAGCCGGATCGCCTCGACGACGTCCAGGGCGTTGCCGATCGCCTCGCCGAGCGGCTGCGACATGTCGGTCACCGCGGCGCGGGTCGGCCGTCCCCACTCGCGAGCGAGCGTCGTGCACGCCACCGCGAGCTCGGTCGCGTCTTCCGGGGTCTTCATGAAGGCCCCGGAGCCCGCCTTCACGTCGAGCAGGATCAGGTCGGTGCCGACCGCGAGCTTCTTCGACATCACGCTGGCCGCGATCAGCGAGAGCGACGGCACGGTCGCGGTCGCGTCGCGGAGCGCGTACAGGGCGCCGTCGGCCGGCACGATGTCGGCGGTCTGCGCCGCCACCGCCGAGCCCACCTCCTCGACCTGTCGCTCGAACGTCTCGGGGTCCAGGTCCGTTCGGAGCCCGGGGATCGACTCGAGCTTGTCGAGCGTGCCCCCGGTGTGCCCGAGCCCGCGACCCGAGAGCTTGGCCACGGCCATGCCCATCGCCGCGGCGATCGGCGCGAACACCAGCGTCACGCCGTCGGACACCCCTCCGGTCGAGTGCTTGTCGACCGTGGGCCGCGAGATGCCGTCCAGCGACAGCGTCGTCCCCGAGTCCACCATCGCCCGCGTGAGCGCGAGCGTCTCGCCCTCGTCCAATCCGTGGACGTAGGCGGCCATCAGCCACGCCGCGGCCTGATAGTCGGGGATCTCGCCGCGCGCGTACCCGAGCACGAAGTCTCGTAGCTCATCGGGCGCGAGCCGCCCGCCGTCGCGCTTGACGGCGATGACGTCCCTGGGGTCGCTCATCGGCCGATCTCCCCGGCGAAGCTCGACCCCTCCAGGTCCCAGGGGACCCCGAGCAGCTCGGCGACCGTGGCGCCCAGGTCCGCGTACGTCTCCCGGGCGCCCACGTCGTACGGCCCGCCCTCGAGCCCTGCCGCGAGCAGCGGCGTGCGTTCGCGCGAGTGGTCGGTCGAGGGCGTCGTCGGGTCGCACCCGTGGTCGCCGGTCAGGAACAGGACGCCGCCATCGAGCGCGTCGACGAGCTCGGGCACCCGAACGTCGAGGGCCTCGATCGCGTGCGCGTAGCCCTGCGGGTCGTTGCGGTGGCCGTACTTGCTGTCGAAGTCCACGAGGTTCGAGAAGACCAGCGCGGGCCCCGGGCGACGCAGGTAGTCCAGGGTGAGATCGACCCCGTGGTCGTTCGAGTCCGAGTACCGCGCCTCGGTCAGCCCCTGCTGCGCGAAGATGTCCTGGATCTTGCCCACCCCGTAGACGGCCACGCCGTGTTCGACGCAGCGGTCGAGCAGCGTGGGCCCGGGCGGCGGGACCGAGAAGTCCCGGCGTTCGGGACGCCGGACGAACGCGCCCGGCTCCCCGTCGAAGGGCCGCGCGATCACCCGCCCGACGTTGTGCGGCCCCGTCAGCAGCCGGCGCGCGGCGCGGCACCACTCGTACAGCGTCGGCAGCGGCACCACCTTCACGTGCGTCGCGATCTGGAACACCGAGTCGCCGCTCGTGTAGACGATCGGCTCGCCGGTCTCCAGGTGCTCCTCGCCCAGCTTGGCGATGATCTCGGTGCCCGACGCGGGGACGTTGCCGAGCACCGCACGGCCGATCCGGCGCTCGAACGGCTCGATGACCTCGGGCGGGAAGCCGTTCGGGTACAGCGGGAACGGCTCGGTCAGGACGATCCCGGCCATCTCCCAGTGCCCGGTCGTCGTGTCCTTGCCGGCCGAACGCTCCGTGAAGGCTCCGTGCGCCGTGCCGGGCTTGGCCTCGGGCTCGACGCCGGCGATCCTCGTCAGCATCCCCAGGCCGAGGGCCCCGAGGTTCGGCGCGCGGATCCCGCCCACGGCCGAGGCCGTGTTGCCGAGCGTGTCCGAACCCGCGTCCCCGTACGCCTGCGCGTCGGGCGCGTCGCCCACGCCGAACGAGTCGCAGACCAGGATCAGGACGCGCGGGACCTTCGGCTCGGTGCGTTCGGCCACCGCCACCTCAGCGGCCCTCGCCCAGCTTGGCGCAGTCGATGTCCAAGATCGCCCACGGGAGCGCCTCGAGCCGGTCGATCGAGATCGGGTTCCCGCAGCGCTCGCACACGCCGTAGCTCCCGAGGTCCATCTTGGTGAGCGCGCGGTTCACCCACCGCAGGTTGGCGCGCAGGGCCTTCATCACCGAGAGCAGGCGGGCGCGCTCGGCGGTCGAGTGGGCGCTGTCGGCGAACCCGCGCTCGACGTCGATCGACGCGTCGTCCGAGTCCGGGTCCCCGCCCTGCTCGGCGATCTCCTTGCGCAGGTTCTCGCGCTGCTCCTCGAGCGCCTCCCGGAGCTCGGCGAGCTTGGCCTCATCGATCATGCCGTGACCTTCCGCTTCGACCTGGCCCTCGGATGGGAGGTGAAGTAGACCTCCCGGAGGTGCTCCCGGGTCACCAGCGTATAGACCTGGGTCGTCGCGACGCTCGAGTGCCCGAGCAGCTCCTGGACCACCCGGACGTCGGCCCCGCCCTCCAACAGATGGGTCGCGAACGAGTGCCGCAAGGTGTGCGGGCTGACCTTCTTGGTGATCCCCGCGGCCGCCACGTGCTGCTGGAGGATCCAGGCGCACCCCTGACGCGTCAGGCGGCCGCCGCCTCGCTGGTTCAGGAACAGCGCCGAACGCGACCGCGCGGACGCGAGCTGTGGCCGGGCGCGCGTGAGGTATGCCGAGATCGCCTCGCGGGCGTACCGACCGATCGGCACGTCCCGCTCCTTCCCGCCCTTGCCGAGGACTCGGACGCTCCCCTCCTGCAGATCGACGTCGTCCACGTCCAGGCCGACCAGCTCGGAGATCCGCAGGCCGGCCCCGTACAGCGTCTCGAGCACGGCCCGGTCGCGGACGCCCCTGACGGAACGGTCCGGGCTCGCGAGCACCCGTGCCACGTCGTCCACCGAGAGCGGTTTGGGCAGCGACCTGGGGAGCTTGGGGCGGATCACGGCGGCCGTGGGGTCGCTCGAGGCCTCGCCCTCGCGGAGCAGGAAGCGGTGGAACGCGCGGACCGAGGAGAGCGCCCGGACCACCGAGGTCGCGCGATAGCGCCTGCCGTCGGCGTGGGTCGAGGCAGAGACCGCGGCCACGTGGGCGGCCACCGTCGCTTCCTCCACCCGGCGGCCGTCGGTGATCCCGCGTTCGCGCAGGAACGTCGCGTAGCGCTCCAGGTCCCGCCGGTACGCCGCGATCGTGTGGTCGGACAGCCCGCGCTCGACCGCGAGCTGATCGAGGAACCGTTGGATCTGCTTGGCGAGGGCGTCTCGAGCCGGCATCGGAGGCTCGCGGTGCGCGGGGCTCAGTCCAACCCGTCGATGACGGTGGGGAGCGGCGCGAGCTCGATCGCGTGAGCCTCGGCGACCCCGGCGTTGGTGACCCCGCCCGCGTACACGTTCACGCCGTGGGAGAGCGGCGGGTTCGCGCGCACGGCGTCCTCGAGCCCGCGGTTCGCGATGTCGAGCGCGTACGGGAGCGTCACGTTGGTGAGCGCGTAGGTCGAGGTGTTCGGCACCGCGCCCGGCATGTTGCCCACGCAGTAGTGCACGACGCCGTCGACGACGTAGGTCGGGTCCGAGTGCGTGGTCATGTGCGAGGTCTCCATGCACCCGCCCTGGTCGATCGCGATGTCGATCGCCACCGCCCCGTCGCGCATCGAGCGGATCATCTCGGCGGTCACGAGCTTGGGCGCTTTGGCACCCGGCACGAGCACCGAGCCGATCACCACGTCGGCCTCGCGGACGCGCTGCTGGAGCGTGAGGCGGTCCGAGGCCAGCGTGATGATGCGGCCCTTGTGGATCTGGTCGATGAACCGCAGCCGGTCCAGGTTGGTGTCGACCACGATCACCTCGGCCTCCATGCCGGCGGCGATCCAGGCGGCGTTCGAGCCCGCCATCCCCGCGCCCAGCACGAACACCTTGGCCGGACGCACGCCCGAGACGCCGCCCATCAGGATCCCGCGGCCGCCGTACTCCTTCTCGAGCAGGCGCGCGGCCACGTGCGGCGCCATCCGGCCGGCGATCTCGCTCATCGGCGCGAGCAGCGGCAGGCGGCCGTCGGGCAGCTGGACGGTCTCGTAGGCCACGGCCGAGACCTTGCGGTCCATCAGGGCCTGCGTGAGCTCCCGGCTGGCCGCCAGGTGCAGGTACGTGAACAGCACCTGGCCCTCGCGCAGGTGCTCGAACTCGGAGGGGACCGGCTCCTTGACCTTCATGACCAGGTCGGAGCCCGACCAGACCTCGGCGGCCGAGGGGACGACCTCCGCGCCGGCGCGCTCGTAGCGCTGCTGCGGGATGCTCGAGCCCGATCCCGCGCCGTCCTGGATCAGCACCTGATGGCCCGCGGCCGTCAGCTCGTTGGCGCCCTCGGGCGTGAGCGCGACCCGGTACTCGTTGTCCTTGACCTCTTTCGGGACCCCGACGATCACGGCGCCGCCACCCCCCGATCCGGGACCAGCCAAGCGTACCCGACCCTCCGGCGCTGCCGAGGGGGCGTCAGGCCGCCTCCACCGCGAACACCTGCCACGTCCCGGGCACGCCCTTGAGCTCGTGTTCGCCCCGGTCGGCCAGGACGATGCCCGAGCCGGCCACCAGGTCGGCGACCGTGCGGGAGACGAGGACCTCAGCCGGACCCGCGAGGCCGGACACGCGCGACCCGATGTGGACGGCGATCCCGCGCAGGTCACCGCCCGAGACCTCGACCTCGCCCGTGTGGACGCCGGCCCGGATCTGCATCCCGAGGCCGCGCACCGACTCGACGGCCGCGACCGCGCAGCGGATCGCTCGGGCAGGGCCGTCGAAGGTCGCGAGGAACCCGTCCCCGGCCGTATCCACCTCCCGTCCCCGCCAGCGTTCGAGCTCGCGTCGGACCGCCGCGTGGTGCCGGGCCAGGAGATCCCGCCATGCGTGGTCGCCCAGGCGCGTCGCGAGCTCGGTCGAGCCGACCACGTCGGTGAACAGGACGGTCGCGAGCACGCGATCGGGCTCGGGGCCGCGCCGAACGCCGGTGAGGAACTCCTCGATCTCGTCCAGGATCGCCGCGGCGTCCCCGGCCCACATCGTGTGATCGGCGCCGGGCAGCGCGACGAACCTGGAGCCCGCGATCCGGTCGGCGATGTACCGCCCCTCGTCCACGTGCACGTCCGCGTCGTCGGTGCGATAGATCAGGATCGTGGGGACGCGGATCGTCGGCAGGATCTCCCGCACGTCGATCTGGGTGTTCATGCGTAGCATGGCCGCGGCGGCCTTCGGGCTGGCGGACTGGCGCATGTAGCGACCGACCCATCGTTCGTACGCCTCGTCGTCCGCCTTGCTCGGGGCGAGAACCCTGAACAGGTCCGGCGACCCCCATCGCCGTTCGGTTTCCTCGACCTCGCGCTCCCGGTCCTCGGGGGCGGGAGCCCACGGATAGTCGTCGGAGCGGATGCGCTTCGCGTAGCAGCCCACGAGGATCAGCGCCGTCGTCCGATCCGGGTACGTCGCCGAGAACAGGACGCACATGTTGCCGCCCTCGGAGTGCCCGAGGAGCGCCGCGCGCTCCGAGCCGACCGCGTCCATCACCGCCCGAACGTCGTCCATCCGCTGCTCGAGCGTGGGGAGCTGGTCGAGCGGCACGGGATCGGACAGCCCGGTTCCGCGCTTGTCGAAGATGATCAGCCGCGAGAACGACGCGAGGCGCTCGAGGAACGACGCGTACCCGGGTTCGTCCCACATCAGCTCGATGTTCGAGACCCACCCCGGCACGTACACCAGGTCGAACGGCCCGTCGCCCATCACCTGGTAGGCGATGCTCACGTCGCCGCTGCGCGCGTACCTGGTCTCCGAACGCTCCACGCTCGCTCCCCCGCCCGGCAGGTGGAGCCTAGCCGGGCAGCACCACCGTGGACGCCGGGGCCTCGGACGCGATCGTCTTGGCGGCCCCGATGAAGTCCCGGAACAGCGGGTGCGGCCGCGTCGGCCGCGAGCGCAGCTCGGGGTGGAACTGGCCGGCCATGAAGAACGGGTGGTCCTCGAGCTCGATGATCTCGACCAGGCGTCCGTCCGGCGACAGGCCCGAGAACACCATGCCCCTGCCCGAGAGCGCCTCGTGGTACGCGGGGTTGACCTCGTATCGGTGGCGATGGCGCTCGTAGACGACGGGCTCGCCGTAGACGCGCTCGGCGCGCGTGCCCGGGACGATGTGGCAGGGCTGGGCGCCCAGGCGCATCGAGCCGCCCAGGT
>Ga0081455_10001333_pt1 | contig 30541 bp, 25 predicted proteins | sample TabmetS3T2R1_FD_70207 | JGI IMG/M metagenome (GOLD analysis project Ga0081455, IMG submission 70207) | Tabebuia heterophylla rhizosphere microbial communities from the University of Puerto Rico - S3T2R1 | ecosystem: Host-associated > Plants > Roots > Rhizosphere ... | reverse complement strand
ACCCTGACCCGCCTCGAGGTCCAGATCTCCTACGACGACGGCCGAACCTGGACCGCCGTCCCCCTCACCGGCCACGGCGACCACCGCACCGCCACCGTCACCAACCCACCCACCGCCCGCTACGCCTCCCTCCGAGCCCTCGCCGCCGACTCAGCCGGCAACCGCGTCGAAGAAACGATCACCCACGCCTACGCCCTCCGCTGACGCGAAAGACCGATCACCCGCCGGCCGGGCTGGCCCCTCCTGACCATCCAGCCCGGCCCGCGGTACCGGGTGACCAGCTCCCGGACACAACGCAGCCTTTACGGTGGTGGTCGACAGAAAGGTTGCTGCGTTGTTGCACTCTGTCCCGGGCAGCGATGTGAGCCCTCCGACCGGCTTCCGGCTGCTCGGTACGGTCGAGGCGTACGCCGCCGGCCACCGCATCGACCTGGGCTATCCGCGGCAGCGGCTCGTGCTGGCCGTCCTGCTGGCGGACGCTGGCCGGCTGGTCACCACCGAAGCTCTGATCGACCGGGTGTGGGGCCAGTCGCCGCCGGAGAAGGCGCGCCGGAGTCTCTACACCTACATCGCGCGCATCCGCGCCTGCCTGGCCGGGATGGAGCCGGCGGTCGAGCTGTTACGACGCTCCGGCGGCTACCTGCTGCGGGTGGAGCCGGAACTGGTGGATCTGCACCGGTTCCACCGGCTGGTCCGGGCCAGCGACGAGGCGACCACGCTCGCTGAGCAGGAGAGGTTGCTGGCCCGCGCCCTGGCGCTGTGGCAGGGCGAGCCACTGACCGGGCACGACGGCGACTGGGTCAACGTGACCAGGACCGCCTGGCAGCAGCACTGTCTCAGCGCCGAGATCCGGTGGGCGCAACTCGCCCTGCTGGCCGGCCGGCCGGAGGAGGCGGCCGACCGGCTCACCCTGCTGGCGGACAGGTACCCGCTCAGCGAGCCGCTGGCCGGATCGCTGATGCGGGCGCTGGTCGCCGCCGGCCGCGGTGCCGAGGCACTTGCCCACTACGCCAGCATGCGGACGCGGTTGGCGGAGGAGTTGGGCGCCGAGCCCGGACCCGAGCTGCGGGAACTGCACCTGGACATCCTGCGTGCCGGGGACCGGGACGACGGCGACGTGTATCGCTCGACACCTGCCACGCTGCCACCCGATGTCGCGGGGTTCATTGGTCGGCGTACCGAGCTGGCATGGCTGGACGGCCTGGTCTCAGGTACGGCCGAGCGGCACGCCGCTGTCGTGGTCGTCGCCGTGTCCGGCTGCGCGGGCGTGGGGAAGACCGCGCTCGCGGTGCACTGGGCACACGCCGCCGCCGACCGGTTCCCGGACGGTCAGCTGTATGTGGACCTGCGCGGGTTCGACCCGGGTGGGCAGGCGCTGGGGCCGGCCACCGCGGTACGCCAGTTCCTGGATGTCCTCGGTGTGTCACCAGCGCGCATCCCCGCGGACCTGGACGGGCAGGTGGGCCTGTACCGCAGCGTGCTGCGCCGGCGCCGCGTGCTGATCGTGGCCGACAACGCCCGTGATGCCGCGCAGGTGCGGCCGCTGCTGCCCGCCGGACCCGGCAGCATGGTGTTGGTCACCAGCCGCAACGAGCTGCCCGGGCTGGTCGCCGCGGACGGGGCGTACCCGCTTGCGCTGGACGTGCTCGGCGCGGAGGAGGCCACCCGCATGCTCACCCGGCGGCTGGGTGAGCACCGACTGGCCGCCGAACCCGACGCCGCGGCAGAGATCATCGCGCGGTGTGGCCGCCTGCCACTGGCACTGGCCATCGCCGCCGCCCGAGCGGCCACGCAGCCGCGCCGGTCGCTGGCCACGCTCGCCGCCGAACTGCGTGACAGCGGCGGTGCGCTGGCGGCACTGCGTACCTACAACGATCCGTACACCGATGTGCGCACGGTTTTCTCCTGGTCGTACGAGGCGCTGCGGCCTGCGGCGGCCCGGCTGTTCCGGCTGCTCGGCCTGGCTCCCGGCCCGCAGGTGTGCACCGCCGCCGCGGCGTCCCTGGCCGCCCTCCCTGCCGAGAGCGCGGCCGCGTCTCTCGCCGAACTCACCAGCGCCAACCTGCTCGTCGAGTCCGCCCCCGGCCGCTACTCCCTGCACAACCTGCTCGCCGCGTACGCCCGCGACCTCGCCATCCGCACCGACAACGAGCGCGACCGCCACGCCGCGACGGTGCGGCTGCTCGACTACTACCTGCACTCCGCCGACGCCGCCGACCGGCTGCTGAGCCCGGCCCGCGACCCGATCCTGCTGCCCCTCACACTGCCCGCCCCGGGCACCGTGCCCGACCGGCCCGCCGACGTGCCCGAAGCTATGCGATGGTTCGCCGCCGAATACACAGCGGTACTCGCCGCGCAGGCACTGGCGGCCACAACCAACCTCGACACGTACGCCTGGCAGCTGGGCTGGACCGTGTTCACCTATCTCTGGCGGCGAGGGCACATCACCGACCTGGCGCACGCCTGGCGGACAGCGGCGGGCGCCGCCGACCGGCTCGCCGATCCCTCGGCGGCGGCGCACGCGCAATGCGAAGCCGGCGCCGCCGAAACCTGGCTCGCCCGCTACGACGTGGCCGAGAGCCACCTCCGCCGGGCACTCGACCTGCATACCCAGGCGGCAGACCAGGTCGGGCAGGCCAGAACGCACCTGGCGATGTCCATCCTGGACGAACAGCGGGAGCGGATCGAGGACGCGCTGAATCACGGCCGCGAGGCGCTCGCCCTGTTCCGCGCGGCCGGCCACCAGCGCGGCTCGGCGCAGGCGCTGAACTCGACAGGCTGGCTGTACGGCCTGCTTGGCGACCACGCACAGGGCCTGGCCCACTGCCGGGAGGCGGTGAGCCTGCTCGGCGAGGTCGGCGATCCCTACTGCGAGGCGGTGGCCTGGGACAGCGTTGGCTACATCCACCATCAACTGGGCGAGTACGATCATGCGGCCGATTGCTACGACTATGCACTGGGGCTCATGCGCAGGCTCGGATCTCAGTACGACGAGGCGCTCATTCTGGAGCACTTGGGCGACACCCGACTCGCCTCCGGTGCTCTTCCTGCTGCTCGGGCCGCGTGGGTGGAATCCGTCGAGATCCTCACGACCCTCGAGCATCACGGCGCCGCCGACGTGCGGACCAAGCTCGCTGCCATCTAGCCGTGCTGCCGCTGTCGGAGATTGCTGGGCTTGCCGCCACCCTGCGGGGGCGGGGTAGTTCGGTGGCGGACGTGGTTGCCGCGGCGTGGGGGGTGCCGCCTGGGGTGGCGGCGTTCTGGCGGTCCAGTGCCAGCCATGTTTTCGTGCTGGAGGGGGCGTACCTGCGGTTCGTGCCGGCCGGGTGGCGGAGCGGCGGCGGCCTCGGCGCGGTGGCTGGGTTGATGCGGGCGTACGGGTCGGCGGCCGCGCAGCCGAGGCCGTCGATGGCCGGGCGGTTGGTGGAGACGGTACGGACGGCGCGTGGGCCGGTGTGCGCGATGCTGGTGGCCGCGGCGCCGGGGGAGGCGGTCGAGTTGGAGGAGTTGGGGGCGGCGCGGGCGCGGGAGTGGGGTGCGGCGCTGGCCCGGGTGCACCGTGATGCGCCGGAGCTGGCGGATCTGCCGGGGCCGTTCGGCGACCTTGACCGGGCCGCTGATGTGCTGGCCGGTGACCGGCGGCTGGTGGCGGCTATCGGCGCGATCCGGGCCGAGTTGGACCGGTTGCCCCGAGATGCCGGGTGCTTCGGGGTCACTCACGGGGACTTCGAGCTGGACAACCTTGCCTGGCAGGGTGAGCACGTCACGGCGTACGACTTCGATGAGGCGGCCCACTCCTGGTACGCCGCCGACATCGCGCACGCGCTGCGTGACCTGCCCGCCGGCAGCCCGCTCACCGCCGCGTTCCTGGCCGGCTACCGCGGCATCAGGCCGATGCCCGACGCGGACCTGGCCCGGATGCCGCTGTTCGCCGCCGCGCACACCGCGGGCTGGCTGGTGCGGCTGCCCGCCGTCCTGGACACCGAGGCGGCGCCGGCTGATCCCGGGTGGCTGCGAACACTGCGTACCAAGCTGATCGAACGTGGGGTACAGCAGCGAGCACTTGTCCTGGGTGCTTACGGTGCATAACAATCCAGCTACTGACCGTAGCGAATTCGGGGGATTGTCATGCGTTACCGCCGCCGGCTCGCCATGCTCACGCTCGTACCCGCCGTCCTGGCCACCAGCACACCCGCCGCCGCGAGTCCCGTCGGTCATTCGGCCTGCGGCCCGCGGGTCCTGGTCTCCTCGGCCGAACTGCCCGCGCTCACCCTGCCCGAGGGCATCACCGCCTGGCGGGGCCGGCTGTTCGTCGGGACCTACAACTACCTGTCCCCGCACGACAACAGGGTGTTCGTCTTCGACGCCCGCGACGGCAGGCTGGTACGCACCCTCGGCGGGCGGCCGGGCGAGGGGCTGATCTCGGCGGGCGCGCTGCTCGGGCTGACCATCGACCGGCGTACCGGGGACCTGTACGCGAACTCCAACGGTACGGGCCTGGTGCTGCGCATCCGGCACCCGGACAGCGACCACCCCGAGGTGTCGGTGGTGGGCCGGTTCAGCCCGGGCGGCGGCCCGGAGGACATGGCCTTCAACGCGCAGGGTGACCTGTACACCTCCGACTCCAACCTCGGCCTGATCTACCGCATCCGGCGCGGCAGCGGCGTGGCCGAACTGGTCGTCGGCCCGGCCGGCTCGGGCGCGCCGGTCAGCGACAACGGCCTGTTCGCGCAGCGGGCACCCGGCCTGGCACCCAACGGCCTGGTCTTCAGCCGCGACTTCCGCACGCTGTACGCGGCCAACACCGACACCGACTCGGTGATCGCGCTGGACGTGGACCGGCGCGGCAACATCGTCGGCAACGCGCGAACCTTCGCCCGCCACCCCAACCCCGACCTGGAGCTGTTCCCCACCGGCTTCGAGTCGATCATCGAGCCGGCGACCCGGTTCGGCGCCACGGCGACCACGCCGCTGAACGGCCCGGACGGGCTGGCGCTGGACGCCCGGGGCAACCTGTGGGCGCCCAGCGTCTTCGGCGACAACGTGACGGTGGTGAGCGGCCGGACCGGCCAGGTGCGGCGGATGCTGGGCAGCTCGCAGGCCAACGAGGGCGGCCTACTGAACGCGCCGGCCAGCGTGACCTTCCAGGGCACCTGCCTGTACGCGACCAACCTCGGCATCTTCTCCGACGGCGCGAACGGCAACCCGCTGCTGCCCTGGAGCGTGGTGGTGCTGCCCGCCGGCGTGCCCGGCGCCGGCGGCAACGGCAACTGGTAGGCGCCTGTCCCGCTGGCGGCGGCGTTCCATCGGCTTCCAGCACCGCTCCAGACCTGTTCCAGCGCCCCGACGCACAGTGGGACGGCCGGCCCACGGGGGGCGCGGGGGACACGGGGGCTGGGCGGTATGTACGAGCGGAGCCGGTGGTGGGTGCTGGCCGCGGTGTCGTTGGCGACGTTCATGACCTACCTGGACACCAGCGTGGTGAACGTCTCGCTGCCCACCATCCAGCGGGACCTGGGGCTGTCGATCGCCGGGCTGGAGTGGATCGTCAGCGGGTACATCCTGGTCTTCGCCGGGCTGATGCTGGCCGGCGGGCGGCTGGCCGACGTGTACGGCCGGCGCCGGGTGTTCCTGGCCGGGCTGGCGCTGTTCACCGCGGCGTCCCTGCTGGCCGGCCTGGCCTCCACGCCGGCCTGGCTGGTGGCCGGCCGGATGCTCCAGGGCGGCGGGGCAGCGCTGCTCACCCCCGCCGGCCTGGCGCTGCTGCCGGTGGTCTTCGCCCGCCCGAAGGAGCGGGCCACCGCGGTCGCCGTGTGGAGCGCGGTCGGCGCGCTGGCGCTGGCGTTCGGGCCGCTCACCGGCGGGCTCATCATCGAACGCTGGCACTGGGGCTGGATCTTCGGCATCAACGTCCCGGTCGGGCTGGCCACCATGGCGATCGCGGCCGCCGCCATCCACGAGCCGCCGCCGTCGCGGGTCCGGCACCTGGACCTTCCCGGGCTGGTCACCTCCACCGTGGCGCTGCTGGCGCTGACGTACGCGCTGATCGAAGGTGAGCGGCTGGGCTGGACCTCGCCGCTGATCCTCGGCGCGTTCGGTACGGCCGCGGCGGCCGGGTTCGCGTTCGTCGTCCTCGAATCGGCCTCCGCGGCGCCCATGCTGGACCTGTCGCTGTTCTCCTCCCGCGCCTTCAGCGGGGGTACGGCGGCCATCGGGGTGTGGGCGTTCGGGATCTTCGGGGTGTACCTGTTCACCTCCCTCTACCTGCAGGACGTGCTCGGCTTCAGCCCGGTCCGTACCGGCCTCGCCTTCGTACCGATGGCGCTCGTACTCGCCGTGGTCGCCGCCGCCTCCGCGCCCCTCGCCGCCCGCATCGGCATCCACCTCACCGTCGCCGCGGGCCTGACCTGGATGGCCGCCGCCGTCTTCGGCCTGTCCCGCCTGGGCAGCGACGCCGGCATGGCTGACCTCATGCCGTGGCTCGTCCTGTACGGAGTCGGCGGCGGCCTCCTGGTCCCCCTCACCGACGCGATCCTCGGCCAGTTCCCCGCCGCCCGGGAAGGGGTGGCCTCGGGCGTCCTCAACGCCACCCGGCAGGTCTTCGGCCTGCTCGGCGTCACCGTCCTCGGGGCCGTGGTCGCCACCCGGGGCGCCGCCCAGCAACGCGCCGGCGCCGCCCCCGCGGCCGCCTTCCTGACCGCCTACCAGCAGGCACTCCTCATCGCCGTGGCCGTCATCGCCCTCGGCGTCCCCATCACGCTCCTGGCCCTCCGCCCCGGCCGGACCCGGCACGCCGGGCCAACGGTCACCCCCATCCCGCACGCCCCGATCCCGCACGCCCCGGCCTGGCAGGCCCCGGCCTGGCAGGCCCCATCCGGGTACGCCGGCCCGAGACCGTATGCGGCGCCGATGCCGGCCGCGTACGCGGTCCCGGTCGCCCGCCCGACCGGGTACGCCATGCCCGCGCCGGTCCCGTACGCCGGGCCGGCCGGACCAGCCCCGTACCCCCCGATCCCGTACCCCGTGCCTGCTCCGGGCCGGTAGCCGGCCAAAAGCCCGCGACGCCCGGCGGTCACCCTGGCCACAATGGCGGGCGTGGCGGAGGTCCAGGTCGTCGTCGCCCATCATGAGTGCGCGACCCTGCGCGTCGGCGATGTCTTCCTGAAGATCGACGCCGATCAGCGGCGCACCGACGTCGAGGTCGAGGCGATGGCCAGGGCGCCGATCCCGACCCCGCGGATCCTGTGGCGCACGCCGCCGGTGCTCGCGCTCGCCGCGCTCCCGGGCAGGCCGCTGGGCCGGATTGGCGAGCCGTCGACCGCGCCGGCGTCGGCATGGGCCGCGGCGGGCGCCGCCGTACGGATGCTGCACGAGGCGCCGCTGCCAGCACGGCCGGGTAGGAGCGTCGACGAGATCGCATCGCACCTGGACGACGAATGCGAATGGCTGGTCGCCAACGGCGTCCTCCCCGCCGACCTGGTCGCGCGCAACCGCCGGATCGCCGAGGCGGCGCTGCGGCCGTGGACACCGGTGTTCGCCCACGGCGATCTGCACGTCAGCCACGTGTTCGTCGACGGTGACCGGATCACCGGCGTGATCGACTGGTCCGAGGCGGGCCAGGGCGATGCCCTGTTCGACCTGGCCAGCCTGACCCTCGGACACCCGGAGCACCTTGCCGACGTGATCGCCGGGTACGGCACCGAGGTCGACCGGGAGGTGATCCGCGCGTGGTGGTCGTTGCGGAGCCTGCGGGCGGCCCGCTGGCTGATCGAGCACGGCTTCGATCCGTCCTCGCCGGGCTGCGAGTTCGCCGTGCTGAGAGCCCAGGGGGGATAACCCCCGCGGCCGGCTCGGGAGGCTGCACCATGGTTGGCGGCCGGGCCGGTGCCTAGCGTCGGGTGAGTGGACAACGAGCGGATTGCCGCGGTTTCGGTGCGCGGTGTGAGCAAGGTGTACGGGCGCGGTGCGGCTGCGGTGCGGGCGCTGGACGGGGTCGACATCGACTTCTGGGCCGGCACGTTCACCGCGGTGATGGGGCAGTCGGGGTCGGGTAAGAGCACGCTGTTGCAGTGCGCGGCGGGGCTGGACCGGCCCAGCGCGGGGAGCGTGCGGCTGGCTGGTACCGATCTTGCTGGGCTGTCCGAGGCGGCGCTGACCGAGCTGCGGCGTACCCGGGTCGGGTTCGTGTTCCAGGCCTTCAACCTCGTCTCGGCGCTGACGGTCCGGGAGAACATCCTGCTGCCCTCCCGGCTGGCCGGCGTGCGGGCGGACCGGCGGGTGCTGGCCGAGACGGTGGCCCGGGTGGGGCTGACCGACCGGCTGCGGCACCGGCCGGCGCAGCTGTCCGGCGGCGAGCAGCAGCGGGTGGCCATCGCCCGCGCGCTGACCGTGCGGCCCGAGGTGATCTTCTGCGACGAGCCGACCGGCGCCCTGGACACCGGTACGGCGGCGGCGGTGCTGCGGCTGCTGCGGCAGGCGGTCGAGGCCGACCGGCGGACCGTGGTGATGGTGACCCACGACCCGGTGGCCGCCTCGTACGCCGACCGGGTCGTGTTCCTGGCCGACGGGCGGATTGTGGACGACCTTGCCGCGCCGGCGGTGGAGACCATCGCGGACCGGCTGGTACGGCTGGCCGGCGCCCGCCACCCGCTCGCGGCGGTGCCGGCATGGTGAGGCTCGCGTGGCGGATGGTGACGCAGCGGCCGGCCAGCATCGCCGCGGCGGCGCTCGCGCTGTGGATCGCGGTCGGTGTCGTGACCATGTGCGGGGCCATGCTGGAGTCGGGGATCCGGTATCACGGCGACCTCGCGCGCTACGCGGGTACGCCGGTGCTGGTCGCCACGACGGGGCTGACCACCGCGACCGGTTCCGGTGAGGACTTCGAGCAGGAGACGGTCCCGCTGGCCGAGCGCGGACGGCTGCCCGGCGGGCTGCGGGACCGGATCGCCGGGCTGCCGGGCGTACGTGCCGCGGTCAGCGACGTGGCCGTGCCCACCGTGCTGGACGGGCGGCAGGCGGTCGAGCTGCACCCGTGGCCGGCCGCCGTACTCGCGCCGTTCACCCTGACGGCGGGCGGTGCGCCGGCCGCCGGCCAGGTGGTGGTCGACGCGCGGCTCGGGCTGCGGCCGGGTCAGCGGGTCAGCCTGGACCTGGCCGACGGCGTACGGACCTACACCGTCGCCGGTACCGCCGCCTCCGCCGCACCGACCGCACCCAGCGTGTTCGGGGTCGACGCCGAGGTGATGGCGCTGGCCGGCGGGCGGCCGCAGGTTGTCGGGGTGTTCGGGGACGCGGGGGTCCGGGCGCGGATCGACCAGATCCTGCCGGACCGGAAGGGCGGGGCCGACGGGGCGTACGCCCGCACGTTCGTCGGGGCGGGCCGGGGGAGCGTGGAGACGCCGGCCGTGGACAACGGCCGGGAGTTCGCGATCGCCGTGTCGGCGGCCTTCGGCGGGTGCGCGCTGCTGATCGCCGGGTTGGTCATCGCCGGTGCGGTGCGGCTGTCGGTACAGCAGCGGCACCGGGACATCGCCCTGCTGCGGGCGATCGCGGCCACCCCGCGGCAGGTGCGGCGGATGGTGGTGCGGGAGACCGCCCTCATGGGCGTGGTGGCCGCGGCGGCCGGGGTGTGGCCGGGGCTGCTGGCCACGCACTGGCTGCGGGACCAGTTCGTCGCGCGGGGCATGGTGCCGGCCTCGTTCCGGGTGCACACCTCCGGCCTGCCGGCGCTGATCGCCGTCGCGGCCGGGCTGCTGATCGCGGTGGGTGCCGCCTGGGCGGCCAGCATGCGGCCGAGCCGGGTGCGGCCGAGCCAGGCGCTGGCGGAGGCGGCGGTCGAGCGGCGCGGTACGGGCGCGGTCCGCGGCCTGCTCGGGCTGGTGGCGCTGGCCGGCGGCGTGACCTTGTGCATCGTCTCGGCGCACGTCAGCGGCGACGCGGCGGCCGGGGTGTCGGTGGGGACGGTGTTCAGCCTGGTGCTGGCGACCACGCTGCTGGGGCCGGTGCTGATCCGGGCGAGCGCGGCGCTGGCCGGGCGGTTGCTCGCCGTGGCCGGGCCGACCGGGCGGTTGGCCGCGGCGACGACCGCCAGCTCCGCGGGCCGGCTGGCGGGCGTGCTGAGCGCCGTGGTGCTGGCGGTCGGGTTGGGTGGGTCGCTGTGGTTCGTGCAGACCTCGCAGCAGCACGTCGCCGCCGGCCAGGTACGCGCGGGCCTGCTGGCCGACTACGTCGTGACCTCACCCGGGTTGCAGCCGCACGAGGTGGCCGCGATCCGTGGGACCCCCGGCGTCCGGGCCGCGACCGGGGTGCTGCGCGGCACGATGTTCACCGCGAACGCGGGCGGCACCTCGTACCCGGCGCAGGGGGTGGACACCGACGGGCTGCGCGCCACGATGGACCTGGGCGTGGTGGAGGGCAACATCGCGGACCTGCGCGGTCAGGCGATCGCGGTGGACACCCTCACCGCGGCGGCGCGGCACCTGCACCCGGGCAGCCGGTTCCGCGGCTGGTTCGGCGACGGTACGCCGGCCGACCTGGCCGTGGTGGCGGTCTACCGGCGCGGCATCGGCTTCGCCCAGCTCACCCTGCCCCGGGACCTGCTCGCCCAGCACAGCGACAGCCTGGCCAGCGCCGTGCTGGTCAGCGTCGACCCGGCCAGTGCGGACGCGTTGCGTGGCAGGCTGCCCGCCGGGGCCGCGCTGCTGCCACGCGGGGCGTACCAGGTCGGGTTGGACGCCGCGCTGGTCCAGAACGCCTGGACCAACCAGGTGATCACCGCCGTGCTGGTCGCGTACGCCGTCATCGCGGCCGCGAACACGCTGGTGATGTACGCCCTGGGCCGGCGGCGCGAGTTCGCGGTGCTGCGGCTGGCCGGCACCACCCGGCGGCAGGTGCTCCGCGTCGTACGGCTGGAGCAGGCGCTGCTGCTCGGGCTGGCGCTCGCGGTGGGGACCGCCGTCGCCGCCGCGACGCTGATCCCGATGGTCAAGGGCACCACCGGGTCGGCCACGCCGTACGTGCCGCTGGCCGGCTGGCTGGCCGTGCTCGGCGGCGTGGTCGCGCTGGGCGTGTTCGCCACCGGGCTGCCGGCCCGGCGGGCGCTGCGGATGCGGCCCGTGTCGGCCATCGGCCTGCGCGAGTAGGCCTGGCTCAGCGCACCGGGTGCAGCCACGGGTGCAGGACCAGGTTGGCCAGGCCGATCGCGCTGAAACGTTCGTAGAGCGGCTGGTCGAGGTAGCTGAACTCGACCACCAGGCGGCCCATCCCGTCCGGCCCGTCCTGGAAGATCCGGCCGTCCGGGCCTGTCATCTGCGGATCGAGCCTGGTCCGGATGGCCTCGGTCTGCTGCTGGGAGAGCATCCCGGCCGGTGCCCGGGCGACGCACAGGTTGCCCCGGTAGACGGCGGTCAGCGCGGCGCGGACCTGGTCCACGTCGCCGAACACGACGGGCACGACCTGCACCTCCGGGGCGTCGGCGCCTCCCTGGCCCTCCGGGTGGGTGAACCACAACTGGCCGATCTGGTCGCGGTGCCGCTCGATGTAGCCCTCCAGGGAGCTCTGCTTGTGGGCCGGATCGTCGACGGTGCGGGCGCCCCCGCCCGGCTGCCAGCCGCCCCGCACCGTCGCCGGGTCGGCCAGCGCGTCCAGGTCGACCTCGCGTACGGTCACGGCCAGACCGTCCGGGCAGTCCGGCACCGGCTCGTCCTGGCCGACCACCGGTGCGGTCGCGAGGGTGGGCAGCGCGGGGCAGAAGCGGACCGGCCGCCCGGGCGCGGCGACGACGACGCCGTCCGCCTCGACCACCATCCCGTCGCGGAGCACCAGGCCGGCGGGGTCGGTCACGGCTGGGTCGGACGTGTCGGGGAGTGCCACGGGGGTGGTGCCGGTCCGGGCAACCACGCTGGTGGTCACCACCACCGCCGTCGCGACCGCGGTCACCGCGCCCGCGACGATCCAGCCGCGGCGCGGCGTACGGTCCTGGGTCGTCCCCTCGGTCATCTCAATCACCGTCCTCCTGGTGTGGGCCGTTCGGTGTAGCCGACACGGCGCAAACGGTGGGAGGTTGTCCGGAGGGACAGATTCACCTGCCTTGTTCACCCAGTGGCGAATTCAGTGGCGAAGTGGGTCCGGAGGCGGTGCTCGGCCTCGGCGGGGGCGTTGAGGTGGTCCAGGCCGAGGAGGGCGGCGCCGAGGACCGGGGGAGTGGCGATCACCCGCAGCACGGCGTGCGGCGCGGCCTGCGCGTACCGGCTCTCGACCTGGCTGAGCAGCGAGGGGTCCCGGGCGGCCAGCACGCCGCCGCCGAGGACGACCTCGGTGGGCGTGCCGAGCAGGTCGAGGCGGCGCAGCGCGGTCAGGCCGAGGGAGGCGACCTCCTCGGCCAGCCGCGCGACCAGGCTGGTCGCCACCTCGTCGCCGTGGTTGGCGTGGACGAACAGCAGCGGCGCGAGCTCGTTCAGGCGGCTGGCCGCGATCCGGCCGGTGAAGAACGCCACCGCGACCTCGTTGGCGCTGGGCAGGGCGAAGTGCGCGGCGACCGCGGCGGCCAGGCTGGTCCGAGGGCCGCGGCCGTCCTCGGCGCGGACCGCCCACCACAGCGACTCCTCGCCCAGGAAGTGCCCGCCGCCCCAGTCGCCGGTGAGCCGGCCGAGGGCGGGGAAGCGGAGCGTACGCCCGTCCGGCGCCACTCCGGCGCAGTTGATGCCCGAGCCGCACACCACGGCGACACCCCACCCGGCCGAGGTGCCGGCGCGCAGCAGCGCGAAGGTGTCGTTGCCGACGCGGGTGGTGCCGCCCCAGCCGCGGCCGGCCACCGCCTCCCGCAGCACCTGTTCCTCCTCGGGCAGGTCGACCCCGGCCAGGTACGCCGACACGTGGTCCACCCGCGGGCCCGCGCCGTCGGGCCCGGGCAGCAGCGCCGCCACCACACTGTCCAATGTGGACAGCGCTGCCGGCAGGCCCTCGGTCTGCGGCCGGAAACCCCCGCCGCGGGCGCGATCCAGCAGCGTGCCGTCCGGCCCGACCAGGATCGCGTCGGTCTTGCTGTTGCCGGCGTCGATGGCCAGCACGGCGGGGTGGCTCACCGGGCGGCCCAGGGCAGGTGGGCGCGGTTGGCGTCGACGACCAGCGCGGCCAGCCGGTCGGCGAGGGTGGCCTGGCCGATCAGCGGGTGGGCCAGCAGCGCGGTGGCCACCGCCTGCTCGCCGCCCTCCCGGGCCGCCCGCACGGCCAGCTCCTCGTAGGCCGCCACGTGGCCGATCAGGCCGCGTTGCAGCGGATCGACCGCGGCGACCGGCAGCGGCTCGATCTGTCCATTGTGGACGTGGGCGGGGGTTTCGATGACCGCGTCGTCCGGCAGGAAGGGGAGCGTGCCGCGGTTGCGGATGTTCACCACGTGGGTGCCGGCGCGGTCGCTGAGCAGCGAGGCGAGCAGCGCTACCGCGGCCTCGGAGTAGTACGCGCCGCCGCGCTGCTCCAGCAGCGGCGGCTTGGTGTCGAGCGCGGGGTCGGCGTACAGGGTGAGCAGTTCGCCCTCGATGGCGGCGACCTGCTCGGCCCGGCTGGGGTCGACGCGCTGGTGTTCCAGCACCTCGTCGTGGGCGTAGTAGTACCGCAGGTAGTACGACGGGACCGTGCCGTACCGGCGCAGCAGGCCGGCCGGCAGCTGGACCCGCTCGGCGATGTCGTCGGCGTGCGCGGCGATCAGGTCCGGCAGCACGTCGGTCCCGTCGAGCAGGGCGGCGCGCTCCCAGGACAGGTGGTTGAGGCCGACGTGATCCAGCGTGAGCCGATCCGGGTCGACGCCGAGCAGCGCGGCGAAGTGGCGCTGCAACCCGATCGCCACGTTGCACAGCCCGACCGCGCGCCGGCCGTCGTCCAGCAGCGCGCGGGTGACGATGCCGACCGGGTTGGTGAAGTCGACGATCCACGCCCGCGGGGCGCGCTCGGCCACCACCCGGCCGATCTGGCGGACGACCGGCACGGTCCGCAGCGCCTTGGCCAGGCCGCCGACGCCGGTTGTCTCCTGGCCGATGCAGCCGCATCGCAGCGGCAGCGTCTCGTCGACCTGCCGCGTCGCCTGGCCGCCGACCCGCAGCTGCAGCAGCACCGCGGCCGCACCGTCCACACCGGACTCCAGACTGTCCGGTGTGGACACCCGCGCCGGGCAGCCGTGCCGGGCCAGGATGCGCCGGGCGAACCCGGCGACCACCGACAGCCGCGCGCTGTCGGGATCCACCAGCGCCAGCTCGTCCACGGCCAGCGCGCCGTGCTGCCGGGCCAGCCCGTCGACAAGCTCCGGCGTGTACGTCGACCCGCCGCCAATGACCGCCAGCTTCATCCCTTGACTCCCGTGAGCGTCACACCCTCGACGAAGACCCGCTGCGCCAGCAGGAAGACCACGATGACGGGCATCATCACCAGCAGGGTGGCCGCCATGGTCAGGTTCCACTGCACGTGGCGTACCGCGCGGAAGGAGGACAGCCCGATGGACAGCGTCCAGTTCTGCGGGGTCTCGCCCACGTACAGCAGCGGTCCGTAGTAGTCGTTCCAGGAGTAGAAGAACTGGAACAGCGCGACCGCCGCGAGCGCCGGCTTCATCATCGGCAGGACGACCCGCAGCAGGACACCCAGCTCCCCGCAGCCGTCGCAGCGCGCCGCGTCGGCGTACTCGCTGGGCAGCGAGACCAGGAACTGGCGCAGCAGGAAGATGCTGAACGCGTCCCCGAACATCATCGGGATGATCAGCGGCCACAGCGTGCCGGTCAGGTGGTAGCGCGACCACAGCACGTACAGCGGCACGGCCACCACCTGCGGCGGCAGCATCATGGTGGCGATCACCGCGAGCAGCGCGAACCGCCTGCCGGCAAAGCGGAACCGGGCCAGGGCGTACGCGACCGGGACGCTGGACAGCAGCATCAGCGCGGTGGCCGCGAACGCGTAGAGCATGGTGTTGCGCAGCCAGGTCAGCACCGGCGCCTGGCTGAACAGGGTGCGGTAGTTCGACCAGACCCACTGGTGCGGCCACAGGTCCGAGGTGAGCGCCTGGTTGTCGGTCATCACCGAGGTGAGGAACACGAACACCACCGGCGCCGCGAACATGACCGCCAGCGCCAGCGCGATCGCGTGCGTGCCGACGAAGGACAGGAAGCGCCGCTGCCGGGCCCGCCGCCGGCCCGCCACGTACGCGGAGGCCTCCGGCACCGACCGCTGGGTGGTGAGTACCGCCATCTCAGGCCTCCCCGATCAGCCCGGCGCCGCGGCGCAGCAGCACCGCGGTGAACCCGAGCGCCACGACGAACAGCACCAGGGCCAGCACGCAGGCGTACCCGATGTTGTACTGCCGGAAGCCCTCCTCGAACAGCCACTGCGGCAGGGTGAGGGTGGAGAAGTCCGGGTACCCGGGGCTGACCTGGGTGCCCGGCGCGTCGGTCGCGCCGGAGGCCACCCGGGCCGCCACCATCGCCTGGGTGAAGTACTGGAGCGAGGCGATCACCCCGGTCACCCCGGCGAAGACCAGCACCGGGGACATGGCCGGCAGCGTGACGTACCGGAAGCGCTGCCAGCCGCCGGCGCCGTCCAGCGCGGCCGCCTCGTACAGCTCGGCCGGTACGTCCAGCAGGCTGGCCAGGAAGATCACCATCAGGTCGCCGATGCCCCACAGCGACAGCAGGACCAGCGCCGGCTTGGCCCACCGCGGGTCGTTGAACCAGGCCGGGCCGTTGATCCCGATGCCGTGCAGGAAGTGGTTGACCGGGCCGGTGCCGGGGTTGAGCAGGAAGACGAAGGCGAGCGTGCCGGCCACCGGCGGGACCAGGTAGGGCAGGTAGAACAGCGTGCGGTACAGCCCGGCGCCCGAGCGGATGCGGGTCAGCACGCCGGCCACGCCCAGCCCGAAACACACCCGCAGCGGCACCATGACCACCACCAGCCACAGCGTGTTCCGCATGGCCTGGCCCACGTGCGGGTCCTTGTGCAGCAGGAACTCCCAGTTGCGCAGCCCCACCCAGACCGGGCTGGACAGCAGGTCGTACTGGGTGAAGGAGAAGTACACCGTGGCCAGCAGCGGGTAGACCAGGAACAGGCCGACGCCGGCCAGCCACGGTGACAGGAACAGCAGCACCCGCACCCGGTGCCGCCGCGCTGCGACAGCGGTCATCGTTCAGTTCCCGCCCAGCGCTAGGGCGTCGTTGATCTCCTTGTCGGTCTTCGCCAACCCCGCGGCAAGGTCCGGCACGCGGCCGGCCTCCCACGACTGGATGAACGTGCCGAAGGTGACGATGTACGCGCCGCCGTTCGGGCTGGCCGGCGAGGCCTTGGTGTTCGGGTTCTTGAACACCTCGACGAAGGTACGGAAGTGCTCGTCGGAGGTGAGCTCGGTCGCCGCGGCCAGCGCCGGGATCGTGCTCGGGACGTTGTGGATGGCGTTGGCCAGCGTCACCAGCGAGTCGGTGTTGGTGGTCAGGAACTTCACCAGCTCCCAGGCCGCGTCCGGGTGCTTGGCGCCGCGCGGGATGCCGATGATGGTGCCGGTGATGAAGCCCCCGCCGTACTGGTCGAGCCGGTTGTCGGCCACCGGGACCGGCGCGGTGCCGTAGTCCAGGTTCGGCGCCTGCTCGGCGATCATCGCGGTCCGCCACTCGCCGTCGACCGCCATCGCGACCTTGCCGACCTGGAACGGGTTGTCGGCCTCGAACTCATCGCCCAGCGTCCGCTGGAACTTGATCAGGTTGTTGTAGCCGTACCAGTCGACCAGGTCCTTCTGCCAGTGCAGGTACGCCGTCCAGGCCGGGTCCGAGCCGATGTTCGACTTGCCGTCCGGGGTCAGCCAGGTGGCGCCGAAGGCCGGCCCGAAGGTCTGCGGGGTGTTCTCGTAGTAGGTGGACAGCGGCATGAAGCCGACGGTCTTCAGGCTGCCGTCGGAGTTGCGTACGGTCAGCTTCTTGGCCATCGCCGACAGCTCGCTCATCGTCTTCGGCGGGCCGGTGTAGCCGGCGGCGGCGAGCAGCTTCTTGTTGAAGTACAGGCCGGTGGCGTCGGCCAGCAGCGGCAGGGCGCAGCGCTTGCCGGCGAACTGGGTGTAGTCCAGGACCGCCTTGGGGAACTGCGACATGTCGACCTTGTCGCGGCTGAGCCGCGGGGCCAGGTCCTGGAAGGCGCCGGACTGGCAGAACTTGCCGACGTTGTCGGTGGTGAACGAGACCGCCACGTCCGGCGGGTTGCCGCTGCGGATGCCGGCGGTGATCTTGTCGTCGTCCTGGCCGGAGACCGCCTTCACGGTGATGTTCGGGTGCGCCTTGTGGAACAGCGACAGCATCGTGTTGAAGGCGTTCACCTCGCTGGCGCTGGTGCCGAAGCCGTGCCAGATGGTGATGGTCTGGGCCTCGCTGGCGGCCGGGCCGTTCACCGGCTGCTGGGTGCCGGCGGTGCAGCCGGCCAGCAGGGCGAGGGAGATGGCGGCGGGTGCGGCGATGCGGATGGTGTGCACGGGCTACTCCTCTGGGGTGTGCGCCGGCGGGTGGTTCAGGCGACGGTGCGGCCGAAGACCGCCTTCCGCGCCTCGGACAGGGCCAGGTGCAGGGCGCCCAGGAGCACCGGGTTCCCTTCGACCGAACACATCGCCAGCCGCGGCCGGCCGATGGCGATGGTGTGTAGCTCGGCCTCCAGCCGGGACCGCAGCGGCTCGGCGCCGGCCTGCAGGACGTCGCCGGCCAGCACGATCAGGCCCGGGTCGAGCACCGAGGTGATCGCGGCCAGGCCGGTGGCCAGCCGCGCGGCGAGCTCGTCCAGGGCGGTGCCGGCGCGGGCGGCACGCTCGCCCGGGCCGCCGACCGCGGCGACCGCCCGGGCGACGGCGGCGGCCGGATGCCTGGCCGGGAAGCCGTGTTCGCGCAGCAGGCGCCGTACGGCCGGGCCGCCGGCCAGGTGCTGGTAGCCGCCGTCGCCGCTGTCCCGGACGTCGCGGAAGACCGGCTGGCCGGGCACCGGCATGTAGCCGACCTCGCCCGCGCCGCCGGTGGCGCCCCGGTGCGGGATGCCGCCGAGCACGTACGCCATGCCGATGCCGCCGCTGACCCACAGCAGCACGAAGGCGGGGGAGCCCCGCGCGGCGCCGTGGTCGTACTCGGCCATGGCGACCACGTTCACGTCGTTCTCGATGTCGACCGGTACGCCGAGGGCGGCGCGCATCCGGTCCAGCAGGCCCGGGCCCTGCCAGTGCACCAGGTCCGCGTACTCCAGCTGGCCGGTCTCGGGGTCGATGGCGCCCGGAGTGCCGATCACCACATGCCGCAGGGCCGACATGTCGAGGTGGATCGGTTCCAGCGCGCCCAGCAGGGCGCGGCGGACCTGGTGCGGCGCCTGCTGCTTGGTGCTGGGGATCTCGTGTTCTGCCAGGACGCGGCCGGTCACGTCGGCCACCGCGGCGCGGATCCGCTGGGCCGTGGCGTCGACGCCGGCCACGTACGCGGCGGCCGGGTTGACGGCGTACAGCTCGGCGGACGGGCCGCGCTGGCCCTCCCGGATGCCGTCCAGGACGACCAGGCCGGCGTCCTTCAGCCGCATCAGCAGCTGGGAGGCGGTCGGCTTGGACAGGCCGGTGAGCGCGCCGACCTCGGCCCGCGACAGCGGTCCCCGGTCGAGCAGCAGCTCCAGCGCCGCGCGGTCGTTGATCGCGCGGAGCAGGCTCGGCGTGCCCGGGATCGCCACGTACGGGTCCTCCTGCCGGGTTATCTTGAAGGAAACTTTCCTTACTATCTCGGGCGGCGAGAGTACGGACCGGCGTGGCGGGCCGTCAAGAGTCGGGTTACGGGACCCAGTAGTTGCCGCTGGCGATGATCATCACCTGCAGCTGGATGCTGGTGGAGAAGTAGTCCCTGCTGGTCACCGGCGCCTGGAGCATCGCGGTCCACAGCGCGTCCAGCCACTCCTGGCTGCCGGGGTCGGTCAGCGCGGCGACGGCGAACGGCGCGAGGAACGCGGGCTCGGTGCCCGGGTCGATGGCCGCCCCGTCCAGCGCGTAGCCGGTGGCGATGCGGTCCGGGTCGCCGCCGGTCGCCTGCCGGATCCACGCGTTGATCCGGCGGGCCGAGGCGGTCGAGTCGGCGTTGCCGCTGGTGATGGCGTCGGTGCCGATGCGCCAGGGCACCCGGCAGGCGTTCCAGAAGTACTTGCCGTCGTTCGGGTCCTCCAGCACCTGGCCCGGTGCCGGCTTCGGGGCGGTGTTCGTGGTCACCACGAAGTCCGGCAGCAGCCCGGTGCGCGCGGCGAAGCTGCCCTGCATGCCGGTGATCAGGCTCTGGTGCGCGCCGATGACCGCGTCCCAGCCGGCCTCGCCGGTGGCGGCGCGGAAGGCGCGCAGGTGGTCGAGCATGAAGTCGGAGGGGCGGGTGGTCCAGTACAGCGCGTCGCAGCACTCGCTCCAGTCGCCCAGCTTCAGCAGGTGCGTGGTCGGGTTGACCTCGTTGGCCTTGATCGCGTTGATGTGCCGGATCGCCAGTTGCCGGTAGTTGAACGTACCGGCGCTGCCCCACTGCCGGTCGGCCAGCAGCAGGCCGTACGCGATGTCGAGGTCGCCGTCGGTGGCCGAGTCCGACCCGTTCACGCTGCGGCAGGAGCTGTCCTGCTCGGCGGCCATCAGGTCGCGGTTGTGCACCGACGGGTGGGCCAGCAGGTAGGCCACCAGGCCGTCGAAGTCGCGGTGCGCGGCGGGATCCGCGCCGGCCATCGTGGCCAGGATGACCATGCCGTACCCCTGCGCCTCGGCCACGTACGGGTGGTCGGCGTCGGGGGAGATGATCTCGGTCCAGCCGTTGCCGCAGTTGTGCTTCAGGAACGCCGACTTCCACCTGTTGTAGTACGTGACCACCTGCTGGTCCACTGTGGACACTGACCCGCTCGGCCGCAGCGTGCCTGCCACGTAGGGGAAGCGGTGGCTGCCGAAGGGTACGGCCGGGCTGCCCGTACGGGCCGGACTGGCTGCCCCGGACGGCGCCGCGGCCGGGTCGCCGGCCGGCGAGCGGAGGCTGACCAGCAGCGCCGCGGTGAGTGCCGCGGCGGCGAGGGCGCCGCCGATTCCCCATGCCACACCGGGTTTCACGGTTCCTCCCGACGGTCCGGGGACCTCGCCAGCACAGCGTAGGCGCACCGCGGGGTTTCCAGCCTTGAATCAGCCGGTTTCCAGGGGCTTCCAGCCCTGTTCCAGACGTGCCTGCCAGGGTCGGGCCTGCTATGACACATCATCTCGAAACGGGGTACGAACGTGCGTAAGGCCTTTGTTCTCACCAGCCTGGCCGGCCTGCTCGCCATGACCGCCTGCGGTTCGAAGGGGGCCTCCGGCGGCAGCAGCCCGACGCCGTCCACCCCGCCGGCCACCACCGCCGCGGTCCAGGCCGACACGTCGACGTTCGGCCCGGACGGGTACGGCGGTGTGCGGCTCGGCGAGACCGTCGAGGAGCTGAAGAAGGCCGGCTACGAGGTCGACCCCGACGACAACCCGTGCCTGCTGACCGTCGACATCAAGGGGCCGAAGGGCTACTACGCGGACACGCTGATCTCCGCCAAGGACGGCGTGTACGTCATCCACGCCCGCGACCCCGAGCCCACGCCGGAGGGCATCAAGCTCGGCTCCACGGCCGCCGAGGTCAAGAAGGCCTACCCGCAGCTGGATGACAGCGCAGTCAAGGAGGGCGCGGCGCCCGAGGTGCCGGTGCCGGGCAACGCCAAGGCCTACTACCAAATGTTCATCAAGGACGGCAAGGTCGACGTCCTCGAGCTCCGGCTCAAGGACGCCCCCTGCAGCAAGTAGCCCGGGTCGGGTCAGGAGTAGTTGTGTGCCAGCGTCCCGGCCGCCGCGGACCACTCCGCGTACAGGTCGGCGAAGGCGGGGCGCTGGGCCCACTGCTCGGGCGGGGCGCCGAAGTAGTCGGTCGCCTGGGCGGCGTACTCCGAGAGCCGGTTGCTCAGCCGCTCCAGCTGGCCCTCGGCCCCCTCCTCGCCGAACTCGTCCTCGACGCCCTCGATGTCCATGGCCGAGGTGATCAGGTCGATGCGCTCGCGCAGGTCGCGGAAGGCGGCGGTCCACTCGGCGATCTGCTGCTTGTCCACCTCGGTGGCGAGCTGGTCCATCTGGTGGCTCACCTGGTGCACGTTGGCCAGCTGCTCGGGCGGCAGGTAGCTGAGGATCTGGAGCTTGACCTCGACGGGGAGGGTGTTCCAGATCGAGTCGGGGTGCGGCTGCTGCGCTTGCATCGTGTGTCCTCCACCTCGGCGAATGTGACAACACGAGATCGAGACACCACGCCCAGCAACCGTACGTCCCTTACGGGCAATGCCCTACCGGATGCCCTTGTGGCGTAGCAGGGTGGCCAGCCGATGGGCGTGGCCGGTGACCGCGTCGGCGACCTGGTCGCGCTCGGCCTCGGTGACGTCGGCGGGCATCGAGCAGCTCAGCGCGTCGGTGGCGGGGATGCGGTAGCCGACCGCGGCGGCCACGCAGGCGACCCCGATCGTGCCCTGCTCCCGCTCGAAGGCCCAGCCGCGCTCGCGTACCCGGTCCAGCTCGTCGGCCAGCGCGGACCGGGCGGTCAGGCTGTTGGCGGTGTAGGCGTCCAGCTCGGCGGGCAGCAGCGTGTCCAGTTCGGCGCGGGTCAGCTCGGCGAGCAGCACCTGGCCGAGCGCGGTCAGGTGCGCGGGCAGCCGGCGGCCGACCCGCTGGATCAGCCGCGGCTGGTCGCGCCGCTCCCGGCTGGCCAGGTAGATGACGTACGCGCCGTCGCGGCGGGCCAGGTGCACGGTGTGCCCGACCTCGGCGCGCAGGTCTTCCATCACCTCGTGGGCGTAGGGCAGCGCCGGGTCCTTGTCCAGGTACGAGGTGCCGGCGAGCAGCGCGTGCGGGCCGATCCCGACGCGGAGCCCACGCTCGTCGCCCTCCACCCACTTCAGCTCCACCAGCGTCCGCACCAGGGCGTGCAGGCTGCTGCGCGGGTAGCGCAGGTGCTGCTGGAGCTGGGACAGCGTGAGCGGGGTGGGGGACTCGGCAAGGGTCTCCAGGATCCGGATGGTGCGCTCGGCGGACTTGACCAGCGCATGCTCCGGACCCGTCGCGGCGGGCTCAGCCGGGGCCGTCAGCGACATTTTCGAGCCAATCGTCTGGAGGATTGACCATCACTCTACCGGCCGGCTAGCGTCATCTTGGCAGAAATCAGATATATAGCGACTGTCCACATACTTGGAAGTGGCCAGCATGGCGGGCAGCACCGACACGATCACCGCCGCCAGCATCACCCCGGTGGCCTTCCCCGACCCACCGCTGCTCAACTCGGTCGGTGTGCACCAGCCGTGGGCGCTGCGGGCGGTCGTCCAGCTCAGCATCGGCACCGAGGCGACCGGCCTCGGCGAGACCTACGGCGACGCGCACCACCTGGACCTGCTGCGCCAGGTGGCCGCGGGCCTGGCCGGCCACGACCCGTTCGACCTGGCCGGGCTCACCGCCCTGGTGGCGCGGACGGTGGGCGATGCCCGCGTGCCGGACGTACACGGGTTGACCGGTCCGTCCACAGTGGACAAGACCAGGGCCAGCGTGTACGCCGCCTTCGAGGTCGCCTGCCTGGACCTGCAGGGGAAGCTGACCGGCCGGCCGGTGTACGCGCTGCTCGGCGGCAAGGTCCGCGACCGGGTGCCCTACAGCGGCTACCTGTTCTACAAGTGGGCCGGCCACCCGGGCGCCGAGCCGGACCGGTGGGGCGCGGCGCTGGACCCGGACGGCGTGGTCGCGCAGGCCCGCACGATGGTCGGCGAGTACGGCTTCGAGTCGCTGAAGCTCAAGGGCGGGGTGTTCCCGCCGGAGCAGGAGATCGCCGCGATCCAGGCGTTACGCGCCGCCTTCCCGCACGCCCCGCTGCGGCTGGACCCCAACGCCGCCTGGGGCGTACCGACCTCGGTCGCGGTGGCCGAGCGGACCGCCGGGCTGCTGGAGTACCTGGAGGACCCGACCGGCGGCATCCCCGGCATGGCGCAGGTCGCCGCCGCCGCGCCGATGCCGCTGGCCACCAACATGTGCGTGGTCGCCGAGGCCGACCTCGCGCCGGCCATCGAGCAGCGCGCGGTCCAGGTCGTGCTGGCCGACCACCACTTCTGGGCCGGCCCGCGCGGCTGCCAGCGGCTGGCCGCGGTCTGCTCCGCCTTCGGCCTGCAGGTCTCCATGCACTCCAACTCCCACCTGGGCATCTCGCTGGCGGCCATGACCCACGTGGCCGCGGCCACCAGCGGCATCAGCCACGCCTGCGACACGCACACGCCCTGGCAGGACGGCCTGGACGTGGTGACCGACCCGCTGCCGATCACCGGCGGCGCGGTGACCGTGCCGGACGGGCCGGGGCTCGGCGTCGAGCTGGACCGCGACGCGCTGGCCCGGCTGCACGAGAACTACCAGCGCTGCGGCATCACCCACCGCGACGACGCCGGCTACCGGCGGCAGCTCGAGCCCGGGTTCGACGCGCCCCGCTGGTGAGCACACCGACCATCCACAATGGACAGAGGAGGCTGGGTGATGTTACGCACCACAGGCCGTGGCATCGCTGGCACCGCACTCGTGCTGGCGCTGGTCGGCGCGTGCTCGTCGGGCCCGCCCGCCGCGGCCAAGCAGGACCCCAAGGGTCAGCTCCAGATCTGGATCCGCCAGCAGCCCGGCTCGGACTCGGCCCGTACGGCCGACGCGCTGGCGCAGGCGTTCACCGCCAGCAGCGGGATCCCCACCAAGGTCGTCGCGATCTTCGACGACTTCGAGACCAAGCTCCAGCAGCAGGGCGCGCAGCACGCGCTGCCGGACATCGTCATCAACGACACCGCGCAGCTGGGCAACATGCAGAGCCAGGGCTGGCTGACCGAGGTCGACCGCGGCGCCTTCCCCGGCGGCACCGACCTGTCCGACCGGGCCTGGCACGCCGCGCAGGGCTCGGACGGCCGCTTCTACGCGGTGCCGTTCTCGGCCCAGTCGGTCGCCATGCTGGTCCGGTCCGACTGGCGCAAGAAGCTGAACCTGCCGGAGCCGCGCACCTGGGCGGACCTGGCCAGGCTGGGGCAGGCGTTCACCCGCGACGACCCCGACGGCGACGGCAAGGCTGACACGTACGGGTTCGCCATCCCGGCGACCACCAAGCGCGGCTACACCTCCTGGTACGCCTCGGCGCTGATCTGGGCCAACGGCGGCGACTTCCTCACCCCGGTCGGGGGCAACACCTGGAAGCCGGCGGTCAACACCCCGAAGACGGTGGCCGCGGTGAGCTGGCTGCAACAGCAGTTCTGCGCCAACAAGACCGTCGTACCGGGCGCGGTCAACAACGACACCACCGTCACGCACGACCTGTTCGAGAAGGGCGAGGCCGGCATCTACCTGGTCGGCCCGTACGTGCTGGCCCGCTTCGTCAAGAACATCGGCACCGACAAGGTCGAGGTGTTCCCGGTGCCCAAGGGTCCGGACGGCGGGCCGGGGACGCTGGCCGAGGGCGAGAATGTGTACCTGATGGCCGGCTCGCACAACACCGAGGGGCAGCGGAAGTTCGCCGAGTTCGCCAGCTCGCCGGCCGGGCAGAAGGTCGGCATGAACGGCGACAAGGCCGGCGCCATCGTCCGGCTGCCGGTCAACACCACCGTCGACGTGGCGACCGTACGCACCGACACCCGCTGGACCGTGTACGCCGACCAGTACCGCGCCGACGGGGTGTACACGCCCAACGTGCCGAACTGGGCGCCGTTCCGGCAGAGCTCGGCCGACGCGATGAACGCGGTGCTGGCCAACTGCGGCGCGAGCGTCCAGGAGGCGATGGACCGGCTGGCCGCCACGTTCACCGATGAGCTGCGCAAGCAGAAGGTGCTCGCCGGGGGGTGAGGGTGGCAGTCGCTGACGTAACAGACACCTCGGCACCCGCTGCCGCTGCCGGGCGGCCGGCCGCACGCGCGCGCCGGTACGCCCGGTGGCGCAACAGTGCCGTCGCCTGGCTGTTCCTGGCACCGGCCCTGCTGCTGTTCCTGTACTTCAAGTTCATCCCGATGGCGCAGGGCATCCGGATGAGCCTGTACGAGGTCCGCCCGTACCTGGGCGACCGCTGGGTGGGCCTGGACAACTACCGCACGATCGTCACCGACCGCACCTTCCGCGCGGCCATCTGGCACACGGTGCTGCTGGCCTCCGGCACCACGGCCGGCTCGCTGCTGCTCGGGTTCGCGCTTGCCCTGCTGCTGGAGGGGCAGGCGCGGTACCTGTGGTTCGTACGCTCGGCCGCCTTCCTGCCGGTGGTGACCACGATGGCGGCGGTCGCCGAGGTATGGCGCATCCTCTACTACCCGGCGGCCAACGGCACGCTGAACGGGCTGCTGAGCTGGATCGGCGTCGGGCCGGAGCCGTTCCTGGCCAGCGAACACAGCTCGCTGCTGTCGATCATGGGCGTGGGCATCTGGCGCGGCGCCCCGTACGACATGATGATCTTCATTGCCGGGCTGGCCGCGGTGGACCGCACCCTGTACGAGGCGGCCGCGGTGGACGGCGCGTCGGTCGTACGGCGGCTGCGCAGCGTGACGCTGCCGGCGCTGCGGCCGGTGTTCACCATCCTGTTCACGCTGGCCGCGATCCGGGGCCTGCGCGTGTTCACCGAGATCTACCTGCTCACCAACGGCGCCCCGAACGGGTCCAGCGAGGTGCTGATGACCCTGATCTACAAGCTGGGCCTCCAGCAGAACGACCTCGGCGTGGCCGCCGCCGGGTCGGTGGTGCTGTTCGCGGCCACCGTGGTGCTCACCGTCGCGGTGCGCGCGGCGCGGCGGAGAGGGGCGGCGGGATGATGCGGCGGCGGATGCGGTTCGGGCAGCAGTTCGACACCGCGCTGGGGATGACGGCCCGCGGCGGTCTGGTCGCGGTGGTCGTACGTACGATCCTGTACGCCGTGATCGTGCTGGTCTTCGCAGGGCCGCTGCTGATGCTGCTGGTCGGGGCGTTCGGCCGGATCGCGGATCCGACCGGGCTGTCGCTGGTGCCGCACCACCTCACCCTGGACAACTTCGAGGCGGCGCACCGCCGGTTCGTCTTCCACTACCTGCTGAACTCCTTCGTGGTGGTCGGATTCGGGCTGGCCCTGCAGGTCGCGGTCAGCGTGTTCGCGGCGTACGCCCTGGCGCGCAAGCGTTTCCGGGGCGCGGCGCTGGTGCTGCTGCTGATCCTGGCCACGATGATGCTGCCGGAGGAGATCATCATCATCCCGCTGTCGGTGGTGCTGGCCGACCTGCCGGTGGTGCACCTGAACCTGATCGGCCACTACGCCGGGATGATCCTGCCGGTGGGGGCGTGGGGGTTCTCCATCTTCGTGATGACCGAGTTCATGCGGGAGGTGCCGGTCGAGCTGGAGGAGGCGGCGCGCATCGACGGGGCCGGCGAGCTGCGGACCTTCGCGCAGATCATCCTGCCGATGTGCCGGCCGGCGGTCGGGGTGATCGGCGTGTTCGGCTTCACCATGATCTGGGACCAGTACCTGCTGCCGCTGATCGTGGCCACCGACCCCACCCAGTACACGCTGCCGATCGCGCTGCGGACGCTGCGCTCGGATGAGGAGGTCGGGCTGGGCGTCCTGCTGGCCGCCGCGTTGCTGTCGCTGCTGCCGTCGGTGCTGATGTTCCTCGGTTTCCAGCGCCAGTTCATGCGCGGGCTGACCAGCGGCGCGGTCAAGGGCTGACCGCGGAACCGTGACCGCGCGGAACTTTCACCCGTTCCGGCGGCGGCCGGCCCTCGGGTCTCCTTGATTGTTAACGCTAACATTTGTGGCGGCGGGTATCAGGAAGGGCGTTTTGTGATGCGTAGCTGTGGACGGTGGGTGACTGTCGGCGCGATGGCCGTGGCGGTGGCGGCGGGTGGGATGGTGGCGGCCGCCGGGCCGGCGCACGCCGAGTCGAACGGCGGGGTGCGGGTGATGCCGCTGGGCGACTCGATCACCGACGGCTTCCAGACCCCCGGCGGCTACCGGAACGGCCTGTGGCAGCGGATGGTCGGCGGGGGCTTCCGGGACGACTTCGTGGGCTCGCAGTTCAACGGGCCGGCCACCCTGGGCGACCACGACCACGAGGGGCACTCGGGCTGGCGGATCGACCAGATCGACGCCAACATCGTCGGCTGGCTGCGGGCCACGACGCCGCACACCGTGCTGCTGCACATCGGCACCAACGACGTCCTGCAGAACCGGGACCTGGCCAACGCGCCGAACCGGCTGTCGGCGCTGATCGACAAGATCACCGCCACGGTGCCGACCGCGGAGGTGTTCGTCGCGACCATCACCCCGCTCTCCTCGGCCAGCGCGGAGGCGGCCGGCCGCACCTTCAACGCCGCGATCCCCGGCATCGTGCAGCGCAACGTCAACGCCGGCAGGCACCTCCACCTGGTCGACATGCACGCCGCGCTGACCACCGCCGACCTCGCCGACGGCGTCCACCCCACCGCCGGCGGGTACGACAAGATGGCGGCCACCTGGTTCACCGCGCTGCGGTCGGTGGCCGGCAGCATCGGCACGCCCACCGCCGGTACGGGTACGTTCGTCAGCGCCTCCTCCGGCCGCTGCCTGGACATCCCGGGGAGCAACACCACCAACGGCACCCAGCCGATCATCTGGGACTGCAACGGCGGCGCCAACCAGCGCTGGGCGGTGAGCGGCCAGACCATCCAGTCCCTCGGCAAGTGCCTGGACGTCCCGACCGGCGCCACGGCCGGCTCGAAGGTCCAGATCTGGTCGTGCAGCGGCGGGGCGAACCAGCGCTGGAACCTCAACGCCAACGGCACGGTCAGCGGGGCGCAGTCGGGCCTGTGCCTGAACGTGGCCGGCACCACCAACGGCACGCTGGTGACGCTGCAAACCTGCACCGCGGCGGCGAACCAGCGCTGGACCCGTACCTAGGGGAGCAGCACGCCGGGGTTGAGGATGCCGGCCGGATCGGCGGCGTCCTTGACCGCGCGGAGCATGGCGGCGCCGACCGGGCCGATCTCCTGGGCGTACCAGGGGCGGTGGTCGGCGCCGACGCCGTGGTGGTGGGTGATCGTGGCGCCGGTGGCCAGGATCGCGTCGCTGGCGGCCGCCTTCGCCTGCCGCCACTGGGCGACGGGGTCGCCGGCCTGCGCGGCGACGGCGGTGAAGTAGAGGGAGGCGCCGGCGGCGTAGACGTGCGAGATGTGGCACAGGACCAGGGCTCGCGGGCCGAGGGTGCGTGCCAGCGCATCCCGGACCGCCTGGTACGTCTGGGGGAGGCGGTGCCAGAAGGTCGCCGTCTCCAGGGTCTCGGCCAGCGCGCCCGCGTCCAGCAGGGCATCGCGCAGGTACGGGGCGCGGAAGCGGCCGGCGAGCCAGGCCGTGCCGGGATCCTCGCCCAGGGGCGTTCCGCCGTGCTCGCTGAGCTGCTTGGCGATGCCGGGTGTGCGGTCGGTGATGTCCTCGGGTGTGCCGTCGAGGCCGACGATGGCCAGGCAGCCGCTGACCGGCGTACCCCCCGATGTTGCCGCGTTGACCGCGGTCTCCGCCTCGTCCGACAGGCGCAGGACCGTGGGCAGCGGGCCGTCCTGGGCCAGCGCGCGCAGGGCCCGCGAGCCGGCCGCGAAGGACGGGAAGGACCAGCCGGTGTACGAGCGGGCGGCGGGCGCCGGGCGTACCCGCAGGGTGAGCTCGGTGATGACGCCGAAGGCGCCATCGGAGCCGAGCAGGAGCTGGCGCAGGTCCGGGCCGGCGGCCGACAGCGGGGCGCGGCCGAGGTCCAGGTCGCCGGTGGGGGTGGCGGCGCGCAGGCCCAGGACGAGCTGGTCGAAGCGGCCGTAGCCGGAGGATGCCTGGCCGCTGGACCGGGTCGCGGCGAAGCCGCCCAGGCTGGCGTACTGGAAGGACTGCGGGAAGTGGCCGAGGGTGTAGCCGGCGGGGGCCAGCAGTTGTTCGGCCCGCGGGCCGAGGACGCCTGCCTGGAAGGTGGCGGTGCGGGAGACCTCGTCCACCTCCAGCAGCGCGTCCATCCGGCCGAGGTCGAGCGCGACCAGGCCCGCGTAGCCGGTGGTGTCGGGGCGCAGGCCGCCGACGACGGAGGTGCCGCCGCCGAACGGGACGACCGCGACGCGGTGGTCGGTCGCGATCCGCAGCGCCGTGGCGACCTGGTCGTGGCCGGCCGGGCGCAGCACGGCGTCGGGTGCGTTGGCCGCCTCGCCGCGGCGCAGCCTGAGCAGGTCCTCGGTCGACTTGCCGGCGGCGTGCGCGAGGCGGGTGGCGTCGCCGGTGTCGGTGTCGCACGCCGCCTGGAACACCTCGAGCACCGCGGCGGGCAGGGTGGGCGGCGGCAACGTCGGGTCGGCTGAGGCCAGCCCGGCTTCCCGTACGCCCAGGGCGGTGCCGAGCAGGTCGCGCACGGTCGCCGGGAGGCGCACCGCGTCGGCGGGGTCGCCCCAGCGGGCGGGGTCGCTCATGCGTTACACTGTGACACATGATGTCTTGGTGTCACAATGCCGGCGGATGAGGACGTGCTGCTCGGTGCGGCCCGCGACCGCATCCTCGCCGTGGGCCTGCGGCGTACGACCCTGACCGACGTCGCCCGGCGGGCCGGGGTCTCCCGCATGACGATGTACCGGCGCTGGCCCGACATGGCCTCGCTGGTCGCCGACCTGATGACGCGGGAGTGGAGCGCGCTGGCCCGGGTCGCCGCGGAGGACGCCGTCGGGGACAGTGCGCGCGAGCGGGTGGTCGACGGCCTGGTCCGCGGCGTGACCGAGCTGCGCGCGCACCCGGTGTTCCGGCGCATCGTCGAGCTGGACCCGGAGATCCTGCTGCCGTACCTGGTGGACCGCCGCGGCACCAGCCAGGACCGCATCCTCGACCAGCTCACCGAGGCTGTCGCCACCGGGCAGGCCGACGGGTCGCTGCGCGCGGCCGACCCCGCCTTACTGGCCCGGACCGCGTTGCTGGTGACGCACGGTTTCGTCATCTCGGCCGGCACCATGGCCGACAGCGTGAGCGTGCCGCAGCTCGACGCGGAGCTGCGGCTGCTCCTCGACCGGTACCTCGCGCCGTGAACACCTCCCTGTCGGCCGCCCGGCGGGAGCGGGAGCTGGCCGAGCTCACCGGCGGTGCCGTCGTGGACCTGCTGGTGGTCGGGCTCGGCGTGACCGGCGCCGGCGTTGCCCTGGACGCGGCCACCCGGGGGCTGAGCGTCGCCGCCGTGGACGCCCACGACCTCGCCTTCGGTACGTCCCGGTGGAGCTCGAAGCTCGTGCACGGCGGGCTGCGGTACCTGGCGACCGGGGACGTGCGGCTGGCGTACCAGAGCGCGGCCGAGCGGGAGGTGCTGCTGCGGCGGACCGCCCCGCACCTGGTCTCGGCGCTACCGTTCGTGCTGCCGCTGACCCCGGAGATCTCCCGGGGGCGGGCGCTGCAGGGGTGGGCCGGGTTCGCCGCGGGGGACGCGCTGCGGGCGATTGCCGGTACGCCCCGCTCGGCGCTGCCCCGGTCGCGGCGCGTCGGCGCGGCCGCGGTGGTGCGGCTGG
>Ga0081455_10001332_pt1 | contig 30542 bp, 24 predicted proteins | sample TabmetS3T2R1_FD_70207 | JGI IMG/M metagenome (GOLD analysis project Ga0081455, IMG submission 70207) | Tabebuia heterophylla rhizosphere microbial communities from the University of Puerto Rico - S3T2R1 | ecosystem: Host-associated > Plants > Roots > Rhizosphere ... | reverse complement strand
CTCCGGGTCGCAGCCGAACTTGCGCGACAGCGGCCACTCGGCGCCGGCGCAGTCATAGAGGATGCGGCAGAACACCTTGGCGCCGGGGGCGGCGCGGGCGATCTTTTCCACTTCGGCGGCGCAGTCGACCGCGAACAGGCGAATGCCGAGCGCGAAGGCGCGCGCGATGTCGCGCTCCTTCTTGATCGTATTGCCATAGGAGATGCGGTCCGGCGTCGCACCTGCGGCCAGCGCCATTTCGATTTCGGCGACGGTCGCGGTGTCGAAGCACGAGCCCAGCGAGGCCAGCAGCGACAGCACTTCGGGCGCAGGGTTCGCCTTCACCGCGTAGAACACGCGGCTGTCCGGCAGCGCCTTCGCAAAGGTCTGGTAGTTGTCGCGCACGACTTCGAGGTCGACGACGAGACACGGCTCGGTGTCGAGGCCCTCGCTGCGGCGGTTGCGCAGGAATTCCTGAATACGTTCGGTCATGGCACTCTCCCAAACGGCCCAGCGACGGGCGCGTTCAAACAGTTCTCGGACCTGAGCGCTTGGCCTTGCCGCACGATGGAGACGCGACAAAGCCTCGAACTCGAGGACCGAATTGTGCTGCCGTGGATTGGTTGGGAGATTTCCCGCCCGCTCACCTGGCAATGAAGGACAAGCCTTTTCAGTAGCCCGCGCCGGCGTTGGAATGCCGGTAGAGACCAAAAAAGCCCGATCCGTCGTTGCTTTAAGTCGCGTCCCCCGTTGAGAGCGGAGTACGCCGGTTCGCCTCCGGCTGCCGATCACGGTTGCAAGGACCGAGGACCCTTGAAGTGGCGCATCTCTTGAGAGGGATGCTCGGGCTTCTCTTTCCTTGGCGGCTGTCCGGCCTCTTGTCCGGATACCTACCGACCGACACACGACCACAGGCACGTGCGAAATTGGGCAAGGCGGGAAATAATCTTTTTGACTCGGCTTCGCAACAAAATTTTTCGGCGCGAGTCATTTTTCCTCAACGAGTGATGACTCGCCGCCACGCCGAGGCTTGAGGAGATGAACGGCTGTTAAAGATTTCTTACTCGAGCGGAACGCCGCGAGCTGCGCCGTCGCGCGCGTTCAGCGCCTGAACGGCTCGATGCGCTGCGCACCGCGGATGAAGCCGACCATGATCGCGAGCCCCAGCGCGAACAGCAGCGCCTGCATGACATGAGCGCCGGTGTCGCCCAGACCGAACAGGATCGCCAGCGCCCAGCCGCCGGCGAAGGCGGCGCCGAACACCTCGGCGCCGATCAGGATCGCGGCGGAGAGCACGGTGGCGACGCTCGGCCAGTAGATCTTGCGCGCGTCGGAGGTCGGTGTGGCGTTCATGACTGCAGCTACCTTCTGTCAGGGGCGCATCTTGTCGAAAACGGCTCCTCGATCAAGCGCCAATGTGGCCGCAAGGCGTCGCCGGAGGTGCTGAAAACGCCGCAATGAGTGCTATATGACGGCCAAACAGCTCTCAAACGCCGCAAGGACGCCCGATGCCGAATCCGCTGCTCACCGCCTGGTCCACGCCGAACGAGACGCCTCCTTTCGACCAGCTCAAGGTCGAGCATTTTCTCCCGGCCTTCGCTCAGGCCTTCACCGACCACCGGGCGGAAATCGACGCCATCATCGCCGATCCCACGGCGGCGGACTTCGACAACACCATCACCGCGATGGAACGGTCGGGCAAGTTGCTGCAGAAGGTCTCGGCGGTGTTCTACGCGCTGGTCTCGGCCCATTCGAGCCCGGCGCTGCTCGAGATCGAGAAGGAGGTGGCGCTGCAGGAGACGCGCCACTGGAACCCCATCATGATGAACGCGGCGCTGTTCGCCCGCATCTCCCGCCTCTACGAGGCCCGCGACAGCCTGAAGCTGACCCCGGAGGAACGCCGACTGCTGGAGCGGACCTGGACCCGCTTCCACCGCGCCGGCGCGGGCCTCAGCGAAGAGGCCAAGACCCGGATGGCCATCATCAATGAGGAACTCGCCCATATCGCCACCGACTTCAGCCAGCGTCTGCTCCGCGACGAGCAGGACTGGAGCCTGGAATTGGGGCCCGCTGACCGTGAAGGCCTGAGCGCGTCCTTTGTCGCGGCGGCCGAAGCCGCCGCCGTCGAGCGCAACCTGCCCGGCAAGGCGGTGGTGACGCTGTCACGCTCTTCCGTAGAGCCGTTCCTGCAGAGTTCGACCCGCCGCGACCTGCGCGAGAAGGTGTATCGGGCCTTCACCGCGCGCGGCGACAACGGCAATGCCAACGACAATACCCAGAACATCGTCGCCATCCTGAAGCTGCGCGAGGAGCGCGCCAGGCTGCTGGGGTATCCGACCTTCGCCGCCTATCGGCTGGAAGACTCCATGGCCAAAACGCCGGAAGCCGTGCGCAGCTTGCTGGAGCGGGTCTGGAAGCCCGCACGGGCCAAGGCGATGGCCGATCGCGACGCGCTGCAGGCGCTGATCGCGGAGGAGGGCGGCAACTTCAAACTGGCGCCCTGGGACTGGCGCTTCTACGCCGAGAAGCTGCGCCAGCGCCGCGCCAATTTCGACGATGCCGCGATCAAGCCCTATCTGGCGCTGGAGGGCATGATCGCCGCCTGTTTCGACACCGCCCAACGGCTGTTCGGCCTCTCCTTCAGCGAGCGCAAGGATGTCCCGGTCTGGCATCCGGACGTGCGGGTCTGGGAGGTTAAGAACGCCGAGGGCTCGCACCAGGCGCTGTTCTATGGCGACTATTTCGCCCGCGCCTCCAAGCGCTCCGGCGCGTGGATGACCTCGCTGCGCGATCAGTACAAGCTCGACGGCGCGGTGGCCCCCTTGATCCTGAACGTCTGCAATTTCGCCAAGCCCGCCGAGGGCGAGCCGGCGCTGTTGTCGCCGGACGACGCGCGGACGCTGTTCCACGAGTTCGGCCACGCGCTGCACGGCATGTGTTCCAACGTGGTCTATCCCTCGCTGTCGGGAACAAGCGTCTTCACCGATTTCGTCGAACTGCCATCGCAGCTCTATGAGCACTGGCAGGAGCGGCCGGAAGTGCTGCAGAGGTTCGCCCGCCACTGCAAGACCGGCGAGCCGCTGCCGGATGATCTCCTGAAGCGTTTCCTGGCGGCGCGGAAATTCAATCAGAGCTTCGGGACAGTGGAATATGTCTCCTCAGCCCTGATCGACCTCGAATTCCACTCGCAGCCGGCGCAAGCGGCGAGCGACGTCCATGCCTTCGAGGCCAAGGTGCTTGAGGGCATCGGCATGCCCGAGGAAATCAAGCTGCGCCATCGGCCGCAGCAATTCGGCCACATCTTCTCCGGCGATCATTATGCGGCCGGCTATTACAGCTATATGTGGTCGGAAGTGATGGATGCCGACGCCTTCGGCGCCTTCGAAGAGGCCGGCGACATCTTTGATCCCGCGGTTGCCAAGCGCCTGCACGATGACATCTATGCCTCCGGCGGCACCCGCGACCCCGAGGAGGCCTATGTCGCCTTCCGCGGCCGCAAGCCCGAACCTGACGCGCTGCTGCGCCGGCGCGGCCTGATCGATGCGCCGGAAGCTGCGTGAGACCAACGCAAAGTAGATTTTTGTCATGCCCGGCCCTGTGCCGGGCATCCACGCCTTCTTTTTTAAAAAAGACGTGGATGGCCGCGACGAGCGCGGCCATGACGTGACGTATGCTTTGTCCTAATCTCTGCTCATGCCCGCTCTGACCAAGCTCCAGCTGCTGCGCGTCAGCGAAACCATCGATCGCGTCAACGGGCGGATCGGGCGTGTGGTGGCGTGGGCGGCGCTCGCGATGGTGCTGATCCAGCTTGCGGTCATTGTCTCGCGCCCGCTTGGCTTTGCCTCGCTGTGGCTGCGGGAATCGCTCAGCTATTTCAACGTGGCCTTGGTGCTGTTCGCCGCCGCCTGGACGCTCCGCAATGATGGCCATGTCCGGGTCGATATCCTCTATGCGGACGCTGCGCCGCGAACCCAGGCCATGATCGACCTGATCGGCGCGGCGGCGCTGCTGATCCCCTTCATGCTCGCGATCCTCTGGTTCTCAGCGCCCTATGTGGTGCGCTCCTGGGCCATTCACGAAGGCTCCCGCGAGGCCGGCGGCCTGCAATACGTGTTCCTTTTGAAGACCGCGATCCTGCTGTTTGCCCTGCAGATGCTGCTGCAGGGCCTCTCGCAGGCGATCCGGGCGGCGCTGGTGCTCACCGGTGCCCCGCGAGGCGCGCCGGCCCAATGAGCGGAGCTGAGGCGATCGCGGTTCTGCTGGTCGTGGCCGTCATTGCCGCGCTGATGGCGGGCTATCCGGCGGCGCTGACGCTTGGCGGGGTGTCGCTTGCGGCCGCGCTGCTCGGCGGGCTCGCTGGCCTGTTTCCGCTGGGGCTGCTCAACGCGTTGCCGTCGCGGATTTTCGGCGTGGTCGGCTCCGACACGCTGATGGCCATTCCGCTCTTCATCCTGATGGGCGTGACGCTCGAGCGCTCACGCGTGGCCGAAGACCTGCTGGCGGCGCTGGCGCAGGTGTTCGGCAATCTGCGCGGCGGGCTCGGCATTGCGGTGGTGGTCGTCGGCACGTTGCTCGCGGCCGCCAAGGGCGTCGTTGGCGCCACCACGGTGACGATGGGTCTGATCGTCCTGCCGACGATGTTGCGGCACGGCTATGACCCGCGGCTTGCCGCTGGCACCGTGGCTGCGACCTCGACACTGGCGCAGGTGTTTCCGCCCGCCACCGTGCTGGTCCTGCTCGGCGACCAGATCGGCAATGCCTGGCAGGCGGCGCAGCTGGCCAAGGGCAATTTCGCGCCGCAGCCCGCGACCGTGACGGACCTGTTCGCCGGGGCGATCATTCCCGGCTTCGCCCTGGTTGCGATGTACATGGCGTTCCTGCTGCTGGTGGCCTGGTTGCGGCCGGAGCTGTCGCCGGCCATTCCGGCGGCCGCGCGGCGCGATGGCAGCAGCGCGGCCGCCATGTTTGTGCGAGCGCTGATCGCGCCGCTCGGCCTCATTCTCCTGGTGCTGGGCTCGATCGTCGGCGGTCTCGCGACGCCGACCGAGGCTGCAGCGATTGGCGCTGCCGGTGCGCTCGCGCTCGCGGCCTGGCGCGGCGGGCTCGCCATGCCGCTCCTGACCAATGTCGTCGGGCGCACGGCGCAGATGACGGCGATGATCTTTCTCATCCTGGTCGGCGCGACCATGTTCAGCCTGGTATTCCGCGGCTTCGGTGGCGACGAGCTGGTGCAGACGGCATTGACCGATCTGCCCGGCGGCTCTGGCGGGGCGGTGCTGGTGGTGATGCTGGCGGTCTTCCTGCTCGGCTTCGTCATGGACGCCTTCGAGATTATCGTCGTGATCGTGCCGATCGTGGCGCCGCCGCTGCTCGCCATGGGTGGCATCGATCCGGTCTGGCTCGGCGTCGTGCTGGCGGTCAATTTGCAGACCTCCTACATGCATCCGCCGCTTGGCCCGACGATATTTTACCTCCGCAGCGTGGCACCGCCGGAGCTGACGACGCGGCACATCTATGTGGGCGTGATTCCCTTCGTCCTGATCCAGCTCGTCGCCCTGGTGGTCTTGTGGTTCATGCCGGAGCTGGCAACGGCCTTGCCACACGCCTTGTACAAATGACTGCGGTCGTCGACCACCTTGACACTTCTGCCCCACCACGCGAAGCCAACGCCATGATCTCAAACGGCCAAACCTCCTCCAATGTCGGCGTGCTGCTGGTCAATCTCGGCACGCCCGATACCGCCAACGCCGCGGGCGTGCGGGTTTACCTGCGCGAGTTCCTGTCCGATCCGCGCGTCATCGAAGATCAGGGCCTGTTCTGGAAGATCGTTCTGTACGGGATCATCCTGCAGGTGCGACCCCGCCGCAAAGCGCGCGACTATCTGAAAATCTGGAACACCGAGCTGGACGAGTCGCCGCTGAAAACCATCACGCGCGCCCAGGCTGAGAAGCTTGCCGCTTCGCTCGAGGGGTCGCACGTGGTCGTCGAATGGGGCATGCGTTACGGCAATCCGTCGATCAAGGCCGGCATCGACGCGCTCAAGGCCAAAGGCTGCGAGCGCATCCTCGTGGTGCCGCTCTATCCGCAATATTCCGCGGCGACGACCGCAACGGTCTGCGATGCCACCTTTGCGGCGCTCGCCCGCATGCGAGCGCAGCCGACGGTGCGGTTTGCGCCGCCTTATTTCGACGAGCCCAATTATATCGAGGCGCTGGCGGCCTCGATCCGAGAGCATTTGGCGGGCCTCTCATTCGAGCCTGAGGTGATCGTGGCGTCGTTCCATGGCATGCCGAAGGCCTATGTCGAGAAAGGCGACCCCTATCAGCAGCAATGCGTTGCGACGACCGAGGCGCTGCGGGCGCGCCTGGGGACTGACGGCAACAAGCTGATGCTGACGTTCCAGTCGCGCTTCGGCAATGACGAGTGGCTGCAGCCCTACACCGATGCCACCGTGATGCGCCTCGCCAAGGATGGCGTGAAGAAGATGGTCATCGTCACGCCGGGCTTCTCGGCCGACTGTCTGGAGACGCTGGAGGAGATCGCGCAGGAAAACGCCGAGATCTTCAAGCACGATGGTGGCGAGCAGTTCTCGGCCGTGCCGTGCCTGAATGACAGCGAGGCCGGCATGGACGTGATCCGCCAGCTGGTGATGCGGGAATTGCAGGGCTGGATCTGAGCGCGCTTTGATCGTTTGCCGGAAAGGCTGAACGACACCCGAAAGCATTGCGGGCGTTCCGATCAAGGGATCGCCAAAAATAAAATCTGCCGTCCACAAGCGCATGTCCCGGCTGGACTTGTGCCGGTCGAACCACACTTCATTATTCGAAGACTAAGGCTGCAGCGCGGCACGCTCCGCGTGGCATCGATTGGTCTTTGGCAGAGGCAGGGGTTTCAAATGTCAGGCTTCAGTATTTTTACCATTGTTCTTGTCCTGATCGCGATCATCACCCTGTTTGCCGGGGTGAAAACAGTCTCACAAGGCTACAATTGGACGATCGAGCGGTTCGGCAAATACACCCGCACGCTGCAGCCTGGCCTTAATCTGATCGTGCCGTATTTCGACCGCATCGGCCGCAAGATGAACATGATGGAGCAGGTGATCTCGATCCCCGAGCAGGAGGTCATCACCAAGGACAACGCCACGGTGACGGTCGATGGCGTCGCGTTCTATCAGGTGTTCGATGCCGCCAAGGCGAGCTACGAGGTCGCCAATTTGAACCAGGCCATCACTGTCCTGACCATGACCAACATCCGCTCGGTGATGGGTGCGATGGATCTCGATCAGGTGCTGTCGCACCGCGACGAGATCAATGAACGGCTGCTGCGGGTGGTCGACGCCGCGGTCTCGCCCTGGGGCGTCAAGGTCAACCGCATCGAGATCAAGGATATCGTGCCGCCCGCTGATCTCGTGCAGGCGATGGGCCGGCAGATGAAGGCCGAGCGCGAGAAGCGCGCCGACATTCTCCAGGCCGAAGGCCTGCGGCAGGCTGCGATCCTGAAGGCGGAAGGCCAGAAGCAGTCGCAGATCCTCGAGGCTGAGGGTCGCAAGGAAGCGGCCTTCCGTGACGCCGAGGCGCGCGAGCGGTCGGCCGAGGCCGAGGCCAAGGCGACCACGATGGTGTCGGAGGCGATCGGCAAGGGCGACGTCGCCGCGCTGAACTACTTCATCGCCGACAAATACATCAGGGCGTTCGGCCAGCTCGCGTCCGCACCCAATCAGAAGGTCGTCTTGCTGCCGATGGAAGCAACCGGCATGCTGTCGTCTCTGGCGGGCATCGGCGAGATCGCGAAAGCGACCTTCGGCGAGAGCGCTGTGTCGGCGGCGGCAGCGGCGCGGCGTAATCCGCCGACCGTGCCCAATGCCGGCGGTGCGCCGCAGGCGTAAGGAGCACGATCATGGTCGATCTGATCTTCAAATTCGGGCCGTGGGGCTGGCTTGTGCTGGGCCTCGTGCTGGTCGGATTGGAAGTCGCGGCGCCCGGCATGTTTCTGTTCTGGCTCGGGTTGGCGGCGCTGCTCGTCGGCCTCTTGTCGTTTGTGATTGTCATGAGCTGGCAGATTCAGCTCGTTGTGTTTGCGGTGCTGTCGCTCGCCGCCGTGCCGGTGTGGCGGCGCCTATCCCATGCGCGGTCTTCATCGCCGGAGGCAGGCTTCCTCAACCGTCGCAGCGACGCGCTGGTCGGTCGCATCTTCACCCTGGAGCGGCCGATTCAGGACGGTGTCGGCACCGTCCGCGTCGATGACACGGTGTGGCGCGTCGCCGGTCCCGATGCGCCCGCCGGGAGCCGGGTGAAGGTGGTGCGCGCTGAAGGCGCCAGCCTGACGGTAGCGGCGGTGTAACGTACCGCGAAGCCGCCCATGCAGGGAACCGACCCGGTTCCCCACGCGTTATGAGTCCCCGGGACGGGGAGGAGCAGACCATGCGCGGACGATCTGCTGTCGGACTGGGATTAGCCCTCGCGCTCGCTTTGGCCGTCGGTGGCGATGCGGCTGCCAAAGGCGACGGAGGTCATGGTGGCGGCCATGGCGGAGGAGGGCATGGCGGAGGTCACGGCGGCGGGCACGGCGGTCCTCATATCGGCGGACGGGGCGCGGTGCATTTTGCGGCGCCGCGCGCCGCCCGCGCGCATGTTGCAGGTGGGCGTCATTTCACGATGCGGCGATCATTTGCGCCGCGGATCGCCACCTCTCACTTGTCCCCTCAAACTCACATCGCAAGACTCACGCCGCGAACGATGCATGCGGCGCTGAATTCCAATGCCAGCACGCGACACGCCGGTGCGTTACACGATCCGGGCCTTCGCGCCGCGATTGCTGCGACCGCCGCCACGGCGGCCTGGCGCGGGTCGCGCCATGCCAATCTCGGCTGGTGGCGCCACGGCAATGGCGGTTATGGCTGGGTCGGTCCGCTGTTCTGGCCGTTCGCGTATTACGATCTTTATGACTATGCGTTCTGGGGCCCGGCCTATGGCGTGTCGTTCTGGGATTACGGCTACGCCGACCTCTATGCCGGCATCTTCGCGCCCTACGGCTACGACACGCTGAGCGGCTATCTGCCGCGCTATGCCGCCGTGGCGCGGGGCCGCCGCGGTCGTCCAGGCGATGGCGGCGCGCTTGCGCAGATCTGCAACGCCGATGGCGGCGAGATCGCCGGCATCCCGGCCGAGCAGATCAACGCGTCGATGACGCTCACGGCCGAGCAGCGCGCTGCGCTTGAGCAGTTCGCCAACGCTTCGGTTAAAGGCGCACAGATGGTGCGCGCGACCTGTCCAAACGAACCCGCGCTCACCGCACCGGCCCGCCTCGGCATGATGCAACAGCGGATCGAGGCGATGCTCGGCGCCGTGGATATGTTGCAGCCGCCGCTGCAGGATTTCTACGGCTCTTTGAACGATGAGCAGAAGGTCCAGTTCGGCGCGCTGATTGATCGGCAGCGCCGTTCCGACCGCCGCCGCGGCGTGGCCGCCGGTCCGGATTGCGGCATGGCCCAGACCGGCCTCCTGGACTGGCCGCAAAGCGAGATCGAGCGCAAGATCCAGCCGACGGACGCGCAACGCCGCAGCCTCGCCGTCTTGCAGCAGGCAGCAGCCAAGGCCGGCGACAGCCTGAAGACCTCCTGTCAGCCGGATGCGGCGATCACCCTGCCGGCGCGCGTTGCGGCCATCAAGGACCGGCTCACGGCGATGATACAGGCGGTGAAGAGCGTGCGGGCCGCGCTGGACGACTTCTATGCGACGCTGAGCGACGAACAGAAGGCGCAGTTCGAATCGATCGGCCGCGAGCGGGTCGGCTGACGTAGCCAGGGCATTTTCGAGCGAAGGTCGGTTCGCGTGAAGTAAACGCGATCCATGAAGTCTTGCAGACCGGAGCGGTCCGTCAGGCGGTCAAAGCGCCCGCTGACCGGATCACGCTTTCGATCAGTCTTCAGGCCGATTCTGCCGCTCAACGAGGGCCGCGCGTGTCAGGCGACGCCGGCACGCAGGACGTCGTGCACGCTCACAATGCCGACTGGTTTCTGATTGTCCGCGACAATGAGAACGGTGACGCGCGGACTTTCGGCGTTCATCAGGTCGAGCAGGCCGCTCGCGAGCGCGCCGGGGGCCACCGTCCGTGGATTTTTCGTCATGACGTCGTCCACGATCGTGGTGGTGAGATCAGGGCGCATGTGACGGCGCAGATCGCCGTCGGTGATGATTCCGGCCAGCATGCCATTGTGGTCCACGATGGCGACACACCCAAAGCTTTTGGCCGACATCTCAACCAGCGCATCCGACATCCGCGTGCCCAGCGGCTTCAGCGGGACCGCATCGCCGGTGTGCATGATGTCGCGCACAGCCTTCAGAGCCGCGCCGAGTTTGCCGCCCGGATGAAAATTCGCGAACTCCATGGCCGTGAAGCCCCGGCCTTCGAGCAGGGCAACGGCCAGCGCGTCGCCCAGCGCCGCCTGCATCAGCGTCGACGTCGTCGGCGCCAGATTGTGCGGACAGGCCTCGCGTGCCTTTGGCAGCACCAGCGCGACATCGGCGGCCTGCGCCAGCGTCGATGAACCCTCCGAGGTGATCGCGATCAGGCCGATCCGGAAACGGCGGGAATAATTGATCAGGCTCTTCAGCTCGACGGTCTCGCCGGACCAGGACAGCGCCATGATCACGTCGCCCGCCGTGATCATGCCGAGATCGCCATGGCTGGCCTCGCCGGCGTGGACGAAAAATGCAGGGGTGCCGGTGGAAGCGAAGGTCGCGGCGATCTTGTGCGCGACATGACCGGATTTGCCGAGCCCGGTGACGATGAGGCGGCCCTTGGCATTGCGGATCAGTTCGACCGCGGCAACGAAAGCCGGCCGCAACTCGTTCTGCAGCGCGGCTGCCAGCGCGGCGAGGCCGCTGGCTTCCGAATCCAGGGTGCGCAGCGCAGACGCGATGGAATCATCGCCTTGCTCTGAAGACGGTGGAGCGGTCGGCGGCGTGGGTTTCAGCAAAGGGGCCATCAATTCGATCGGAAAGGTTTGGCAGCGGCGGCTGCGCCGGAGCAAGCCCCTTAGCACAGCGCCAGGCGCCTCGCGCGGCTCAACCGGCCGTTAACCATAATTGTTTTAACTCCTTTAACGATGCCGGGCTCAGGCAGGCCGTTTCACGTGAGCTCCAAGCATCTGAGTTTTCTCATGTTTTTGGTCGCCTGACGGCGTCCGGAAGAGCGTGGAGTTCCATTGGTGTCGGCAGGCCAAGCGCAGGGACCATCCGCCGTTGCGGCGTGCGGCCGGCGCGTGCGTTCGCGCGTGATGCGGGCTTGCGGCCTGGCGCTGCTGATCGGTCTCGGCGGCAGTCAGACAGCCCTCAGCCAGGCGCTGACGGGCGATCTCTTCAATCCGGTGCAGGACGGCTTCAACGGCCAGTACGATCCGCTGCGCAAGACACCGGGCGTCGCCGGCCGCGGCGCGGTCGCTGATCCGCCGGCACCGTCGCGGATCGGCAAGATTCCCAGCTACGGCACGCCCGCTGCGGCAGGCGCGGGCCAGAGCGGCTTTGATTCGTCGGGCCGGAAGAAAAAAGCGCCGCCGCCGCCGCCCGGCGCGCCGGCAAAATCGCTGGTGACTGGACCCGGCACGTTCTTCCCGCCGCCGCCACCGCCTCCGCCATCGGCCAATGCCCACAAGGCGCCGCTGCCACCGGCGATGGCGGGCACGGTGCCGGGGCAGCCGACGCGTCGCAAACTGAAGGTCGACGACGATCCATTCGGCGCGGTGGGATTTTATGTCGGGCCGTTTCTGACCAAGGCTGCGGTCGAAATCTATGCCGGCCACGACAGCAATCCCGGCCGCATCCAGAATGGTCCGGCATCGTGGTTCTATCGGCTCGCGCCCGAACTCGTGATGACCTCCGACTGGTCGCGGCATTCGCTGGTTATCGATCTGCGCGGCTCCTTCACCGGCTATGGCCACGAGTTTTCGCCGCCGCCTTGCGACTGCGTGACGCCGGTGGCGTCGCCGATCCCGAACGTGCTCGACCGGCCTGATTTCAACGGCAAGGTGATCGGCAGGATCGACGTCACGAGCGCCAGCCGCATCGATACCGAGGCGCGGATGCAGATCGGCACCGACAATCCCGGCAGCCCGAACATCCAGGCCGGGCTGGTGCGCTATCCGATCTTCACCACGCTCGGCGGCACGCTCGGCGGCGGCCAGAAATTCAACCGACTCGAATTGTCGGGCGGCGCCAAATTTGACCGCACCACCTACACGGAATCACATCTGACCGACGGCACGACCTCCGGCAATGACGACCGCGACTTCAATCAGTATGGCGGTTTCACGCGGGCGAGCTACGATCTGATGCCGGGCGTGAAGCCGTTCGCCCAGGTCGATCTCGACGAACGCGTGCATGACATCAACGTCGATCGCAGCGGTTATCAGCGCGACTCCAAGGGAGTTGCCGTGCGCGGCGGCACCACGTTCGAGTTCTCGCGGCTTGTCACCGGCGAGATCTCGATCGGCCGCATCACGCGCACCTATCAGGATCCCCGGCTCGATCCGTTGAGCGGACTGCTGACGGCGGCATCGCTGGTCTGGACGCCAACCGCGCTGACCACGGTGAAGCTGACGGCACAATCAGATGTGGGCGAGTCGACCCTGGCCGGCGTGTCCGGCGCGCTCACGCGCGATTACGGCACCGAGATCGAGCATTCGTTTCGCCGCTGGCTGATCGGCACGCTGAAACTCGGTTACGGCACCACGACCTATCAGGGTGCGCTCGACCGTCGCGATCAGCGCGTCTTCGCCGAGGGCGACATCGTCTACAAGCTGACGCGCACCGTTCAGGTGAAGGCCAGCGTCCGCCGCGAATGGGTCCGCTCGAACATCACAAGCTCCAACACCGACGCCACCGTCTTCATGCTCGGGATGCGCTTTCAGCCGTGAGCGGCGATGGCGCCCGTGTGCGTCGCGAGCGCCTGTCCGAATGCCTCGAATAGCTTGCGGTTGACCGGGTTGGTCTGCGGGTCGAACTCCGCGTGCCATTGCACGCCGAGCGCAAAGCCCGGTGCGTCCGCTATCCGGATCGCCTCGATGGTGCCGTCCTCTGCGACGCCCTCGATCACGACGCGCGGGCCGGGCTCGTCGATGCCCTGGCCGTGCAGCGAGTTAACGCGAATGGTCTCGCAGCCGAGCAGCCTGGCAAAGGTGCCGCCCGGCGTGAGGCTCACCTCATGGCGATCGGCGAACACGACATTGATGTCGGGGTGAATTTCGCCGCTTTCCAGCCGCGGCATGCGGTGGTTCATGCGCCCCGGCAATTCGCGGATTTCCGGGTGCAGCGAGCCGCCGAACGCGACGTTCATCTCCTGCAGACCGCGGCAGATGCCGAACAGCGGCACGCCGCGCGCCACGCAGGCTTCGGCCAACGATAACGCGACCGCGTCTCGCGCGTCGTCATAGGGCTCGTGCTTGGGATGCGCCTCGAGGCCGAAGCGAGAGGGATGGACGTTGGCGCGCCCACCGGTCAGCAGGATGCCGTCGACAACGTCCAGCAGCGCGGCGATGTCGGTGACATCGGGCAGTCCCGCGATGATCAGAGGCAACGCACCGGCGACATCGGCGACCGCGCGCAGGTTGCGCTCGCCAACCCCCTGAATCACGTGACGGTTCTCGACTTTGTGGGCATTGGCGATCACGCCGACGAGCGGGCGCCGCTTCATTGCGCCCCTCCCGGATCCCTGGCGTGAAATGGATTTGCGGCGATCATGGTCATTCGCGGACGATCAAGCCGAAGCAGGCTTGTTGCGGAAAGTAACGTCGGACGAGCCCGGAAGGCAAATGCGATCTTGGCAAGGGTGGGGTGCGGTGAAACGATTCAGGCCGTCCTGCCGTGAGCCGACGCCATCAGCCAGTTGCGAAAGGCGACGAAGCCCGGCTCGCTGCGCCGGAGCTCGCGATAGACGAGATACCAATGCTTGCCCTTCGGGACTGATTGGGAGAAGGGCGCGACCAGTCGGCCCGCCTTCAGGTCGTCATCGATATAGGGCCGGATGCCCATCGCGACGCCGACGCCGTCGCAAGCCGCCTGCAGCGCCTGGCCGTAATATTCGAACTCGGGACCCCGCGCGCCGACGCGTCCGGCGCCGGCAGCCTTGAACCATGTCGGCCAGTCATCATCGGCGTGGCTGACGCGCAGCAACGTTTCGCCCTTCAAGTCGGCCGGTTTCTTGAGCCGCTTCGCCATCGCAGGCGAGCAGACCGGCGTCAGGTCGGCCGCAAACAAGGGCTCGGCTTCGAGCCCCGGCCACGCGCCATCGCCGAGTTGAATGCCGCAGCTCCATCCCTCGCTGAATGGAGCCGCGGCGCCGCCGGTGGCAAAGCGCACCTCGATATCGGGGGCTGCTTTTTGCAGATCGGCCAGACGCGGGATCAGCCAGCGGATCGCGAAGGTCGGCCCGACGCCGACCGTCAGCACATTCGGGCGCGCCATCGCCTTCACCTGTTCGGTCAGCGCGGCCAGCGTATCGAACAGCGGGGACAATCCGGCCTGATAAGCCCGGCCGGCAAGCGTCGGTTCGAGCTTGTTCGCCTTGCGCGCGAACAGCGCGACGCCGAGCCGCTGCTCCAGTAGCTGCACCATCCGGCTGATCGCGGCGGGCGTGACATGCAATTCACCGGCAGCCTTAGCGAAGCTGCCGGTGCGTGCAGCGGCCTCGAACGCCCTGACGCCGTTGAGGAAGGGAAGCTGCCGCATGATTAGGCGCCAATCTGCTCGAAGGCGTTCAAACACGTCTCGAGCCATACAATCAGGAAAACTGATGCTTAGCCCAGCATAAACCGGTTTGCTCCGGCGCCACAAGCGGCGCATGACAGGGGCGGAGATTCGATTGCCATGAGCGCGCTTCTGACCCTTGCGATCTGCGCCACCATGCTTGGCACGGCGTTCCTGTCCGGCATCTTCGGCATGGCCGGCGGCATGATCCTGATCGGCGTGCTGCTGGCCTTGCTGCCATTGCCCGAAGCCATGGTGCTGCACGGCGTGACCCAGATGGCCTCGAATGGCTGGCGCGCTGCGCTCTGGATTCGGCATGTGCGCTGGGTCTCGGTCGTGCCGTATGCGCTCGGCATCGTACTCGCGCTGTGGCTGTGGTCCTTGACGCGCTACGTGCCGAGCAAGCCGGCTGCCCTGCTGTTATTGGGGGGCATGCCGTTTGCGGCACGGCTAATGCCGGCGCGGCTGACGCCCAATCCCGAGAGCCGCGTCCAGGGCGTGATCTATGGCATGGTCTGCATGGGGCTGATCCTGCTGACCGGCGTCGCGGGGCCGCTGCTCGATACCTTCTTCCTCGGCAGCAAGGCGTTTGATCGCAAGCAGATCGTCGCGACCAAGGCCGCCTGCCAAGTGTTCGGCCACGCCGCGAAGCTCGTTTATTTCGGCGGCTTGATCGAGCAGGCTGCTTCGCTCGATCCCGTGATGGCGCTGCTGGCGATTGCCATGTCGATGCTCGGGACCACGCTTGCGGCCAACGTGCTCGACAAGATGACCGATATCCAATTCCGCCGCTGGGCCAATCGCGTCATCACCACGATCGCAAGCTATTATGTGCTGCAGGGCGGTTACCTGTTGCTGGCAACGAATGCCGGATTCAGGCTGGGCGGATTTTGATCGAGGAGGCGAGGTGATGTCCCGCTCTTCCATCCTGTTGGATGTTGCAACCGGCTCACTCGATCCGCTGCTGCTCGATTTCGTCGAATGGGTCGCGCGCGAGCCGCGCGGCTATGCCGAGGTGCTCGATGCCTGGAAGACCTCATGTCCACGGCTGACAGTCTGGGAGGACGCAGCCGAACGCAGCTTTGTCACGCGGACCCATTTGCCCGGCCGCGGTGTTTTCATTGCTGCAACCACAACGGGGCTCGCCTTCCTCGCCAAGCATGGCCGTGCGCGTTCCACATTGGCGCGACCCTGACGCGCGGCGTCTGCGACGAACCGCCGCGCGCGGATGGTAAACGCCGCGGGCCGGATTTGATTCAAACCCGGCGAGCTTTCCTGATTTGGCTTGTGAATTTCGCGTGAATTCGGATTTCGCCGCGTGGATCGGCGCTAACCATTTGCACCGGCATTTTCCCCGCCATTCACGGCTTCGTGTATGGGTTGTATCCGTACCGTCGGTCTGAAGTCCCCAGACAGGTGCGCTCACTCAATCCCAGGGACTCCAAAACAAAAGCCGTACCGCCAGAGTGCCCGGAGACGTTCATGCCCACCTCGCTCATTCTTCCGTCCACCACCGATGTGGAATTGCGTTCGGCGCCGATCGAGCCGAGCTGGATCATCGAAGGCAATCCCGTCGCGCGCAACGCCTTGCTGTCGCGCAGCGAGGACGGCACCGCGTCGACGATCGTGTGGGAATGCACCGAGGGCAAGTTCAACTGGTATTACGATATCGATGAGACCATCCACATTCTGGAGGGCTCGATCGTGCTCGAAAGCGACACCTTAGAACCGACCCGCTTCGGTCCTGGCGACGTCGTGTTCTTCAAGAAGGGCGCCCATGCGCGCTGGCATGTGGAAGGACGCGTCCGCAAGCTCGCCTTCTGCCGCAAGACGCAGCCGAAGCTGGTCGGCCTCGCGCTGCGTGTGTTCTCAAAGCTGCAGCGGATGATCTTTCCGCCGACGCAGGTCTCGGGCTCGCTGCTCGACGCGCGTTGAGATAGCGCTCACCGCTTCAAATAGGCCGCCATGTCGGCGCGCAAGCCGTCCGCGAGATCGGGCCGGGCCAGGCCGTAGGCGATATTCGCGCGCAGGAAGCCGGCCTTCGAGCCGCAATCATGGCGCTCGCCCTTGAGCTTCACCGCGTAGAACGGTTGCGATCCCATCAACGTCGCCATGCCGTCGGTGAGCTGGATTTCTCCGCCAGCACCGCGCGGCTGCGTCTCCAGGATCTTGAAGATGTCCGGCTGCAGGATGTAGCGGCCGGTGATCGAGAGGTTGGACGGCGCCTTGTCGCGCGCCGGCTTCTCGACCATTTGCGTAATCGCGAGCGCTGATCCTTTGGCTTGGCCCACGCCGACGATGCCATATTGATGGACGCGGTCCATCGGCACCTCCTCGACGGCGATCAGGTTCGCGTTCGACTCGACCGCTTCGGCGGCCTGGACCATCTGGGCGAGCAGTCCCGGCGTGTGCAGCACGAGCTCATCCGGAAGCACCACCGCGAACGGTTCGTTGCCGACGATATCGCGTGCACACCACACCGCGTGGCCCAGACCAAGCGGGGCCTGCTGGCGCGTGAAGCTCATGGCCCCGGCCTGGGGCTGGTCGCGCTCGAGCAATTCCATCTCGGCCTTCTTGTTGCGCTCGCGCAGCGTGGTGTCCAACTCGAATTGGCGGTCGAAATGATCTTCGATCACGCCCTTGTTGCGCCCGGTGACGAATACGAAGTGTTCGATGCCCGCTTCCCGTGCCTCGTCGACCACATACTGGATCAGCGGCCGGTCAACGATGGTCAGCATCTCCTTCGGCATCGCCTTGGTGGCGGGGAGGACGCGGGTGCCGAGGCCGGCGACCGGAAAGACGGCTTTACGGATTTTCATGGAACGATGTTCTCGAGCGTTGGAACGGGACAAATGTTGGTATCAGGTTTCGGCGGAAGCGGAAGAGGCCGGGTCGCCCGGCGTTGTGAGGCGAGATCAGGCATTCTGTCGCTTGTCTGGGCAGATGATTGTGGCAAAACGTCCTGCGTTAAGCTGATTGAAGCTCGGTGGGCTTTTTCTGTAGTCGGGGATCTTGAGGCAGTGGGAAAGATGGCAGCCAACAATGGCAGACGCATGATGGTGCGCCGGCTCGCGGTCGCGGCCCTGACCTGTACGCTCGCGGCGACGGTCTTTGCGGATGCCGCCTCGGCGCAGGCTGGCGTTGGGCAGACGCAAATCGCTCAATTTCAGTTTTCGCTGCCGGGCGCGGCGCCCTCGTCGCCGCCGCCCTGGTCGGGAACCGATGGCGCCTCCGGTCATCCCCTGATGACGGCGGATGCCATCCGCGCGGCCGCGGCAAATTTCGATCGCTGCATCGAGGGTTATTGGCCCGATGCCGCCAGGCGCGGCATCACGCGCGCCAATTTCGAGCGTTTCACCGCGGGTTTGACGCCGGATTTGCGCATCATGGATTTGCTCGATGCTCAGCCGGAGTTCACCAAGGCGGTCTGGGATTATCTCGACCTGCTCGTGACAGACGCGCGGCTGCAGCGCGGGCGGGAGATCGTTGCGCAATACAGGCCGATCTTCGATGCGGTGGAGAAAACCTACGGCGTCGATCGCTATGTGATCGCCGCGATCTGGGGCGTCGAATCCAACTATTCGACCATGGGCGGCGATCGCAGCGTCGTGCGTTCGACCGCGACGCTTGCCTGCATCGGTCGGCGCCAGAGTTATTTCAAGGACGAGTTCCTCACCGCGCTGGAAATTCTCAACCGCGGTGACCTGCGGCCCGAGCAGATGGTCGGATCATGGGCCGGCGCGTTCGGACCGACGCAGTTCATGCCGACCGCGTTCAAACGTTACGCGGTGGACGGCGATGGTGACGGCCGTCGCGACGTCGTCGATAATGTCAGCGATCTCATCGCCTCGACCGCGAACAACCTGAAGAAGGATGGCTGGCAGGCGGGACAAAGCTGGGGCTATGAGGTCGAGGTGCCCCAGGGCTTCAACTACATGTATGCCGATCGCGGTCGCGTCATGACCGTTGCGCAATGGGAGCAACTCGGCATCCGCAGGGCCGGCGGCAAACCATTCCCGCGAACCGGCGATCAGGCCTATCTGCTGGCGCCGGCTGGTGCGCAGGGCCCAGGTTTCCTGATGCTGCAGAATTTCCGCGTAATCCTGCGTTACAATCCGGCCGAAGCCTATGCCTTGGCGATCGGCCATTTCGCCGATCGCCTGCGCGGGGGCGCACCGTTTATCCAGGCTTGGCCGCGGGACGAGCGCGTCCTGAGCCGCGACGAGCGGCTCGAATTGCAGCAGCTGCTTGCAAAGCGCGGCTTCTACCCATTCGAACCGGACGGCCAGTTCGGAGCTAAGACACGAGACGCGTTACGGAATTTCCAGCTTTCGATCGGCCTGCCGGCCGACGGATTCGCCTCCGCCGCCGTGCTGGAGCGGTTGCGGGCGGGTCGGTAGAGCTCCTTGAATCACCGGCGCGTCAACCCTCAGATTGACATTTTCCGTGGGCAGCTTGACGGCGCAGCGGTCAGGTCTCTTATGGGGGGTGATAAGAGCCTGTACGGCCATCGAATCTCGGCTATTTTGGCATTTTGGCAGGTCTCTTCGGCGGAGTCTGAAGCGTTGGCGACATGACGACAGCAGGGCCACGACATACGCGGACATTGCGCGCGTTCGGCAAGCGCGGTCCGCTGATCGCAGTTGGCGTCGCTGCCGCCATGCTGCTTGCTGTCGCCGTGCCCGCCTCCGCCCAATTCTTTCCATTCGGCGGCTTCGGCCGTCAGGCCCCGCCCGGTCCGCCGCGTCCCTCCGCGCCGGTCCAGTCGTCGCCGTTCGGAAATTTCTTCACGCCCTTTGATCAGCCGAAGCCGCCGCCGACGGCGGATTATTCCCGCGCGCCGAAGCCCGAGAAGACCGACAACGTCCCCGAACGCTACGTGCTGGTGCTGGGCGACGCGATGGCTGACTGGCTCGCCTATGGTCTGGAGGATGCTTTCACCGAGCAGCCCGACATGGGCGTGATCCGCCGTCACAAGACGGTGTCTGGCCTGATCAAATATCAGCCGAAGGGCGACCCGGCCGATTGGGCCGCGGCGGCCAAGACGATTCTTCCCGCCGAGAAGGCCGATGTGATCGTCGTGATGCTTGGCCTCAATGACCGTGTCCCGATCCGGGAGACCGCGTCCAGCAAGAGCGATGGCAAGCCTGATCCGCAAGGCGACAAGAAAAAGGCCGACTCCAAACCGGCGGCGTCTGGCAAGGATGCGGCCAAGGCTGACGGCAAGCCGGCCGACGCCGAGCAGCAGGCCGACGACCAGGAAGCCGGTGACACGCCTGCGATCATCGCGCCCGAGCGCGGCGCGCGCTCCGCAAGCGGGACATCCGAATTCCGTGACGATCAATGGGTGGAGTTCTACAGCAAGAAGATCGACGACATGATCGCGGTGCTCAAAACCAAGGGCGTGCCGATCATCTGGGTGGGGTTGCCGGCAATCCGCGGACCGAAAGCGACATCCGACGTGCTGTTCCTCGACGGGCTTTACCGCGAGGCGGCTGCGCGCGCCGGCATTTCCTATGTCGACGTGTGGGACGGTTTCGTCGATGAAGCCGGTCGCTTCATGCAGCAAGGTCCTGACTTCGAGGGTCAGATCCGCAGGCTGCGCACGCCTGACGGGGTGTTCTTCACCAAGCCCGGCGCGCGCAAGCTCGCCCATTATGTCGATCGCGAGATCGGTCGACTGCTGATCAACCGCAACGTCCCGGTGGCGCTGCCGAACGACGTGTCGACGCCCGAGGTCAGCGCACGGCCCGGCGGGCCGGCACCGCGCCCGATGGTCGGACCGATCGTCCCGCTGGTCGCGGCGGCCGTGGAGAGCGACTCGTTGCTCGGCGGGGCGGGCACGCGGCCGGCCTCGGTGGATGCGCTGGCGGCAAGGACCCTGGTGAAGGGCGAGCCACTGCCGCAGGTGGCTGGCCGCGCCGACGATTATGTCTGGCCGCGCCGCGATGTCGGGCGGATCGAGGCGCCGAAGGACGCGCCGACCGCCAACGCCGCGCCGGATGGCGATACTGCGGGCGATCCGGGGAAGCAGCCGAAACAGAAGCGACCGGTGCTGGTGGCGCCGAATCCGAATCCCGGGGGTTTCCCGTTCCTCCGCCGTCCCGTGCAGCCGCAAGTGCCGACGGCGCGGCAGCCGGGTGGCCCGATGCGCCCGCCGGGCTATATCGGTCGCGCCGCCGCAGTGCCGCCGGCCAATATCACGCGCTAATAGGCTGTTGAAAGAGTCCAGATCGTCATTCCGGGGCACGCCGAAGGCGTGAACCCGGAAATCTATAACCCCTGAGTTTCCACAATAGCTCGGACGGGGAGTATAGATTCCGGCTCTCGCTTCGCTCGGTCGGAATGACGGCGAAGAGTTTTTCAGCAGCCTGCTAAAGCGGGATGGATCCGGGGCGGATCACGCCGCGTCCCGCCTGCAAACTGTTTAGCGTCCGAAGCCGCTCGCGCGCGAATAGGCTTGGCGCGTTTCAGCCGGCATGCGGGATGAGGATCCGGCGCGGGCCTCGCTGCCGGCGAGGACGGTGGCCGGTGTCAGCTCATCCAGGAAAATGGGCTTCGAGAAATAATAGCCTTGCGCGTATCTGATGCGCGTGGCCGCCTGCAGATAGGCGAGTTCCTCGAATGTTTCGACGCCTTCGGCGATCACGGCCATGCCGAGCGCCTCGCTCAACGATTCGATGGCGCGCAGGATGCCCTGGCTGCGCGGACGCTTGTGGATGTCGATGATGAAGGAACGGTCGATCTTGATCTCGTCCGCGGTGATGTCGGCGAGTGCGGACAATGACGAGTAGCCGATGCCGAAATCGTCGATCGAGATGCCGACCCCGAGTTCTCGGAATTTCGGCAGCACCTCGCGCTGAAAATGCGCTTTGGAAATGAACGCGTCTTCTGTCACTTCGATGACGAAGCGCGACGGACACCCGGTGTCTTTGAGCGCCTGCGCGAACGAAGCCATGAACTTGACGTCGGCCGCCTGCTTGGCCGCAACGTTGATGCTTATGGTCGTGTCGGATCCGAACCGTTCGTCGATCAGATCGATCGACTTCATGATTTCGGCGAGCACCAGATGCGTGAGATCGTCGATCAGCCCGAGCTCGACGGCGAGATCGATGAAGGTGCCGGGCGCCTGAATCTCGCCGCTGTCGCCGACCAGGCGCACCAGGGCTTCGATGCCTTTGACCTTTCCGTTCCGAATGTCGATCTTCGGCTGAAAGGCGCAGCGGAAACGCTTGTCGAGAATGGCAAGCCGCAGCGATTGCTCGACGGCCATCCGCTCCATGGCCTCGCGTTCCATGCCGGCATCGAAAAAGGCCGCCGTGCCCTTGACGTCGTTCTTCACGCGGTAGAGCGCGATGTCGGCATTCTGGCGCAGCACCTTGTAGCTGCGGCCATGCTCCGGATGCAGGCTGACGCCGATTGAGCCGGACGCAAAAATCTCCGAGCCTGCGATGAAGAACGGCTTTTTCAGTCGCTCCAGCAGGAAGGCAATGAAGTTCGCGACATCTTCGGCGTTGTCGATCGGGCTGAGCAGCAGCAGGAACTCGTCACCGCTGATGCGGGCCAGGACGTCGGTATCGCGCAGTTCGCGGCCGAGACGCTTGGCGATTTCGGCGAGCAGTGCGTCGCCCGCCGCATGGCCGTAATAGTCGTTGATGTGCTTGAAATTGTCGATGTCGATGAAGGCCAGCGCGAAGCGCGGCTGGACTTTTTCATCCGCCAGCAACGAATTGATGCGGCCTTCGAATACGGCGCGATTGGGCAGTCCCGTCAGCTCATCGAAATAGGCGCGGCGGAACAGGTCGTCCTCGGTGGCCTTCTGCCGCGTCAGGTCGACAGCACTCGACAGCAGCAACTGGCGTCCCGCGAGGCGCACCGGCCGATGGGTTGTGAGGAAAATGCGACGGGACGCACCACTGCCGACAACCTCCTCACAGACGGTCGGATGACCCGACCGCAGGATATCGGCAGCAACCTTGCGCCGTTGCACGACGCCGTCCGGCCATTGCGACATCTGGCCGGCAGAGAGGCTTTCCGCGCTGATGCCAAACTGGTGGCACGCCGCCTCATTGGCCAGCACGAAATCGCCCGCGGCGTCCTGCACCGTCACGCTCGCGGGCAGCGCCTTGATCAGGTCGCGCAACTCATGCAAGTCGCCGAACGTCTCCCGCTCGCGACGCTCGTCCTGTGAATCTCTGACAGCGGTGATCATTCTGACCCGTTCCCGGCAGCTTCTGCCGGGAACCAGTCTCGCGGAACCGGATATAGCTTTCGTTAATCCGTGCGGCGAATATCATCCTACAGGGCCAGTCGGACGATCGAGCGGCCTGCGGCCGTCGATCGTTGTTAATGCACCGTCAACGAGCCTGTCGAACGGCCGCGTTTACAACGGCAACGTCGATTTTCCCATCAGGAAGCGGTCGACATGGTGGGCGCATTGGCGGCCTTCGCGGATCGCCCAGACGACCAGCGATTGGCCGCGGCGCATGTCGCCGGCCGAAAATACTTTCGGCACGGAGGTCTGATAATTCGCCGTCGTAGCCGCAACATTGCCGCGCGGGTCGAGCTCGACGCCCAGCGTCTTCAACAGGCCTTCATGTACCGGATGGACGAATCCCATCGCGAGCAACACGAGATCGGCTTTGATCGCGAATTCGCTGCCCACGATCGGCTGCATCTTGTTGTCGACATGCACGCAATGCAGCGTCTTCACCTTGCCGCCTTCACCCGAAAAGCGCTGCGTCATGACCGCGAATTCACGCTTGGCGCCTTCCTGGTGGCTGGACGAAGTGCGCATCTTCAAGGGCCAGTTCGGCCATGTGACGAGCTTGTTCTCCTTCTCGGGCGGTGCCGGCATGATCTCGAGTTGCACGATCTCGCGCGCACCTTGCCGCGCCGACGTCCCGATGCAGTCCGAACCGGTATCGCCGCCGCCGATCACGACGACATGCTTGCCGCCGGCGAGAATGTCGCGCACGCCGTTCAGGGGTTCGCCGCTGACACGGCGGTTCTGTTGCGGCAGAAAATCCATGGCATAGTGGATGCCGTCGAGATCGCGCCCCGGCACCGGCAGGTCGCGCGAGGCTTCCGCGCCGCCCGTCAACGCGACGGCGTCATGGTCCTTCAGCAGCGATTGCGGATCGACGCTGACGCCGATATGGGCGCCATAGTGGAAAGTGACGCCCTCGGCTTCCATTTGCCTGACTCGGCCGTCGATCACGCCCTTTTCCATTTTGAAATCGGGAATGCCGTAGCGCAGCAGGCCCCCCGCCTTGGCGTACTTCTCAAAGACATGAACGTCGTGACCGGCGCGCGCCAACTGCTGGGCGCAGGCGAGGCCGGCCGGACCCGAGCCGACCACCGCGACTTTCTTGCCGGTCTTTGCGGCCGCAATTTCGGGCTTGATCCAACCATTGTTCAGCGCGCGATCGGCGATCTCGCATTCGATGGATTTGATAGTGACGGGATTATCGTCGATGTTCAGCGTGCAGGAGGCCTCGCAAGGGGCCGGGCAAACCCGGCCCGTGACTTCCGGGAAATTATTGGTCGAATGCAGGTTGCGCGCGGCTTCTTCCCAGTTGCCGTTATAGACGAGATCGTTCCAGTCCGGGATCTGGTTGTTGACGGGGCATCCGGGCGTGCCTGGCTGCACCGAGCCGGTGCCGTGGCAATAGGGGATGCCGCAATTCATGCAGCGTGCGGCCTGCTCGCGGATCTCGCTCTCGCCGAGCGGCACGATGAATTCTTTGTAGCTCTTGATCCGCTCCGCGACGGGCGCATAGGCGCGGTCGTGACGATCGAATTCGAGGAAACCTGTTATCTTGCCCATCGTAGGAACTGACGCCCCAATCCTTTTTCGACTCTTGACCCTCGTCCCGAGGAGGGGCGTTTGCGCCGTCTCGAAGAATGAGGCCCGACTGTGGCCTCATGGTTCGAGACGCGCTGCGCGCTCCTCACCATGAGGATTTATAGCTACGCCCCGATCGCGATTTTCGGCTGCTCCGCCTCGCGCGCCTGCATATCGAGAAGCGCGCGACGGAATTCGACCGGCATCACCTTGCGGAACTTCGGCGCAAAGCTTTTCCAGTTCGCAAGAATGTCCTTGGCGCGCGCCGAGCCGGTGTGTTTGGCGTGGCGCGTAATCAGGACGTGCAGCCGCTCGACGTCGGAGCCGGTGAGGTTCGCCATCACATCGACGCGGCCATGGGCCTCGAGATCGCCGGTGTGATGGAACGCGGTCTCGTTGATCATCTCTTCCGACAGCACCGGTTCGAGTTCGACCATCGCCATGTTGCAGCGCTTGGCGAAGCTGCCGTCCTCGTCGAGCACGTAAGCGATGCCGCCGGACATGCCGGCCGCAAAATTACGTCCGGTGCGGCCGAGCACGACAACGATGCCGCCGGTCATGTATTCGCAGCAATGGTCGCCGGCACCCTCGACGACTGCAACGGCGCCGGAGTTGCGGACGGCGAAGCGCTCACCCGCGACGCCGCGGAAGTAGCACTCGCCGTCGATCGCACCATACAGCACGGTGTTGCCGACGATGATCGATTCCTCCGGCACGATCGCCGCATCGGCGGAGGGACGGACGATGATCTTGCCGCCCGACAGGCCCTTGCCGACATAGTCGTTGGCTTCGCCTTCGAGATCGAAGGTGACGCCCTTGGCGAGCCACGCACCGAACGCCTGGCCCGCGGTGCCCTTCAGCTTCACCTGGATGGTATCGTCGGGCAGGCCCGCGTTGCCATAATGTTTCGCGACCGTGCCGGAGAGCATCGCGCCGGCGCTGCGGTTGGTGTTGTTGATGACGGCGTCGAACTTCACCGGTGCGCCGCGGTCGATCGCCGGCTGCGCCTTGGCGATCAGCTCGCGATCCAGCACCTTGTCGAGATGGTGATCCTGCGCCTCGTTGTGGAAGATGGTGACGCCCTTGGCGGCCTTCTGCTTGTAGAACAGTTTCGAGAAATCGAGCCCCTTCGCCTTCCAGTGCGCGAGCACCGCGTTCTGGTCGAGCATCTGTGTTTGCCCGATCATCTCGTTGAAGGTGCGATAGCCGAGCGCAGCCATGATCTCGCGCACTTCTTCGGCGACGAAGAAGAAGAAATTGATGACGTGCTCGGGCTGGCCGACGAAGCGTTTGCGCAGCAACGGATCCTGCGTCGCGACGCCGACCGGGCAGGTGTTGAGGTGGCACTTGCGCATCATGATGCAGCCGGCCGCGATCAGGGGCGCGGTGGCGAAGCCGAACTCGTCGGCGCCGAGCAGGGCGCCGATCACGACGTCACGGCCGGTGCGGAAGCCGCCATCGACCTGCACGGCGATGCGGCTGCGCAGCCGCTCGCGCACCAGCGTCTGGTGGGTCTCGGCGATGCCGATTTCCCAGGGGCTGCCGGCATGCTTGATCGAGGTCAGCGGGCTCGCGCCGGTGCCGCCCTCGAAGCCTGAGATCGTCACATGGTCCGCGCGCGCCTTGGCGACGCCGGCCGCAACCGTGCCGACGCCGACTTCGGAGACGAGCTTCACCGAGACAAGACCGTCCGGGTTGACGTTCTTCAGGTCGTAGATCAGCTGCGCGAGGTCTTCGATCGAATAGATGTCATGATGCGGCGGCGGCGAGATCAGGCCGACGCCCGGCGTCGAATGCCGGACGCTGGCGATGGTCGCGTCGACCTTGTGGCCGGGCAGCTGGCCGCCTTCGCCGGGCTTTGCGCCCTGCGCCATCTTGATCTGCATCATGTCGGAGTTGACGAGATACTCCGTGGTGACGCCGAAGCGGCCCGAGGCGACCTGCTTGATCGACGAGCGCATCGAATCGCCGTTCGGCAGCGGCTTGAAGCGATCCGCTTCCTCGCCGCCTTCACCGGTGTTGGAGCGTCCGCCGATCCGGTTCATCGCGATCGCGAGCGTGGTGTGCGCCTCACGCGAGATCGAGCCGAACGACATCGCGCCGGTGGCGAAACGCTTGACGATGTCCTTTGCCGGTTCGACCTGGTCGATCGGCACCGGCTTGCGCTTGTCTTCCTCCGCGCCCTTGATGCGGAACAGCCCGCGGATGGTGAGAAGGCGCTGCGATTGTTCGTTCAGGACCTTGGCGTAGGCTTTGTAGCGATCCTGCGCGTTGGCGCGCACCGCGTGTTGCAGGAGCGATACCGATTCTGCGTTCCAGGCGTGATCCTCGCCGCGGGTGCGGTAGGCGTATTCGCCGCCGACATCGAGCGCGCTCTTGTAGACCGGCGACTCGCCGAATGCGTCGCCATGACGGCGCGTGGTCTCCTCCGCGATCTCCATCAGGCCGACACCCTCGATCCGCGTATGCGTGCCGGCAAAGAATTTGGCGATGAAGTCGCTCTTCAGGCCGACGGCGTCGAAAATCTGTGCGCCGCAATAGGACTGATAGGTGGAGATGCCCATCTTCGACATCACCTTCATCAGGCCCTTGCCGATCGATTTGATGTAGCGTTTGACGATTTCCTTCTCGTCGAGCTTCGCCGGCAAACGATCCTTCATCGCAATGATGGTTTCGAAGGCGAGATACGGATTGATCGCCTCGGCCCCATAGCCGGCGAGACACGCGAAATGGTGCACCTCGCGCGGCTCGCCGGATTCGACGACAAGGCCGACCGAGGTGCGCAGACCTGTGCGGATCAGATGATGATGCACGGCGGCGCAGGCCAGCAGCGAGGGGATCGGGATGCGGTCCGAGCCCGCCATGCGGTCGGACAGGATGATGATGTTGGCGCCGTCGCGCACCGCGGCTTCGGCGCGGCCGCACAATTCATCGAGCACCTGCTCCATGCCCGAGGCGCCGAGCCCGGCATGGAAGGTGGTGTCGAGCGTGCGGGAGATGAAATGCGATTCCGCGAGCTCCGAGATCGACTTGATCTTTTCCAGATCGCTGTCGGTCAGGATCGGCTGCCGCACCTCAAGCCGCTTGGTGCTGGCCAGGCCCTCGAGATCGAACAGATTGGGCCGCGGCCCGATGATCGAAACGAGGCTCATCACCAGCTCTTCGCGGATCGGATCGATCGGCGGGTTGGTAACCTGCGCGAAGTTCTGCTTGAAGTAGGTGAACAGCAATTTGGCCCTGTCCGATAGCGCCGAAATCGGCGTGTCGGTGCCCATCGATCCCGTCGCTTCCTCGCCGAGCGAGGCCATCGGGCTCATCAGGATCGCCATGTCTTCCTGGGTGTAGCCGAACATCTGCTGACGATCGAGCAGCGACAGGTTCGATAGCGTGCCTTGCGACGGCGCGTCGGGCAGCTCTTCGACCACGATCTGGGTGCGGTCGAGCCACTCGCGATAGGGATGACTGTTGGCGAGCTGCGCCTTGATCTCGTCGTCCGGAATGAGGCGTCCCTGCATGAGGTCGACCAGCAGCATCTTGCCGGGCTGCAGCCGCCACTTCGTGACGATCTGATCTTCCGGGATCTGCAGCACACCCATTTCGGAGGCCATCACGATGCGGCCGTCCTTGGTGACGAGATAGCGCGCCGGACGCAAGCCGTTGCGGTCCAGCGTCGCGCCGATCTGGCGGCCGTCGGTGAAGGCGATCGCCGCCGGGCCGTCCCACGGCTCCATCAGCGCGGCGTGATATTCGTAGAAGGAGCGGCGCTGCTCATCCATCAGGGGATTGCCGGCCCACGCTTCCGGAATCATCATCATCACGGCATGGGCGAGCGAGTAGCCGCCCTGCACCAGGAATTCGAGGCTGTTGTCGAAACAGGCGGTGTCGGACTGGCCTTCATAGGAGATCGGCCAGAGCCGCTCGATGTCGTCGCCATAGAGATCCGACTTCACCGAAGCCTGCCGCGCCGCCATCCAGTTGACGTTGCCGCGCAGCGTGTTGATTTCGCCGTTATGGGCGATCATCCGGTAAGGGTGCGCCAGCGACCAGGTCGGGAAGGTGTTGGTCGAGAAGCGCTGATGCACCAGAGCGAGCGCGGAGGCGAAATCCTCCTCGTGCAGGTCGGCGTAATACTTGCCGAGCTGGTCGGCGAGGAACATGCCCTTGTAGACCACGGTGCGGCAGGACATCGAGACCGGATAGTAGCCGGCGAGATTACGGTCGCGGCGCTGGTAGATGGCCTGCGATATCGCCTTGCGCAGGATGTAGAGCCGGCGCTCGAATTCATCCTCGCTGCCGACGCTGCTGTCGCGGCCGATGAAGACCTGCATATGGAACGGCTCGGTCGGCTTCACGGTTTCGCCGAGCGAGGCGTTGTCGGTCGGCACCTCGCGCCAGCCGAGCAGCGTCAGCTCCTCGGCCTTGACCTTGTCGGCGACGATGCTCTTGATGACCTTCCGCCACGCCGCATCACGCGGCATGAACAGCGCGCCGACCGCGTATTCGCCGGGCGCCGGCAGCGTGAAGCCCAGTTCCTTCGCCTTGCGGGCGAAAAACGCGTGCGGGATCTGCACGAGGATACCAGCACCGTCGCCGAAGCGCGGATCGGCGCCGACCGCGCCGCGATGTTCGAGATTGCACAGGATCGAAAGCGCATCGGAAACAATCTGGTGCGATTTCTCGCCCTTGATGTTGGCGATGAAGCCGACGCCGCACGAATCTTTTTCGAGGGAGGGGTCATACAGGCCTTCAGCCGGCGGACGATACGAGTGCTCGCGGGTCGTCTCCGACGCCGCATGGCCGATGGCATGTTCGTGCTCAACCGCGTTCATGTCTTAACCTCGCACCCCCGTGCCCTGCGGCGCACCTTGGGCGGTCGCGGGACCCTTGCCGGGCCACCGGTCGCGACGGGCGAGCCGAAATCAGAAGATGCAAGCGTGGCCGACCCCAAAGCCTGACCCGCTCGCCGATTTGGCGCTGCAAACGCCATGCCGCGTGTTGCGGCAAATTGGGACAGTGATGCTGTCCTAAGCCACACTGCCAAATTTTTGTGTATCACACAAGCGGACTTGAGTCCTTGGTCTCACCAATTGGCGCTTCTGGCGCCTCGCGGGGAGCGGTCCGGCCAGGCTCGCGGCGGCTGGCCGCGAAAATAGCCGAGCTCCGCCGCGCGAGTGTCCAAGCCTCGCCTGAATTGCTTCCGAGAGTGCGCCGGGGTGCAACGACCGGAGAGGGACGATGAAGGCACAGGGGATGCTTGCTGTCGGCGCGACGACTTTGGCGCTGTTGACAGGTGTGGACATCGCGGCCGCGCAGCCATTGCCGCCGCTCTATGGGCCACCGGCCTATGAGGCATTGGGCGCCTATCCGTCGATGCCGCCGCGTTACATCCGCGGCGCGCCGGTCCCCCCTTACGATGATGCACTGCTGCCGCAGGAAGTCGCCGGCATTCTGCAATCGACCGGTTACGATCTGCTCGGTGCGCCGTTGCGGCGTGGCCGGTTCTACGTTGTCGCGGCCAGCAATCCCGACGGATCGGCGTAATGCGTGTTGGTGAGTCCGAGCTCGCGCGCCTTGTCGTTCATCCGGTTGATGAACGCGTCGTATCCGAGCGACGAGACGCGGGCCAGCGCGCGCGCGGCGGCGTTGTCGGACGCGATGAGCAGCAGGTGCAGCAGATCGCGCGTCGTGATCTTGTAGCCGGCCCGCAGGTACGTCGTCGACGCGTTGCGCACGTCGCTGCGCTGCACGACGATTTCCTGCGAGAGGTCGGGCGAGTTCTCGAGGAACACCGCGGCGGTCATCGTCTTCGTGATGCTCGCGATCGAGCGCTCGTTCTGTGAATTCTGTTCGTAGAGGATCTGGCCGTTCTCGGGGTTGTAGATGATCGCGGCCTCGGCGCGCACATCCGGGATCAGCGCGCCGACATCGTTCAGCTTGAAGCGCGGTTCCTGCGCTTCCTTGAGCGCACGAGTCTG
>Ga0081455_10001331_pt1 | contig 30542 bp, 27 predicted proteins | sample TabmetS3T2R1_FD_70207 | JGI IMG/M metagenome (GOLD analysis project Ga0081455, IMG submission 70207) | Tabebuia heterophylla rhizosphere microbial communities from the University of Puerto Rico - S3T2R1 | ecosystem: Host-associated > Plants > Roots > Rhizosphere ... | reverse complement strand
TCGTCGAACTGCATGAACTCCGGCAGCACCCGCTGTCCGGCCGCGCCGAGCAGGAACGAAGACTTGCGATACTGTGCGGTCCCGCGAATCGCCGCGGTGAAGTGCCCGAAGAAGCCGCGCGCCAGCTCCGGCGCGAACACGATGGGCGCCTTGCGCGTCGTGAGACGACGCGCACCGAGCCGGCGCAAGGCGCGCTCGGCCGCCTTCTGCCCGATCTCCTCGTGGCTCTGTAGGTCGTTCGCGTTCCGCACGGTGCTGTACCAGTAGTCGCGCTGCATGTCGTCGCCATGCTGGGCGAGTAACACGCAGCTCAAACTGTGCGAAGTGCTTGCGAAACCCTCGAGGAAGCCATGTGAGTTGCCGTACACGCGCACATCACGTTGCGTGCTCACCGTGGCACCTTCGGAATTCGTGAGTCGCGCATCCACCGCGAGGCCCGCCGCTTCCGTGGATCGCGCGAGCGAGACCGCTTCGTCGGGGGTGATCAACCACGGATGATCGAGCTGCAGATCGGGAATGTCCCGTGCGAGCTCTTCGGGATCCGCAAGACCGGCCGCCTCGTCCTCGGCAGTGTAGCGCGCGATGGTGGAGGCTTTCTCGACGGTGTCGCGCACGGCTTGCGCACTGAGGTCCGCGGTGCTCGCCGAGCCCTTGCGCTTGCCGAAGTAGACGGTGACGGCGACGCCGCGGTCCCGCTGATACTCGACGGTCTCGACTTCGCCGAGGCGCACCGTAGTGGAGAGGCCGCGGTTCTGGCTCGCGTCCGCCTCGCACTGCGAAGCTCCGCGGGCTCGTGCCTCGGCCAGCGCGAGGCTGACGACTTTCTTCAACTCATCGATCTGCGGCTGCATGCGATAATTGTAGCCATGTCCGACACTCCAGACGACGAAGAGTACTCAGGCCCGAGCAAGAGCGAGCGCAAGCGTAACGCGCACGATGCGCAGAAGCTGGGCGAGCAGCTCATCGAGCTTACGAGCCTCGATCTCGAGTCGTTCGGCCTGCCCGAGCCGCTACTCGATGCGATCCTCGAAGCGCGGCGGATCAAGAGCCGCGCCGGCCTCGTGCGCCAGCGACAATATGTCGGCAAGCTGATGCGCGGCGTGGACCTCGAGCCGATTCGCGCCGCGCTCGCCGCGCGCAGTGAGCACGCGGCCCGCGAAACCCAGCAGTTCAAGCGCGTCGAGCACTGGCGCGACCGCCTGATCGCGGAAGGGCCCGCGGCGCTCGATGAGCTGATGCAGTGGCGCCCCGGCATGGATCGGGCCGAGTGGCTGAGCCGAGTCGCCGCGGCGCAGACCGAGCGCGCCCGGCTCGGCACCGGCGGTGCCGCCTCGCGCGAGCTGTTCAGAGCGCTCCGAGCGCTGCTCGACCGCGCTACAATCCCCGAATGAAACCTCTCGTCGGCATCATCATGGGCTCGCAGTCGGATTGGGACACGATGCGCGCCGCCGCCGAGACGCTCGACAAGCTCGCCGTTCCGTACGAAGTGCGGGTCGTGTCCGCTCATCGCACACCCGATCTGCTGTTCGAGTACGCATCGAGCGCGCGCCAGCGCGGCCTCGAAGCGATCATCGCGGGCGCCGGCGGGGCGGCCCATTTACCGGGCATGACGGCCTCGAAGACCTCGCTGCCGGTGCTCGGCGTGCCGGTTCAGTCGAAAGCGCTGAACGGCATGGACTCGCTGCTCTCCATCGTGCAGATGCCCGCCGGCGTGCCGGTCGCGACGTTCGCGATCGGTGCAGCCGGTGCGACGAACGCCGCGCTCACTGCCGCGGCGATCCTCGGCAACAAGCATCCGGCGATCGCCGCCGCGCTCGATGCATTCCGCGAGAAGCAGACGGCCACCGTGCTCGAAAATCCCGACCCCCGTAAGACATCGATTCCCAAATGACCGTCGGCATCGTGGGCGCCGGCCAGCTCGGTCGCATGCTGGCACTGGCGGGCTATCCGTTGGGCCTGGATTTCCTGTTCCTCGATCCGGCCGAGGGCGCGCCGGCGGGCCAAGTCGCCGCGCAACTGCGCGGTGAATTCACCGACACGAAGCTGCTGGGCAAACTCGCGCGCGATACCGAAGTGCTCACGTTCGATTGGGAGAACATCTCGGTCGATGCGCTTCGCAAGCTGCCGAAGAGCACGCGCATCTGTCCGCCGGTCCCGGCACTCGCCGCCGCGCAGGACCGCGTCAAGGAAAAGGAGCTCTTCGAGCGGCTGCGCATCCCGACCACGCGCTGGGCCGCGGTCGATTCGCCGGCGCAATTGCAGCGCGCGGCCGAACAAATCGGTCTGCCGGGCGTGCTGAAGACACGGCGCCTCGGTTACGACGGCAAGGGTCAGTTCGTCATCCGCAATCCGGCCGACATCGAGCTCGCATGGCATGCGCTCGGTCACGCGCCGCTGCTGTTCGAAGAGCGGGTGCCGTTCGACTACGAGGTCTCGATTATCGGCGCACGCAGCTCGCGCGGCGAAGTCGTCGTTTATCCGCTCAACGGCAACGTGCACGCGCAAGGCATCCTGCGACTCACGCGCGCGCCCTACGGCTCGGCCGCGCTTCAACGCGCCGCGGCTCGCTCGCTCCGCCGCGTGCTGGACCATTTCCGATATGCCGGCGTTCTGACGATCGAGTTCTTCGTCCGGCGCGGCCGTTTGATCGCCAACGAGATGGCGCCGCGCGTTCACAATTCGGGCCACTGGACCATCGAGGGCGCCGCGACCAGTCAGTTCGAAAACCACCTGCGGGCCATCCTCGGCCTGCCGCTCGGCGTGACGTCGGCTCGCGGTCACTGCGCCATGATCAACTTGATCGGGGACATGCCCGCGCGCGCGGCGGTGCTCGCCGAGGAGGGGGTCCATTTGCACGATTACGGCAAATCCGCGCGTCCGGGCCGCAAACTCGGGCATTTGACACTGGTGGAACGCTCGGTCTCCCGCCGCGATCGACGGGCACGGCGGTTGCTGGCGAGGTTGGCCCCCGAGTTGAGCATCCCGTAATATCGGCGCGCAAGCTGCGCACGGCCCGCGCGCCTCGTGCAAACAGACGGGACGAACCCGACGGGTCAGACTCTCAGGCCCGAACACAACTACACGCACTCATGTACCTGGACCTGTTCAAACTGAAGGAGCTGCCGTTCCGCCTGAGCCCGGACCCGCAGTTCCTCTATCTGAGCAAGCAGCACGCGCGCGCCAAGGCGTACATGGAGTCGACCATCTGGTTCACGGATGGCTTCGTCGTCATCACCGGCGAGATCGGCTCGGGCAAGACCACCCTGATCGAGTCCTTCCTGAAAGAGATCCAGGCGGACGTGGTGGTCGCGCAGATCAATCAGACGCAGGTGTCCGCGGTGGACTTCCTGCAGGCCGTGCTCGTGCAGTTCGGCTTCTCGCCCTTCAAGATGAAGAAGGCCGAGCTGATCGCGACCCTGAACAACTTTCTCATCGAGCAGCACGGCGCCGGGCGCAAGGTGCTGCTGATCGTCGACGAGGCGCAGAACCTGTCGTTGCGCGTGCTCGAGGAAATCCGGCTGCTTTCCGGCGTCGAGACGACGAAGGAGAAGGTGCTGCGCATCATCCTCGCGGGGCAGCCGGAGCTGAACGACAAGCTCGACGCGCCGGAGCTCATTCAGCTCGCACAGCGCATTCGGTTGCGCTTTCACTTGCAGACGCTGTCGGCCCCAGAGCTGCGGGCGTACATGCAGCACCGCCTGGAAGTGGCGGGCGGCGGCGATCGGCAGATCTTCGCCGAAGATACGTTCGCCGAGATCTATCGCTACACCGGTGGCGTGCCGCGACTCGTGAACACGCTGTGTGACACGGCGATGATGGCGGCGTTTGCGTCCAATCGCGACGTCGTCACGGTCGGTGACGTCGCGAGCGCCATCGACGAGCTGCAATGGGTCGAGTACTCGGTGCGCCAACAGCAGCAGGCCGCGCGCCTCGCGGCGGATGGTCACGGCAATGCCGGTGCGAATCCGAGCTCGACGGCGACGGGCATCATCGGTGTGCCGCCGCCGACGCCGGTCGCAGACGCAGCGTCACAACACGTGGGCCGGCTGCTTGTCGCCACGGATGGGCGCACGGTGCAGGAGATTCCGCTGAAGGTGGGGCGCGTGATCGTCGGACGCACAACCGACAATGATGTGCAGATCGACAGTCGGTTCGTCAGCCGCCACCACTGTCAGGTCATCACTACGCCGCAGGCGTGCGTGATCGAGGACCTGAACAGCACGAACGGGATCTACGTGAAGTCGAAGCGCGTGCGCCGGCACTATTTGAACGATGGCGACGTGGTGCTGATCGGCAAGCACGAGCTCATCTACATCGACGAGCGCCTGCCCCGCGCCCGCGCGCCCTTCGTGGAAACCCTACCGGGTATGCCCCCGCCGGCCGAACCCGTGGGCGAGCCGAATTAATCGTTCTTCTGCGATTCGTCAGTGAAGTAGTTATCCGCCTTCATCTGCCGAAAATCCCGGCGGCGGAGCACCACTACGACGCCCCCGAGCACGCCGATCAGCCCCGGCAAGCCCAGCGCGAGGCTCCATGCTTTCGAGCCATGCAAATAACTGGCCGTGAGCGCCGCCAACCCCCCTACGATGTAGATGTAGGGGAGTGCCTCATAAATCGGTCTGGAAACGCGAAACCCGCTCGCACTCATGGCGGGGAATGCTAACGGCGCCTTGGCTGCGCCGAAACCCCCTGGGTCTCAATCTTCGAGCCCAGGGGGATTGCAGAAAAGAATCGGTCTCAGCGGCGTTTGCCGGTCAGCAGCTCCGCCACACGGCCGAAGAAGGACGGCTTGAACGCCTCGACGTGGTAGTAGTCGTCGGTACGCGCGGTGTTCCGGCGGCTCATCTCGGCAACCAAATCCTTGGGCAACTCGAACTTCGCGGTGTCGTTGAGGCGCTCGGCATGCATCGTCATGTCCTCGTCGGTCGGGGGAACGTCGGTGGATGAATCTGCAGTCCGCATGAACTGCGGGACAGCAAACTACGGACCCGTGCAGGTACGTGTAGTGGACCATGTCACAGCTTGACGCGAGTGCGCGAGAAGTCGCCATGTGCCGACGGAATTCGGTCGCGTCGTGCAAACGTTATGTCCGCGAGCGCGCACACGGTGCGCCGTCATTGCGCACGCTGTGAACCCATCGCACAGACGGTGGGCACGCGATCGCGTGAAGGTGAGCGCGAACACACGTGCCCAACCGTCTGATTGACGAAGCGGACGCGCGATCCTTCGCTCGCAGGCGCACTGCTGCTTTCATCCGCGAGGGGAGAATGCAATGCGTGCGGCGCGGTGCTCGACGCGGATTCGCGTTGGTTTCGTAGAGAAATGCAGGTGAAGCGTATGCGAGTGCGGGCCTCGACTCGGCCGGTCCGCTCGACTCAGCCGGTGCCGCCGACGGTGAGGTTGTCGATGCGCAGTGTCGGCTGACCGACGCCGACCGGCACGCTTTGGCCTTCTTTTCCGCAGGTTCCGACACCGTCATCGAGCTTCAGATCGTTGCCTACCATGCTCACGCGCGTGAGCACATCCGGCCCGTTGCCGATGAGCGTGGCGCCCTTCAGCGGCGCACCGAGCTTGCCGTTCTCGATCGCGTACGCCTCGCTCGCCGAGAACACGAACTTGCCCGAGGTGATGTCCACCTGTCCGCCGCCGAAATTCACCGCGTAGATGCCGCGCTCCACGGACTTGATGATCTCTTCAGGCGAATGCGGCCCCGGCCGCATGTACGTGTTCGTCATGCGCGGCAACGTCACGTGCGCGAAGGACTCGCGGCGGCCGTTGCCCGTGGGCGTCGCGCCCATGAGGCGCGCATTGAGCTTGTCCTGGATGTAACCGACGAGCACGCCGTTCTCGATGAGCGTCGTGCATTGAGTGGGCGTGCCTTCGTCGTCGATGTTCAGCGAGCCGCGGCGCTGCGACAGCGTGCCGTCATCGACGATCGTGCAACCCTCGCTCGCCACGCGCTCGCCGATGCGATTCGCGAAAGCGGAGGTGCCTTTGCGATTGAAGTCCCCTTCGAGCCCGTGACCGATGGCCTCGTGCAGCAGCACGCCGGGCCAGCCCGGCCCGAGCACCACCGTCATCGGACCTGCCGGCGCGGGAACGGCCTCGAGATTCAGCAGCGCCTGCCGCGCCGCCTCGCGCGCGATCTTCAGCGGCCGGTCGCCGGCCACTAATTCCTCGAGGGAGAAGCGTCCACCGGCGCCCGCATAGCCCTGCTCGCGGCGACCGTTCTGCTCGGCCAGCACGGAGACATTGAAGCGCACGAGCGGACGGACATCCGCCGCGAGCTCGCCCTGACTGTTCGCGACGAGCACCACTTCGTGCACCGCCGACACGCTCGCCATCACCTGCACGATGCGCGGATCGATCTTGCGCGTCTCGCGATCCACACGCTCGAGCCACGCGACCTTGTCCGGATCGCGCATCGAGGCCGTCGCATCGACGGGCAAGTAGAGCTTGTGCCCCGTCTTGGGCTGCCACGCCTGGATGCGGCCTTCGCCGCCCTGCGCGGCGATCGCACGCGCGGCGCGCGACGCTTCCTCCAGCGCCGGCAGGACGATCTCGTCCGAATACGCGAAGCCCGTCTTCTCCCCCGCGAGCGCGCGGACGCCCACGCCCTGCTCGATGCTCGCGCTGCCATCCTTCACGATGCCGTCTTCGAGCGCCCACGACTCTTCGCGCGAGAGCTGGAAATACACATCCGCGAAGTCCACGGAGTGGCGCATCACCTCGCCGAACACGCGATCGAGGCGGCTGTCGTCGAGACCACCGGGTCGCAGGATGACGTCGCGGGCGATGCTGAGAGGATCGGAAACGGGGTTGGGTGTGCTCATCTCGTTACAGTACACGATGGTCGAGGGCAGGGAAGCTAGTGCGGGCTGCCGCCTGCCGATTCAAGTCGACGTCGGCCACGACGCAGCCTCGGCCGCGCGGCAAGCGCTGCAGAACCGCACCCCAATGGTCGACGATCAGGCTGTCCCCGTAAGTTTCGCGGCCGTTCGGGTGAAATCCCGACTGCGCCGGCGCAATCACGTAGCACAGATTCTCGATGGCTCGTGCGCGCAGCAGCGTCTCCCAGTGCGCGCGGCCCGTGGGCGCTGTGAAGGCCGAGGGCACGCTGAAAATCTGCGCACCCGCCGCGGAGAGCCGCCGAAAGAGCTCCGGGAAGCGAATGTCGTAACAGACGGAGAGCCCGAGCTTGCCCGCGGGCGTATCGACGACAACGGGCTCGCGCCCCGGCGCGACGTGTGCGGACTCACGATAGGTTTCGACTTTGCCGGGGATGTCCACGTCGAACAGATGAATCTTGTCGTAGCGCGCGACGCGCCGGCCGCCGTCATCGAACACGAGCGATGCCGCGGCGACACGCCCGTCACCTCCGACACGCAGCGGCATCGTGCCGCCGATGACCCACACCTTCAGCTCACGCGCGGTCGCGGCGAGAAAATCCTGAATGGGACCACTGCCCTCCATCTCGCCGACGGCGCGCTTGTCCGCGTCCTTCAAGCCCATGAACGCGAAGTTCTCGGGCAGCGCTGCGAGCACGGCACCGCGCTCACGCGCCTCGCGCAGCAGCCCGCGCGCTTGTTCGAGATTCGCGGGCACGTCCGGGCCGGACGTCATCTGAATCGCAGCTACTTTCATCGTTTACTCGACACTCACGATGGGTTCGTTCCACGAGCCTCGCAAATGAAGCACCACGTGCGAGCGGTCCGCGCCGTCGCCGCCGATCAGCTCGCGCAGCGCCATCCAGGCCGCGGCGACGCGCGGCGTCGCTGCTAGCCGGCGCAATGACGATGGGATGCGCTCTTCGCCGCGGAGCACCCATGCCTCGTGATCATAGTCGTGCGCGAGCAAGCCGGTGCGACCGCGCATCAAGATTTCGGCGTCGCCGTCGAAGTGCAGATCGGACGTGAACGCCTGTCCGTCGTGCAGCTCGAATTCCGCGTCGAGCCGCTTGAAACGCAGCTCACCGGAAGGCAGTCCTTCCGGACCCGCGGGGCGAGCCATCGCACCGAGTAGCGCGGGCACGGTGAGCAGCGCGAACGGATGGCCGGGCGCAGTCACCGCGCCGCGCGCGATGCCGTCGTCGAAGCGCATCTCGAGACTCCCCGAGACGGTTTCGAGCCACGAGCCCTGCGCGCGCGGCACCCATGTGAGATCGCCCTTCAGCGTGCCCTTCGCCGCCGCGATGTCCGGGCGGAAGCCGAGATCCGCCAGCGCGCGTGCCGCCGAATCCGTCGTCAGTGTGAACTTCACGTCGCACGTCACGAGACCGGGCGCGCACTGCACATTGCCCTCGCCCGCGAGCGACTCGCGCGTCCACGTCACGCCCTTGAAAGCGACGCGCGGCGCGCCGGCGGCCAGCGTTCCGGTGAGCACGCCGAGCGATGCGGCTTCGACGCGCATCTCCGTGCCGCCGTCCACGGCATGCGCTTGCAGAGTCGCGTCGGGATGTATGCGACTACCGACCAGCAGCTCCTCGGCGGTGACATCCACCGACGCGGGCGTCGCGTCCGCGAGCCGATTGATCTGCTGCCACGCGACGAGATAGGCCGGCAAATCGAGCCGCTTGAGGTGCCCGTCGATCGCGATGACGCTCTCGGAGGGCAGGAGCGCGGCGCCGCCGCCGACGTGAATGGCGCCGCGATCGATTTGCCAGTTGTCTTCGCCCCGCAGCTTCAGCGCGAATGCCGAGTGCACGCGCTCGGCGAGATTCGCGCGCAGCTCGGTGGCATCCGGCGTGCCGGAAATCTCGATGTGCAGCGGTAGCGTCGCTTCGCCGAGCTTGCCGAACGGCGCCGGCAGAGCGCTCGCGACGCCGAGCAGGTTCGAATCGGCACGCCCTTGCCACCGCACCGGCTGCACGTCGGAAGCGGCGGAATAGAGAAATTCGCCGTTCCACGAGGTCTCGCCGCTGATCTCGGGCAAGTCGCGCAGCTGCGAGAGCGCGACGAGCTTGCGCGCATCGACGAAACCCTGCGCCTGCACGGCGATGACGCTGCCGCGCCGCTCGCGGCGCTCGGCGACCTTCAAGGTCAGTGGACTGCCGAGCCACATTGCGCTCAGCGTCGAACGCTGCAGCCGGCCCGAGTCGAGCGCGAGCGTGCCGCGCAGAGATTCGATCGGCGGTAGCTCGTTCGTCAGTTTGAGCTCCACGCCTTCGAGCATGGCCGCGATGCGAGTCCGCGTCTTCGGCGGCGTGCCGCGCGGCGCGAGCGTCGGTCGCGCAGGCACCGCGACGTCGAAATCGAACAGCGCATCGCCGCTCGCGACCATGTCTTGCAGATGCGGCGCCTGCTCCTGCAACTCGGGATGCTCGCGCAGCCACGCCAACGCATGCTCGACCCGCGCACGCGCGCGGCCCGCGAAGTGCGCGGCGCGCGCGCCCGTGACGTCCCACTCGGCTTGCACCCCGACGAGATCGAATGGGCCGGCGTGCCCATCCTCGATGGAGGCGCGCATGCGCGGACCCGCCCACTCGAGCGTCGCGTGCACAGCGTGAGCCGCTGGCCACGCGCCGTCGGCAGCCAGACGAGCCTCGTGCAGATTCAATGAGCCCTTGAACATTTCGCCGTTCTTCGCGGCCCGCGCCCCACCCTCGCGCGCTTCGCCCGCAAACAGCTCGTCGAGCGGTCCGTTCATTTCCAACTTCGCATCCTCGATGCGACCCGCTTGCACTCGCGCCGCCATGGGGCCGAGCACTTGCGGCGCACTGTCGGCGAGCAGCTCTTGCAGCTTCGCGATGTCGGCATGCGGAATCGCCACGCGCGCGTCGAGCACGGGCGCAGTGCCGCTATCCGTGCCACTCAGCGTGCCACTCCACGTCATGCGGCCGCTGTCGTGATCGAGGGCGAGGTGCTCGGTCGACATCCGCCAGCCGGCATCGTCGCGAGTCATCTCGAGTATCGACGCAATCTTCACGCCTTCCAGCGGGTGCTCGGGGGCCGACGCCAACTCGAGTTGCGCCGCCGGTGCGTCCAACTCAATGGCGACGCGGCTTTCGCTTGCCGTCAGCCGCGCGCGCAGCCCACTCACCGTGAATCGCCCGGGCGCGGCGACGGTGCCTTCGACAACGCGCCCACTCGCTGCGAGACGCGCGCCCTCGACGCGCGCCGTGTTCCAGTCGAAATCGATGTTCTGCGCTGTGCCTTCGAGATCGATGCCCGCCGGTACGAGCTGGGGCGCCAGCCACCGCGCGACTTCCGCCGCCGAGCTCAGCGGCGCGCTCTCGACGGTGCCGTGCACGTGTCCCGGGTTGATCTCGATGGCGACGCGCGGCAGCGGCGTGGCTCTCTCCTTGCGATTGAGCACGAGCTCTTCGACCTGCACTTGCGCGCCACCCGGCCGGCTTGCGAAGCGCCACTCTCCGGAGAGGTATTCGAGATTCAGCGCACCGTGCGTGACCGCCGTCACTTGAATCGGATCGATCCACGCGGGCGTGCCGAACGTCACGTCGTTCGCTTTGATCTGCCCGCTCGCCTTTTCGACACTCCCCGTTTTCAATGTGAGTTGCAGCGTGATGTCCCCTGCACCACTGGCCGGCAGGCTGCGCGCGAGCCATGGCCGATCTTGCAGCACCTCGCGCCAACCCGCGAAGGCGAGGCGCATCCCTTCGAACCGCACACCGCCACTCAATGTGCGCGGCTCGCCGATGTCGCCCTGAAATTGCACGACGACGCGCGCCGCGCGCCCGAGGCGTTCCGGCAGGTACACGAGCCCGAAGCCGCTCCATTCCGCTTCGCTGTGTCGCAGTGACGCGCGGCGCACTTGCACGATGATGGGATTCGCGGCGCCGTTCGGATCGGGGAGCTTCAGGGTGCCGCCCTGCAGATCGATGCGCCCTCCGCGCCACCGCTCGAGAAGGCGCAGGCGGCTCGCGACACTCGGCGGCGAAGCGCCGCTCGCCGGCCCGCCCGGCTGCGCCGGACGTTCGCCGCGCGCGAGCCGTTCGAGATCGATGTCCGGCGCGATCAGCGTGATGCGGCCGGCCGCGAGCTGCCCCGTTTGCATCGTGCGCCAGGCATCGAATCCCACGATGAGCTGCGGCGCGCGCAGCAGCACGTTCGAACGGCCCGGCTCGCCGAGCTCGACACTGCGGAACACCGCTTCGGGCCCGTACCAGCCCCAGCGCAGACCCAGCTCGTTGAATCGCACGTCCAAGCCCGTCTGCGCGCGTATGAGCCGTTCCAACGCGGCCCGGTGTTCGGGCACCCGCGCGAGCGCAAGCTCGTAGGCGACGACGAGAGTGCCTGTGAGCGCAAGGACGGCGGCGGCGGTGAGGATCGCGGCCTTGACCGGACGCCGGCGCAGGAACGCCAGGCGCGACGGCGCAGCGGCGACCTGCGGCCTCGCAGCCCGCCCAGGTCCCGCCCGATCCATGCCGTCACTCGCCTGATCAGGCGTCATGCGCTAGCAGCCTCCGGGAAGCCGCGGGAGGGGGTCGCGATCGAAGGGTTAAATGAGAACCACGTCGTATTGATCCACCCCGTAGAGGGCTTCCGCCTGCAGCCGGATGGGCCGGCCAACCTGCGGCTCGAGCTCCGCGAGGGCCGACGACTCCTCATCCAGAAGGCGGTCCACGACGTCGCGATGAGCCAGTATCAGCAGCTCCTTGCTCGCAAACTGCCGGCTCTGTCGCACTATGTCGCGAAAGATCTCATGGCAGACCGTCTCCGGCGTTTTGACGAAGCCGCGGCCTTCGCAACTCGGACAAGGCTGGCACAGCAGATGTTCCAGGCTCTCACGCGTTCTTTTGCGCGTCATCTCGACGAGCCCGAGCGGCGACAAGCTGACGATGTGTGTTTGCGCGCGATCGCCGGCGAGCGCGCGTTCGAGCGCGGCGAGCACTTGGCGGCGATGCGATTCGTCCTTCATGTCGATGAAGTCGATGATGATGATGCCGCCCAAGTTGCGCAGGCGCAGCTGGCGCGCGATCGCCACGGCCGCTTCGAGATTCGTCTTGAAGATGGTCTCTTCGAGATTGCGCGTGCCGACGTAGGCGCCGGTGTTCACGTCGATCGTCGTCATCGACTCCGTCTGATCGATGATCAGATGGCCGCCGGATTTCAGCGGCACCTTGCGATCGAGCGCGCGCCCGATCTCCTCTTCGATGCCGTGCAGATCGAAGATCGGCCGGGCACCTTGGTAGAGCTCGATGCTCGTCGTCGAGCCGGGGATGAACGTGCGCGCGAACTCGATCATGCGCTCGTGCTCGCGCGGCGAGTCGACGAGCACGCGCGAGACGCCGCGCGCCATCTCGTCGCGCATGAGGCGCAAGGTGAGCGGCAAGTCCTCGTGCACGATCTCGCCGGGGAGCGCGCGGAGAGCGGTCTCGCGCACGTGCACCCACAGCTTGTCGAGATAGGTCATGTCCTCCCCGAGACTCTCGTCGGAGACGCCCGCAGCGGCGGTACGCACGATGTAGCCGCCACCATCGGCACTGGTGCGCAGCTTGTCGCCGACTGCGGCCTTGAGGCGCAACCGCTCGGTCTCTTCCTCGATACGCGTCGAGACGCCGATTCCCTCGCCGCGCGGCATGTACACGAGATACCGCGAGGGCAGCGCGACGAACGTGGTGAGGCGCGCGCCCTTGGTTCCGATCGGGTCTTTGATGACCTGGACGAGAATCTCGTCGCCCGGATTCACGAGGCGGCGGATGTCATCGACCGTCGGCAGCGAGACCACCGTGTCGTCGGGACGCAGGTACGCGATATCGGCCGCATGCAGGAACGCCGTTCGTTCGAGCCCGATGTCGACGAACGCCGCCTGCATGCCCGGCAGGACGCGCGACACGCGACCTTTGTAGAGATTGCTGACGAGCCCGCGGCGACTCGCGCGCTCGATGTGGATTTCCTGCAGCACGCCGTTCTCGACGAACGCGGCCCGGGTCTCGCGCGTCGTCGCGTTGACGAGGATCTCGAGGCTCATCCCGCCATTGTGCACCAAAGCGGGACGCCGGCCGCCTCCAAAAGTTGCGCGGTTTCGAACAGTGGCAACCCCATCACGCCCGAGTAGCTGCCCGTCAGGGATTCGATGAAGACCGCCGCCAGACCCTGTACAGCGTACGCGCCCGCTTTGTCGCGCGGCTCGCCGGTCTCCCAGTACGCGGCACACTCCGCGGTGCTGATCTCGCGGAAGGTGACGCGACTCTCGCTGAGCCGCAGTGTGACGCCGCTCAGGGTCGCGAGCGCCACGGCCGTGAGGACTTCGTGCGTGCGTCCGGACAATGTATCGAGCATCCGTAACGCAGCGTCTCTGTCGCGCGGCTTGCCGAAGATGACGTTCTCGAGCACGACTGTCGTATCCGCTGCGAGCACCGGTAACGATGGGTCGCGCTCCCACACCGCTTGCGCTTTCGTGTGGGCCATACGCTGGACGTATGCGCGCGGGATCTCGCCGGGACGCGCCGACTCGTCGATGTGCGCGCCCGTGACCACGTGCGGCACGCCGATCTGCGCCAGCAATTCGCCCCGGCGCGGCGAAACGGACGCGAGTCGCAGAACGGGCGCGCTACTCACGATGATACGGATGGTTCGTCAGCAGACTGTGCGCCCGATAGAGCTGCTCCGCCAGCACGACGCGCACGAGCGCATGCGGAAATGTGAGCTTCGAGAGCGCCCACTTGAAATCGGCGCGCGAGCGCACCTCGGGTGCGAAGCCATCCGGGCCGCCGATCAGCAGCGCCAGATCGCGGCCATCGCGCATGCGGCCGCCGAGCCACTTCGCGAGCGCGGTGGTCGTCATCTCGGTGCCGCGCTCATCGAGCGCCACGACGAACTCATCTTTGCGGACCGCGGCGAGCAACCGCTCGCCTTCGATTTCGAGCGCGCGAGCGGCACGCGCGCCCGAGCGCTGGCCGGCTTCGATCTCCACGAGCGAGACGCGCAAGGCCGCGCCGAAGCGCTTGAGATACTCATCGACGGCCTCGCGCACCCAAGCGGGCATGCGGGACCCGATGGCGACGATGCGGATTCTCAGGAGGGTTTGCGCCGTGGAGCGCGCTTGCGCGCGGGCGCTTTCGGCACCGCGATGCCGCCCACCGGCGCGGCATTAGCCACGGCGGCCGGCGATTCCGATTCCCACATGCGCTCGAGGCTGTAGAACTCGCGCACTCGCGGCAGCATCACGTGCACCACGATGTCGTGCAGATCGACCAGCACCCATTCGCCTTCGCGCGCGCCCTCGATGCCGAGCGGCCGCACGCCGTTCTCCTTGGCCTTTTCGATGACGCGGTCTGCGATGGAGCGGACGTGCCGATCCGAATTTCCCGAGGCCACGACCATGACATCCGCAATGTCCGTGAGCCCTCGCACATCCATCACCTTGACGTTGACGGCCTTCATGTCTTCCAACGCGGCCGTGACGATTCCTTCCAGAGGCGAGCCGCGGTCGGGAGCGCGGCGCGAGCGGGTGCGAGTGATCATGTGTGGGGGAGTGTCTCCTGCAGTATTTTCGATCTCGTTACTGGGAACGTTCCGGAGCATAGCACCCCGTCTCGCGAATGATCTTGCGGACTTCCTCGGGCACGAGATAGCGCGGGTCCTGGCCGCTCGTCACGACTTGTCGCAAATCGGTGGACGAAATCTCGAGCTGAGTCACGGCGCGGATGTAGATGCGGCCGGCGAGCTTGTCGTGCAAGTCCCGGATGCTGCCGGTGCCGCGATCGACCATGACTTCGCCGAGCGGCCCCATCGTGGGCGCCTTCCAGCCGGGCCGATGCGCCACGACGATGTGCGCGAGATCGAGGAGCTCACGCCAGCGGTGCCAGTCCGGGAGTCCGAGGAAAGCATCCATGCCGAGCAACAGGCACAAGGAGCGATCCGGATATTCGGCGCGCAGCTCGGCGAGCGTGTCATACGAATACGAGACGCCCTGTCGGCGGATCTCGCGATCGTCGACGACGAAGCCTTTTTGATCCGCGATCGCGGCTTTGACCATCGCCAGGCGCAGCTCCGCGCTCGCGTGCGTCACTTGCTTGTGCGGTGGGCTGCCGGCCGGCATGAAGCGCACCTCGGCCAGCTTGAGCGCCTGCCACAGCTCGAAGGCCGTGCGCAGATGCCCGTAGTGGATGGGATCGAACATTCCGCCGAAGAGGCCGAGAGGTTGCATGCGGGGTTATTTCAACATGGCCGTCATTACGGCGGGGGCTTTTGCAAGAGTGGGTCACGGGGCAACGCGAGTGTCCGTTGTGCGCACAGATCGGCCGCGAGCAGTGCCAGCTCATCCCAGGCATCCCCGTCGATGCGACCCTTGATCATGCGATCGGCACGGGTCGCGCGCGTCGTGAGGCGCGCGAACGAGAGCTGCGGGGCGCGGCGCTTGCCGCGATCGAGCGCAGCGCTCTGTCGTGGCCACGCTCGCGCCGGTCCGCCGGGACCGGGGATGAGCGTCGACCACAGATCGCGCACCGCTTTCGACAGGGACCACAGTACGAGCGTCGCTTCCACGCCCTCGGCGCGCAGGCCATCGAGCATGCGCAGCGTGCGGCCTGCATCGCCGGCGAGCGCACACTCGCCGAGCTTGAAGACATCGAAGCGCGCGCTGTCCGCGACGCTGTTCAGTACGTCGTCGACCGTGACGCGATCACCGCGCAAGAGCAGTCGCAGCTTTTCGATTTCCTGATGCGCGGCGAGCAGATTGCCCTCGGTGCGCTCGGCGAGCACTTGGAGCGCTTCATCGTCCGCGTTGAGCTTCACTTTGCGAAAACGCGTGCGCAGCCAGGCGATGAATTTGCCGGCATCGACGGGCCACACCTGCACCCACCCGCCATGGGTTTCGGCGGCGCGCACCCAATCCGCGCCCTGCGCGTCGCGGTCGAGGCGCGGCGTCAGGATCAGGAGCACGCGATCGGGGTCGCGCGCTTCGAGCAACGCCACGAGCGCCGCGCCGCCGTCCTTGCCGGGCTTCGCGCTCGGCAGGCGCAGCTCGACGATGCGGCGTTCGGCGAACAGCGACAAATTGTTCGCAGAGGCGCGCACGTCGTTCCAATCGGCGCCGCGGTCCATGAAGAACGTTTCGCGCCCGCTGAAGCCTGCGGCGCGCGCGCGGGTGCGCACGGCGTCCGCCGCTTCGCCCGTGAGGAGCGGTTCGTCGCCGGAAATGAGGTAGGCCGGCAGCAGGTGCTGCTCGAGGTGCGTGCCGAGGCTGTCGGAAGTGATCTTCAACGGGTACGGTGTCCTGGCCCGGATTATCCCCGACTTGCCGCTGCGTGAGAAACATCGCGTTCCGGCGAATTGGGCGTTGAAGGTTTGCCGGCCGCCAGGGATATTTGCAGGACCCATGGGATGGCTTTCAGGTCTGCTCTTCGCCCCGGCCGCGGTGCTCGCGGCATCGCTCGCCGTGGCCGCCACGCCGTCGCCCACGAAATCCGCTGCACCCTCGACCACCAAGCCGGCCGACGCCGTCGGGAGCGGCGGCAAAGCGGGTACGGGGACGCCGACGGGCCCCAGCGCCTCCAAACCGAAACCGGCGAACAGCGGCCACAGGCTGGCGCCGAAATCCAAACCGAAACAGAAACCCGGCGAAGTGCTCGAGATCGACTGGCGCGATCTGTTGCCGGTGAACGAGCGCGCGCACTACAGCGCGACGGCGCCGCCGCCGGAGCACGGCCCGCTCGGCGAAGGCGGGCCGCCCGCCGTGCAGAAACAGACGACGACTTTCAACGAAGAGCTCGCGGAGATGGTCGTGCGTCTGCCGGGATTCATCGTGCCGATCGGCGCGCCGCGCGGCGGGCTGATCACGGAATTCTTCCTCGTGCCGTACATCGGTGCGTGCATTCACGTGCCGCCGCCGCCGCCGAATCAGATGGTGTACGTGAAGAGCGCGAGCGGCATCGCCGCCGACGCGATTCATGAGGCGTATTGGGTAACGGGTAAGATGCGGGTTGAAAGTCGCACGACTGCGCTCGGGACGGCGGCGTATGGGTTAGCCGCGAGCAAGGTTGAACGCTACGAATATTGAGACGGTGGAGTCGAATGGCCGGGAAGAAAAAGCGCACAGGATTTGCAGGGAGCGGCGGTAAGCGCGGGCAATCGCGCCTCACCAGTGCACGCGCCTCGCGCGCGCCGAAGAGTCGCAGTGGTTTGGTGACTACGACGACCAAGAAAAGCGCATCTTCATGGCGCGCGCGCACCTCGAACCGAGCGCCGCGCAACACGCCGCGATCACTGCAGCCCCAAAAGCTGCGATCTCTCTATCCACCCATAGAGCCGTACAACTCCGGCTATTTGAAGGTCTCCGACCTCCACGAAATCTACTACGAGGAATGCGGCAACCCCCGCGGCAAAGCCGCCGTGTTCCTGCACGGCGGCCCGGGCGGCGGCACCGACGCGAAAATGCGCCGCTTCTTCGATCCGAAGCGCTACCGCATCGTGCTGTTCGATCAACGCGGCTCGGGCAAGAGCCGGCCGCACGCGAGTCTCGAGCAGAACACGACGTGGGATCTCGTCGCGGACACCGAGCGGGTGCGCGAGCACCTCGGCATCGACAAGTGGCTGGTGTTCGGCGGCTCGTGGGGCTCGACGCTCGCGCTCGCCTACGCGGAGACGCATCCCGAGCGCGTCACCGAGATCGTTCTACGCGGCATCTTCCTGCTGCGTCGATCGGAGCTCGAATGGTTCTATCAGAACCCGCAGGGCGCCGGCTCCTTGTTCCCCGACTTGTGGGACGAGTACATCGCGGTCATTCCCGAGGCGGAGCGCGGCGATGTGATGGCCGCGTACTACAAGCGCCTCACGAGCTCGGACCCGGACGAGCTGCGGCGTGCGGCGACGGCGTGGTCGGTGTGGGAAGGCGCGACGAGCTATCTGCGCCTCAATCCGGACTACGTGACGAAGTTCAGGGAGGATGGCGCGTTTGCGGGGGCGTTTGCGCGCATCGAGTGCCATTACTTCGTGAATCGCGGATTCCTGCGCAGCGATAACCAGCTCATCGAGGATGTGCCGAAGATTCGGCACATTCCTGCGGTGATCATTCAGGGACGGTACGACGTCGTGTGTCCGGCGCGTAGCGCTTGGGACTTGCACAAGGCGTGGCCCGAAGCCGAGTTGCGCATCGTGGCGGATGCCGGCCACTCGGCGTTCGAAGTGGGCATCACCAGCGAGCTGGTGGCGGCGACGGATCGATTCGGCAAGCGCTGAGGCTTCGGAGATTGCCCCGGTTACCGGGTCGCCAGAATATCGACACCGGGGTTCGGCGCGGACGGCTGCTCAGGGGTAATCGCCGTAAGCGTGGGTGCGGCGCTCGTTACGCTCTCGATGAACTTCACCGCGTCGTCGAGGACCGGTGCGCGGTGGCGCGCGGGTACCGACAAGGCGGCGACCATGTCGGCATGGCCGCGATCGGGATAGAGCGCGGCTTCGACTCGCACGTCGTTGCGACGTAGGGCATCGCGCAGCGCCTCGGTTTGGTGAACCGAGACGACATGATCGTCGAGGCCGTGGGCGAGGAACGTCGGCGGCGCCTGCCGCGTCACGAAGCGCACGGGCTGATAGTCCGCCGCAGCGAACGGCGTGCCGAAGATCCTGCGCAGAGCGCGCGTGTTCGGCGCAATCGCATACGGGCCGGCGAGACCGACCAGCCCCGAGATCCACTCCGGTTTCGCCCCGGCCTTGATGAGGAAGTCCGGCTTCAGCGCGAGGAAGGCGGCGGTGTACGCACCGGCCGAGTGACCCATCAGCACGACATGGCGCGGATCACCGCCGAGCTCTTGCGCGTGCTGCTGGACCCATGCGACCGCGTGCGCGGCATCGTCTAGGAACTCGGGAAATTTCACCTTGGGATAGAGGCGATAGTCCGGCAGAACCGCGACGAAGCCGCGTTCGGCCAGCGCTGCACCGACGAACCGATACGACGACTTCGAGCCCGTCTGCCACGACCCGCCGTACCAAAAGACGACCACGGGGCGCAGGGTGGCCCGCGTCGCGGTGGCGCCCCGGATCGGCGCGACGTCGCTCGAGGCCGCGGTGCGCAGCAACCCGCCAGACTGCGCGCCGCTCGGCCGTGCGCCCGCACGCGCAGGCTCGGCGTCGGCGGCGTCCAACGGCACATAGACATCCAGCTTTTGCCGCTTTTCGCTCCCATACGCGATATCGGTCGTCCGCTGGTACGGCCCGAAGGACGCCGGCACGTTGGCGATCAGGAACGAAAGGCTCGTGCACGCCGCGCTGGAGGCGGCGAGCGCCAGCACTCCGGCGCGCGCGATCAGCTTGCGAATCGTCAGCATCGAAGGGACCCCGTCGGTCGGCTGTCCCCGTCAATTACGCCGCAACCGAGCAACCAGATGCGTGCATCGTCCGAATCGCTTTCGAACCAGGCGCTGGCGCTGCCGAGACGAAAGCTGTAGCCCCAGGCGTCCATGTCCGCGAGCAGCCGCCCGCGGCCGACGCCGGGCAGCTCGTCCGCCAGCAGAATCTGTAAATAGCAGACGCCGTTCTCTTCGGGATCGTCCCCGCCGGCGTCGCGATCGAGCCCGACGCGGCGCTCGGGTGTCATGCAGATGTAGTGACACGCCTCGTGGAGCACCGAATGCACCGGCGTGTCGAGCCGCGCGTACAACCGATTGCCGTGCAGCCCGGCTTCGCTCTCGCCCCAGTACGAGCCCGGAATGACTTCGTTCGGTGCGACGAGCTGCAATTGCAGCCCATACCGATTCAGCAGCAGTGCAACCGCGACCCGATCGACCGACCCGAGGCGCAAGACGCTGTTCGCATCCGTGCCGGAGGGCGCCGGCGCGGTCACAGACTGGACAAGCGGCGCATCACGATGTTGACGAGATCGCGCGCCATGCCCTCACGCAGGATGGCCGCTTCGTTTTCCTTCGCGAGCAGCGTGCGCTCGTCGAAGCTGTAGTCGCGCGTGATGGAGACCTTCTGCGCCGGGAGCAGCTCGCTGTCCTTCGAGCTGACGGAAAACTCCACGGTATAGGTCAGCTCGTACTCGCGCGGAATGTTGTTCGCGGAGACGGAGAGAATTTTGGAGCTGACGTCGTCGGTCAGAATGCGCACCGTGCCCGTGGCCGTGGCGCTGTCTTCCGTGAGCTTGCCACCGTTGGTGATGAGCGCCTTGCGCAGACCTTGCACGAAGTCTGTTTGATCATTCGGCGCGATCACGTAGGTGACGTGGAGTGGTGCCGGCAGAGGCGTACGGCCTTGGATACGAAAGCCGCACCCACCGACGATTGTGAGTGCAGCCATCGCGATCAGTGCTGGCAGCAATCTCATACGACGATGTTCACCAGCTTGCCGCGCACGTACACGACTTTGCGCACGGGCTTGTCGCCCACGAACTTCTGCACGTGCGCATCCGCCAGCGCCGCATCCCGCGCGATGGTCTCGTCTGCATCCGCGGGGATGATCACGCGGCCGCGCAGCTTGCCGCTCACCTGCACGACGACTTCGATCTCGTCCTGCTTCAGCGCCACCGGGTCGACGACCGGCCACGGGGCATCGAGGATGTCGCCGTACTTCGCCGCGAAGCCCATCTCGCTCCACAGCGCATGCGTGACGTGAGGCGCAATCGGATAGAGCGTGCGCAAGAGGATGCCGATGCTCTCGAAGGCCAGCGGCACGTTGCTCCGCGCATCCTCGCTGTCGATGCTGTTCAGCATCTTCATGCAGGCGGATACGACGGTGTTGTATTGAATGCGCTCGTAGTCGTGCAGCGCTTGCTTGAGGCTCGCGTACACCGCGCGTCGCACATCTGCCTGCTTCGGCGTCAATGCGCTTTGATTCACCGGCGCGAAGCGCGCCGCGGCTTGATCCGCCGAAGCTTCGTGAATCGTGCGGCAGACGGTCCAGAGCTTGCGCAGGAACCGCTGCACGCCCGCGGCGCCCGAATCCGACCACACGGCGCTCTCGGCGGGCGGACCGGCGAACATCACATACGCGCGCGCCGTGTCCGCGCCGAAACGCTCGATGATGTCGCGCGGCTCGACGACGTTGTTCTTGCTCTTCGACATCTTCTCGATGCCGCCGAACAGCACGGGCTGACCGTCCTCGAGCGCGACCGCGCCGACGGGACGCCCCTTCTCGTCGTACTTCACGTCGACTTCGCTGGGGTAATACCAGCGCTTGCGGCCCGTGGCGTCCTCGCGGTAATAGCACTCCGCCAGCAACATGCCCTGCGTGAACAAGCGCGTGAACGGCTCGTCGAACTTGATCAGCCCGAGATCGCGCATCACCTTCGTCCAGAACCGCGCGTACAGCAGGTGCAGGACGGCGTGCTCGATGCCGCCGATGTACTGATCCATCGGCATCCAGTAATCCGCGCGCCCGTCGACCATGCGGTTCGCATCGGGGCAGCAATAGCGCATGAAGTACCAGGACGAATCGACGAAAGTGTCCATCGTGTCCGTCTCGCGCCGCGCGGGCTTGCCGCACTTCGGGCAGGAGCACGCGAGGAAGCGTTCGTCCTTGTTCAGCGGATTGCCGCTGCCGTCCGGCACGAGATCTTCGGGCAGCACGACCGGCAGGTCTTTTTCCGGTACAGGCACCGGCCCGCACGATTCGCAGTGGATGATCGGGATCGGCGTGCCCCAGTAGCGCTGCCGGGAAATACCCCAGTCGCGCAGACGCCAGCGCACTTGCTTCTCGCCGAGTCCCTTCGCGGCCAGATCGGCAGCCACTGCGTCGACGGCCGCCTCGTAGGGCAGGCCGTCGTACTTGCCGCTGTTCACGCAGACCGCGTGTTCTTTGTCCGCGTACCAGGGCTGCCACGCGCTCGTGTCGTACTCGTGTTGGCCATCTTTGTGCCCGATCACTTGCTTGATCGGCAGGCCGTAGCGCTTCGCGAACGCAAAGTCTCGCTCGTCGTGAGCAGGCACGCCCATCACAGCGCCTTCGCCGTAACCCATCAGCACGTAATTGCCGACCCACACGGGAACACGCTCGTTCGTCAGCGGATGCGCGACGAAGAAGCCGGTAGCCATGCCCTTCTTCTCCGCCGTCGCGGCTTCCGCTTCCGCGACGCCGCCCTTCTTGCACTCCTCGAGGAACGCCGCGAGCTCGGGATTACTGCGCGCGAGATGTGTCGCCAGCGGATGCTCCGCCGCGAGCGCGACGAACGTGACGCCCATGATCGTGTCGGCGCGCGTCGTGAACGCACGCAGCACACCTTTCGGCGGCAAGTCCGTGACCTTGCCGGCGATCTCGTAGGGAAAGCCGAGATTCACGCCGTAACTGCGGCCGATCCAGTTCTCCTGCATCGTCCGCACTTGGTGCGGCCAGCCTTCCAGCTTGTGCTGCGTGTAGTCGAGCAGCTCTTGCGCGTAGTGCGTGATCGCCAAGTAGTAGCCGGGGATCTCGCGCTTCTCGACGATCGCGCCCGACCGCCACCCGCGTCCATCGATCACCTGCTCGTTCGCGAGCACCGTATTGTCGATGGGGTCCCAGTTCACGACCTGCGTCTTGCGATAGGCGATGCCTTTCTCGAGCATCTTCAGGAACAGCCATTGATTCCAGTGGTAGTACGACGGATCGCACGTCGCCACTTCGCGCGACCAGTCGAAGGCGAGCCCGAGCGGCTGCATCTGCGACTTCATGTCGGCGATGTTCGCGCGCGTCCACTCGGCCGGCGCCACCTTCTTGTCGATGGCCGCGTTCTCGGCGGGCAAGCCGAACGCGTCCCAGCCCATCGGCATCAACACGTTCCGGCCCTGCATGCGCAGGCTGCGATACATCACGTCGTTGATGGTGTAGTTGCGGACGTGGCCCATGTGCAGCTTGCCGGAGGGATACGGCAGCATCGAGCAGGCGTAGTGCTTCGGCCGCGAGGCATCCTCGCGCGTACGAAACGCGTCGCGCTTCGTCCAGTGGGCCTGCGCGGCACGCTCGACCGCTGCTGCGTTATAGAGCTCGTCCATCGGAAACAGCTGGAATCTCAGAGGTTTGAGGGATCGGCAGGATACACGAACACACCGGGCGCGCGCGCCAGACGGCCTGCAGGCCTCTCGGACGCCAACAGTACGGCAAGCCGCCGCGCGTTGACGTCGCAGGCACGAGTCGGCGCCCCACGTACCGCACGGCAAGTCCGGCCGAAGGCGAGCGCCCCCTGTCGTATCCGCTCGCCGCCCCGATCGAAGGCACAAAAAAGCCGCCGCGGCATCACCCGCGGCGGCCTTTTATCTCAGAAGCCGAAGATCAGCTCAGCCGCAGTGGCAGGAAGAACACGCCGCCGCCGTCGCCGCGCTGAATCAGCAGCGCCACTGTCTTGCCGGCCGTCTTCGCAGCCGCCTGCAAGTCGGCGACCGTCTTCACCTTCTTGCCGTTGATGGCCAGGATGATGTCGCCCTGCTGCACACCGGCCGCGAGCGCCGGCCCGCTGACCTGGTCTACCACAAGGGTGCCCTCAGTCTCGACCTGCTGCTTCTCGGCGGGATCGAGCGGCCGCACGGTAAGCCCGAGCTGGCTCGCCTGGTCCGCGCCGCGCTTGCCCTTCAGCGACGCGGTCTTCGCTTCCGGCTCGGGCAGCTGATCGATCTTCACGTCGAGCTTCTGTGCCTTGCCGCCGCGCCACACGGTGAGCATCGCGCTCGAGCCGGGCTTCATGCGCGCCACGAGCGTCGGCAGCTCCGAGGAGACTTCGACCGGCTTGTCGTTGACCTCGAGAATCACGTCGCCGAGCTTTACGCCGGCCTTGTCGCTCGGGCCGTCTTTCACGACGGAGCTGACGAGCGCGCCGCGCGGGCGATCGAGCCCGAACGAGTCCGCGAGCTGCCCGTCGACGTTCTGAATGGTGACGCCGATGCGGCCGCGCGTGACGTGTCCCGTCTTCACGAGCTGATCGCGCACGTCCATTGCCACGTCGATCGGAATGGCGAACGACAGACCCATGTAACCGCCCGTGCGGCTGAAGATCTGCGAGTTGATGCCGACGACTTCGCCCTGCAAGTTGAACAGCGGCCCGCCGGAATTGCCGGGGTTCACCGCCACGTCGGTCTGAATGAACGGCACGTAGTTGCTGTTGCTCTCGCTCGGCAGCGAGCGCGCGGTCGCGCTGACGATGCCCGCCGTCGCGCTGTTCTCGAAGCCGAAGGGCGAGCCGATCGCGAGCACCCACTCACCAGGCTTGAGCTTCGAGGGATCACCCACACGCACGGTGGGAAGATTCTTCGCCTCGATCTTGATCACCGCGACGTCCGTCGCTTGATCGATACCGATGACTTTCGCTTGATACTCGCGCCGGTCGTTCATCTTCACGGTGACCTGATCCGCATCCGACACGACGTGCGCGTTCGTGAGGATGTAGCCATCCGGCGTCACGACGAAGCCGGAGCCCGAGCCGCGCTGGGGCTGCGGCTGGCCGCGGCCTTGCGGGCCCGGAATACCGAAGCGCCTAAAGAAGTCCCCGAACGGATCGTCACCCTGATCACCGCCGGGAAGACCGGCGTCCGCGCGCGGATTCTGCACGACATCGACGTTGACGACGGCCGGGCCGAATTTATCGACCAGCGGCGCGAAATTCGGGAGCGCCGCGACCACCCCGGGTGAAGTGGCGGGTACCGTCGGCACCGAGCTCTGAGCCGTAGCCGCGGCGGCAGCGGGCGCAGGTTGCTGCGCCTGGGAATCCACCGAGCAGGCACTCATGAGAATCGACAGGGTGAGGACGGTTACGGCCCGGCGGGCCGAGCTCGAGAAGGTCATGCGTCACTCCGGTTGAAGAAATTGAGGAGGCCCCTGGGGCCCAGCGTGGCGATAAGACCGGGGGTCACTGTAGAGGTTCCGACGGCGCAACGGTAGTGCAATTGCCGAGCAGCGCCGGAAGTTCCCATGAGCGATCAGCCGAGACTACGTGTCCGCAATGCGTTCCGACGCCGCGTAGCGACGATCCTCATGGCGACGCAAATCGCGATTCCAAGAGTGGCGAGCGAAATGACTAGCCAGTTGCCGACGCGCGCGTACAACGTCAAGCCGGTCCGTGGTGTCACCGCAGCGTGCAACAGGAAACGCTGGAATTCTGGAGCGCGCGCGACGATCTCGCCGTGCGGGCCGATGACACCAGAGATGCCGTCGTTGGCCGCGCGAATCATGTAGCGCTCTGCCTCCATCGCGCGCATGCGCGCGAGCTGGAAGTGCTGATGACGCGCGCTGCCGTGCCCGAACCACGCGTCGTTCGTCACGTTGACGAGCGTGTCCGCTTCGCGAAGCGCGGGCAGTTGCGAGCTGCCGTAGCCGTCTTCGTAACAAATCGTCGTCGCCATCTCGAGACCGCCGGCGCGTAACGGTGGCTGCTGCGCGCCACCGCGCGTGAAGTCGGAATACGGCAAGCTCATGAGGCGCAGCCACGAACGCACGAATTCCGGCACGGGGAAGAATTCGGCGAAGGGCACGAGGTGGCTCTTGTCGTACCACTGCACTTGTTCGCCGAGCGCGAGCACGGAGTTGTAGTACCGCTCGTGCTCGTCCATCCGCAGGATGCCGAGCACGACGGCGGAGCCTGCGCTGCTCGCATCTCGATACAGCGAACGCAGATACGGCAGCAGCTCGTTCGCAAGGTCCGGCAACGATGCTTCGGGGAAGATGATCAACGGCGTGCCGAAGCCTTCTTCGGCGAGCTTGCGATACAGATTCAGCGTGTGGTCGTGATTGGACTCGAGCCACTTCTGCTGCTGCGGGATCGCGCCTTGCGCGATGGCGATGGCGACCGGCTTACCTGAGGGCTGCGTCCACACGATGCCGCCGAGCGCAGGGGCGACGAGCCACGGCGCGACGATCGACACCGCCGCGATCACGCGCACGCGCAGCGAACCGTGAACGAGCGCGACGAGCGCGCCGGCGCTCACGAGCAGCAGCGCGCTGATGCCGTACACGCCGATGATCGGCGCCCAATTCCCGAGCCACGTGTCCGTTTGCGAATACCCGAGCGACAGCCACGCGAAGCCGGAGAGAAACCAGCCGCGCCACCACTCGACGAACACCCATACGGCCGGCATTCCGACGAGCCAACGCAACGGACCTGGTGGCAACCAGCGCGCGATGACGTAGCCGACGCCCGCGTGATACAGCGCCATGACGGACGTGAGCCCGAGCATGAGACCGAAGGCCATCCATGCGGGCGCGCCGCCCATGACGTGCAGGCCCGTGTAGAGCCAGATGGTGCCAACGAAGAACGTGCCGAAGTTGAACCAGAAGCCGAGCCATGCGGCTGCGCGCGGCGCGGCCGTTTCCCACAGCAGCATGAGCACGGCAGGGCAAACGATTGCGAACACCCACCATTGCAGCGGCGCGAAGCTGCAGGCTACGAGCGCGCCGATGCCGCACACGCCGAGCCTCAGCAGGTAGGGATGCGCGCGCGCCTGCCAATCGTCGATGAGCTCGGCCAGCGGCGCGCGGCGCGCCGGCATGGAGACAGGAGGAGATGCGCTCACGGAACCTGCGGGCTACCGCGTGGATGTGCGCCGCGCGCTGCCGCAAGCCGCTGCGGCGCGGACGCGCGCGCCTGCTGACGGTCGACGCCGCCGGAAAACAGCTCGACGCACGAGGGTCGGCAAGGCGACTGCGACTCGGCGCTCATGATCCGCCGTTCGTCGGCTTTTCGTCCGCGGGCACGATGCCTTTCGGGCACGTCACCCGCAGCGTCTCGATGCGGCGGCGGTCGGCACGCATCACGCGAAACTCGAACCCTTCGATGGTCACCGCCTCGCCGCGCCGGGGCAGACGACCGAGCTGCTTCATCACGAGGCCGGCGACGGTGTCGAACTCCTCGTCGTCGAGCGTCACGCCGAAGTACTCGTTGAACTCGTCGATGCGCGTCACGCCGCGCACGGTGAACTCGCGCTCGCCTTCCTTGCGGATGTTCTGATCGTCCTCGACATCGAACTCGTCGTCGATCTCGCCGACGATCTGCTCGATGACGTCCTCGATCGTGACGAGCCCGGACACCCCACCGTACTCGTCGACGACGAGCGCCATGTGATTGCGATTGCGGCGGAACTCTTTCAGCAGCACGTTCAGCCGCTTCGATTCCGGCACGAACACGGCCGGGCGCATGTATTCGCGAATGTCGAAGCGCTCCTTCGAGCCGCTCGCGTACATGCGCAGCAGGTCCTTCGCGAGCAGGATACCGACGATGTCGTCGCGATCTTCGTCCATCACGGGAAAGCGCGAGTGGCCGGACTCGACGACCGTCGGCAGGATGCGCGCCGGCGGATCGTCCCGTCGCACGGAGACCATCTGCGCGCGCGGCACCATGATGTCGCGCACCTGCAGGTCCGCCACCTCGAGCACGCCTTCGAGCATCGTGCACGCGTCGTCGTCGATGACGCCGCGCTCGTTCGCCGCGCGTAGCATCACCACGAGATCGTCACGGTCCTGCGGCTCGCCGAGGGACTGTGTGATCTTCTTGAGCCAGCGCCCGGTGGCGTTCAGATCCTTGTTGCTCATCGAGTGCTCCGATACGGATTCGCAAAACCGAGCTCGCGCAGTACGGCGATTTCGCGCCGCTCCATGCGGCGCGCATCGGTCGACCGTTCGTGGTCGTAGCCGATGAGATGCAGCGCTCCATGCACGACGAGGTGCGCCCAATGGGCGCGCAGGCTCTTCTTCTGTTCGCGCGCTTCGTTGCGCAGAACGTGCGGGCAGATCACGAGATCACCCAACGACTGCGCCTCGACGCCGCGTGCGCGCAACGGCGGAGCGGGAAACGACAACACGTTCGTCGGGTGGTCTTTGCCGCGATAGCTGGCATTGAGGCGGCGGCTCTCGGCGCGTCCGACGACGCGCACGGAGAGCTCGCGATTGCGGGCGCGGCGCCCGAGGGCGGCGTTCGTCCAAGCCGCGATGTCCGCTCGTCGGGGCGCCCACGTGCGTACACGCTTTTGCATGTCCACGTGCGCGCCGGTCATTTCGAGTCGCCTCGCGATTCGTAGGCTTTGACGATTCGTTGCACGAGCGGATGGCGCACGACGTCCTGCGAATCGAAGAACGTGAACGACACACCCTCGACCCCCCGCAGGATGTTGAGCACGTGCGAGAGGCCGGATTGCTTGCCGACCGGCAGGTCCGTCTGCGTGACGTCGCCCGTGACGACCGCGCGCGAGCCGAAGCCGATGCGCGTCAGGAACATCTTCATCTGTTCCGGCGTCGTGTTCTGCGCTTCGTCGAGGATGATGAACGAGTCGTTGAGCGAGCGGCCGCGCATGAAGGCAAGCGGCGCCACCTCGATGACGTTGCGCTCGATGAACCGCGCCACGCGATCGAAGCCCATCATTTCGTAGAGCGCGTCGTACATCGGGCGCAGGTACGGATCGACCTTCTGCGTCAGATCGCCCGGCAGGAAGCCGAGGCGCTCGCCGGCTTCGACGGCGGGGCGCACGAGCACGATGCGTCTCACGCTGTCGGTCTGCAGCGCTTCGACGGCGCACGCGACTGCGAGATACGTCTTTCCGGTGCCCGCGGGACCGACGCCGAACGTGAGATCGCTGCGACGGATTTGCGCGAGGTACTCGCGCTGATGCGTGCCGCGCGCGCGAATGCCGCCGCGCGCGACGCGCACGGTCATCTCGTCTTTCGAAGTCTCGGCGGGCGCGGCGCCGGCATCGTGTTCTTGGAGCACCAGGTGCACGCGCTCGGGCGTGACTTCCTCTTCGTCCGCGACGTCGAAGAGCTGGCGCAGCGTGTCTTCGGCTTGCGCGGCGCGCACGCCGCGCACACGGAAGTTGCCGCCGCGGCGGCGGATCTCGACGTCGAGGCGCGATTCGAGCAGGCGCAGGTTTTCATCGAGCGGCCCGCACAGATTCGCGAGACGCAAGTTGTCCGGCGGATCGAGATCGAATTCGCGCGATTGCGCGCTGGGTGTGTTCGTAGCCACGGAATCAGGTGCCGACCGCGGCACGGGGCGCGCGATCCGGCGCGGAAGCAGCAGTCGAGGACTCGTGCGCCTCATCGGGCGCGCGCGCCGCTCCCGCATGCAGCTCGGGTATCGCATGCAGGCGGCCGCGCAGGCTGTGCGGCTTCGCCTCGGTGATCGCGACATCGGCGAAATGGCCGATCAGCGACTCGGGTCCCGCGAAATTCACCCAGCGATTGTTCTCGGTCTTGCCGGCGAGCTCACGCGCGTCCTTGCGAGCGTTGCGCTCGACGAGCACGCGCTGAACGCTGCCGACCATCGATTCACTGATGGCGCGCGCTTGCTCGTCCAGCAGCGCTTGCAGGCGCACGAGGCGCTGCTGCTTCACGTCGTACGTCTCCTCATCGGGCAGCGCGGCGGCGGGCGTGCCCGGGCGGCGGCTGTAGATGAAGTTGAACGACTGATCGAAGTTCACGTCGCGGGTGAGCTTCAGCGTCGCTTCGAAGTCGCGCTCGGTTTCGCCGGGGAAGCCGATGATGAAGTCCGTGGTGATGCTGATGCCGGGGCGCGCGGCGCGCAGGCGGCGCACCTTCTCTTTGTATTCGAGCGAGGTGTAGCCACGCTTCATGAGCGCGAGCACGCGGTCCGAGCCGCTCTGCACGGGCAGATGCAGATGGCTCGCGAGCTTCGGCACGTTCGCGTACGCCTCGATCAGGCTGTCCGACAGCTCGAGCGGGTGTGACGTCGTGAAGCGAATGCGCTCGATGCCCGGCACGGCGGCGACGTGATGGATCAGCGTCGCGAGATCGACTATCGAGCCGTCGCGCATCGCGCCGGCATAAGCATTCACGTTCTGGCCGAGCAGCGTCACTTCGCGCACGCCTTGCGCGGCGAGCTGGCGGATCTCCTGCATCGTCGACTCGAACGGGCGGCTCACTTCGTCGCCGCGCGTGTAGGGGACGATGCAGAAGCTGCAGTACTTGCTGCAGCCTTCCATGACCGACACGAATGCCGTGGAGCCTTCGGCGCGCGGCGCCGGCAGGCTGTCGAACTTTTCGATCTCCGGAAAGCTCACGTCGACGACCGTGCGGCCGGTGCGGCGAAGCTCGGCGATCATCTCGGGCAGGCGATGCACCGTCTGCGGCCCGAACACGAGATCGACGAACGGCGCGCGCTCGCTGATGGCCTCGCCTTCCTGACTCGCGACACAGCCGCCCACGCCGATGAGCACGTGCGGGCGCTGCGCTTTCAACATGCGCCACTCGCCCAGCAACGAGAACACTTTCTCCTGCGCTTTCTCGCGCACGGAGCAGGTGTTCATGAGCAGGATGTCCGCCTGGTTGGGATCGTCCGTCGCGGTGAGACCCTGGGCTGCGTGGAGCGCGTCCGCCATTCGGGCGGAGTCGTACTCGTTCATCTGGCAGCCGAATGTTTTGATGAAGTAGCGGCCGGGCATAGGGTCGGAGTGAGTGGGGCGGAAATTCTACGGCCTGGAGGGGATGGGTGCATGGCCGGTGCGAAAAGATGCTCGCCGCTGAAGGCTTAGACTGGGCCGGAAGCCAATTACGTCAAGCAGTTACGCATGAGCCGGGGGCCTCCGGCCGGGCGTTGGCGGGGCCATTCGTGCGAAGCCCCGCTTTGAAAAGAGAATTTCGGAACCTCAGACCCGCGTCGAGGCCTGCGTCGGTCGCGAGGGTTATGTCGGCTCCGTCACAACCTTGCCAAATTCATGCTATAGCTTCAGCCCAGCGATAATC
>Ga0081455_10001330_pt1 | contig 30557 bp, 23 predicted proteins | sample TabmetS3T2R1_FD_70207 | JGI IMG/M metagenome (GOLD analysis project Ga0081455, IMG submission 70207) | Tabebuia heterophylla rhizosphere microbial communities from the University of Puerto Rico - S3T2R1 | ecosystem: Host-associated > Plants > Roots > Rhizosphere ... | reverse complement strand
CGCGCGAGAGGTAGTCGAAGATCGACTCCTCGAGCACCCGCTCCTGGCCCTCGGCGGTGACGGTCAGCGCACCGCTGGTGACGTCGTAGCTGACGGTCGAGGCAAGCGGCCCCGAGGCGTCGCCCATGAACGAGAAGCGGGCGCGGCCGTCGAGCATGCTGCTGTCGAGCCAGAAGGCGTGATCGCTCTTGCCGTAGAGGTGGTGGAAGGCGCGCTCGGTGTCGTAGGCGTTGTCGAGGCGCTTGACCCGCAGCTCGAGGTCGGGGCCACCGCCGTGCGAGCGCGGCACGCCTTCGTCGATCCGCACCGCGCCGCCATTGCGCCGCCCCGAGTGCTCGATCGTCAGGTCGCGGAAGCGGGCCAGCATCGCCCGCCCGTGCTCGGTCGAGATCGACTCCGGGTGGAACTGCAGGCCCCACTGCGGCTTGCTGCGGTGGGCGACGCCCATCAGGATCCCGTCGGTGGTCCAGGCAGTCGCCTCGAGCTCGTCCGGCAGGTCCTCGACGCAGAGCGAGTGGTAGCGAACCACCTGGAACTCGCGCGGCAGGCCGGCGAAGATGCCGCCGTCTTCGTGGGTGACCGCGCTGAGCCGGCCGTGCATCGCTTCCGGCGCGTGGACGACCTTGCCACCGTAGGCCGAGCAGAGGCCCTGGTGGCCGAGGCAGACGCCGAGCAGCGGCACCTCGGACTCGCGGATCGCTGCCGCGCAGACGCCGAAGTCGGCCTCTCGGTCGGGGTTGCCCGGCCCCGGCGAGATGACGATGTTGTCGAAGTCGCGGCTCGCCGCCAGCTCCCCCCAGCTCATCGCGTCGTTGCGGACGACGATCGGCTCTTCGCCGTTGGCCTCCGAGAGCAGCTGGAAGAGGTTGTAGGTGAACGAGTCGTAGTTGTCGATCAGCAGCGTCTTCACTAGACGTGGGTCCTCAAACCAGGTATTTGCGCAGCACCTTGCCCAGCGGGCTCTTCGGGATCTCGTCGCGGAATTCGACTTCCTGCGGGACCTTGAAGTTGGCGAGGCGCTCGCGGCAGAAGGTGACCAGCTCGCGCTGGTCGGGCTCACCGCTGCCGACCACGACGGCCTTGACCCGCTGCTCGCCGGCAACCTCGGTGTCGACGCCGACGACCACCGATTCGGTCACCGCCGGGTGCGTGTTGAGCACCGCCTCGACCTCGATCGGGTCGACCTTGAAACCGCCGGTCTCGATCAAGAGCTTCTTGCGGCCCTCGAGGAAGAGCATCCCGTTCTCGTCGATCCGGCCGAGGTCGCCGGTGAAGTAGCGGCCGCCGCGGAAGGCGATCGCGTTCAGCTCCGGCAGGTCGCCGTAGCCGTCGGTCATCGCCGGGCTGGCGACCGTGACCTCGCCGATCTCGCCGTCGGCGACCAGATCGCCGTCGTCGTCGAGGATCGCCAGCTCGACCCCCTTGACCGGCGTCCCGACCGACTCGAAGGTCGAGACCGGGTCGTCGGAGAGGTTGGCCGAGATCATCCCCGTCTCGGTCGAGCCGTAGAGCTGGCGGACGAGGACGCCGAAGCGCTCGCCGAAGGCCTCGAAGGTCTCGCGCGGCATCGCCATCCCGGCGGTGAAGCAGAGCCGCAGCGAGGAAAGGTCGGCGTCGGCCGGCGATTCGGCCATCAGTCGGTAGTTGAAGGGGACGCCGGGGAAGATCGTGATCCCCTCGCCCTCGATCAGCTCCAGCGCCCGGTGGCGCTTGAGCAGGAAGGGATGCGGGTCCTCGAGGATCACCATGGTGGCGCCGGAGATCGCCGAGCCGAAGATGCAGGCGCCCATCCCCCAGGTGTGGAAGAGCGGCACCGCGGCGAGGATCTTGTCGTCGCTCGACATCCCCAGCCCGAGGTAGGACTCGGCCTCGGCGACGCACTGGGCGTTGGTCCGGTCGAGCCGCTTCGGGCGGCCGGTCGAGCCGGAGGAGAACTGGCCGACGAGCGGCTCGTCGGGCGCGCGCGGCGCCAGCCGTTCGGCGCTCCCTTCCTCGACCAGGCTGGCGAGGGTGACCGAGGAGCCGTGCCCGGCGCCGGAGCCGATCACCTGCACCGGGTGGTCGAAGCCGGCGACGATCCGCTCGCAGACGCCGGCGGTGCGCTCGTCCGAGATCACCGCCTTGACGCCGGTGCTGCGAAACCAGAATTCGAGCTCGGCCTGCTTGAAGGCGGGGTTGGCGGGGACGACTTTGGCGCCCAGCGCGGCGACCGCGTGGAAGGAGGCGAGGAACCAGGGGTCGTCGCGCAGCACCAGGCCGACGGCGTCGCCGGCGCCGATCCCGTGCCCGGCCAGCCCGGAGGCCAGCCGCTCGATCCGGTCGACCAGCTCGCCGAAGCCGAGCCGTTCGTCGCGGTAGACGACGGCGGTGCGGTCGGGCTGGGCGTCGGCGTGCTTGTAGAGCAGCTCGAGCAGCACGGAGCTAGCCGCCCTTGCGGTTGACGAAGGCAGCGATCGCGTCGACGCTGCGGAAGTTGTCCGGGGTGAGGTCCTCGTCGTCGACTTTGATCCCGAACCGCTCCTCGACGAAGCCGACCAGCTCGGTAATCCCGAGCGAGTCGATCAGGTCGGCGGCCAGCAGGTCTTCGTCGTGGGCGATCGGGCCGGGGGCCAGATCGCCGGTGATCTCGTCGACGATGAATTTTTCGATTGCGTCGGCTTTGTCGTTGCTGCTCATCGGATCGATTCTATTTCGGGACGGGGGACGGTTGGACGGGGGTCGGTACGGGGGTCGCCGCGAGGCGGCGAGAGAAGACGGTGCGAACGGACACGTCCCTCATCGGCTCGTAACCGCGAGAGCTGTAGAGCCAGCGCGCCTCGCGGTTGCCACTCTCGACGTAGCCCCAAATCCGGCGGTAGCCGAGCGCGGCGACCTGGCTCTCGATCCCGTATAGGAAGTGGTTTGCGGTGCCGCCGCCGCGCGCCTCGGGCAGCAGGTAGTTGTCCGAGCCGTAGACGTCGCCGGGCTCGATTTGAAACGAATCTCCCAGCCAGCGGGCGTCGGGGTGGGTGGCGAAGCGCTCGCCCTCGATCCACCAGTAGTAGCCGACGAGCTCGCCGCCGAGCAGGGCGACGAAGCCGTGCAGGCCGCGCTCGAGGTCGGCTTCGAAGCGGCGGTCGACGCCGGGCCGGCCGCGGCGGCGGTTGAGCTCCGAGAGGCCCGTCAAATGGGCCTTGTCCATCGGCAGGACCTGCAGCTCGGAGGGGCGGCGCGGCACCTTCACGTCGTCGAGGTCCTTGAGCAGGATCGTGATCGTGTTGGCCGAGAAGGCCCGCCGGCGCAGCTCGGCAGCGGTCTTGGCGACCGCCGCCCGGGTCCCGTTCTCACGGGCATATCGCCGGAAGCGGCCTATCATCGCCGACACCTTGTCACAACCGGCGAGCGCGATTCAGAGCCCCCGCCCGGATGCGCGCGCGGGTGTATTCGAGACGATCCTGGTCTTCGAAGACCGGCCGATCGACCTCGAGGCCCACCTGCGGCGACTGACCGCCAGCGTCCGCGCGCTCTACGACCAGGAGCCGCCGGCGGGCGTCCGCGACCAGGTGCTCGCCGGCTGTCGCGGCGGCTGGCTGGGGCGACTGCGGCTGAGCGTCGAGCCCGACCGGGCTGGCGAGCTGCACAGCTCGATCGTCGTCGCAGCCTTCGATCCCAACAACGTCTTCCCCACCGGCCCGTTTGCGACGGCGCTGCAGAGCTTCTTCGTCGACCGCGGCTACGGCGCCCACAAGTGGGTCGACCGCGAGATGCTCGCCCGTGCCGAAGCGAGCGCCGGCCCGGGGGCGGCGCCGCTCTTGGTCGAGGAGGACGGAACCGTGCTCGAGGGCTCGCGCGCCAACGTCTTCGCGATCCTCGAGCGGGCGATCGTGACGCCGCCGCTCGACGGCGAGATCCTCCCCGGTGTCGCCCGCGGCGGGGTGATCGAGGTCGCCGAGGAGCTCGGCTTCGAGCTGCGCGAACAGCGGCTCGAGCTCGACCAGCTGCGGCGGGCCGACGAGGCCTTCATGACCAACGCGCTGCGCGGGGTCGAGCCGGTCAAAGAGCTCGACGGCGAGCCGATCCCAAGCGACGGGCCAATCACGACCGCGCTCGCCGCCGGGCTGCGGCAGCGCTGGTTCGCCGGCGCGCCCTAGACGCCCTGCAGCCGGACCAGGCGTTCGCTCAGAGCTTCGGCTCGGTGGGTGAAGCTGACCAGCCACTCTTCTTGCTGCGGGGCGGCGGGCTCGAGCGACGGGGCAACGGGCTCTGGCGGTGGAGCCGGAGCGCTCGCCGCCCGCTCTGCCGCGTCCTGCGCCGAAGCCGCCGCGCGGGCGGCCAGTTCGGCCGCCTGACGGGCCTGTTCGGCGGCTTCGATCGCCGCCGCCCCGACCTCGGAGACCGCCGACTCGGCGGACTGGGCACGGGTCATCGCCGCCTCGATTCGCGCTTCGAGCTGCGAGAAGCTCTGCGCCCGCGCCGCCGCCGGGATCAGCCACTCCTCAGTGCTGTCGCGTGCCTCGGCGGCCATCGACGATCAGTTCGCCGCCCGCCGCCCCTCCCCTCCCTTTGAATAGATTGCCCTCGACCTAAACCACGCGAGGAGACGCCTTGAGAGCCCCACGAGATTTCTTCAACCCGCTGGCGATCGGTGCCCCGGAGCCACTCCGCGAAATCCCGGTAAAGCCGTCGCGGATGATCCACTTCCTCGACTTCTCGAACGAGAAGATGGTCGCCAAGGCCGGCGACATCGCCAAGCAGACCGACATCCTGCTCGGCAACCTCGAGGACGCGATCCCGGTCGACCGCAAGGAGGCGGCGCGGGCCGGACTGATCAAAGCGGCGCGCGAGTCGGACTTCGGCGCCACCGCGCTGTGGACGCGGGTCAACTCGCTGGAGAGCCCGTGGGTGCTCGACGACCTGACCGAGCTGGTCGGCACGATCGGCGACCAGCTCGAGGTGGTGATGGTGCCGAAGGTCGAGGGCGCCTGGGACATCCACTACGTCGACCGCCTGCTCGCCCAGCTCGAGGCGAAGGCGAAGCTCGACCGCCCGATCCTGATCCACGCGATCCTCGAGACCGCGCAGGGCGTCGTCAACCTCGAGGAGATCGCCGCCGCCAGCCCGCGGATGCAGGGGATGAGCTTCGGCCCGGCCGACCTCGCCGCCAGCCGGCGGATGAAGACGACCCGGGTCGGCGGCGGCCACCCCGGCTACCGCGTGATGGAGGACCCGAAGGACCCGGAGAACCCCGAGGCCGACCGGGTGACCGCCCAGCAGGACCTCTGGCACTACTCGATCGGCCGCATGGTCGACGCCTGCGCCGCCAACGGCCTGCTTCCCTTCTACGGCCCGTTCGGCGACATCAAAGACACGGCCGGCTGCGAGACCCAGTTCCGCGCCGCCTTCCTGATGGGCTGCGTCGGCGCCTGGTCGCTGCACCCGGTCCAGATCGGGATCGCCAAGAAGGTCTTCAGCCCGCCGCCGGACGAGGTCCTCTTCGCGAAGAAAGTGCTGGAGGCGATCCCCGACGGCCGCGGCGTCCACATGATCGACGGCAAGATGCAGGACGACGCCACCTGGAAGCAGTGCAAGGTGATGGTCGAGTTGGCCGAGATGCTGGCGGCGAAGGACCCGGAGTTGGCCGAGGCCTACGGGCTGCAGCCCGCCTAACCCCGGGGCGCGGCTAGCTGAGCTTGATCTTCAGCGTGCGCCGAGTGGTCTGCCCGGCGTGCGTCACCTTCACCGTGACCTTGTAGGTCCCGGCGACGGTCGCCGCTTTGGTGACCGCGATGACCAGGTCGCCCGCTCTGTTGACCTTGCAGCTGAGCCCTTTCGGCAGCTTGCCGGTGCAGCTCACCTGGGCGTCGGCGGGCGCCTCGACCGCGATTACACGGCGGCCCGGCGTACCGATCGGAAGCACCAGCTTCGGCTGCGCGATTGAGATCTGCGCGACGGCGGGAAGCTGACTGGGCGTCGTCGGCGTCGTCTGGGCCGCGCCCGAGCTCGAGGGCTGCTGGGGTCCTTCCGCCTTCGGTTCTTCCGGCGGCAGCGGGTCGGCGGGACGGCGGACGGTGATCGTCAGCTGCTTGCTGACGTCGCCGGCGTCGCTCGTCGCGACGAGCGAGATCGGGTAGTCGCGGCTGCTGCCAGTGGGGGCGGCGCCGAGCGCCGGGGTGCCGGAGATCGTCGCGGTCCCGTCGCCGTTGTCGACGAAAGCGAGACCGTCGGGCAGGACGCCGTCGGCATCGAGCGCCGCCACCGGATCGCCGCTCGAGGTGACCATGAAGGAGGCCGCGATCCCGGTCGTGAATTCGACCGCGCCGCTGCTGGTGATCTGCGGCGCGGTACCGGGGTTGGTGACGGTGATCTTCAGCGCTTTCGAGTTGTGTCCCGATTTGCTGTCGGCGGCGATCGTCAGGTCGTAGTCGAGGCTGCCGGCGACCGGCGCGGCGCTCGCCGCCGGGGTGCCGGAGACCGTCGCCGTACCGTCACCGTTGTCGTCGAAGCTGAGGCCGGGCGGCAGCGAGCCGGTCATGGTCAACGCCGGCTTCGGCTCGCCGCTGGTGGTCACGGTGAACGACCCGGCGGCGCCGGTGGTGAAGCCAGCCGTCGCAGGGCTGGTGATGAACGGCATGTCACCGGGATTGAAGATCGTCAGCGTGAAGCTCTGGGTTGCCGGCGAGCCGACCCCGTTGGTCGCTTTCAGCGCGAAGGTGTAGTCCTGCGAGTCGCCATCGGGGGCAGCGGAGCGGGCCGGGGTGCCGGCGAGGGTCGCGGTGCCGTCACCGTTGTCGACCAGGGTGACGCCACTCGGCAGATCGCCGGACGTCTTGCTGATCGCGGCCGCCGGCGCGCCGGCGGTGCCGACGGTGAAGCTGCCGGCGACGCCGGTGGTGAAATCGGTCGCGTTGCCGCTGGTGAAGGCGGCGGCGGTGCCGGGGTTGGTGACTTTGATCGTCAGCGTCTGGGTTTTCTGGCCGACCGCGTTCTGAGCTTTGACGCTGACCGGGTAGCTGGTCGTCTGGGCCGGCGGTGAGGCGGCGGCGGTCGGGGTGCCGGTGACCTTGGCGCTGCCGTCGCCGTTGTCGGTGAAGCTCAGCCCGGGCGGCAGGGAGCCGGTGAGGCTGAGCGCGGCGGTCGGGGCGGCGTTCGTCGCGATCACGAAGCTGCCCGCGGCGCCGCTCGTGAACGGCGCGGTTTCGGACGAGGAGAAGCTGGGGGCGGCGCCCGGGTTGGTGACTTTGAGCGTCAGCGTCTGGGTCTGCTGACCGACGGCGTTCTGCGCTTTGACGGTGACCGGGTAGCTGGTCGTCTGGGCCGGCGGTGAGGCGGCGGCGGTCGCGGTGCCGCTGATCCGGGCACTGCCGTCACCCTGGTCGGCAAAGGTCAGCCCGGGCGGCAGAGTGCCGGTCACGGTCAGCGCCGCGGTCGGGGCACCGCTGGTCGCGACGACGAAGCTGCCGGCCGTGCCGGTCGTGAAGGCGGCGTTGTCGGCCGAGGAGAAGCTCGGCGCCGAGCCGGGGTTGGTGACTTTGATCGTCAGCGTCTGGGTTTTCTGGCCGACCGCGTTCTGCGCTTTCACGTTGACCGGGTAGCTGGTGGTCTGCGCTGGCGGCGAAGCGGCGGCGGCCGCGGTGCCGGTGATTTTCGCCGTCCCGTCGCCCTGGTCGGCAAAGCTCAGGCCAGGCGGCAGTTCGCCGCTGACGCTGAGCGCGGCGGTCGGCGCGGCGCCGGTCGCGACGACGAAGCTGCCGGCGGCGCCGGTCGTGAACGCAGCGGTTTCGGAAGAGGAGAAGTTGGGGGCCGATCCCGGGTTGGTGACTTTGATCGTCAGCGCCTGGGTTTTCTGGCCGACCGCGTTCTCGGCTTTCACCGTCACCGGGTAGTCGACCGACTGCGCGGGCGGAGCCGCGGCGTTGGTCGGCGTGCCGCTGATTTTCGCCGTCCCATCGCCACGATCGAGGAAGGTCAGCCCGGGCGGCAGTTCGCCGCTGACGCTCAGCGCCGCGGTCGGCGCGCCGCTGGCCGAGACGATGAAGCTGCCGGCCGCGCCGGTCGTGAACGGCGCGTTGTCGGCCGAGAAGAAGCTCGGCGCCGAGCCGGGGTTGGTGACTTTGATCGTCAACGTCTGGCTGGCGTGGCCGACGCTGTTGTCGGCTTCGATCGTGATCGGGTAGCTCTGGCTCTGCGCGGGCGGCGCTGCGGCGTTGGTCGGCGTGCCGCTGATTTTCGCGCTGCCGTCGCCCTGGTCGGCAAAGCTCAGCCCGGGCGGCAGGGCGCCGGTGCGGGTCACGGTCGCCGCCGGCAGGCCGGTGGTGGTGACCGTGAAGCTTTCGGCGACCCCGACCGTGAACAAGGCGTTGTCGGGCGAGGTGATCTGCGCCGCGGTGCCCGGGTTGGTCACGGTCAGGGTCAGCGTCTGGTTGGCGCCGCCGACTCCGTTGGCGGCGTGAACGGTGACCGCGTAGTCCTTGTTGCCCCCGGACAGCGCCGCGCCGGCGGTCGGCGTACCGCTGATTTTCGCGCTGCCGTCACCGTTGTCGGTGAAGCTCATCCCAGGCGGCAGTTCACCGGCGGTTTGGGTCAGCGCCGCAGTCGGCGCCGCCGTCGTCTGGATCGTCAACGAGCCCGCGAGCCCGGTCGTGAAGCTCGCCGTGGTGCCCGATTTGAAGACAGGGGCGGATCCCGGGTTGTTGACGGTGAGGGTGAAGGACTGCGTTTTGTTGCCGGCTTTGCTGCTCGCTTCGAAGTTCAGCGCGTACGGTTTCGAGCCGTTCGGCGGCGCCGCCGAGTCGGCCGCGGTGCCGGAGATCGTCGCCGTGCCGTCGCCGTTGTCTTTGAAGCTCAGCCCTTCAGGCAGATTGCCGGTGTTGGCCAGCGCCGGTTTCGGGTTGCCGGTCGCTTCCAGGGTGAAGGTCTTGGCGACGCCGGTCGTGAAGCTGCTCGAGCTGCCCGTGGTGAAGGCCGGCGGAGTGCCCGGGTTGGTCACGGTCAGGGTCAGCGTCTGCATCGCCGGCGAGCCGACGCCGTTGTCGGCTTTGATCGTCAGCGGGTAGCCCTGGCTTTCGCCGGCGGGCGCCGCGGCGCTGGTCGGGGTGCCGCTGATTTTCGCCGTGCCGTCACCGTTGTCGGTGAAGGTCAGCCCCGGCGGCAGCGTGCCGGTTCGGGTCAGCGCCGCGGTCGGCGCGCCCGTCGAGCTGATCGTGAAGCTGCCGGCGGCGCCGGTCGTGAAGCTCGCCGCGTTGCCGCTGGTGATCGCCGGTGCGACGCCCGGGTTGGTCACTTTCAAGGTCAGCGTCTGGGGCGCGCTGCCGGCGGCGCTTTCCGCTTTCAGAGTCAGCGTGTATTCCTGGGTTTTGCCCGGCGCGGCCGCGGCGGCGGTCGGCGTGCCGCTGATTTTCGCGCTGCCGTTGCCCTGGTCGGCGAAGCTCAACCCGGGCGGCAGGGAGCCGGCGGTCTGTTTCACCGTCGCGGTCGGCGCTCCGTCGGTTTCGACGCTGAAGCTGCCGGCGACTTCGGTCGTGAAGCTCGCGCTGGTGGCGGATTTGAAAGTCGGCGCGGTGCCCGGGTTGAAGACTTTGAGGACGAAGTTCTGCGTCGCTTTGCCTTCGCTGTTGGTCGCGGTCAGGCTCAGCGGGTAGCTCGCAGTCTGCGCCGGTTCGGCGGCCGAGGCGGCCGGGGTGCCGGCGAGCGTCGCGGTGCCGTTGCCGTTGTCGGTGAAGCTGAGGCCGCCGGGGAGCGTGCCGGTGCGGGCGATCGTCGGCGTCGGCGATCCCGCCGTTTCGACCGTGAAGCTGCCGGCGACGCCGGTCGTCAGCGTCGCCGTCGCGCCGCTGCCGAAGCTCGGCGCGATGCCGGCGACTTTCACTTTCGCGGTCGCCGGGGCGCTGGTCTGGTTGCCGTTGGAGACGATCAGGCTGAAGGTCAAGTTGGTCGGGCCGACCGGCGCGGTGAAGGTCGGTTTGGCGCTGCTCGAGCCGGTCAGGGTCACCGCCGGGCCGCCGGTCTGGATCCAGGCGTACTGGAGCGAGATTCCGTTCGGGTCCCAGCTTTCGGAGCCGTCGAGGGTGACGGTCGCCCCGGAGGAGACCTGCCCTTCGGGCCCGGTCACGGCGGTCGGCGTCGGGTCGGTGCCCGGCACCCGCACCGTCACCGTGTCGGCTTTGCTGCTGCCGGTTTTGTCTGAGACCGTCAGCGAGAAGGTCAGGACGGTCGGGTGCGAGGGCGTGGTGAAGCTCGGCGTCGCCGTGTTGGCGCCGGTCAGCGCGACGGTCGAGCCGCCGGTCTGGGTCCAGGCGTAGTTGAGCGTGCCGCTGCCGGTGTGGGAGCTGCCGCTGCCGTCGAGCGTGACCGGGGTGCTCGGGGTGGTGGTCTGGGCGAAGCCGGCGTTGGCGACGACCCCGGTCGTTTCGGTGGCGACCGTGTACTGCCGCTTCAGCCATTCTTCGTAGGCGCTGCCGGCGCAGGCGGGTTCGCTCGCGCAGGCGCCGGCGTCGTGCTGGCCGTAGGTGTAGAAGGCCATCGCCTTCGCCCCGAGCAGGGTGCCGAACACGTTCTGCGGCGAGCTCGTCGATTCGTAGTCGCGGTAGCCGACCAGCCGGTGCGGGCCGCTGAAGGCTTTCGAGGCAACGCGGGTGAATTTCGCGGTAGCGGCGTGGTCGGGATGGTCCGGGCCTTTCAGCGCGACGATGTAGTTCTGGGTCAGGACCTGCTGCGGTTCGAGCTGGGTCATCAGCCCTTTCAGCGTTTCGATCAACCCGCTGTAGGTGTAGCTCGCGGAGTGGTCGACCGCTTCGATCGTCGCGTCCTGCGGCGGGCTGGTGCTGCCGGGCTGGCCGCTTTCCCACAGCTTCATCAGGCTCTTGAACCCGTAGAGCATGTTGCCTTCGCCTTCGATCCCGCCGTCGGGAAGCCGCAGGTAGTAGATCGAGATCGACGGCTTCGCGGTCAGGGTCGAGACGTGGAGGAGGTGCCCGGCGACGGTGGTGGTCGAGGCGGTCCACTGGTTGGCGACCCCGGCCATCTGCGCGTAGGCCGCCTGCGCCCCTTCTTCGCGCCCGAGCCAGTAGGGCTGTTCCTGACCGTCGTCACCGGCGGTGACGAAGACGGTGCGGACGCAGTGGTTGCTCTGCACGTCCTGGACCAGGTTCGGGCTCTGGAAGAGCAGCGTGTCGTCCTGGTGGGCGACGACGTAGAGCGAGGTCGCGCTGCAGCCTTCAGCGGCGCGCGCCGGGGCGCTGGCGAGGAATGAGAGGACGGCGACGAAGACGATCGCCAGCCCGGCGAGAAGAGTGAGATTTTTGGCCCTGCCCGTCATCGAGGCGGGCATCATAGGTTCGGCAGAGCGGCCTTCTTGCGGGCCGGCAATCCGACTTTCGTCCAGTCGAATTCAGTTTTTCGAGCGCTCGATCACCACTTTTAGGTGCCGCTTGACCGGCTTCGCGCCGGCGGCGAACCAGACGTAGAGGTGGAAGGTGCCCGAGCGCGAGAGAGAGCGCCGCGATCCGACCACGACGTTGCCTGCGGTGGTGATTCGGCAGAACGCCCCAGCCGGCAACCTGCCGCGGCAGCGCTTGGCATGGGCGCTCCCCATGACACGGACCACGTGGCGGGCGCGGCGACCGACGGTCAGCCGGACCTGGCCACGGGCGAGCGTCGAGTTCGTCGCTGCCGCTGAGCCCTGACCCGGATCGCCGTCGTTACCTTTTCCGCCGCTTTTCGGTTTGTTGTCGGGCGGAGGGGACGGGGCGGCCGCGACCGCGACCCTGACCGTCGCCGGAGCGCTCAGCTGGGCGCCGTTGGAGACGGCGAGGGAGAAGGTCAGGGTCGAGGCTGGTCCCGACGGCGCGGTGAACGAAGGCATGCTCGACCCGGGGTCGGCGAGAGCGACCGCCGGCCCCCCGACCTGGCTCCAGCCGTAGGTCAGCGGCAGGCTTTCGGGGTCCCAGCTCGCCGAGCCGTCGAGGCTGACGCGGGCGCCTGGGCCGACGCTCTGGTCGGGACCGACGACCGCGGTCGGGTTCGGCGTCGCGCTCGGCACCCGGACGCGGACGACGTCGGGGGCGCTGAACGTCACCCCCTGGCTGACGATCAGCGCGAAGCTCAGCAAGGTCGGGTGCGGTGGCGTGACCAGGGTCGGCGCGACGGTGCTGGCCCCGTTGAGGGTCACCGGCGGGCCGCCGATCTGGGTCCAGGAGTAGCCCAGCGAGCCGCCACTTTCGGAGCTGCTGCCGGCGCCGCTCAGCTGTACGGGCGCGCCCGCGCCCGCGGTCCCTTCGCGCCCGGCGTCGGCGACCACGCCGCGGGTTTTGGTCGGGGCTACGTATTGCCGCTGCCGCCAAAGCGTGTAGGGCGGTACCCCACAGACACCGGGGCAGCCCGTGTCGAACGGGACGTAGGTTTCGAACGCCGCTTCCTTCCCGGCGAGCAGTGCGCCGGAGAGGTTCGCCTGCTTGGTCTGCGTTTCGTAGCCCTCGTAGCCGACCAGATGCCAACCGCCGAAGCCGCTCGGAATCGCTTCGGCCGCCGCTTTGACGAAGCGGGCGGTGTTCAGGTGGTCGGAGTGATCTTCCCCGCTGAGCGGCGCGTAGTTCTGGGTCAGGATCTGCCGGGCGCCGAACGATTCGATTGCGTCGGACAGCGCTGCGATCAGCCCACCATAGGTGTATTCGGTCGAGCCATCGTCGGCCTCGATTGAGGCGATCGCGGGCATCATCCCGTTGCCGCCGTTCCACAGCTTTTTCAGGCTCTCTTCGCCGTACATCGGGAAGCCGTTGCCACTCGGCCCGCCGTCAGGCAAGCGCAGGTAGAGGATCGAGATCCCAGGGCGCCCGACCAGCGTCGCCATGTGGACCGGGTGACCGGCGAGGTCGGCGGTCGAGACCTGCCAGACGTCGGCGACTCCGGCCATCTCCGCGTAGGCCGCCTCCGCTCCGGCTTCCCGCCCTTCCCAGTAGCCGGCGCCTTTGCCGGCGTCGCCGGCGGTGAGGAAGACCGTCTGGATGCAGCGGTTGCCCTGCACGTCTTCGAGCAGATCAGGGCTCTGAAACAACAGCGTGTCGTCCTGGTGGGCGACGACGTACATGTCGGCGCCGGCGCACGGCGGAGCCGCCGCCGCCGGACCGGCGCACAGCAGCAGCGCGGCGACCAGCGCCACCCCCAGGACAATTGCGTACCTCAAAGCAGACACCGTTCTCCCACTCCGATGATACGGCGACCGGGACGGGCCGGTTCACCCGGAGCGCGTTCGTCGATTGTCAACCAGTGGTTGACAAACGACGAACGCGATTGGCGACGCTCAGCCCAGGCGCGATTCGAGCGCCGCCAGCTGCTCCTCCAGCTGGCTCGGCAGCTTGTCGCCGAACTGGGCCAGGTGGGCCTTCACCTGCGGCAGCTGCTCGCGCAGCAGGTCGGTGTCGACCGAGAGCAGCGCCTGCATCGCCTCGTCGGAGATCTCGAGCCCCTCGGTGTTGACGTCCTCGGGGGTCGGCAGCCGGCCGATCGCGGTCTCGACCGCCTCGCCCTCGCCGTCGCAGCGGCGGAAGATCCACTCGAGCACGCGGCTGTTCTCGCCGTAGCCGGGCCAGAGGAACTTGCCGTCGGCGTCTTTGCGGAACCAGTTGACGTAGAAGACGCGCGGCAGCTGCGCCCCGTCGGTAGCACCGATCTTCAGCCAGTGGGCGAAGTAGTCGGCCATGTTGTAGCCGAGGAAGGGCAGCATCGCCATCGGGTCGAAGCGCAACTGGCCGACCGCGCCGGCCGCCGCCGCGGTCGTCTCCGAGGACATCGTCGCCCCCATGAAGACCGCGTGCTCCCAGTCGAAGGCTTCGGAGACGAGCGGGATCACCGTCGCCCGGCGGCCACCGAAGAGGAAGGCGTCGATCGGCACCCCGGCCGGGTCCTCCCACTCGGGGGCGATCGAGGGGCACTGCGCGGCGGGCGTCGTGAAGCGCGCGTTCGGATGAGCGGCGGGCGTCTCGGACTCGGGTGTCCAGTCGTTGCCGTGCCAGTCGATCGCATGCGCCGGCGGCTCGCCGGTCATCCCCTCCCACCAGATGTCGCCGTCGTCGGTTTTGGCGCAGTTGGTGAAGATCGTGTTGCGCTCGATCGTGTCCATCGCGTTCGGGTTCGTCTTGTGCGACGTGTTCGGCGCGACGCCGAAGAAGCCGGCCTCGGGGTTGACGGCGTAGAGCTTGCCGTCCTCGCCGAACTTCATCCAGGCGATGTCGTCGCCGACCGTCTCGACCTTCCAGTCGGGCAGGGTCGGGACCAGCATCGCCAGGTTGGTCTTGCCGCAGGCCGACGGGAAGGCGCCGGTGATGTACTTGACCTGGCCCTCGGGCGAGGTCAGTTTGAGGATCAGCATGTGCTCGGCGAGCCAGCCCTCGTCGCGGGCCATCGCCGAGGCGATCCGCAGCGCGAAGCACTTCTTGCCGAGCAGGGCGTTGCCGCCGTAGCCCGAGCCGAAGGACCAGATTTCGCGCGTCTCGGGGTAGTGGACGATGTACTTGTTGTCCTCGTTGCAGGGCCAGGAGACGTCTTCTGTGCCCTCGGTCAGCGGCATCCCGACCGAGTGGACGCAGGGGACGAACTCGCCCTCGTCGCCGAGCGCGTCGAGGGCCGCCTTGCCCATCCGGGTCATGATCCGCATCGAGACCGCGACGTAGGGAGAGTCGGTGAGCTGGACGCCGATTTCGGAGATCTCCGAGCCGATCGGACCCATCGAGAACGGCACCACGTACATCGTGCGGCCGGCCATGCAGCCCTTGAAGAGGCCGCCGAGGACCTCGCGCATCTCGGCCGGGTCGCGCCAGTTGTTGGTCGGGCCGGCGTCGGCCTCCTGCTCGGAGCAGATGAAGGTGCGGTCTTCGACCCGGGCGACGTCGGCGGGGTCGGAGAGGGCGAGATAGGAGTTGGGGCGCTTCGCCTCGCTGAGCCGCTCGAAGGTGCCGGCGTCGATCAGGACCTGGGCCAGGGCGTCGTACTCCTCCCCGGAGCCGTCGCACCAGTGGACGGAGTCGGGCTGGGTGAGCGCTGCGATCTCACCCACCCACTGCTGCAGCTTCTGATTGGTGGTCAGCGCGGGGGCCGTGGTCAGGTCGCTCATTCCGCCTCTCTCTGTAGCTCTCTATTTGCTCGCCCCGTCCGGGGCGTTGTCTTCGATGGCTTGCAAGTTGACGACTTCAACGTCGGCATCGCTGTTGCGGATCTTCAAGGTTGCAGTCGCTTCTTCGCCCTTGGGAAGGTCGACCGTGCAGGTGAAGGTCTCGCCAGCTTCTACCTTCACGCCGGATGGACAGTCGACTTCCTTGATCTTTTCATGAAGCGACTTTTCGAGGCTGGCTTTCAGCGTTTCCTCGGTCTTGACATCGTCGATCGTGGTGTCCCCGCAGCCGCTCGCGGCCAGCACCAGCAGCCCGAGAAGGGCGATGACGAGGGTGCTGCGCACGGGGACGGTCAATAGATCCTCGAAGGCCCTCGATACCGGGCCTCCGCGGCGGAGTATCACAGGGGCGAGAGCGGCAAGGCAGCACGCCGACTCGATCATTCGTCGGATAGGGTGCCCGGCCGGAATGCGCTTCTTCGAGTACGAGGCCCGGAAAATCGTCGAGCTGGCGGGGATTCCGGTCACCAAATACGGCTTCTGCACGAGTGCCGCCGAGGCCCGGGCGGCTGCCGAGGAGATCGGCGGCCCGGTCGTGATCAAGTCGCAGGTCCTGACCGGCGGCCGGATGAAGGCGGGCGGCGTCAAATTCGCCGACACGCCCGAGGAAGCGGCCGCCTTCGCCGAGGAGATCCTGCGGCTCGAGATCAACGGCCATATGCCGCGCGGCGTCCTCGTCGACCCGAAAGCGCAGGTCAAGCAGGAGTACTACGCCGGGGTCGTCTGGGACGGGACCGCGAAGAAACCGCTGATGCTGTTCTCGGACATGGGCGGGATCGACATCGAGGAGGTCGCCGAGAAGCACCCCGACCACGTCGGCCGCGGTCACCTCACCAACCTCTTCCCGATCCCGGACTTCGAGGCGAAGCAGACGATCGCCGCGACTGGCGTGACCGGCTCGCAGCTGAACCGGGCGACGCCGGTGCTGGCGCGACTCGCGCGTCTGTTCCGCGAGAACGACATGACCCTGGCAGAGATCAACCCGCTGGCCGAGCTCGAGGACGGCAGCTTCGTCGCCCTCGACGCCCACATGGAGATGGAGAACGAGGCAGTCGGGCGGCAGAAAAAGCTGCTGCGGGGCGTCCTCGAGATCGCCGAGGACGACAGCCGCGAAGACTACGAGCACTCCAGCTTCGAAGAGAACGTCGCCGCGATCGACGCCGCCGACCACCGTGGCGTGATCCAGGGCAAGGACCACGGCTTCAATGGCAACCTCGGCCTCGTGATCGGCGCCGGCGGCGGCTCGCTGACGCTGACCGACGCGGTGATCAACCAGGGCGGCGAGCCGGCCAACTACTCGGAGATCGGCGGCAACCCCTCGGTGGCGAAGGCCTGCGGCCTGGCCAAGGAGGTGCTCGAAAAGGACGGGGTCGAGAAGATCGCGGTGATGATGTCGATCGTCTCCAACACCCGCGTCGACATCGTCGCCCGCGGCGTCATCAAGGCCTGCCTCGAGCTCGGCAAGGACCCCGGCGAGACGATCGCGATCTTCCGCATCCCGGGCGCCTGGGAGGAGGAGGGCTTCAAGATCCTCGAGCGCTACGGGGTCGAGTACTGCGACCGCTCGGTCTCGATGTGGGAGGCGGCCGGCCGGGCAGTGGCGAAGATCCAGGGGGCGCCGGCATGAGCATCCTCCTCAGCAGCGACACGACCTTCATCGTCCAGGGGATCACCGGCCGCGAGGCCGTCAACCTGACCCGCGAGTGCCTCGACTACGGCTCGAAGATCGTCGGCGGGGTGACGCCAGGGCGCAAGGGCCGCGAGGTCCACGGCGTGCCGGTGTTCGACACCGTCGCCCAGGCGGTCGAGCACCACGGCGGGCCGATCGACGGCTCGGTCGTCACCGTCCCCCCCGCTTTCACCAAGGACGCGGTCTTTGAGGCGATCCTCAACGGGATCAAGCTGATCGTCGTCGTCACCGAGCGGATCCCGCGCGGCGACGTCGCCCAGATGGTCGAGCTGGCGAACATCGAGGGGGCGCGGATCATCGGTCCCAACTGCCTCGGCCTGATCGTCCCCGAGGTCTGCAAGATGGGCGGGATCGGCGGCCCGGCCAAAGACGCCGCCAAGGCCTACCAGCCGGGGGCGGTCGGGGTGATGAGCCGCTCGGGCGGGATGACCACCGAGATCTCCTCCTCGCTGACCCAGGCCGGCCTCGGCGTCTCGACCGCGGTCTCGATCGGCGGCGACGCGATCATCGGCTCCACCTACGCCGAGCTGATGCCCTATTTCGAGGCCGACGAGCAGACCCAGGCGATCGTCATCTACACCGAGCCCGGTGGCCGGATGGAGGCCCAGCTCGCCGCCTGGGTGAAGGACAACGACTCCCGCCTCCCGATCGTCGCCTTCATGGCCGGCAAATTCATGGACTCCGAGGCGATGAAAGGCATGTCCTTCGGCCACGCCGGCACGATCGTCGAGGGCAAGGAGGACACGGCGACGGAGAAGATCTCCCGACTCGAAGCGGCCGGCATCCGCGTCGTCGAGCGGATCGACGAGATCCCCGGCGTGGTCAAGGAGAAGATCGGAGCGCCAGCCTGATGGCCAACACCATGAACAAGGTCTTCATCGACGTCGAGGTCGACGACTCGGTCGCCAACGACGCCGCCCTCGCCGCCAAGCTCGAGGAAGTCTGCCCCGTCGACATCTTCGCCGACGCCGACGGCAAGGTCGAAGTGGTCGAGGGGAACCTCGACGAGTGCGTCCTCTGCAAGCTCTGCATCGAAGCCGCCCCCGCCGGCACGGTCCACGTCAAGAAGCTCTACGACGGCACCGAGCTGAGCTAGCCCTCAGCCGCGCCGGTTCAGCCACTCGGGCAGGAACGGTTCGACGATCCGGTACTCGCCGCGCTCGCCGGCGATGATTTCGCGTTTCTCGAGCGCCCGCAATGCCTTCTGGACGCTGGCGGTCGCGGGCAGCTGGTGCCGCGCCCGGTACTCGTTCCTGTAAGGCCTGCCCGGCTCGCGGGCAAGCGCCTGGAGAACGAGCTTCTGCACCGCCGAGGCGTTTTCCCAGATCAGGCTGAAGTGCGAGTGCTCGGTTTGCAGCACCGCGGCGAGCGCCGCGTCCAGTCGCTCAGCCGTAGCGCGACCACCGGCCGGAGTCTGCTGCCAGAGGAAGTAAGAGATCTCCTGGGTCGCGTGCGGGTGGCCGCCGGTGAGGTCGAGCAGGCGCTCGATCGTCTCCGGCTCAGCCTCGCGGCGGCCGGCGGCGAAGCGCTCGGCGAGAAAGGGGAAGAACTCCTCGCTCGGGATCAGGCCGAGCTCCATCGCCTTGGCGCTGCGCCAGAATGGTTCGTTCTCGTCGTTGAAGAGCCGGTCCATGATGTGGCGCTTGCTGCCGAGGTAGACATGCGAGATCTCGGGCTGCCGTTGGAAGATCGCCCGCATCAGCTTCGGCAGCTGGGGGTCGATGTCGACCACCTCCTGGAACTCGTCGAAGACGAGCGCGATGCGCTTGCCGCGTGCCGGTTCCAACTCGGCCGGCAGTCGCAGCAGACCCTCGATCGTCGCGTCGACGTCCTGCGGCTCTCGCGCCGCCGCGAAGGAGAAAGAGACGGCGCCCGTTTCGGGGTCGAGGTTCATCGCGGGTTGCACGCGCAGGCGGCGAAACGGCGCACTGGCTCTATCCCACGCACGCTCCAGCGGTGAGGCGATGTGCTCGTAGATCGAGGCCGCGAGCGCGGCGGCAAACCGCTCTTTGCTCGGCGTGGTCATCAGGTCGACGTCGGCGATGAGGACCTTGCCCCTCCCTTTCGCCAGCGTCTGCGCGGCGGCGGAGATCAGCGACGACTTGCCATAGCGGCGTGGAGCGAAGACGACCACGTCTTGGCCGTTACGGATGTCGGCCGCCAGCTCATCGATCTCACGGCGGCGATCGGCGAACGATTCGTCGAGCGCCAAGGTGCCGAACAGGAACGGGTTCTGCGTGTTCATACCAGGCTGCATAATACCTCTCGGCATAGATATTTATGCCAGTTAGCATTATGCGGTTAAGAATAGATGCTTCGGGACGCTGGACGGTGCGTCAGCTGTCCGGATCGGCGACGCAGCCGTTGGCCACCCGCAGCACCAGCGGGATCCAGCGCTTGGCTTCGATCTCGACCACCTGTCGGTTTCCGGTCCAGCACGGTTCGTCGACGTGGGCACGGAGCACGTAGCGTCCCGGCGCCAGGTGGGCGGTGAAGCGACCGCCCGCGACCGGCACCCGGCCGAGCACCTTCGCCGAGCCGGCCCGACGCACCAGCACCGTCGCCGCTTCGCCTTCGTAGGGCGGGAAGTCCGGCAGTTCGATCGGCGGCGGCGGACAGCCGGTCGCTGCCTGGGTGCAGACCTCGGGCGCCCGCAAGAGCGGGCAGACGATCGAGGCGCCGGCGGCGTCCGGCAGCGGACACGGCACGACCTCAGCCGCCCGGCACGAGGGCGGCGGCGGACAAGGCGGCTGGCAGACGGCTTCGCAGGTCGTATCGAGCACCGTCCCTCGCACCCCCGAATCCGGCTTGGCCTGCGCTGAGGCTGCCGCCGGCAGCAATGCCAGCGCCACGAACACCGCGACCGCCGAGATCGTGCTGCGTCTCATGCATCTCCCCTACCCCGCGTGTGCGCAGTGTCACGTTTGGGTGAATTTATAGTCGGGTAACCTCTACACCGATGGATGCATCGATTGCCGCAGGGAGGACCAGGCTGCCGCGCGCGGACCGAATGGAGCAGACGCTGACCGAGGCGCACGCGCTGTTTGCCGAGGACGGCTACGCGGCGGTGACGATGGACGAGATCGCCGCCCGGGTCGGCGTCACCAAGCCGCTGCTCTACAACTACTTCGGCAACAAGGAACGGCTCTACATCGCCTGCATGGAGCGGGCGGCGGAGTCGCTGACCGCGACCGTCGCCGAGTCGGTGGCCGCGAGCGCCAGCCCGGCTGAGGCGCTCGGTGCCGGTGTCCACGCCTTCTTCGCCTTCCTCGACTCCGACCGCGCCGCCTGGGCGGTGCTGTTCGACGAGACGCTGCCACGCGGCGGCGAGGTCGCCGCGCGGGTCGCCGAGTACCGGGGGCGGATCCTCGCCCTCGTCTCCGACTCGATGCTCGCCCAGCTGCCGCAGCGCCGGCGGGCGGCGGCGCGGACCGAAGTCGAGGCCCTCTCCACCGCCCTGCTCGGCGCCGCCGAGGCGCTGGCCCGGTGGTGGCTGCGGACCGAGGCGCTCGCCGCCGAGCAGGCGGCAGAGCTGCTGATCACCACCGTCGCACCGGGACTCACCACCAGGGCATCCCACCCGCCCCAAGGAGGAACGACCGCTTGATGAACGCCAAGACCCGCCCGGTCGCCGTCGTCGGCGGCAACCGGATCCCCTTCGCGCGCTCGGACTCGAACTACGTCCGCGCGACCAACCAGGACATGCTGACCGCGGCGCTCGACGGGCTCGTCGACCGCTTCGGGCTGGCCGGTGAGCGCCTCGGCGAGGTCGCCGGCGGCGCCGTCCTCAAGCACTCGCACGACCGCGACCTGACCCGCGAGAGCGTGCTCGGCACCCGGCTCGCCGCCGAGACCCCCGCCTACGACGTCCAGCAGGCCTGCGGCACCGGGCTAGAGACGACGATCCTGGTCGCCAACAAGATCGCCCTCGGCCAGATCGAGGCCGGCATCGCCTGCGGCGCCGACACCACCTCCGACGCGCCGATCGCCCTCAACGAGGAGCTCCGCAACACCCTGCTCGAGGCCAACCGCGAGCGCTCGACCGCCGGCAAGCTGCGCGCCCTCGCCGGCTTCCGGCCGCAGCACCTGATCCCCGCGATCCCGCGCAACGAGGAGCCCCGAACGGGGATGTCGATGGGCGAGCACTGCGCGGTGATGGCGCAGGAATGGGAGATCGGGCGGCGCGAGCAGGACGAGCTCGCGGTCGCCTCGCACCAGCACCTCGCAGCAGCCTACGAGCGTGGCTTCCTCGAAGACCTGATCACCCCCTATCTCGGGCTGGAGCGCGATCAGAACCTGCGCCCCGATTCGAGCAGCGAGAAGCTGGCGAAGCTGAAGCCGGTCTTCGGCGGCCCCGAGGGGACGATGACCGCGGCCAACTCGACGCCGCTTTCCGACGGCGCCTCGGCGGTGCTGCTCGCCTCGGAGGAGTGGGCGCGCGAGCGAGAGCTGCCGATCCTCGCCTACGTCACCGAGGCGCAGACGGCCGCTGTCGACCACGTCCACAAGCGCGAGGGGCTCTTGATGGCGCCCGCCTTCGCGGTGCCGGCGATGCTCGACCGCGCCGGCCTCACCCTGCAGGACTTCGACTACTACGAGATCCACGAGGCCTTCGCCGCCCAGGTGCTCTGCACGCTGAAGGCCTGGGAAGACGCCGGCTTCTGCCAGGAGAAGCTCGGCCGTGACGAGCCGCTCGGCGCGATCGACCGCGAGAAGCTGAACGTCAACGGTGGCTCGCTCGCCGCCGGCCACCCCTTCGCGGCGACCGGCGGGCGGATCGTTGCCGGCCTCGCCAAGCAGCTGCACGAAGACGGCAAGGGACGCGGCCTGATCTCGATCTGTGCGGCCGGCGGCCAAGGCGTCGTCGCGATCCTCGAAAGCGCCGGCGCCAACGGCGGGGGCCAGAAATGAGCGACCGTTACGCGCAGTTCGTCAACGCGCCGGTCGTCTCGACGATCGCCAGGCAGGTCGGGCTGCCGCAGCCGATCGAGCTCGACCGCTTCCGGTCGGGCCAACCGGTGATCGCGGGCCCGGTGCTGAGCGGCGAGGCCCCCGGCGGTCGCCTCGCCAAACCGGTGCGGGCGATCTTCGACGCGATCGGCGCCGAACGCGCCGGCACCGAGGGCAAGGCGAAGGCGCTGGTCTTCGATGCCAGCGGGATCGCCGACTCGACCGAGCTGGTCGAGTTGCAGCGCTTCTTCTATCCCGCGGTCGGCCGGCTGCAGCGCAGCGGCCGCGTCGTCGTCCTCGGCACCACGCCGGCGCTCGCCGGCAGCGCCCGTGCCCACACCGCGCAGCGGGCGCTCGAGGGCTTCACCCGCTCGCTCGCCAAGGAGATCGGCGGCCGCGGCGCCACCGCACAGCTGTTCTACGTCGAGCCCGGCGCCGAGGGGGAGCTGGCCTCGACCCTGCGCTTCCTGCTCTCGCCGCGCTCGGCCTACGTCGACGGGCAGGTGATCCGGATCGGCGTCGGCGTCGCCCCCCTCCCGGACCTCAACTGGGACCGGCCGCTGGCCCGCAAGGTGGCGCTGGTGACCGGCGCCGCGCGCGGGATCGGCGCCGCGATCGCAACGGTCCTGGCCCGCGACGGCGCCGAGGTGGTCGGGCTCGACGTGCCGGGGAACGCCGAGGAGCTACGCCGGCTGACCAGCGACCTCGGTGGCTCGGCGATCGCCCTCGACATCACCGCCGAGGACGCGCCCGAGCAGATTGCCGCGCGGCTCGAGGGCGGCGTCGACGTCGTCGTCCACAACGCCGGCGTGACCAAAGACCGGACGATCGCGAAGATGCCCGAAGAGCGCTGGACGCAGCTGATGGAGATCAACCTCTCGGCCGAGGAGCGGATCGACGACGAGCTGCTCGAGCGCGGCCTGCTGAACGAGAACGGGCGGGTCGTCTGCGTCTCCTCGATGTCGGGGATCGCCGGCAACTCGGGCCAGACCAACTACGCCACCTCGAAGGCCGGGGTGATCGGGATGGTCGAATCGATGGCGCCCGAGCTGGCACAGCGCCAGGCGACGATCAACGCCGTCGCCCCCGGCTTCATCGAGACCCAGATGACGGCGGCGATGCCGATCGGGCCGCGCGAAGCCGGTCGCCGCCTCTCCTCGCTCTCACAGGGCGGGCTTCCGGTCGACGTCGCCGAGACGATCGCCTGGTTCGCCAGCCCGGCCTCGACCGGGGTCAACGGCAACGTCGTCCGCGTCTGCGGCCAGAGCCTGCTGGGGGCATGACGGTGGCGACCGAGACCCGCACCCTGCAGCGCTCTCCCAGCATTCTGCCGCTCTACGCGCGGGCGGCGGCGCCGCTGATCCCCGGCGCCTCGCTGCTCCCGTTCGTGCCGGGCGGCGGCGGCGAGATCCCGGAGATCGAGCTCGAGCTCCCAGGGGTCAAGGCCGACCCGGAGGCGGTGGCCGCCTACGCCCGGGTCTGCGGCTTCGCCCTGCGCGACCAGCTGCCGCCGACCTACCCGCATGTGCTCTCGTTCCCGCTGCACATGGCGCTGATGGCCAACGGGCGTTTCCCGTTTGGGGCGGTCGGGCTGGTCCACGTCGAGAACCGGATCGCGCAGCACCGCCCGCTCAGGCTCGGCGAGGAGCTGACCCTGCGGGCGCGGCCGACCGCGCTCGTCCCCCACCCGAAAGGGAAGACCTTCACGATCGTCACCGAGGCGAAGGCTGCCGGCGGCGAGCTCGCCTGGGAGGGCATCAGCACGATTCTGCGGCGCGGCAAAGGCGACCCTGAGGCCAAGGACGGGGCCGCGCTCGCGCTCGACCCGGCGACGCCGGCAAGCGCCGAGTGGAGGCTCGGCGGCGACCTCGGCCGCCGCTACGCCGCCGTCTCCGGCGATCGCAACCCGATCCATATGCACGCCTTCACCGCCCGGCCGCTCGGCTTCCCAGCAGCGATCGCGCACGGCATGTGGACCAAGGCCCGCTGCCTGGCGGTGCTCGAGGCGCGGCTGCCCGACGCCTTCGAAGTCGAGGTCCGCTTCCGCAAGCCGATCCTGCTGCCGGCGCGGGTCGAGTTCGCCAGCGCCGGCGAGATCGAGTTCGCCGTCCGCGACGCACGCAGGGCAACGCCGCACCTCGACGGCCGCATTACGCCAGACACCCAGATCACCAACGGAACCAGCAGGAGGACCCAGTGACCACCAGCACCCAGAACGATCAGGGGATCGCCGAGCGCAGCATGGGCGTCGGCCTGCGGGCGCTGAACTGGCTCGCCGGCTCCGACCTGCTCGACCGAATCCGCCTGCGCAAAGGGGTCGAGCGGGCGCTCTTCCAGACGACCAAGGGCGGCTTTCGCACCGCCACCGCCGCCGGGCGCACCTTCAAGGCGGCGCAGCAGCTCGGCAAACCAGCGCGCCAGAAGCACTCGAAATCGAGTGGGCTCTTCGACGTCACGCCCGACGACGAGCAGCAGATGTTCCAGGAGGCCTGCCGCGCCTTCGCCGCGTCCGAGGTGCGCCCAGCGGCGCTCAGCGCCGATGCCGACTCGAAGACGCCACCCGAGGTGCTGGCCCAGGCGGCCGAGCTCGGGGTCAACATGCTCGGCGTCCCCGAGGAGCTCGGCGGCGTGATGCACGAGCAGTCGGCGGTGACCAGCGTCCTCGTCGGCGAGGCACTCGCCCACGGCGACCTCGGAATCGCCTACGCGACCCTCGCGCCCGGCGCGGTCGCGACCGCGATCGGGCTCTGGGGCACGGCCGAGCAGGAGGCGACCTACCTGCCCGCCTTCACCGGCGAGGACGTGCCGGTCGCGGCGCTGGCGCTGCTCGAGCCGAGGCCGCTGTTCGACCCGCTGCAGCTGGAGACGCAGGCGCGCCGCGAGGGTGGCGGCTGGGTCCTCGACGGAGCCAAGTCGCTGGTCGCCCGCGCCGCCGAGTGCGAGCTGTTCGTGATCGCCGCCGAGGCCGAGGGAATCGGCCCGGCGCTGTTCGTCGTAGAGGCCGGTGCGGGCGGCCTCGCCACCGAGCCGGAACCGGCAATGGGGTTGCGTCCCGCCGAGACCTGCCGCCTGCTGATCGAAGGCGTCCGCGTCCCCGCCGGCGCGCTGCTTGGCGAGGGCAAGCGCGAGGACTACGTCGCCTGCGTCAGCCGCGCGCGGATCGCCTGGTCGGCGCTGGCGGTAGGCGCCTCGCAGGCGGTCCTCGACTACGTGATCCCCTACGTCAACGAGCGCCAGGCTTTCGGCGAACCGATCTCCAACCGCCAGGCGGTCGCCTTCGCCGTCGCCGACATCGGGATCGAGACCGACGGGATGCGGCTCGCCGCCTACCGCGCGGCGAGCCGGGCCGACCGCGGCGGGGAGTTCGCCCGTGAGGCGGCGCTCGCCCGCAAGCTCGCCGCCGCCAAGGGGATGGCGATCGGCTCCGAAGGCGTACAGCTGCTGGGCGGCCACGGCTTCGTCAAGGAGCACCCGGTCGAGCGCTGGTACCGAGACCTGCGAGCCGCGGGCGTGATGGAGGGCGCCCTGCTCGTCTAGAGCGAAGGCAGACGATGATCAACCTCGAGATCCCGAAGAAGTTCAAGCCGCTGGTGAGCCAGGCCAACCAGGTCGCGACCGAGGTCTTCCGGCCGATCTCGCGCAAATACGACGAGGCCGAGCACACCTACCCGAAAGAGCTCGACATGCTGGCGTCGCTGATCGACGGCATGAACGAGGGCTCCGACCTCGGCGGCGCCGGCGCCGCCGGCGTGCGCCGCACTGCTGGGGGCGCCGACCCGAACGAGAACCGCAATGGCTCCAACCTCACGACCGTGCTCGGGATCATCGAGCTCTGCTGGGGCGACGTCGGCCTACTGCTTTCGATGCCGCGCCAGGGACTCGGCAACTCTGCCATCGCCTCGGTCGCGACCCAGGAGCAGCTCGACGACTACGGCGGCCTCTGGGCGGCGATGGCGATCACCGAGCCCGAAGCCGGCTCCGACTCGGCCGCGATCCGCACCAGCGCCGAGCTCGACGGCGACGAGTACGTCCTCAACGGCGAGAAGATCTTCGTCACCTCGGGCGACCGCGCCGACCTGATCGTCGTCTGGGCGACCCTCGACCGTTCCAAGGGACGTGCCGCGATCAAGTCGTTCATCGTCGAGCGCGACAACCCCGGCCTGAAGCTCGACCGCCTCGAGCACAAGCTCGGGATCCGCGCCTCGGACACGGCCAACTTCACCCTGCAGGACTGCCGGGTGCCAAAAGAGGCGCTGCTCGGCAGCCCCGACGTCAACGTCGAGAAGAGCTTCGCCGGGGCGATGCAGACCTTCGACAACACGCGACCGTTGGTCGCCGCGATGGCGGTCGGGGTGACGCGAGCGGCGCTCGAGGAGACCCGTCGCCACCTCCAGGAGGCCGGCGTCGAGGTCGAGTACTCGACCCCGGCGCTCTCGCAACCCGCAGCCGCGGCCCGCTTCCTCGAGATGGAGGCCGACTACGAGGCCGCCTGGCTGCAAACCCTGCACGCCGCCTGGATGGCCGACAACTCGAAGCCCAACTCGCTGCAGGCCTCGATGGCGAAGGCGAAGGCCGGCCGCACCGCAGTCGACGTCACCCTCGGCTGCGTCGAGCTCTGCGGCTCGGTCGGCTACGCCGAGAACGAGCTGCTCGAGAAGTGGAGCCGCGACGCGAAGATCCTCGACATCTTCGAGGGCACCCAGCAGATCCAGCTGCTGATCGTCGCGCGCCAGCTGCTGGGCAAGAGCTCGAGCGAACTGCGGTAGCGGGGACGGCCCGCCTTACGACAGACTGCCGCCCGTGAACCTGATCGAGGATCTGCTTGAGCGATCACCTGCTTCGAGGCTTGGGATCGTTGCCGTTGACAAGGACGCGAACCGGCGCGACTGGCACTTCGGTGAACTGATCGCCACCTCGGCCGGGCTCTCGGGGGCGTTCGCCGCCCGCGGCGTGCGGCGCGGCGACGTGGTGATGACCCTGGTCGGCAACCGGATCGAGTGGGTGCTCTCGCTGCTCGCCTGCTGGCGGATGGGCGCGGTGGCGCTGCCCTGCAGCACCCAGCTGCGCGAGCACGACCTCGCCCACCGGGTCGCCGTCGCCGCGCCGAAGCTCTGCGTCGGCGAAGCGGAGCTACTCGGCCGGCTGCCGGACGGGGTGGCGACGATGGAGCTGGAGGAGGTCGCCTACGTCCTCGACGAGGACCTGCCACAGGAGACGCCGGCCTCGGTCGAGCAGATGGACCCCGAGGACCCGGCCTTGATCGTCTTCACCTCCGGCACGACCGGCGAGCCGCGCGGCGCCCTCCACCCCTACCGGTACCTGCTCGGCCAGCGGATCCAGGCCGAGCACTGGTTCGGCTCGCGGCGGGGCGAGCTGGCCTGGTGCACGACCGCGACCGGTTGGTCGAAGTCGGCCCGCAACGTCTTCCTCGCCCCCTGGCTGACCGGCGCCGCCGCGGTCATCCACGACGGCCGCTTCGACCCCGCCGAGCGGCTCGACTTCGCCGAGGCGCTCGGGGTCAACGTCCTCTGCCAGGCGCCGACCGAGTACCGGATGCTGGCCCGCCGCACCGAGCTGCGCCGGCTGCCGGCGCTGCGGCGGATGGTCTCCGCCGGCGAGCCGCTCGACGCCGAGACGGTGGCGATCTTCAGCCAGCAGATGGGCCTCGAGCCGGCCGACGGCTACGGCCAGACCGAGACCGGCGCGGTGACCGCCAACCTGGTCGGTGATCCGGTCATGCCCGGCTCGATGGGCAAAGTGCTGCCGGGGCTGGAGACGCGGATCGTCGACGGCGAGCTCCAGCTCCGTGCCTCCTCATCCCCCACCTTCTTCTCCGGCTACCTCGACGGCGAGCGCTTTGAAAGCGAGTGGTGGCCGACCGGCGACCTGGTCACCGAAGACGACGACGGCCACCTCTTCTTCGCCGGCCGAAACGACGACATCATCGCCTCCTCCGGCTACCGGATCGGCCCGGCCGAGGTCGAGGCGGCATTGCTCTCGCACCCGGCGGTGGCCGAAGCAGCGGCCGTCGCCGCCGCCGACCCCGAGCGCGGCGCAGTGGTCCGCGCCGTCGTCGTCCTCCGCGACGGCGACCAAGCCGGCGGCGGGGAGGCGCTGCGCGAAGAGCTGATCGCCCACTGCCGCGAGGTCACCGCCCCCTACAAGGCACCGCGGATCGTCGAGTTCGCTGCCGAGCTGCCGAAGACCAGCACCGGCAAGATTCGCCGTGCTGCGCTGCGCGACGGCTAGGCAGCCGCCAGCGCCTCGGCGTCGACCGGAGCGCCGAAGTGAAAGCCCTGGCCCATGTCGACGCCGTACTCGCGCAGCAGCCGCGCCGTCTCGTCGTCCTCGACGAACTCGGCGATCGTCGCCTTGCCGAGCCCGTGGGCGATGCCGACGATCGCCTGCACGGTCAGCTGGTCGGCATCGTTCTTGGGCAGGTCGCGGACGAAGGCGCCGTCGATCTTGATCACGTCGAAGGGGATTCGCTTCAGGTACTCGAAGGGGCCGAAGCCGGCACCGTAATCGTCGATCGCAACCTCGCAGCCGAACTCGGTGAGGCGATCGGCGAAGCGGGCAGCGGTGTCGTAGTCCTCGACCCGCGCCGTCTGGGTGATCTCGAAGGTGCAGCGGCTGGGGTCGGCCTCGCCTTCGTCGAGCAGCCGTTCGATGAACTCGAGCACCGAGAGGTCTGAGACCGTGGCGCCGGAGAGGTTGACGTGCAGCGAGACCGGTTCGCCGGCCCGCTCGCGTGCCCCCAGCAGTCCCAGGGCCTGGGCGATCACCCAGCGGTCGAGCTCCTGCACCATCCCGGTCCGCTCGGCGACGCCGATGAACTGGGCGGCCGGCACCAACTCGCCGTTTTCGCCGGCCATCCGCAGCAGCAGCTCCCAGCGGGCGACACCGCCCGAAGCGAGGTCGAGGATCGGCTGGCCGGCGAGCCGCAGGCGGTCCTGGGTGAGGGCGTCGCGGATCCGGGCGCTGGTCGTCAGCCCGCTGGCGATCGCCCGCTGCCGCTCCTCGGGCCCGCTGAAGACGGCGACCCGGTCGCGCCCCTCGGCCTTCGCCCGGTACATCGCCTGGTCGGCGGCGACCAGCACCGCTTCGGCACCGGTCCCGGACTTGCCGTCGAAGAGCGTGATCCCGACGCTGATCGTCACCTTCGCCAGTTCCGTCTCCTCGGCGCAGCCGGCGGCGACCTGGACGCGCAGGTCCTCGCCGAGCGCCAGCGCGCCGTCGGCGTCGGTTTGCGGGACCAGCACCGCGAACTCGTCGCCGGAGAGGCGGGCGACGAGGTCGGTGCCGCGGATCCGTTCGCGCAGGACGTTGGCGACCCGGCGGATCAAGTTGTCGCCGGTGTGGTGGCCGTGGGCGTCGTTGACCGCCTTGAGCCCGTCGATGTCGATCACCATCACCGCCCCCTGGCCGCCGTAGCGGGCGCTGAAGGAGGCGTAGGAGTCGAGTTCGCGGCGGAAGCTGCGGCGGTTGAGCAGCCCGGTCAGAGGGTCGTGGTCGGCGAGGAAGCGCAGCTCGGCTTCGGTCTTGGCGGCCCGCGTCAACGCGTCCTCGACCACCGCCCGCTCGGCGGGCGCCAGCTTCTCCATCACCTGCTCGAGAGTCAGGTTGTGGTTTTGATTTGGGGCGTGGCGGCCCACCGTTAGCGAATCATGACGGGCGCGGGGGCGCCTGGGTACCCAAAAACTGGGTGGGTAGGGTGAGTTCATGCCTAACCGCCTCGCCGACGAGACCAGTCCTTACCTCCTGCAGCACCAGAACAATCCGGTTGACTGGTATCCCTGGGGCGGGGAGGCGCTGGCCCGGGCGCGCGAGGAGGACCGGCCAATCCTGCTCTCGGTCGGTTACTCGGCGTGTCACTGGTGCCACGTGATGGAGCGCGAGAGCTTCGAGGACCCGGAGACCGCCGCCTACATGAACGAGCACTTCGTGGCGGTCAAGGTCGACCGCGAGGAGCGTCCCGACGTCGACGCGATCTACATGGAGGCGGTGCAGTCGATGACCGGCCACGGTGGCTGGCCGATGACCGTCTTCCTCGACCCCGACGGCGTCCCCTTCTACGGCGGCACCTACTTCCCGCCCGACGAGGGGCGCGGCATGCCGAGCTTCCGGATGGTGATGGAAGCGGTCGTCGACGCCTTCGCGACGAAACGCGAGGCGATCCGCGAGCGGGCGCCGGAAGTGCGGCAGCGATTGGGTGCGGTCGGGGCGGTCGAGCCGCGGCCCGGCGGCGCCGGCGAGGCCGAGCTGGCGGCGGCGACCGAGCGGCTGCTCGCCGCCGCCGACCGCCAGTACGGCGGCTTCGGCGGGGCGCCGAAGTTCCCGCCCGCCTCCTCGCTCGAGCTGCTGCTGGCCCGCGGCGAGACCGCGGTGGTGCGGGAGGCGCTCGACGCGATGCTGGCCGGCGGCATCTACGACCAGCTCGGCGGCGGCTTCGCCCGCTACGCGGTCGACCGCGTCTGGCTCGTCCCCCACTTCGAGAAGATGCTCTACGACAACGGCCTCCTCGCAAGCGTCTACCTGCACGGCTGGCAGGCCTTCGGCGAGGAGCGCTACCGCCGCGCCTGCGAAGAGACGCTCGACTGGATGCTGCGCGAGATGCAGGGCCCGGAGGGCGGCTTCTACTCGGCCCTCGACGCCGATTCGGAGGGCGAGGAGGGCAAGTTCTACGTCTGGTTCCCGGAGGAGATCCGCGAGGTGCTGGGCGAGGAGGCCGCCGGTCCCGTGCTCGAGTTCTACGGCGTCAGCCAGCGCGGCAACTTC
>Ga0081455_10001329_pt1 | contig 30560 bp, 21 predicted proteins | sample TabmetS3T2R1_FD_70207 | JGI IMG/M metagenome (GOLD analysis project Ga0081455, IMG submission 70207) | Tabebuia heterophylla rhizosphere microbial communities from the University of Puerto Rico - S3T2R1 | ecosystem: Host-associated > Plants > Roots > Rhizosphere ... | reverse complement strand
GAGCGAAATTGTTGAAATTGGTCCCCGGCTGAAGGCGACTGTCGCGGTGAAGCGCTGCAACCTGAAGTACAATTATGACCCACTCGAAAACTCGCCTCGTTGCCGCATGCGGGGAGTTCTCGGCGCAACCAATGACACAATCAATCGGCCAGCCGCTCGGCAAACAATCACGGAGTCGCTGGCACGTTAAAAAAATAACGTCCACTGTTTAATTGACAGCGGTGGCGTCCGGGCACTCAACTGGTGCTCGCGCAAACAGGAATTTGAGCGCTCTGGTGTGGTCGCTCGACTACTCGTTTGCGGCACGCGCTGTGATTTCCATGGTCGCTCCTCAACGCCTGCAGAGACCTCGGTCGCCAACTGAAAAGGCCGCCATTCCCAAGAAGGCGCCAAACCCCGTTGACAAGCACGTCGGCAGCCGAGTGCGCATGCGCCGGAAAATGCTTGCGATGAGCCAGGGGAAACTAGGCAGGGCGCTCGGCCTGACCTTCCAGCAAATACAGAAATACGAGAAGGGCGCGAACCGCATCGGCGGAAGCCGGTTGCAGCAGATTTCTCAAATCCTGCAGGTCCCGGTCGCGTTTTTCTTCGAAGATGCCCCGGGCGGATCGGCGACATCCAAGTCGGATGAAAGCGCGCTATCACTGGCTCATGTGGATGACTTTGTTTCAAGTTCAGATGGCTTACGGCTGATTGCAGCATTCACGCGCATTAAACGCGCCACTCTTCGGCGTCGGATCACCTCTCTCGTGCAAGAGATGGCCGATTGGAATCAGGATCCGGTTGGATCGCTGAAGAAATGACCCGGTGCCGGGATATCAGCACGCGATGGGCTGGATTGGTCCTATAACACTGGAGACCTTCGCGGGCGACCTGCTCACCGCACTTTCGGTCGCGGTGCTTCTGGGCCTCGTGTTCGCAGCCGTGCGCGCTGCCCGGGCAATTGAACTTGCCGCGGTGTGGAGGCGGGCAAAGTAGTTTCCGGTTCGTCGCTTGCCATACACGGCGTGGGCCTCGGCATGAAACGCCGCGTACCCAGCTGGAGCACGTCTGCCGCAACGCCCATCCGGTGATGAAGATGTTATGGGGGTGCTCGACCTCAGTCGGCGCCAAGCGATCTGTCACCGCGATCACATCGGTAAAGGATCGTGTTCTCCTCGCCTGGCAAGCCGACGGAGTCGCGCCCGCGCTCGGCTTCGAAGTCTCGCCGACGCCACTTGCCCGCACCGAGGTCATCAGAGTGACGGCGTCAATTTCTACCAGCGCCCTCGTCATCCGTGGTCTCGGCGCAACAGTCTGGAGGACGTGACTAGCGCGTGGGGGTTGTCTGTCGCTGTACGCCGCCGCCCCAATCTCCAAAAAAGCTTCAGAGGGAACCCATCGATGTTGAAGGCACTAATTTTTTTCTTTCGTGTGACCAGCATCACAGGCTGAAGCCACGAGGTCAGGTTAGCTTCCAGCGAGATTTCCCGCTTGGATGGAGGGCGCATCATGACCCAGCTTTCAGACAGCACATGGATGATGATCCATTCCGTCGCGGTTACTTTGCTCGTGCTCTCGTGGGTCTGCATTCCGGCATGAGGTGTGGTGCGAGCGGCACGCGCCGCTCTTGAGGTCCCTTGGCTTTCCTCCCAGAACTGGCCCGTCGGCGCTGCCGGCGGGCATTTTTGTGTCAGGACTGCTTGCGATCGTCTCGGCTGCGCGGCCGCTGCCGGCCTCTCGCGAGGCCAACGGGAGAACTTGCATCGCCTGAGTTCTCCGATCCGGGCGGCGTTTTTGTCGGCGACTGTTTTTGCGCGGGGGGAGGGGATGTTCTGGCGAAAGTTACCCTCATTTGAGGGTACCGCGCGGGTCGTAGTTGGCGGTACGTTGCGCCCTCTCCCTCGAAGTGGTGGTTTGGAAACTCGCGCCGCCCGGATCCTCCAGTCCTGGCGGCGCGTTTTTTGTTGGGGGCGTGTGGCGGGCTGTGCTGCGCGCGCCGGGATGAGGTTCACACACCGACATCAGCGCTGACGCCCTTGCATGCGGGCGCTGCGCATTCCGCAGCAGGTTCATGAGCGGCTTGAACCCGCGCTGGGGCGGCCGCCGTCCGGGTAGGAGTTGCCTATAGAAGCTAGGTCAAAGCCCCTTCAGTGCCGATACCTCACCGGCTGCAGATTCTGCTCGACTGTGGCCCAATCACAACACATCCGCCGAAATTCGGTCTCTGTGATCATGTTGGATTGCTCCTGACGCCGTTGCACAGTCCCCGCTCGAGCAGGCCAAGGGCACCACCAATCGTTACGAGCCCCCGGTCTCGGAGACCGACTTCCGAATCGGGGATCATCAGCAGCTCAGGAACATTTTCTTTGGTGGCGATCGGTTGAGGTGACTGACGCCCGTCCGCGCGAAGGCGCCCCTACTTTGGCTGAGGGCTAAGGACGAATACCCCCGGCCCCCCTTTGACCGTCGTTAGCCCCCGAGCCCTGGCTGTCCTCCCCAGCCAGGGCTCGGATTTATATGCTCCTAGGAAGAGCCCGCCTGGAACCTGGGCAGTGCTGCGGTTGTGTGGAGTCGGCCAAAAACTTTGCGCACCTGTGACATGCGTCATAGGGGTTGCTTAGATTTAGGCGATCCTACTCGCCGGGCATACCGAGCTGACGGGGTGGGAACGACCATGCGCAGCAACAGCACGCGCGAGTCCAATGAACCGCGACATTTGCATGGCAGCAGTAGGGGGAGGACCGCGGGCATCGGCTTCCTGGCGTCGGTTGTAACGGACCAGGGATCGGGAATGCGCCAAATGGAATTTCTCAAGAATAGGTTCGATTTGACTCCGGCAGAGGCGCGCCTTGTTGTTCGCCTAATTGCAGGAGAGGCGCTACGACCATGCGCGAAGGCGCTCGGCATTAAATACGAGACAGTACGCAGCTATCTTAAGTCGGTTTTTCAGAAAACCAAAACGCGCCGACAGGCTGAATTGGTCCTTGTGGTCATTGGCGCCCTGAACGCAGCCAATTTCGAAGGGGTCGACGTACGCGCAAGCGTGAACGGAGCAAAGCGCGCCTGAAGCGACTCACGCTCCGCCACCGCCGACGCTATTTCCCGTGTGCGAGCACCTGCAAGGAAGAAAGCAACCGCCGCAAAGTTCTGCTCCTGGCGCGCCACCTTATCTCCGTCAGCGCGGGCAGCTACTCGGCTATGTCGACGCCTTGACGAAAGGGCAGCTGAGGCCGCTACAATAGCGCTGCGCGCTCGCAGAGCAGGCACACCACCACTGCGCACCTGACTCCCTCGATCCCAGTTCGGATGGCGCGCGGCCATTGGCAGATCGTCAAGCACCGTCCCGACGGCTCCTCGCGCGAAGGCGGTTTCCGCACCTTCGAGCTCGACAAGGCGCCGCCTGCGCTGATCGACATCGCGGTGCGCGCGGCGCGTCCGATCGGGGAGGGGTTCTACGGCGTCGACGTCAAGGAGACCGACCGCGGCTTCATCGTCATGGAGGTCAACGACAATCCCAATCTCGAGCACGGCATCGAGGACCAGGTCGGCAAGGACGAGATCTGGGTCCGCGTGCTCAAGTGGTTCATCGAGAGATTCGAGCAGTAGCCCCCGAAGCTCTCCAACCATCGCGCGCATCGACTTCACAACTGTCTGGATATCCCCATGGCGAAGCTCCGCGCGCCCAAGTCCCATCGCAAGAAATCTCGTCCCGGAAAGGGTGCCCGGCTCCGGCTTTCGCCAGGGGCACGAAACCCAGATGGTACGGAAGCTCGGCTTTCACGAGACGCAGAGGCGAAGCTGCTTTGGGCCGCGTGGAAAGCTCGGCAGATTGTGCGCGACAGTGCGATCTTACAGTCACTGCACCGGTCAGATCAGCGTAGCACACCGCCACGATATGCTCCTGACGGCACCCTCACAGGGCGCGCCGCGACCCCCGCGCGGATCCAGGAACAGGTCGAAGAGTTTTGCAGCTTGGCGCTAACGGACCCGTCCCTTCAGGCAAAGCTAAGGGCTCCTGATGACAGTGATCGCTTCATTGCGCTGGTGGTGAAGCTCGCGCGCGATCATGGTTTCGATGTCGATGCGAGAGCTGTGCGGGCTGCCATGGTCCCCGGCATCGAGTGTCTGACCGACAGCGCCATGAGCGAAACGCCGTTACCTCCCAGCGATTGCCTTCCAATCCGAGCGAATTGGCTGGGTGATCAGCTTCATGTGCGGTGGTCGTATTTTGGCAAGCTGCGGTTGCGCGAGCCTTTTTTTGAAGGCAGCGTTCACCGCTGTTTTTTGAAGCCGTTCAATCGGCTGTTCGGCTACTCCACTCCGATTTCCAGGGTCGCCGACTGGCTGACAGCTCATCCCGGACTGCCGCCACGCGGACTCATTTTTCACATGTCGCGGTGCGGCTCAACCCTGGTGTCCCGGATGCTTGCCGCGTCCGATCGAAACCTCGTGGTCTCGGAAGCGAGTCCAATCGATGCCGTCGTGCGAGCGAAAGACATCAGGCCCGACCTCCCCGATGACCAACAGGCCCAATGGCTCACGTCGATCATTACCGCACTCGGCCAGCCGCGTTGCCGTGAGCGGAATTTTTTCATCAAGATGGTCAGCTCCCATAGTTTGGCGTTGCCTCTGTTCCGCCGAGCCTTTCCATCCGTTCCCTGGGTTTTTCTCTATCGCGATCCCGTCGAGGTGCTCGTCTCACAACTCCACTCGCCCAGCAATCAGGTCACAACAGCGCCTGCCGAGAATCTGGCTGGTCTTGGCGGCAAGAACCGGACGGAAGCCCCGCCGGAATCCATCGCACGAGCTCTTGCGAAGCTCTGTAGCTCGGCGGCACGCCACTATCGCGAAGGCGGCGGACTGCTGGTGAATTATCGCGAACTTCCAGATGCCCTGTGGAGCCGAATCCTGCCGCACTTTGGCGTGTCCTGCAGCAAATCCGATCGTGCCGCCATGGCGGCAGTGGCGCGGTACGACGCAAAGGCCCCCAGCTTTGTGTTCGCCCCCGACGTCGAGGGCAAGCAGCAAGCGGCCACTGCTTCGAACCGCGCCGTCGCGAGCAAGCACCTCGGTGAAGTCTATCGGCGGCTCGAAGCCCTTCGCCAATCGCAAATCCTGGCGTGAAATCGAAGCTGCGGTGCTCCGAATCACTTAGCGTTTGGTCTTGCGTGTGCCGGTTCGTCCGACAGGGCGCCTCGCCGCAAGCGCCTTGAGTGCTTTTTGGACAACGTCCATCTCTGCTTGCAAAGCTTTTTTGTGTTTCAGCAAGGTCTTTTTCAGATCCCTCTTCCGCTTCAGCTCGTCGCCTTTGCGCATGAGAATAGTCATCCCTTGGGCCGCTTACGGCCCGCTACCCTGCTAGCCGCTCCGGCGTTTGTAACACGTGTTTTGTAACACGTGTCATGTCCATGCTGAATGATGACGACGTCGATTATTTTTTGCCATCCGATTTGGACGGCGTCGTGCTCGAACAGGCGCTCCGATACCTGTTCAGGCGCTCAGGTTCAAGCAACTGCGGACCGGCGGGGCTCAACAGCGGGCGGCTCATCGTGACGCCCTGGCCAGACAGTGCTTCGCCTGATGGTGCACAACGTCGAGCAACCACCCAGGCCAGGCCCCAAGACGAGGTCCGTGCCGATCGAAGATGCCCTGCTTTTCGGCATGACTGTCTGCAGTGACGGGCTGTGGCTTGCGAACAGCAGCGTTGACTCGACGACAGACGCGCCAGTTGCCCAGGCTCTTGCACATGTGGCAAGCTCAATTGGCAAGTCTCAACCGCAACTTCGGCTCATTGAGATCAAGGGCGCAATGAAATTTTTCCGCGGAATGTTTTTATGCTTATCCGCGGGAGCTGCCGTGCTGCTGCTCTCGACTCATCAAGTTACGGCGCAAGCCTATCCGATGCGACCGGTGCGCATTATCGTGGGCTTTCCAGCCGGCGGCACGACCGATATCGCGGCGCGCACAATCGCTCAATCACTATCCGAGCGTCTCGGCCAACAATTCATCGTCGAGAATCGGCCCGGCGCTGCGGGGAATATAGCGACCGAGGCGGTCGTTCGCTCGCCTGCAGATGGCTACACTCTCCTCGCGGCGGCCTCCGGAAATGTCATCAACCCCGCGCTCTATGAAAACCTCAGTTTCAACTTCCTGACCGACATCATCATGGTTGCCGGTATCGTGCGCTCGCCGCTCGTGCTGGAGGTACACCCAACCGTTCCTGCCGGGACCGTGCCCGAATTCATTGCATATGCCAAAGCCAATCCCGGGAAGATCAGCATGGCCTCATTCGGGGCCGGCTCGGTCTCGCACATTGCCGGCGAACTATTCAAGATGACCAGCGGTCTCGAGATGGTCCACGTTCCTTACCGGGGTTCGGCACCGATGGTCGCTGGCCTGCTCGGCGGTCAGGTAACGGCGGCCTTCGACAATCTGCCCGCATCGATCGAACAGATCAGGGCGGGCAAGCTTCGTGCGTTAGCGGTAACGACGAAGGCGCGCTCGGAAATGTTGCCGGACGTTCCAACCATGAGTGAGTTTCTGCGGGGCTTCGAGGTAAGCGCGTGGACCGGAATAGGCGCGCCGCAAAAAACGCCCCTCCAGATTGTCGATAGGCTCAACAGCGAGATCAACGCGGCGCTCGTGGAGCCTCGGATCAAGGCGCAGCTCGCGCATCTGGGCGGTGAAGCGTTCATCAGCTCGCCTGGCGACCTTGCGATTTTTGTAAAGGAGCAAGCCGAGGAGCGCTCCAGGATCATCAGAGCGGCCAATATCAAGCCGGAATAGACCAATTTTGGCGGGGCCATTCATGGGCGACATTCGGATGCGCGGGCTGAACTCAGGCCTGGATGAACTCGTAACTGATGGGCAAGGCACGAGCGAACGCAATGGCCCGCCCTCGAGCTGGAGGCACGAACCATGAGCGTTGCCCGGCTGTCGGATCAGGTGCGGCGCGAGCTGGCGCATCTGGATTTTCCGTCGCGCGAATGGGTGGTCCCGCACTATCGGAACGGTGCCCAAGTCCTTGATGTTCTGATCGTCGGCGGTGGTCAGGGCGGACTTGCAACCGCCTTCGGGATCAAGCGCGAGCGGATCACCAATTTCAGGATCGTGGATCGCAATCCGCGTGGGCTCGAGGGGCCATGGCGACGATTTGCTCGCATGAAGGGGCTGCGGACTTCGACCGAAGTGACCGGCGTCGATCTTGGCATCCCGAGCCTCACGGCCCGCGCCTGGTACGAGGCGAAATTCGGGCGCCAGGCGTGGGAGCGCATTGGCAGAGTTCCCAGAGAGGAATGGCGGGAATATCTCGATTGGTACCGCGATGTGCTGGAGATCCCGGTTGAAAACGAGACCGAGTTAACATCGATCGAGCCGGCCGGCGATCTCCTCCTCGCGCATCTGCGTCGAAGAGGTCGGACCGAGCGCGTCCATGCGCGAAAGATCGTGCTTGCAACGGGTTTAGAAGGAAATGGGCGCTGGCGAGCCAATGAGCACCTGGTCGCAGGCCTTCCTGCTGAACGCTATGCCTTATCAGTCGATGACATAGACTTTACCCGACTTTCGAAAAAACGCGTTGGAGTGCTCGGCGTCGGTGCGTCCGCTCTCGACAACGCGGCCGCCGCGCTCGAAGCCGGCGCGACGAAGGTCGACCTTTGCTTTCGCCGCGCGGAAATCCCCCGCGTCAATCTGCTCACCTGGATGAACTTCGCCGGCATGCTTGGCCACTTCGGGGAACTGACCGACCTGGAACGCTGGCGATACATGCGCCGCTTGCAGGAGGAGTTTCCGCTGCCTCCGCCGCAAGAGGCATTTTGGCGGTGTCGCAAGTTCAAGAATTTCGCGTGGCACGCCAATTCCGCATGGCAGTCGATCCACGACAAAGGAGATTTCGCGACAGTCGAGACCGCAGCCGGCAGCTTCACATTCGATTTCATGATCTTTGCCACGGGTTTCGAGACGGACCTTTCGGCCCGTCCGGAGCTGGCCCCGATCGTCAACCAAATTGCGTTGTGGAGCGACCGATTCGCGCCTCCGCTGGGTGAAGAAAACGATGTGCTCGCGAGACATCCTTACCTGGGCCCCACGTTCGAGTTCACCGAGCGGACGCCTGGAACCGCTCCCTACCTCCGCCGGCTGCACAATTTCACGTTGGGGGCACTACCGAGTCTCGGGATAACGGGCGCGGCCATCACTGGAATAAGATATGGCGTGCCTCGACTGGTGAACGGCTTGGTTCGCGATCTGTTTCGAGAGGACGCAGCCGCGCATTATCGGGATTTTCTCGCCTATACAGCGCCCGAATTGGAAAGTCTCGAAACCGAATTCGAGTGGATCGAACGCGCCGCAGACGGAGCGCTCGGCAGCACCCACGATCTCGCCAAGGTCGTCCAACGCGAACTCGCATCGGCGAAGTCGGCCGGATTTCCTTCAGAGCGCAGCAGCGGGAAGCATGCCGCCGCACCCTCGCGCAGGAAGCGCCGTTCTACGAATGTCAAACCGCGTCGCGCCAAAAATTGATGAGCCCGCCAAGCGAAGGGCTGTGCGCCATGTGACAGACCTACCAGCCTGATTGCAACTTGGATCTTGATGCAAAGAGGGTGGCTTGTCGAAGAGTAAGAAGCCGCAGCGCCTGCCTGCAGGCAAGAAGGTCGGCAGACCCGTTTTTTCGCATCTCGAACAACTTTTGGCCTACTACGGGCGAACGATACCCGAGCGCCACGCCATCTTGGCTTCCGATGGTGGGGCCTTATCGTTTGGTGCGCTTCGGGAGCGAGTGAATGATACACGTCGGGAATTGCGTGGACTCGGCGTCGGCCGAAGAGACCGTGTGGCGGTTGTATTGCCGAACGGACCGGAGGCTGTGGTGGCGATCATCGCGGTTGCGGCCGCCGCGGTATGCGTACCGCTGAACCCGAGCTTCACCGCAGACGAATGTCAACGCTGTTTCGGCGATCTGCAGATCGCGGCGCTGTTGACGCGTGCGGATATGGGTTCGGCGAGCCGAGCCGTTGCGCATGCTCTGGGCATACCCGTCATCGATCTGTCGCCGCTGCCCGGCGCGGGCATTGGCGCATTCAAATTGACCGGCTCCGGAACGCGTCCCGCAGTTGACGACGAGTTTGCGCCTCGCGCCGACGACGACGCCTTCATCCTGCTGACGTCGGGCACAGCGGCACGGCCGAAGCTGGTTCCGCTGACCCACGAAAGCGTCTGCCGATCGGCCCATAACGCTGGAGCGGTTTTGCACCTTCACCCACGGGACCGGTTGCTGAGTGTGCTGCCGCTTTTTCACGCACATGGTCTGATCTCCGGACTTCTGACTGCGCTGGCGGCGGGATCGAGCATAGTCTGCACTTCGGGATTCGATCCCGCCGCGTTCTTCCGATGGCTGACCGAGTTTCGGCCGACTTGGTACACCGCGGTTCCTGCGATCCACCGAGCGCTCCTGTCGGAAGCAGATCGCCAAAAGCCCAGTCTGCAGTCGTGCTCCTTGCGGGTCATCCGGTCGGCCTCTGCGTGTTTACCGGCGAGTGTGCTCGGCGAGCTGGAATCCCGATTTGGGGTGCCGGTCATCGAAACCTATGGGATGACCGAGGCTGCATCGCAGATTGCCGCGAACACCCTGGGACTTCGCAAGCCTGGTTCAGTCGGAAAATCCGCCGGAGCCGAGATTGCGATCATGGACAATGCGGGCCGTCGATTGGCCGCGGGCGAGCGCGGAGAGATCGTGCTGCGAGGCCCGACCATCACAAGGGGGTATGACAACGATACCGCAGCTACAGAAGTCGCATTTCGGGACGGCTGGTTTCGCACCGGCGATCTCGGATACCTGGACCAGGACGGATATCTGTTCATTGCCGGCCGCATCAAGGACGTCATCAATCGCGGAGGGCAGAAGGTAGCGCCCGCCGAAGTGGAAGAGGTGCTGTTGGCGCATCCCGACCTGCTCGAAGCCGTCGTATTTTCTGTCCCCCATCCGCGGCTGGGGGAGGAGGTCGCTGCAGCGATCGTCCCGCGTCCGGACCGAAAGGTCGCTCCAGCGGAGCTCCGAAACTTCCTCATTGAACGCTTGGCGAGATTCAAGATCCCCAGCGTTATCCGGGTCGTGCGCGAAATCCCCAAAGGCCCTAGCGGAAAGATCAGGCGCAGCGCGCTCGCGTCTGCGCTTGCAATGACGATTGAGGCGCGGCCGCAAGACGACCGCAGCATGGTCCCGGCGCGCTCGGACTTGGAGCGTCAAGTGGCCGGCACCTGGGCCGATCTCCTGGAGCTCAATCAGATCGGCATCGACCAGAATGTCTTCGCGCTCGGCGTGGATTCACTCACCGTGACACAGATGCTCTCTCGTCTGCGGGCAAATTTCGGCGTCGATCTCTCGTTCAATGATATTTTCGATGCGCCCACCGTTGCGGCCCTCGCGGCTCGCCTCGAATCATTGGAAAGACGGCCCGCTGCCGTATCGTCGAGGCTGAGCGATGTGTCGGCAGATTCCCGCAGCGCCCCCCTGTCATTCCAGCAACAACGAATTCAGGTGCTGAGCAGGCTTGATCCAACGGGGCACATCTATCATGTCACGGAAGTGCTCCGCCTCTGCGGACCGATCAATGTCGACGCCTTGGAGGCGAGCATTGCCACGATCTGCGAACGCCACGAGGTGCTGAGATCGACTTTCCCCGATCGCCCCGGCGAACCGATCCAGATTGTCGGATCAGCAAGGTCGGCGGTTGAACGCGTCGACCTGCGGCCTTGCGCGAAGGGCAAGCGAGCGGCGGCAATTCGGCGCAACGTGCGAATATTTGCGCGCAAATCGTTCGCCCTCGGGGAAGAGCCGCCTGTGCTATGCCAGTTGCTGCGGCTCGACGAAGACGATCATGCCCTGGTGGTCAAGCTTCATCACCTCATCACGGACGGATGGTCACAACGGCTGTTCTGGGAAGAGCTCGCGGCGCTCTACCGCGCGAGCGTGAACGGAGCGGCCGCGGATCTGCCTGAGCTTCCCGTCCAGTATCGGCATTTCGCCGAGTGGCAGCGAGCCTGGCTGGCAACGCCTGCCGCCGAGCAGCAGCGGAGCTATTGGCGCGCGCAGCTGGCGGGGGCGACGGAGTTCCCATTGCGAACGGATCGGCCACGGATCGGAATGCGGACGGGACACGGTGCGCGACAGCCGTTCAAGCTCTCGCGGACATTGTCGCATGCCGTGAAGTCGCTGTGCCGAGCCAATGGCGTTACCGTCTTCATGGCGCTGCTCGCGGCATTTCAGTGCCTTCTTTCCCGGTATACGCAGCGCGACGATATCGCGGTCGGGTCGGTCATCGCCAACCGCAATCAAATCGAGATCGAGCGCCTCATCGGCATGTTCGCAAACACGATCGTCCTGCGGACAGACTTGTCGGGCGACCCCACCTTCAGCAAAGTCTTGCGGCGTGTCCGGCAGGTGACGCTCGACGCCTACCGGAACCAGGACCTGCCGTTCGAGGAAGTCCTGCGGAGCCTCGAACTGCCGCGAAGCGTGGACCGCAACGCGCTGTTTCAGGTGATGTTCATTCTGCATAACCCGGGGCCGACAGCCCCGGCGCTCCCGGGACTCTCCGTACGATTCGCAGATGCCGACCCGGGTATCGCGCGGGTTGACCTCTTGCTCGAGCTCATCGATGCGCCGGAGGGCCTGCACGGCTGGTTCGAGTACAGTACCGATCTTTTTGAAGCTGCAAGCATGAGACGAATGGCAGTGCACCTGCAGAACCTGCTGCAGGCTGCCGTCGCCGATCCCCAGCGCCGAATCTCTCGGCTCCCTTTGCTCGGTTCGGGGGAGTCCAAACAGGTTCTCGTAGATTGGAACGAGACACGGAGCAATTTCGGCCTGCGCGTCACTTTATGGGAGCGGTTCGCCAAACAGGTCAAGCGCACGCCCGACGCCATCGCGGTGTCGGCCAGGCAGGCTCGACTGAGCTACGGGGAGCTCGCGCGCCGCAGCTCGGGCCTCGCCGGCCGGCTCATGACGTACGGTGTGGGTCCCGACGTCGTGGTCATCCTGCTTGCAGAACGGAGCCCCGATCTATTGGCCGCCATGATCGCGGTGAACCGCGCGGGCGGGGCATTTCTTTCCCTCGACCCGGCGATTCCTGCCGCGAGGCTCGCCCAGATCATTCAGCACAGCCGCGCGCCGCTCGTTCTGATCGGAGAAGGATGTGCCGCCACGCTGCAAAAGGCCCTGGCACGGATGCCGCGCGGACGGCGGCCGCGGATTTTGCGCCTCGCAAACGCCATCAGGCGTGCGCCGCCCGGACGTGTCGCCGCGGTGCGGCCTGCGCCCTCGAGCCTCGCTTACGTGATCTACACCTCGGGCTCAACCGGAATTCCCAAAGGAGCCATGATCGAGCAGGGAGGCCTGCTCAACCATCTCCTTTTCAAGATTGCCGACCTCGGCTTGTGCCGCTCGGATGTGATCGCGCAGACGGCTCCGCAGAGCTTCGATATCTCGGTCTGGCAGTTTCTTGCGGCGCCGCTGGCCGGGGGGCGGGTCCACATCTGCGCCGATGAGGAAGTGCGCGATCCGGCGCTGTTGGCGCAGGTGGTCGGGCGCGAAGGAGTGACCGTGCTGCAGATCGTGCCGGCTCTGCTGCGCGCGATCCTCGATCGGATACCGGACAACCCGGTCATCTACGAATTGCGCCGATTGCGCTTCCTGATTTGCATCGGGGAGGCGCTCGCTCCCGATCTTTGCCGCGATTGGCTCCGGCACTTTCCGGACGTGCCGCTGATCAACGCCTACGGCCCGGCGGAGTGCTCGGACACCGTGGCAATGCACCGCCTCACCGCGCCGCAGACCCTTCATAGCGTGCCGATCGGCCGTCCTGTCGCCAACACGCGGCTTTACGTGCTGGACGCTCACTTGCAGCCCACGCCAATCGGCATCACTGGGGAGCTTTGTGTCGGCGGCATCTGCGTGGGCCGCGGCTATCTCAATGACGTGGAACAGACTCGCCAAAGCTTCGTTTGCGATCCTTTCTCCCAGCGCCGCGGAGCGCGCCTGTACAAGACCGGAGACCTGGCCCTCTGGCGCTCCGAGGGCCTTCTCGAATTTGTCGGACGCCTCGATCATCAGGTGAAGATCCGCGGCTGCAGGATCGAGCTCGAGGAGATCGAACGCGTCCTCGCGCAGCACCCGGAAGTCCAGGCCGCCGTCGTACTGGCGCGGGACAATGTCGATGGCGAGAGTGAGCTGACTGCGTACATCGTCGCCGCGAGCCGTGGCGAGCCCGAGGCCAACGAGATTCGCCAATTGCTCAAGTCGTGTCTTCCTGAATACATGGTCCCGAAGTGGTTCGTCTTCCTCGATCGGATGCCGCAGACCGCCCATGGGAAGGTCGATCGTGTCGCACTGGCGTCGACGCGCCGAGCCGTGAAGATCGCGGCAAGCGCGTTCGTGGCGCCGCGCGATTCTCTCGAAGATGCCCTGGCTCGCATCTGGGCGGACTTGCTCAAGCTCGACCAGGTTGGCGTGTTCGACAATTTTTTCGAGCTGGGTGGTCATTCGCTCCTGGCAGGCCGGATGCTGGCCCGCGTTGCCGATGCTTTCGGGGTGTCACTGCCGCTGCGGGCCGTCTTCGAAGCTCCCACGGTCGCGGCGCTCGTGCGCCGGGTCCGTGAAGCAGACACGGATCACGCGAAGGCGCCGACCGAGATCGCGCCGGTCGCAGAGGATGGTCCGTCTCCGGTCTCGATCGCTCAGGAGCACATCCTGAGGGTGGAGCGCGCACTTCCGGATCTGCCCCAGTTCAACCTGCCTTTCGCATACCGTTTGCAAGGGCCGTTGAACACAGATGCGCTCGAGCGAAGCCTGGCTGAGGTCGTGCGCCGCCACGAGACGCTGCGAACGGGCTTCGGCTGGGTGGATCAGCGGCCGGTGGCTCTGGTCACTCCGTTCAACGAGATCGATTCGTTCTTCGCCGTCGAGGATCTCGCGGCCCGCGCGCCCAGCCAGAACAGCCGCGCCAAGGCGCTGCTGATCAAGATGGCGGAGCTGAGGGCGGAGCAGGAGGCCGGCACCGTGTTCGAGATCCGGCGGCCGCCTCTGTTCCGTGCCCGGCTGCTGCGACTTGGCGCCGAGGATCACATCTTCCTGCTGGTCCTGCATCATATCATTGTCGACGGATGGTCGATTGGCGTTTTCATGGAAGAGGTCTCACGACTCTATTCCAGCTTTGCCGGTGGTCGGAATGGGGAGGTGTTCGAACCTGCGCATCAGTTTTCGGATTTCGCGCGCTGGCAGCGGCAGTGGTGCGCCGGCGCGGAAGCACGCCGGCAACTCGCCTATTGGAAAGAGCATCTGCGAGGAGCTTCACCCGTATTTTCGATCAAGGGCAAGCCTGCAGGCGCAGTCCTCACTTCGCACATCGACCACGAGGCAATCCATCTGTCGAAGGCGGCCGTCGCTCGCTTGAACGCGTTGAGCCACAGCAATGGAGCAACGCTGTTCATGACTTTGCTGGCAGCCCTCAAGGTGCTGCTTCTGGCCAAGGGCGGACGCAATGACATTTGCGTGGCAACCGCAATGGCCAACCGCTCTCAACTGCGGAGCGAGCGCGTCATCGGGCCTGTGGTGAACACCACCGTCATTCGTACCAGAATTGACGCCGATTTGTCGTTTGAGAGCGCGCTCAAACGCGTGCGCGCGTCCGTCTTGGAAGCCTACTCCCGGCAAGAGCTGCCCTTCCATGTCTTTGCGGAGCAATTGACGGAAGAAGACGGGCTCGATCCGCCAGCACTCACGCAAGTCTATTTCGTCCTGCAAAGCGCCTTCCGGCCGCTGCAGCTGCCCGAAGTCAACGTTCTGCCGTTCGCTTACCCGGACGGGCAGCGGATACTGCCGATCGATCGCACCTGGCTCTCAGTAGCGCTCAAAGAGACAGCATCGGGGATTGACGGTACGTGCAGCTACAAGCCCGATCTGTTCGGGCGCCGCGCGTCCCGCCTCTGGGTCCCGGAATATCGAGCAATCCTGGCCAAAGCGGCCGCGAACCCTGTGGTCTCGCTCGGGCGTCTGGCAAATCTCTAGCGCATGATCCCGGAAAGGCGGATCCCGGTTTTCGGAAAAAATCATGCCCCGCGAATAAGATAGAGCGAGGTGACGATTCGAAGAAAAGTCATCTCGCTGCAGGAAGGAAGCAGTGCGCGGGGGTGGAACCGAGGGATCCCCAAGAGATTGATGTTGATTATTACCTCCGTTTGGCTGATGCTATGGCCTGATCAAGCTCAGGATTCCGCGGGGGTGAACCATGCCGCCTGATCCCTGGAAGCTCCTCAGGACGGACGAACTGACTGATGAGCAGGCAGTCTCCCTGCAGAAAAAACTTCTGAGGCGCGAAAACCAGCTTGCAGCTGCAATGGCGAAATTAGAAGACGCGCTCCACCTGCTCAGCAGCGCGCTTGATCAAGAAGGATATTCAGGCGTGGCAGAGAAAATCAGGCGGAAAAAAAAGCTGTCGGCCAAGAAGAAAAGCAAGCGCCGATAGCCTGAGGCCCAGCCCGTCGCACGCCGTTCTACCGGCTGCGCCGCATTTTCTTACCCGCCTTCTGGAACAATTGTTGGCCGAGGAATTTCAGGCGGCGCTCGCGCGTAGCCTTTCGTTCTTTCTGGTCCGGCGGCAGCTCGATCGATGGATCGACACTAGCCTCTTCTGCCAGCAGGGCGTCGAACTCTTCCAGATCGGCCGCAGCTGAAGGGTAGCCGGCTTCCTTGATGATGCGTTCGATATCCTTGCGACTGCGGGGCTCCATTGGCGATTCCTCACCTTGAAACCTTGGCTGCGATCCTGTCCAGGATGTAGGCCTTGGTTATTTTGTCGTGCACAGATTTAGTGGGTGGAGACGCCTTAGGAAAGTCATCCATGAGTGCCGGCTGTGCGGCGTTCGTCGGCTCCGGATTGTATGAAGTCCACGTTGGCGGATAGGGGTTCCACGCGCGCGTCTGATCGCTCAGGTAAGTTGGGCCTTGATAGACCGCAAAGTCATACGGTATCGGCCGCCCAACCTTGCGATTGAACTGAAAGCCCGTGAGGGGGCGATCGTGATAAAGGTCGGCGATGTGCCCATTCGAATAGGACGAAAACGAATGCCCGAATTCATGCGCTGCAGTCATGACAGTTCTTGCTGGAGGTATGGCAGGTGATAAAGCATGGATCGCGGACATACCGGGGTAAATATGATAATATCGATGACACATGGTTTGCCCGTCGTACGTGGCTGCGACCCCGCCGCGCGTATCGTCATCTGTCGTTGCGAGGGAATGTGCATACTTAACCGAAGGAGAGTTACTGACCAGGAACACGATATCGGGGTTCAGCCCGAGATAAGCCAGCATGGCCTTGACGGCCTCTCGCCGCGGCAAGAGGTAATCACTGCCGTTGATAATGCTTTCTCCCACGAAGGAGTTCGTACCATTGATCGGCAGGCCCCAGATATACATGGACCAAACCCTTATTTTGTCCGCGTAAATCGAATCAGCCAGCAATTTCTCGTCCCGGCCGCCTTCCCCAAAAAGGCTCTCCTTTACATATTGGGCGCTGTCCCGAAACAGAGCCCGATCTGCTGTCGAGCCCGTCGACATGTCGGCAACGAAATTGTTGGAGTCGAGCGGCTTTTCAAATGCAATGTTGTTGAGGACGAGAATGAAGAACGGGTCTGACTTGGTCGTGTCGCCATCCTTCCAGCGGCAGATTTCCGAGTTGTAGCTATTGGAAGGTGATGCGCCGGAACCTGTCGACTTGCGTCGTTTGGGAGGTTTCGGTTTGCGCCGGTCGGGAATTTTCGGCTTGTGCCGTTTGGGAAGTTTCGGCCTGCGTTTGGCCATGGCAGCCCTCTTGCCGAAATCACGGTGCGGTTGTGTAAATTTAATGCCTCAAGCTCTTTTAGTAAATCCTCGAAGGAAAGGACTTTAATCAGCCGGGTATCCGGGTGTGACGAGCATTCACCCGCGGCCTGCTTGAGCCTGCGGCGCCGAGACGTTGCGCAGTTCGTCCAGGAGCGCCCTGGCCCGTTGCAAGTCTGCAGTGTCGGAGCCCTCGACGAACCAAGCATAAACCGGTTCCAGGAGGGAGGCGGCCTGCATGGAGTTGCCCTGGTCTCGCCAACGCTCCGCGAGGCTGATGGCGGCGCGCAGCTCCCACCAGCGCGCCTGCTTTTGTTGCGCAATGGTCAATGCCCGCCGCAGCTCGGCTTCCCCCTCAGTGGGCCTGCCCAGCGCATACAGCATGTTGCCGCGCAGACGATGCAGCTCGGCTTCGAAAAACCTTTCATCCGTTCGTTCCGCCACTTGAATTGCCTTGTCTATGAGATCGAGCCCCACATCAGGCTGGCCGAGGCGTGCGTGGGCATCGGCATAGTGACCCAGATAGAGGGTGCGACGATTCAGGCTATTGGTGCGCTCGATCGCCGCAATCGAGCTCCGCATGAGCTCGATGCCGCTTCTGGGATCGCCGCCTCGGGCCAGCAAGGCTCCCTGAGCGAACTGTGCCCTCTGCTCGTAATCCGCAAGACTATGTTCGATGCTCAGCGCCATGACTTCGTCCGCGCGGGTTGCGGCCGTTTTCAGGTCGGCTCCCAAGACGCCCAGGAGCGCTTGACCGTCGAGGGCAAAGGCGGTCGTGAACACCAGCCCAAGAGTTCGCGCGCGGCTCAGGGCGCGCTCGGCCGCATCGGCGGCCTGCTGCGGATATCCCAGGATCCAGAGTGTTCGGGAAAGGGCCGATAACGCGGTAACCTCGTCGTCTGCGCCGAACCGTCTGTACGAGGTGATCGTCTCCTGGTTTGTGGTGCAGAACTGGAGAGCGCGTTCCAGATGAACACGCGCATCATTGAAAGCGCCCATGAAGAACAACGTCTGGCCCGCGAACCGGTTGGCCATCGCCAGCATCCCAGGATGCTCATGCTTGGTAGCCAACGCCAAGCATTCCTGCGCTGTTTCGTGGGCGGCGGCATGCTCCCCCGCCATGGCATAAGCCAGATGGACACCCCAGAGGAACGTGATCTGCTCCGCAATGGAGGCGCCAGCGCTCAACAGCTCGCGTACCTGCGAGAAGATTTTGAGGGTCTCCGGTGTAGCATGGCCCTCGGTGGCCGCGAGTGCCGGTCCCAGCGCAAGGTAAAACTTGAGCTCCTGCCGAACACGCTCCTCGGACGGGGCTTGCGATTGCGTCAGCTCCAATCCTTTTCTCAGATGTTTGACGGCCTCTGCGTTCGCCGAACGGCTGAGTGCGAGATTTCCTGCCTTCAGCCAGTGCGTGATCGCAGGTTCAAGCAGGCCAGCTTCCGTGAAATGTCGCGCGATGATTTCCGGCTGGCTCGCCGCAGTGTCGGGGAATCTGTCTTCGAGCGTGAGCGCGATCTGGGCGTGCAACTGATGCCGGCGAGTCTTGAGCAGGCTTTCATAGGCTGCATCCCGCACTAGTGCGTGCTTGAAGCTGTACACAGCTTCCGGCGGTTCGCCATGGCGGAAAATGAGCTCCGCCTCCTCGAGTTCCGCAAGTGCCTGCCGCAATGCGTTCTCATCGAGACGGACCAGCGCGTGGAGCAAGGGATAGGAGAATTCCCGGCCGATCGCGGCGCCCATCTGGCAGATTTCTTTCACGGACGCCAAGCGGTCCAGCCGCGACATGAGAGAATCTTGGAGAGTTGCCGGGATGGCCAGCGGGGGAAGCGGACCGTTGAGCCGGTATTCGTCACCCTGCTCGATCAGAATGCCCACTTCCATTACAGCCTTTGTGAGCTCCTCGACGAACAGGGGGTTTCCATCGGTCTTTGCGATGACCTGTTTCATCACTTCAGGAGGGAGGCGGCGGCCGCCGGTCAGTCGAGAGACCATGGCTTCGGCACCCTTGGAGTCGAGGGGGCCGAGCTTCAACGTTTGAACGTTGGGCATACCAACCCAAGGCGGTTCGTACTCCGACCGAAACGTGAACAGCGCAAGGATTGGCAGCTTGGGGATACGAGAGACAGCCAGGTCGAGCAGCTCGAGCGAGGTGGCGTCCGCCCAGTGCATGTCCTCGAAAAGCAAGAAGATCGGTTGCCGCCGCCCCAAATCTTCGAGCCGCTCGAGCAATACCGCAAGCGTTCTCCGACGCTGCTGGGTCGGACTCAGCGTGAGCTCCGGATAACGCCGGCCGAACGGTATCGACAGCAGTGAAGCCATCAAGGGCGCGACGGCTTGGAGGCGCGAGGGCTCGAGGGCAAGCAGCTCTTCCAGCTTGTCGAGACGCTGTTCGGACGTATCGTCTGCTTTGAACTTTGCGGCTCGTTCAAAATGCGCAATCACGGGGTAGAGCACGCTGTTGGCGTGATAGGGCGAGCATTGGAAGTGCAAGTGCGTGCAGGACGTGCCGCGACTACGCTCCGCAAGAGCAAGCGCCAGCCGCGACTTCCCGACGCCCGGCTCGCCCGAGATCAGCATGATCTGCCCTTCGCCTGTCCAGGCGAGGCGTTGGCGTTCCAGGAGCAGATCGAGCTCGGCCTCGCGGGCAATGAGATCCGTCAGACCTGCCACGCGCACCGCTTCAAAGCGGCTTTGGGAATCCGAGACCCCCTCCACGGCCCATGCTTCGATCGCTTCACTGATACCCTTGACTCGGTGGAGGCCGAGGTCTTTCAGCCGGAACAGCCTACCGAGGAGCCGGCGCGTCGAAGCGGCCACCAAGATTTTCCCAGGCTCGGCCAAGGACTGGAGGCGCGCTGCAGTGTTGGGGGCGTCCCCGACGATCGCATGCGCACGCAGTTCCCCCTCGCCGACCACCACCAAGCCGGTGGCGATGCCGACGCGGACCGCGAGCGGCTCCGCGGCTTGCGTCTTCAGCCGCGCAACACTCGCAACGATATCCAGGCCAGCCCGCACGCATCGCTCGGCATCATCTTCGTGCGCCTGTGGATAGCCGAAATAGGCCAATATCCCGTCGCCGCGAAAATCGGCGATGAATCCATCGTAGCTCGCCACGATCCGAGAGCAGGCGGCTTGAAACGCATCGAGGACGGCGCTCATATCCTCGGGGTCGAGACGCGCCGACATCGCCGTCGAGCCGACGAGATCGCAGATCATGACGGTAAGCTGGCGGCGCTCTGCAGCGGGGGCGTAAGGTTGTACCGTCGGCGTCGTTTGCCCCTCTGCATTTGTGACAGGCGCCGAGGGAGCATCGGCAAGCATCGACTTGATCGCCTTGATGAGGCGTTTTCTGTCGCCGAGCGGAATCCCCAGCTTCTCGAGATCGCCTTCCGTCAAGTCCGGCAGTACATCGCTGTCGATCGCATTGCCAACGAACGTCGCCTCATATCGTCCGAGTCCCAGGTCTCGAAGCCAGCGGCCAACGTCCATAATAGCGCTCTGATCATATGCAGGGACGACGCTAATGAAACATACTACAGGCGTAGCGCCCTGGCACTACTTTGGCAGATGTTCGCGCCGCCGGATTGCAAATCCGTTCGCGACAATGCGGGGATGCTGTGGCGGCGGTCGAGCGAGGAGCTCGAGGATGGCGTGACGTACGGCGGGCAACGTTGGCTGAGGGGGCGGCCCGTTGATTCTCCGAATACCGGCATTCGACCGTAATGTTCTGTCGTGCCACATATCTGGTGGCAGCCCCACCCCGGGATGGGGCTGGAAAAAGGCCGGTGCGTCGCGGGATTTCGCGAATGCCGTCCGAATCTCTACGGCGACAACCGCGCGGCAAATGCGCTGATCAAGCGGCAGAACCCGGAGATGACCGACGGATTGCTGGCCTATGCGCTCGCCACCATGAAGCAGCACGGCATCGTCGATTCCGGCGCCGCCCTCGCGCTCGGCATCGGCGCGATGACCGACTCGCGCATGAAGGATTTCTTCGAGAAGATGGTGCGCGCGGGCGTGGTGAAGGCGTCGCTCCCGTTCACGCGCTCCTACACGCTGCAATTCGTCAACAAGAAGGTCGGAATCGATTTGCGGCCGAACCGGTGAGCCGGCGTCTCCCGGCCAACGCTACCGAAGCACGCGCCTTCCCCGAGGCCTGTCTCTTTTGGAGTGAGTGCGGACGACCTTCGCAACCCGTGTGGGGCGGGCTCGTCGGGCTCGCCCTTTGCCGGTAGGCGGGTGAGGCACGATACTGAGACGACGCACCATTGAGTTGGACGTTCACGTCTTATTAACCTTCCTGCCGAAACATCTCACCAGAGGCGAGCGTCTGAGGATGCCATGAAGCCTGAGATGACGGACTTCCAACCCTTCGCCGTAAGTTTGGCTGTTGAAGGAGAAGTTTGCGACCTTCCCAATGCGAAGCTTTGGATGCAGGCAGCCGACACGGAGACGGCGCCACTCATTCAGAAGCTTGGAGCGACCTCGACTGCCGAAATCGACCGGCTGATAGCGGAGTTGCAAGGGGCGAAAGAGCATCTGCAATCCGAAAGGGAGCGGATTGAACGAGAGGCGTTGCGTTATACGAGCCTCACGCAGATGGCATCGACCACGGCCAAGATCATCTCGGATGCTGTCTCCCGCTGGCACCCCGCTCGCAACCAGCAGAAATCGGACACGCCCAAAGCCCCGCCTGCTTCAACCTAGGACTGCTGCGAGGCGATTTACCCTCGCAACCCCAAAGGTGGCTGATGAAGGTCAACTGGAACGACCTCTACCGCCCCGAAAGTCCGGGCAGCTTTTCATTCAGGGGCGGCACGATAACCATCAGGCAGGAAGAGATCGATGTTTGGAGGGTGCGGCCCGACGCTCTCTTCACGGTCAGGGGCTTTCGCCTTTGGACCAACGAACCTCTGTATGCCCTCGCTAGCAGGTACGAGCTGCCGAACGAGGGACGGTAGGGGGGCACATGAAAGTTACCTGGGAAGATCTTGGTTGCCCCGATGGTCCGGGCACCTATGCGTTCAAAGACGGCACCATAGATGTCGGGCCGCAAGAGATATCCATTTGGATAGAGCATCCCGCCGCGCGCTTTACCGTGAGGAGTTTCCGACCGTGGACTGGTAAGCCTCAGTTCGCGCTCGGCGGATACGAACTCCCGGACAAAAGGGCGGGACGTTAGTTGAAGTCGTTTCGGGGCATCTGACTCAAAACGGCCGCAAGATGCTCTAGTGGCGAATTGGCCCGTCCGCGCAGTAACAAACCCGTCGCAGTGAAAGCGCTACTTGCCGCCGGCGAGGAGGCGATGGATCGTTGCGACCAGGCGCTCGAACTCGACCGGCTTGTGATCGAACTCGTTGCACCCCGCTGCCATCGCCTTTTCGCGCTCACCGGACATGGCGTGTGCCGACAAGCCGATGATCGGGATGCTGCTCGTCTGCGGACTGCTCTTGAGCCGCCGAGTGGCCTCCCAGCCGTCGACGACCGGCATCTCCAGATCCATCAGAATGATGTCCGGCCGCTCGGATGCCGCGATGTTGCAGCCCTTTTCGCCGTCTTCCGCCGCCAGAACCTCGAAATCGCCGAGCAGCTCGAGGCGCATCTTGAGCATGTAGAGATTGTCGTCGTTGTCTTCGACGTAGAGGAGCTTGATCATGATGCTGCGTTCATTCGTTGGCTGAGCCGCTAGCCGGATTTCAACCGCCCGGCAGGCGAACGGTGAAAACCGAGCCTTTGCCCGGCGCGCTGGCGACGGTCACGTCTCCGCCCATCTTCTGGGCGAGCTTGCGCGTGATCGAGAGGCCGAGGCCGGTGCCGCCGAAGCGCTTGGCGGTCGAGGCATCGGCCTGGACGAACTCCTCGAACACCCTAGCCTGCTGCTCCGGCGTCATACCGATGCCGGTGTCGATGACGGCGAACTCGATCCAGTTGCATCCGTCCGAGACCTTTCGGGCCCGCAGCGAGACTTCGCCCTGCTTGGTGAACTTGCAGGCATTGCTCAACAGATTGAGCAGGATCTGCCGCAGCCGCATGGGATCCACGGTCAGCAGGCCGAGGTTGTCCTGGGCTTCCACCAGGAGCCGGTTCTGATTCTGCTCGGCAAGCTGCTTGGCAGTGCCGATCACCTCGTCGATCAGCGGGGCCACGGGTACGGTCTCGGGACTGAGCTCGAGCTTGCCGGCTTCGATCTTCGAGAGATCCAGCACCTGGTTGATGAGGCCGAGGAGGTGCGTACCGGCGTTGTGCACGCGTCGCAACGGCTCAGCCGCCTTTTCCGTGCCGAAGCGTGCCGCATGAGAGACCATCATTTCGGTCAAACCGATGATGGCGTTGAGCGGCGTGCGCAGCTCGTGGCTCATGCTGGATACGAACTGCGACTTGTGCTCGCTCGCCAGCTCGAGCTGGCGGCTCTTTTCCTGGATTTCGCTGAACAGCCTCGCGTTCTGAATTGCGATCGCCGACTGCGCCGCAAAGGTCTGCAGCAGATCGATGGTGCCTTGCGAAAACTCGCCGGGGGATTTGCGGCGGACCACCAGCGCTCCGACGATGCGATCGAGGGCGAGCAGGGGCACCACCAGGCGCGCGCGATAGCCCAGCCGCAAGACAAGCTGGTTCGCCCGTGAATGCGGCTGCAGATCGGCCACCTGGTCCGGCTTGCGCTGCTGCGTCGCGGCGCGGACGGCCTCCGAGAAGTCGGCGTGATGCTCGCGGATCACGGCGATCACCTCCGCGGTCATGCCGTAGGTCGCGCGCAGCTGGAACTCGCGGGTGGCCTCGTCGAACACATACATCACGCCGGCCTCGGTGCCTGAAAGCTGCGTCGCTTTCGCGACGATGGTGTCGAGCACGGTTTGCAGGTCGAGCGTCGAGTTGACCGCCTGGGTGACGTCGCCGAGCGCGTGCAGTTCCTCGACCGAACGGGCGAGTTGATCGGTGCGCGCCCGCAGCTCATTGAGCAGGCGGGTATTCTCGATGGCGATGACGGCCTGCTTGGCAAAGTTCTTCACCAGCTCGATCTGCTTGTCGGTGAACGGCCGCACTTCCTGCCGGTAGATGGTGAGCACGCCGATCACCTCGTCGTCCTTCAGCATCGGCGCAAACATGACGGTGCGGGCGCCCCCCACTTCGACCAGCAGGACCGCACGCGGGTTGCGGGCGTGATAGGCCGGGTCCTGGGACATGTCGTCGACATGAAGCACCTGCTTGGTCTCCACGACCCGGCCGACACCGGTGCTTGGGTCGAATTCGACGAGCGGCTTGCGCAGCCGCTCTTGGGCGAGCGCGGGCGGCAGATCATGGAATGCGACCGATCGGAAGAAGCGATCGCCCTCGGCCAGCCACAGCGTGCCGAACTTGGCGACGCAAAGGCGAACTGCATTTGCCAGGATGGCGTTGAACACCGGCCCCGGCGGCAGATCATGGAATGCGACCGATCGGAAGAAGCGATCGCCCTCGGCCAGCCACAGCGTGCCGAACTTGGCGACGCAAAGGCGAACTGCATTTGCCAGGATGGCGTTGAACACCGGCCCCAGCTCGCCGGGTGAATTGCTGATGACGCTCAGCACCTCCGAGGTCGCGGTCTGCTGCTCCAGCGCCTCGGAAAGCTCGCGTGTGCGCGCCTGCACCTCGTCGAACAGCCGCACGTTCTCGATGGCGATCACTGCCTGGTCGGCGAAGGTCGTCGCCAGCTCGATCTGCTTGTCGTCGAACGGCCGCACGGTCGTCCTGCTCAAGACGATCAGGCCGATCGGGCGGCCCTCGCGGAGCAGAGGCACGCCGAGGTGCGTGCGAAAGCCGCCCAATTTCTGCGTCTCATGCAAAGTATATTCGGAATCGGCAAGGACGTCTGGAATTTGAACGGCCTTGCCTTCCAACAGGACCCGTCCGACGACGCCCGCCCGACTCGGCGCAAACGAGAGCGTCTTCATGTGCTCGTCGTACTCGGGGCTGTGGCCGTAGGTGGCCGCGGAAAAGACGCTGGCATCCGTGCCAGTGGGACGCAGAATTTGCGCCTTGTCCGCGCCGCAGAGCCGCGCCGCAGATTCAACCAATGCGTTGAGCACCGTGGGCAGATCGAACGTCGAGCGGCTGATGGCCTTGAGCACGTCGGCAGTCGCGGTCTGCTGTTGCAGCGATTCGCGCAGCTCGTTGAGCAGGCGGGTGTTCTCTATGGCGATCCCCGCCTGGTCGGCAAAGGTGGTCACCAGCTCGATCTGCCGCGCGCTAAACGGCTGCGGCACGGTCTTCCCGACGAAGATCACCCCTACGACATTTCCCCCGCGCAGGAGCGGAGCGCCAAGCGCCGCCCGGTAGCCGCTGATCTGCTGGGCCTCCCGCCAGGTATAGTCCGGGTCCGCCAGGACATCGGACACGTGAATCACCTTGGCCTCGAGGGCGGTCCGCCCGGTGATGCTGCCGCGATCGATCGCGACCGGCCGGTCCTTGAAGTAATCCTTGACCCGCTCGTGCTCGCGGGTCGCAAGGCCGTAGCTGGCGCGCCAGTGGAAGAAGTCGCCCTCGCGTTGAAACAGCCAGGCCTGGTCGGCCTCGCACAGCCGCACCGCCGACTCGACGAGCGTATCGAGCACGGTCTGCAGGTCGAAAGTCGAGCGGCTGATGACCTTGAGCACGTCGGCGGCTGCTGTCTGCTGTTGCAGCGATTCGCGCAATTCGTTGAGCAGGCGCGTGTTCTCGATCGCGATCACAGCCTGCGCCGCGAAATTCTTCACCAGTTCGATCTGCTTGTCGGTGAAGGGCCGCACCTCCTGGCGATAGATGACGATCGTCCCGATCAGCTGCTCATCCTTGAGCATCGGTACAACGATCGTCGATCGCGCGCCGCCCAGCTTCGCCGCTATGCCCGGCCTAGGCTCGGCCGCGTAGTCTGCGCTGTGGGCGACCTGCCTGGTGCGCACGACGCGCTCATGGAGGGTGCCTGATTCCGGGCGGAACGGCCCGCGCTGCTTTTGGAAGTCGGCAAGTGCGGGCGGCGTAGTCCCGGTTGCCGCTGCCGGATGCAAGTGCTCGCCGTCGTAACGGAAGAGCGTGCCGAATTTGGCGTCACAGACGCGGACCGCGTTCTCCAGCATGGTTTGAAATACCGGCTGGAGCTCGCCTGGCGAGCTCGAGATCACCTGCAGAACTTCCGACGTCGCGGTCTGCTGCTCGAGCGACTCGGACAATTCGCGCGTGCGGGCGTGCACCTCGTCGTGCAGTCGTTTGCGCTCCAGGCAGGCCCCGACCCGGGCGCGTAACAGGGTCGGATTGAACGGCTTGGGCAGGTAGTCCTCGGCGCCCAGCTCGATGCAGCGGATGACGCTGTCGATCTCGTCGACTGCCGAAATCATGATGACGGGGATGTGCCGGAGGCGCTCGTTCGCCTTCATTTCCGCCAGTACCTCGTAGCCGTTCACGTTCGGCATCATGATGTCGAGCAGCACCAGATCGAACGGCTTGGTGTCGAGCAGCTCCAGCGCCTGGCGGCCGTCGGCGGCGGTGGTGACGTTCACGTAGCCCTGGCGGGCGAGCCGGCGGCTCAACGCAAATCGATTGTCCTCGATGTCGTCGACGACGAGTAGCGCGGCGTCGGCGTCGTTCACGGCGTGCTTCCCGCCGGCGCCAGCGCGCGGATCTTTTCGAGCAGCCGCGGCAGCTCCACCGGCTTGGTGTCGAAGTCGTTGCAACCCGCCGCCAGCGCCTTCTCCCTGTCCTCCGGCATGGCATTGGCGGTGAGGGCGATGACCGGGATGCTTCGCGTGGCCGGGTCGGCCTTGATCCGCCGCGTCGCCTCCTCGCCGTCGACGTTGGGCAGGGTCAGGTCCATCAGAATGAGATCGGGCTGCTCCGACGCCGCCATGGCGACCCCCTGTGCTCCGTCGGTCGCGATGATGACGGTGAAGCCGGCGCGCGTGAGCCGGTTCTTCAGCATGTAGATGTTGTCGTCGTTGTCCTCGACGTAGAGAATCCTCATTCGCCCCTCGCGATCCGCGATTTGACGCACTTGCCGATCTCGCGACTGAGCTGACGCAGCATCTCGTTGCGGTCGCTCTTTTGAATGACGCGCTCGACGCCGCCATTGAGGCGCTCGCGGTCCTCCTGCGTCAGGTCCTTTGCGGTGATCACCACCACCGGGATGTCCTGCCAGTCCGCGCGTCCGCGCAGCTGGTGGATGAACTCGAAGCCGTCCATCGTCGGCATCATCAGGTCGAGGATGATCACATCGCGCCGCCCGGTGGCGAGCAGATCGACCGCGATTCGGCCGTTCTCCGCCTCCGTCACCTCCCACCCGAGCGGCTGCAGCGCCTGCCGCACGCTGCGGCGCACCACTTCGTCGTCGTCGACCAGGAGGACGCGGCCCGCAGCCGTGCCGCAGATGTTTCTCAGCGTCTGCACGAGCGTGGCACGGTCGACCGGCTTCACCAGATAGTCCGCCGCGCCGAGCGCGTAACCGCGGTTCTTCTGGTCGACGATCGACATCAGCACCACCGGAATGCCAGCGAGCTCGGGGTCGCCCTTGATCGCGGCCAGCACGGTCCAGCCGTCGAGATCGGGCATCATGATGTCGAGCGTCACCGCCGCCGGCCGCAGCTCCCGCACCAGCCGAAGCCCTTCCTGGCCGCTGCGCGCTGCGACCGCCGCGAACCCGCCCCGTTCCAGGTGCCGCACCACGAGATCGCGCACCGTGGCATCGTCGTCCACCACCAGGATCAACGGCTCTTCCGTGTCCTCGGCGATCGCATGAGCGTTCTCCGGGCGATCCGGCCCGCGCCCCGCCGTCACCGGCGTTTCGCCGCTCTGCGCGATGCGCGGCAGGCGAATCGTGAAGGTCGAGCCCTTCCCCGGCTTGCTTTCGACGGTGATGTCGCCGCCCATCAGGCGGCAGAAATGCTGGCTGATGGCGAGGCCGAGGCCGGTGCCGCCGTATTTGCGGGTGGTCGAGGCGTCGGCCTGCGAAAATTCCTGGAACAGCCGGCCTATCTGCTCCTCGCTCATGCCGATTCCGGTGTCCGTGACGGCGATCGCGATCATGTCGCGGCCATCTAACCGCTGCGCCTGCGCGGCGATCGTCACGGTGCCGTTCTCGGTGAACTTGTTCGCGTTGCCTGCCAGGTTGAGCAGCGCCTGCCGGAACCGGGTCTGGTCGGCGTGCATCGTGCCGAGGTCGGCCGGGCAATCGATGACGATGCGATTGGCGTTCTTCGTCGCCATCGGCTCGATGGTCTTGGCGACGTCCTCGATCACCGGCACCAGCGGGAACGTTTCGAGATGGAGCTCCATGCGCCCCGCCTCGATCTTCGACAGGTCGAGGATATCGTTGATCAATGCCAGCAGGTGGCGGGCGGCGCGCAGCACGCGGTCGAGCGGCTCGAGCTCGTCCTCGCGCTTGAAATCGCGGGCGTCCTCCAGCAGCATCTCGGTCACGCCGATGATGGCGTTGAGCGGCGTGCGCAGCTCGTGGCTCATGCTGGCCAGGAACTGCGACTTGTGCTTGCTGGCGATTTCGAGCTGCTGGCTCTTGTCCTGGATTTCCTCGAACAGCCGCACGTTCTCGATCGCGATCACCGCTTGGTCCGCGAAGGTGGTCACCAGCTCGATTTGCTTCTCAGTGAACGGCCGCACGTTCGAACGGGTCAATGCCAGAACACCGATCGGGATGCCCTCGCGCAGCATCGGTACTCCGAGGACCGTGCGAAAGCCTCCCAATTCTTGCGCCTTGGTCCAGGTGTAGTCCGGATCGTTCAGCACGTCCGGAACATGAATGACGCCGCGCTCCAGCAACACCCGTCCATTAAGTGTCCCTCGCTCGACTTTGATCGGAATGTCCTTTACGTAGTCCACGTATTCCTGAGAAAAGCCGTACGCCACCGACCGATAGAATACTCCATCGATCTGCCGAGTTATCGTCGCGTTGTCGGCTTCGCACAGGCGCGCTGCAGACTCCACGAGCGTCTGCAGTACCCCTTGTAGATCGAACGCCGACCGGCTGATGATCTTGAGGACGTCTGCGGTCGCCGTTTGCTGTTGAAGGGAGTCGCTCAGCTCGCGGGTGCGTGCCTGCACCTCGTCGAACAGCCGCACGTTCTCGATCGCGATCACCGCCTGGTCGGCGAAGGTGATGACCAACTCGATCTCTCTGTCGGTAAACGGCCGCACTGTTTGCCGCGCCAGTACAACGACCCCGATCGGATTGCCTTCGCGCAGCAACGGCACCGCAAGCGCGGTACGAAATCCGGCCTTTTGCTGAACGTCGACGTGGGCATATTCCGGATCGGCCAGAACATCGGCCACGTGCACGCTCTGACCTTCCATCAATGCGCGCCCGACGACGCTGCCTCTCCCCGGTTTGTGGGGCACGCTTCTGAGATATTGGTCAAGCAAAGCCGCGGGGAAGCCGTAGCCCGTCACGTAGTAATAGGCGTCGCCTTTTTGACGAGTAATGGCGGCCATGTCTGCTTCGCAGAGCTGGGCGGCCGACTCGGTGAGGGTATCGAGCACCGTCTGCAGATCGAAGGTGGAGCGGCTGATGACCTTGAGCACGTCGGCGGTGGCGGTCTGCTGCTGCAGCGATTCGGAGAGATCATCGGTGCGCTCGCGCAGGTCGTTGAGCAGGCGCGTATTCTCGATGGCGATGACGGCCTGCGCAGCGAAGTTTTGTACCAGTTCAATTTGCTTGTTGGTGAACGGCCGCACCTCCTGGCGATAGATGGCGATCGCGCCGATCAGCTCGTTCTCCTTCAGCATCGGTACATTGATCACAGTTCGAGCGCCGGCAAGGTCGGCAAGCTTCACCAGCGAAGCCTCGCCGTTGAGGTAAGCCTGCTCCGTCCTGACGTCGATCATGTGCATCACCTGCTTCGTCGCAAGCAGGCGGAGGAGGGGACTCGTCGGCGTCGTATGGATCACAGGGTCGCGCCGCGTCAGTTCGTCCCATGCCGGAGGCGCGTTGTACAGCGCGACGCGTCGGAACGCGCCGTCCTCGTACAGAAGCAAATTGCCGAACTCGGCTTCGCAGATACGCGTCGCCTTCTCCAGCATGGCCTGGAACACCGGTTCGAGTTCGCCCGGCGAGCTCGAGACGACTTGCAGCACCTCCGAGGTCGCGGTCTGCTGCTCCAGCGCCTCGGTGAGCTCGCGCGTGCGTGCCTGCACCTCGTCGAACAGCCGCACGTTCTCGATCGCGATCACCGCCTGGTCGGCGAAGGTCCTCATGAGCTCGATCTGCTTGTCGGTGAACGGCCTGACGGTGGCCCGTGACATCTGGAACACGCCGATCGGGATACCTTCGCGCACCAGCGGAATCCCCAGCAAGGTGCGAAAGCCGCCACGCTCTATCGCCTCACTCCAGGTGTATTCTGGGTCGGCCAGGACATCCGGAATATGAATCGTATGGCCTTCGAGCGTAGTTCGTCCAACCAGCGTGTTTCGACCTGGCTCGATCAGGTGTTGCTCCAGGTACTCTGTGAAATCGCGCGAAAATCCGAAATTCGCAGCGAGGCGATAGCCCGTGCCCTCGCGGCGGAATATGAACGCCTTGTCCGCGTCACACAGCCGTGCCGCCGACTCGACCAGCGTATCGAGCACGGCCTGCAGATCGAAAGCCGAGCGACTGATGACCTTGAGCACGTCGGAAGTGGCGGTCTGCTGCTGCAGCGATTCGGAGAGATCGTCGGTGCGCTGGCGCAGATCGCTGAGCAGGCGCGTGTTC